>Ga0307408_100000615_pt1 | contig 30385 bp, 25 predicted proteins | sample 322Cmetagenome_FD_202116 | JGI IMG/M metagenome (GOLD analysis project Ga0307408, IMG submission 202116) | Maize rhizosphere microbial communities from greenhouse at UC Davis, California, United States - 322HYB-C-3 | ecosystem: Host-associated > Plants > Roots > Rhizosphere > Soil | place...
CAAAAGGGGATCGAAATGGCCAAAAGGTTTGACCGTAAATCGCCCCTTGTTGGCGCGGGTGTGCGCGGGGTTGGGGCATGCAAGCCCTTGTGGGAGCGAGCTTGCTCGCGATGGCGGCAGCACGTTACACACCAAGCCTCAAAAGATACTCGGTCCCCGTGGCGAGGGAGCTTGCTCCCGCTCGGCGGCGCAGCCGCCGTAGATCGGTTGATGCGGTGTGTCCGGAAGAATTAGTCGAGCCAGTTGTTAGGACATCTAGAGGAAGTTGCTCGGGCTGGAAAGCAATCTGACCGCTAACGGTTGAATTGCGGACATTCGCCTAGACACTCAGATTGACTTCAGCATCCTTCGAGCCGCCGGGGTTTCAAGTATGATGTCGAGATGCTACCTTCAACACTGCGCAACATCATTCAAGGAGGTAGCAATGATCAAGGGACAGTCAATTCAGAGCGTTGCGCGCCTGATAGCTGAGGCTAAAGGTGCAAATCATGTGATGTTCGTAGTTTGCCGGGATTCTATAACTCCAGCTAGACAAAAAGAAATTGCTATACATCACCTCCAGCATCATGGAGATTCAATTCTCGCTTCAGGTATTGGGAAAGTCTCAAGCTTTAATGTCAGCGGAAAAGAAATAAAACGAAAAGATCTTCCGCTAATAAAAAAATCTATACCTCAATTTCGTACTTGGAAAGACTGGCACGGACGAGAACATGATGGCATTCAACATCGCACCATGGATGTATACCCCGTAGATTTCATATCTCCCCCTTCTGAAAAACTTTCGCTTAAAAATATTGATGGTGCAATGTATATCTCCACGCGTCAAATAGATCTTTCGAGCGATCCGGCACCAGCCATACATCTAGCCAACCTACTACTTGAATATTTCGGTGAGTTTGAGATATTCGATTTATCAAAACGCAAGATGTCAGACGTATCTTCGCGTCAGCTTCAATGGGAAGTTTTGCCTCAAGGAAAATACCCTTGGAGCATAGCCTCTGGTGTTATCACTCCTTACCTAACAAAGCTTAGTCAATCTGAGAAAGGAGTGATTGAGCACCGAATGCGAGAAATATCTAAATATGAGCCTGACTTTTTAGCTACGGGGCGAGGCGGATACTCTGGTTATTTTGTTTATGGTTTCACATTGAAAAAACTTCATTTTTTAGAAAGCATACATCTCAATAATGCTACATACGTATTTGGCGATAACTGGGAAGAACTTTCATGCCTAACAAAAGAAGAAATTATAAATGGCGAACACGAGCACTCAAGAATCATTCATGATAAAAAGTGGACGGGGAAAATTCGTCAAATGTTACGAGTATAATCAGGGTTGCGCCTGATTTATCTTTTCACCAAAGGACTAGACATGAAAGCTTTTTGCGTCTTCAACAACAAAGGCGGAGTAGGGAAAACGACTCTTCTTTGTAACTTGGCTGCACATTACGCTTTAAGAGGCAATAAGAAAGTACTCGTGGTGGACGCCGATCCACAATGCAATGCTACCGCATACATGTTTAAAGAGAAAGTGCTGGATGACCTGTATTCTTCATCTAAAGATGGAGAGACTATAAATCAGCTAGTAACTTCGTTAAAAAAATCGAAAGGCTACTCTGATATTCCGATTAAAAGAAGTGAGTCATTTGGGGTGGATGTTGTCCCTGGTGATCCTAGATTTTCGTTGGCCGAAGATTTCTTGGCTAAAGACTGGGTAGATGCAACTAGTGGGCAAGAGCGAGGTTTGAAAACAACCTTTCTGTTCAGAGCTCTACTGGAGTGGGCTGCAAAGAAAAAATACGATTATGTTTTTTTTGATATAGGTCCTTCTCTCGGCGCGATAAATCGCACAGTTCTTTTGTCGTGTGACTATTTTATTCTACCTATGTCGTCGGATATTTTTAGTTTGCGTGGCCTTCAGAATATTGAAGTTGCGATCACCAGTTGGACTAAGGGGCTAGAGCGAGGTCTTACGAGTTATAAAGAGGACAATAATGAAAATTTTCTTTTCGATGGGCTGCATCAAAGGAATCCCCAGGGAATTAAATTCCTCGGCTATGTCACTCAGCAATACACCGCTAAAACTGTTGCGGGAAAAAAGCAGCCAGTAGACGCCTATGAAAAAATAATAAAACGCATTGGGCCAGCCATTAAAAAGAGCTTGATAGAAAAAATAAACCAAGGACAAGTTCTAGAATACAAGCTTGGTGAAATTCCTTATTTCAGTAGCTTGGTCCCAATGGCCCAAACATCTACGAAACCTATATTTATGCTGAAATCCGCAGACGGAGTCGTGGGCGCACACTTTGATAAAGTAAAGCAATTTGAAAAGGTTATTTCAGATATTGCTGTAAGTCTCCGTGTAAACATGGACGAGATCATTTAAATGTCGATTTGGCCTAAGGAGCTAGTTCACTCTATCGCTTGCAGGCGCTGCGTACTTTTTTTTGGCGCTGGCGTCTCTATGAACTCTTCAGGGAATGATGGCGTCAGGCCGCCAAGTTGGGCAAGTTTTTTAATTGAAGCCGCTGGCCAAATAGGCGCTCCTGGAAAGAAAATAGTAAAAGAAATTAACGCGCTCATTAAGGCTGGAGACTACCTAACCGCAGCCGAGGTGATACGAAACGAAATCAAGCAAGAGAGATTCACCAACTTAGTAAAGGCTCGCTTTCACACTCCCGATTTCAAAGCAGCACCAATACATAAGACGCTTTTCAATCTTGATTTGCGAATTGCAATCACTCCAAACTTTGACAGCATCTACGAAACTGCAGCCGGTGAGCGTGGCGCTGGAGCGCTAACTACAAAAATATATCACGACGATGACATTGCAGATTGTTTGCGTAGGCATGAACGAGTTTTGATAAAGAGCCATGGGACGATTTCGTCGCCAAACAAACTGATTTTCACAAGAACCGATTATGCCAGAGCTAGGAATTTGCATAGTCAATTCTATGAGCTTTTAGATGCACTTCTACGCACCCATACTTTCATCTTCATTGGTTGTGGTGTGAGCGATCCCGATATTAGATCACTATTAGAAAATTACAGATATAGGCATCCTTATGGGCAGAGCCATTACTTCGTGACGGCGTCAAAAAGCTTCTGCTCGGAGGTTAAGTCTGTGTTGAGTGATTCGCTAAAAATAAACTTCATAGAATATGCCGCAACCAAAGATCACGCCAACTTGTCAAAAGAACTAGGCTCATTAAAAGAACTCGTCGAGCTTGAAAGAATTGAGTTAAGTAAAAGCCAAGCATGGTAGCTACTAAGTAAAGCGTTGTGCTTGGCGCCCGTTATCGGCCGGCTGCTGATCTCGGCTTGAGAGTTATCGGCCGCTTCCTCAATGTTTTTCATGGGGCTCGTAATCCACATGCCCTTGCAGCATTCGTGTGGCTAATCCTTAACTTCTTCTATCGACATAGGATTTTCAGAGCGCTAAGAAAATCTTGAGTTGAGCCTCTTTTGCAGACTATTTCTTAACTCGCAGTACGCCCTTAAAGTGTTCAGATTGAGAGTAATAGAACTGATACCCACCGCCAATCCAGTGGGCGCGAGCTTGCTCATGAAGGCGGCAGCAAGTTAATGCGTTGATCTTAAGGTATAAGCGCTCGTTGGCGAGTGAGCTTGCTCCTGCTCGGCGGCGTAGCCGTCGTAAACCGGCTTATGCGACTTTTCTGAAAAACGCGTCAGTCTGTTTTAGGGCCGCTTCGCCGCCCAGCGGAAGCAAGCTCTCTCGCCACGGGGTTTATGGTGCTGCGGCTAGCGCGGGTCGACGTTATCCAGCACTCGGTTCGCCAGCATTGAACTCAGTTCTATCAGTTGCTGGATGCCGAGAGCGATGTGACGGCGGGGGCCTTCGAGGTCGAAAGCCAGGTTGCTGATCATCGCGTCGGCTGAGGCCAGGTTTTCGCTGAGGTTGGCGAGCAGGCATTCGTTGTCGGCGTTTTTTGCGACGGTGAAGAGCTGGCCCGGTTTGGATGCATCTTCGGACTTTTCCGGTTTCGGTAGCAGGTAGTGATCCAAGACGCGTTTGGTGGTTTCGTCGTGCTTTTTGTTTTTGCTACCGGAACGGGTAGAGGTTGGGTCTGTTTCCGGAGGGTTCGGAGTTATCTTGAACATATGCATTTTTCCTTCTAGTAGGCCACAACCATCTCGCTACTAAACGAAGGGGTGGCAGCTGTGCGCAAGTTAGTAGACCGGTGAAAAATACATAAAAGCCCGGCGCGCCCGAAGGCGCCATGCGCACAGCCACCATCAAATGCAGGCGACGCCTGACTGATGAGACTCATGCAACCATTATGTATTTCTATCCAGGGCTACTAAACCCGACCACTGATGGGCAGTGGCAGGGAAACGATAGAACCCATGGGCAAGGCGCACAAGCGGACGGATTCTGGCGTAGTTGTAGGCAATGGCGCAAGGATTCGTAGCTTGGTGGAAGCGTGGCGGAGGGAGAATAAACACGCCTTCGTAATGCCCAGGATTCGGGGCGGGGGAGCTTGCTCTCGCTCGGTGGTGCAGCGTTTTTCCTGTAGGAATGCGCCCGCCGTTTTGGGGCTGCTGTGCAGCCCAGCGGGGCGGTGCGACGTTTCGCTAAATCCCCTCGCCACAAATGGGTGCCCACCGCCAATCCCCTGTTGGAGCGAGCTTGCTCGCGATGGCGGTAGCATGTTACATACCCATCTAAAGGGTAAGTGTCCAAACCACACCCTTTTCAACTCAGACCTTGATCTGTTTAAACCACTGATTCACGCGTTCGCAATCAAAGATCGTCGGGTCGAAGGTCTCCCCGTACCATTACACCATAGCGTCGTGTTCGGGATGTCCAGGGTTAGCCATGGCCCCTAAAACACTTCGTAACCCGGCCCTCCACCCACGTCTTCCGGCGGGCAGGCATTGGCGCCCTCGATGCAGTACGGCACTTGCTAGTTCAAGGCATACATCATCAACATGATTTGGGTGGATTCGAGCGTACGGGAGGGTACGGTTCAATAGAGGGCTACTCGTTAGGACCTGGCAGATCACGCTTCCAGCCAGGAGCGGGTTTGTCGAGTAGGTGCTTTAAATACCATGATGAGCAATTCCAGTTCGGTGGTGAACGCCGCTTGTAATCTTTAGCCTGTCGCATGGGGGAGTTGGACGAAGGGCATGCGTCGTGTCGAGATTTCGTGTTGAGGGGGCATCTTCAGGGCGCGGTGCGTGACTCCAGATCTAGTTCCGCAGGCCATCGCACCTTGGGCGCCAAACGGCGCGCGAGGTTGAAGGTCACGTTTTCGTTGTTCCAGTCGCGAGATGGGCGGGAGAAGGTCGGCAGGGCTTGCGGGCCTTGTTGCATGAACAGTTGGGCCATGGCCCAGTACATTTCGCCTTGTTGAATTTCGTGGGCGAAATGAAAGCGATCGATCACCTGGTGAGTGCCAGGCTTCACCACGGCGAGGGTGACGGTTTCGATGAGGCCGCCACTGCCCATGGGGCCGTATACGCTGCAAGCTTCGGCGCGCAGGTTATCCCAGTCATGGACTTCGACCCGTGTACCCCAGGCGGTGCGGCTGAAGGGCCTGAGACCGTCGTGGCGGAAACGGTAGACATAAACTTTGCGTCGAAAGCGGTTGAAGCGGATGGGTTCGTCGCGGGGGGCGGCAGTGTCCATTCGCCAGAAATAGATGCCTGCCCACAGGGCAACAATAAACCCCAAGAGTAAAAAAAAGCTAGGAATGAAAGGGGGCGCACCCTCCTTCAATATGTATGCGATCAAAGTGAAGGGGGCGATCAGAGAAAGCAAGAACATAAAAGGACTTAACCAAACACCAACCCCACGCATTCTCATTGTGGCGCGTGCCAGTTCGAGATACACGTCGCCAACATGGTTGGGTGGATTCGAGAGTACTGAAGGGTACGGTTCAATAGAGGGCGACTCGTGTGGTCCCGGCAAGTCGTGCTTCCAGCCAGGGGCAGGTTTGTCGAGTAAAGGTGCTTTAAATACCATTGAAGTAATTCCAGTTGGGGTTGAGAGCTGTTTGTAACCTGTGGCTCTTCAAACGGGCGGCGGGCAACCAATAGGCAGGCACACTGTTGATGATTGCCAGCGATGGTCGCCATGGGAAAAGTAGGCAAATGTGCACGTCAAGTGCACACATCGGCTGTGGTTTACAAACTGTCCATCAAGACGAGCTCCGCATAGGCATCGGGGATGTCGCGATCAGGCCAGTAGGTCAGCGACAAAGTCGCCGCTTCAATGTTGTGTCGACGGTTGTCGGGCAACAGCACCACTGCGCCTTTGATGTCCTTGACCTGCAAGGTACGGGCGTCGGCCAGCGAGACGGTGCGTACTCCCTGCTTAGGTAGGGTGCTGTCGGCTCGGTAATCGGGCTTGTTCGGACGTTTGGGTACGGCCAGCGCCGCTCGGCGTTCGCTGGCTGCGGTGGCCAAGATGGGTGGATTCAACTCGCCTTCGGCCAGCACTTCACCGCCAGTGTATTGATTGGCCGCGCCATCGCCGTGACGATGAACCGTTAGTGACCAGCGATAGGCCGACCGGTTGGCGTCGAAGAGTGGCAGAACCAGGCGATATTCGAGGTGCTGTTCATGGACCTGCGCGCCTACGCTACCCATGGGGCCGCCCCAGCCATGCGAGCCGCTATTGACAATTCGCAAGCGGAAATTGACGCCGGCCTCAACGCCTATGGTCGCGGCATTGAGTTCTGCAATGGCAATGTGGGCGTGTTCAGGTTTGTTCCAATGGATGGGTGGGTCTTCGTTGTGCTTGCCGAAAAAACAGCGGCGTGCCCAGCGGTCGAGAGGTGTCGATTCTGCGCCTTCGGCCCACTTGTAAAACGCATATCCCGCCATACCAAGAAGTACGGCTATACCAAGGGGACCGAGTAGCGTGCTGGTGCCTATAGCGGCAGCCCAGATGCCCAACGCTGCGCCAACGCCTGAAAGTACCGTGGAGATTCTGTATCTCAGTGTTGCGTCAGTATCCCCTTCCTTCCAACTCCGACTAGCAGCAAACCCCGCTCGCGTCGCATCATATAATCCCGCCACAGCAGCAATGCTCCCCCCGACCCGTACGAACACGTTGCCCACACGTGCAGTCGCTGTTGCGGCGCTCATCCCCTGGGTAGACAAACTGCCCACCTTCTGCACCTGCACCGCCCCTTTTTCCAGCGCGATGCCTACGATTTCCACCCCTCCGCCCAACACCCCCAAGCTACTGCCATACAACGCCAACCTGGCCTCAACGGCCTTGTCTCCCATCGCTTGTTCCACGTCCTTCAGGTTTTTCTTCAGCGAGTCGCTAAGCAGGTACATCCCGCCCATCGCCAGCAACAGCTCGCGACTGCCGACCGCGCCACGCAGCCCGGTAAAGCCGGTACGCACCCATTGAGCCGCCAGGTATGAGGACGCCTTGACGCCCTGTAGCACCTTGCGCGCTTGCGGGTCCAGCGTGCCTACCCCGACGGCAATTTCGATCAGCGTAGCGTGGGCACCTTTACCCAACTGATCCACGCCGAGGTTGGCCTGGCGCATCAGGGTGTCCTGTAGCTCGCTGACCTGGCCTTCCACCCAGACGCTGATGGTCACGCTGAGGTTGGCGATCTTGGGGTCCAGCACCGCCAGGCTGAGCAGGCCGCCCTGGATCAGCGGGCGCACCTGTTTGCGCGTCTTGCGGGCCTCATCGTCGATTTTGCCCAGCTCGTCCTTAAGGCCTTCCCAGGTGCGGTCGATGGCATCCGCGGCCTTGCGTTGTAGGGTGCGCAGGTGCTCGCATTGCAGGGCGTAGTATTCGCCCAGCTTCATCTTCACCTTGAGCTCGGTCAGATGAATGCCGTTGTAGAGCAGTTGACTGGCGCTGTTGATGCGCGAAACGACCCGTTCCACACCAGGGCCGAACGACGGTTGCAAACGCGCGGCGGCGGCGTTGAGGGCGCCGAGCAGTTGGGCGATGGCTTGTTGTAGAGAGGGGCGGACACGGTACTTGAACTCGTCGCTGGCGATGAGTTTGGTCAGGGCGGCGTAGAGCTTTTCGCTGTCGTTCCAATCGGTGTCACCCGTCACACTGAAACTGGGCAACAGGCCGGCCAGCAGCTGTTTGTCACGCAAAAGCAGGGCGCGGTAGATCGGGCTTTGCGGGTTGTTCAGCCAGTCACTCCAGAGGGAGGCGGTATGGCCGTCATCTTGTGTCGCGGGTGCTTCACTGATACCACCCTCCAGGCACAGCGCCATGGTCTGGCTGTAAGCCATTCCTGACGGGCGATCATCGCCGTCGTAGTCGTTTTGCTCGACACACGCAAACAGGCTGGAGCGACACGCTGCCGCATAGGCGTGTGCGCTTTGGTCGATGTAACGCTGATAGTTCGCGCATTCTCGCTCATAGCGTTGGTGAAACCGGGCACGGCTTTGTTCGTCGTAGCGTTCCTCCAGGTTCTGGTTGGCGGCCAGGGTGCGTTTCTGCACGATCCGCTCGCGTTGCTGCTCAGGGCTGGAAAATACCGGTGGGCCATCGCCGGTCATGGGTTCGACAGAAGCCGGTAGGGGCGTTTGGCCTTCTGCCCGTTCGCGATGTACTTCGCGAATAGCCAGCAGTAACTGAGAGGTCTGGTATTGATAAGCCCGGTCCGGGTCGTTCATCCAGGTCTGTCGCTGCTGGATCCAGCGGTTGCGGGTGTCGTTGAGCTCCTGCACCAAGCCGATGATGTCATCCAGTACAAACGCCAGGACGCCTTGTTGGACCTTGTGCTGTGGGATGGCGTTGCGCAGGAAGCCCTTCAGCGCGCTCAGGCGATGGGCACGGCTATGGAAACCATGCACGCTGTCGAATCTTGACGTTGGCTTCTGCGGCGGATGCTCATAGAAGCGCCAGTCGGGTTCGGTAGTGACGGGCAATGGGGTCGTCTGGTGTTGCTGGTATTCGTAAACCTGCTTGTCCACTTGCAGGTTTTCATCCGTTATGGCCAGACCCACGCTGGCGGGGTTGTCGCGTGCGCTGGCGAGGTCGAGCTTGTGGAAACGCTCTGAAGCATGGCCGGCCTTATACGCGTCCAGCACGCTGGCCGGCCACGGGTCGCTGGCAAAGGCCAGCCACGCCTGGCTGTGTTTGTCGGTGTCGATGTTGAGGAATGATGCCGGGCAATCGTGATTGGCCGAGACGCAAGCATCGGACAGTGGGGTCTCGTTGGCAGGCGCAGGTGCGTAGGGGTTGAATTGACGTAGATAACCGTCCGGGCTGACCTGATAGGCCTGCCAGATTTTGCGATCCAGCAATACATACAGGTAACCCGCGCGTAACGTGCGTAAGCCCATGCGGGTATCAATACGCACGGTATCCGGCCGCACCGATTCATTGGGTGAGCGTGGCACCAGCGCGTGACGCAATGGCAGGATGGGCAGGCCTTTACGTTGACAGGCCTTGCATTGATCTTTTGAAGCGGCGGTCTCGGCTATGGCGATGCTCAGTTGTGTGCCCAAGGTCATTGAAGTGCTCCGGCATAGGTCAGATCCGACACGGCCCGCTGCCAGGCGTTGTCGTTGTAGGGGGCTAACAAGTGGCTGAGCGGCGCTTGCCCTTGGACCGCTTGCTCGATCAGGGCGCGAACGTCGGTGTGCTGATGCAGGCGCGGATGCAGCATCAGGCGGTGCAAGGCCAATGTCAGGATGTCGTCTTGGTGGCTAAGCCCCAGCTGGCGGGCTTGCTGGATCTGGATATAGGCCTGTGCCGCCGCTTGGGGCGGGAGTGCAGTAGGACCGTTCCAGCGGGCGGGGGCATACGTCAGCGGCAAGCGAAGCGCGCGTCGCCAACTGCTTAGCAGGGCAGACACCATGGGGGCATCCTGCTGTACGGCAGTCGTGCGGGTATCCGGGGCGGTGCAACGTTCAGGGACACCTACCAATACGCTGCCGGTACCGCTGCTGGTGGGCAGCAACCAGTGTCGGATCGGCCACCAAGGTCCCTCATTGTTGCGGAAGGTGCCGGCCAACAACTCCAGACGCAACGGCTCATGTATCGGGAAATACATTCGCCCGTGCTCCAAGGGAAGTTGTCCGAGCGACACGATGTGGGCGCTTAGGTCCGAGGATGGGGCGTTGCTACTGAGCCAGCCGCACACGTAACGTTTGTGACGATCCAAATCCTCATGCGCGCGTAAGGCAGATCGCGCCAATAGTTCTTGCGACGGCGAGGCGCCGGGCGTAGCGAGGGTCACCAGCGCTGGGCAGGCCGATGGCGTATGAATTAGATCGGGCCGATGCACAGGCGTGACGGCGTCATGGCCAAGCGTTTGACGCAGCGCCTCAATGTGTAATGGATCATCCGCGGCGCAGTCGGCCAAGAGGTCGAGTAGCAGGTACAGCGTTGCATCGGATGCATGCTGTTCGGCGACGAACGCCTGGACGCTAGCCGGGGTCATCGGTTTTTCTCCACGCAGGTCTGCCCTGACTCGGGTTGCAATTGCAGGGTCAGTGCTTGGCCGGCGCCTGGGGCCGTGGAGGTTATCGGGCCACGTAGGGTTATCGCTACGCCATTGAGGTGGATGCCTTGCGCGTCCAGCGTAAGGCTGCCACCGGGGCTCTGAAAGACCACACGCTCACTGGCTTGCAGTTGATAGACGGTGGTGGCGTGGTGCATGCCTTGGCCGGCAGTTAGACGATGTTGCCCTGAGATCGTTTGCTGGCAGTGACCGCCCACTTCGCTTTGGTGATTGGCCGTTGTGGTGTCGTAGCGGTTGTTGCCGACCCGCTCACTGCGATCCCGACCGACAGTTGTTTCATAGTCACGTCCCGACGAGAGCGTGTGGTCCCGGCCGATCACGTGGGACTGGTCGTTCCCGATAGTGATCTGTTCATCATTGCCTACTTCTTCTTTGCGGTTATTACCCACAAACGTGGTGTTGTTATGTTTGACATGCACGTTCTTGTCTTTCTCGGCATGGACAAACACCTCCTCCTGCCCCAACTCATCCTCAAAGCGCAGCTCATTGAAGCCTTCGCCCTTATGGGTTCGGCTCTTGATAGTCATCCGCGTCTTGTGTTTGGGCAGCGGGTAGGGCGGTAAATTGGTCTCGCGGTACGCGGTCCCAGTGGCGATCGGCTGGTCGGGATCCCCGTCCAGATAGCTGATCACCAGTTCCTGACCCACACGTGGGATCGCCATCGAGCCCCAGGTCGCTCCGGCCCAGCCCTGGGTGACGCGGATCCAGCAGGAGCTGTGGTCGTTGTTTTTGTCCGCGCGATCCCAAGGAAACTGCACCTTGACCCGGCCCCATTCATCGCAATAAATCTCTTCCCCTGGCGGGCCGACCACCGTGGCAATCTGCGGGCCGTCGATGCAAAGTTTGTCACGCAGTGGGGCTTTCCAATCCGAGGTCCAGCGGATGGCGCTGGCCTTCAACGAGTAAGAGGTACCGAGGCCACTCCCAAATGATTCTTCCTGCAAGCTGGTGTGCTGTTTGCCTTCGTGCTGGACGGCGATGGTGCGCCAACGGTCATTGAAGTCTTCGCGTGGATGCTCGTTGAGGTCGAAGGCCAACCCCGGTTGCAGGCGCGCGTCGTCGCCTTCCACGTGGGCCAGCTTGGCGTCGTTGCGCAGCGCCGCCAGGCGGGTCTTGGTGAAGGGCTTGCCGGCGATGTCGCGTTTGTAGCGGCCAGGATAGTCGTAGCGTTCGTAGTCCTTGTGCTGGTTGTTCAGGTCCTGGTCGCCGGTGGCGGTGTGCTGTTGGTTGTAGCGCGGGTGGGTGAAGGTGTAGTCGCGCTGCACCTGCACGGCGGTGCGCACTTGCTCGGTGTAGTGAAAGCGGGTCAGGGCCGGTGCCGTGGCATCGCCGCCACTCATGGGCTGATAGATCACCGGGCAATCGGTGTGGGTGCCGATGGTGCCGAGGCCGCCGACGCGGTCGGTGAGGACGAGGGTGTGGCCGTCGGCGCGGTGTTCGAAGGTGTAGAGCAGGCCTTCTTCGGCGGCGAGGCGGGCGATGAAGTCGAGGTCAGTTTCGCCGGCCTGTACGCAGTATTCGCGGGGTTGGTGGTCGAAGCAGATTTCAGTGCGGATGTCGGTCAGCTTTTGCTCGGCCAGGACGTTGGTGATGATGTCGGGCACGGTCTGGCTCTGGAAGATGCGCCAGTTGGAGCACAGGTCGAAACGCTTCAGGGTCGGCTCGACCACGGCGGTGTAGCGAGTGCGGCGAAAACCGGTGTCGCCCTGGGTGAAAAGGCTGACCAGGCCGTGGACGTAACGCACCGGGGTTTCGCCGCGCCAGATCGTGAACAGCCCCGCCAGGTCGAGCACGTTATTGAAGTCGATGGCGGCGTCGTGGCTGACCAGTTCCAGTTCAAGTTTGAAGGGTTGGGAGAGGCCTTCTTCGAGCGTGAAAGAAACCACTTCGAAGGGATCGCCCCGCAGCGGTTCGAAGGTGTAGCGCAGGTCGCTTTGACGGGGCATGGGGCCTCCTTGTCGAGAGTGTAAATGTCAGTCGATCAACCAGCTGATATCACCGTTTTCCAGTGTTCCATCGTGATCGGTGGTATCGCCGACACGGGCTACTGGCTGCCCATTGGCGATCGTCGAGGGCGAACCGCTGGTGATCACGGCGCCGCATCCAAGGGAATCGCCGACAAGGGCGACGGCGCGACCGTTGACGGTCACGTTGCGCGTACTGCTGTCGACGGTGGTGGGGCCACACAACGGGCAATCATGGTCGTGTCCGACCAGAACGACGGCGGGCATAGAGCCTCCTGATAAGTATCGAGTCACTGAACATTCCGCCGCCTATGCGGCGGAACGTTCCGGTTGGCGATTAAGCCGGCTTACGCCAGTCGTCCGAGGCTTCGGTACCGGCCACCACATGGGTCCAGCTGACCTTGCGATACGCCAGGCTGGTCTTGATCAGTTGGGTGTAGTTTTCGTTGTCATTGTTCTGCGCGTGGGGCAGCACGGTGTGAATGTCGACGACAGTGGCGTCTTCCAGCTTGGTGGTGAAGAAGTGCTCCTGCTTGCCGTCGCCCGAGGTACGGAACCACTTCACTTCAACGGTCGGCAGCATTTCGCCGGTGGCCAGGGCCTGATAGAGCATCGGTGAGGCTTTGTTCAAGGCGCTGGTGAAGGTCAGCGGCTTGTGCACCCGTTGCCCGGACGGTTGGCCACTCTGTGGGTCGGTGGGGGTACCGATTGCGTGGTCGATTTCCTGGGCGAGAATTTCGTCTTCGTGGCCTTCCACATAAACGTTGCCCACCGAGTCGGCGGAGAACGCGCCCTTGGTGATGTGGCCCTGGGTTTTGCCGTGGATGCTGATGTACGCGGGTGTTGGCATGACAAGCTCCTTGTCGTGATCAGTGAACGGCCCATGGGGGCCGCGGGTTATGGCCGACACGGCCATGGCTTTGCAGGCGCTCGGGATGAGCGCGCTGAAAATCGGTTACAGGTGCAGCACCCGCTCCAGCGACACCAGCACCTGCTGGGTGATGGTGTTCAGGCGGATCGAGTAGATCGTGTAGGCGACCGTCAGCACGACGGCGGCCATGGCCCAGGGTGTCCACAGCGGCCAGGCGCGTTTGATCCGGTAGTTGCGCGGGGCGACGTTTTTCAGTGGGTCGGTCAGGCGCTTGGGTGTTTCACCGCGCAAGGGGCGCAACAGGCCGTGCAGTTGGGTGATGATTTTTTGTATTTCGTCATCGCCCTTGATATGGGCGCCGTATTTGCCCTTCAGTCCGGAGATCAGACACTGGTACATGAACTCCAGCACATGCTGGTAGCGGGGCGCTTCGGGGATCATGTTGTTCATCACGGTGAAGAATTTTTCGCCGCCTTGGGTCTCTCCGTGGAATTGGCTGAGCAACGAGCGTGCGCTCCAGCTGGAGAGCCTGCCCCAGGTGGTGCGCATGACCACCTCGTCCACCAGCAGGCACAGGCTGTAGGAGTAGGCCTTGAGCATGCCGGCGTCGTAGTCGAGCTGGCTGACTTCCTCCATGATCGTGGTGATCTGGTTGCTGACGCTTTGATACAGCGCGGGCACGTCGTCGTGCTTATCCAGACGGCGCAGGCGGATGACCAGGCCGATCAGTGGCGTGGCGGCATCGCACAAAGGGTTCCAGGCCATGCCGCGCATGTCGAATTCAGGGTCGGCCAAGTGTGTTTGGTTGCTGACAGTGATCGTTTCACCGTCAAAGTTGATGGCGCCGGAGACTTCCTCGTGATGCCATGAATCTGCTGTGGCCTTAGTCATCTTTTTCACTCCTGATCGCCCAGAACTGCAACTCCAGCTCTGGGAATTCACCGGCAATATGGAAACCGAACCCGCTGCCGCTGCTCAGGCTTTGCCAGGCGGGGTGATGGCGGTCGAGTTCGAAGTAGCTGAAACCGGCGTGGAACGGCAGGTGTCGCGGCGCCACCGGCAGCGGCCGCAGTGGAATACCCGGCAGTTGCAGACTGACCAGTTGCTCCAGCCCTTCGGTGGAGGTGATCTTGATCTGCTTGGGCAGTTGCTGGCGCAGGGTCTCGGCGGGCAGTTCGGCGCGCACGGCGAGGATGAATTCGGCGTTGTCCAGCAGGCGCTTGTCGTTCAACGCCGCGCTACGCATGCCGTACTGCTGCTCGACAATCGGCAACGACACCGCACGCGGTTGAAGCACCGTGCCCAAGGCGCGGCGCAAGGTGTGTTCCAGCATCTGGAACGATTCGCGCAGGTTGTCGTGCTGGTAGGTCGGGTATTCCTGGGGCAGGTGGCCCTCATCGGTAAAGGTCACCAGTTCGCCGCAGGCCTGGGCCAGGGCGATGTACAGTCGTTCCGGGTGGACTTGGCGCTGGCGAGCCAAGTGCTGGAACAGCGGGAATAAGCGGTTGAGGGTTTGCAGCAGATTGAAGTCGGTGACATCGGCCACGCCCGACTGCCCCGGTGAACCGATACGCTGGGCCAGGTTCTTGGCCCGCTCGCGCATCAGCCCGGCCACTTCGCCCAGGTAGCGATGCAACGCCGGCACCGCTTGCAGGGATAGGCTGGTGGGGTAGAAATGCTCGTCCATCACCAGGCTGCCATCCGGGCGCTTGTCTTTGATCCGGCCCAGGGCGATGCCGGTGAAGGCACTGCGGTCGCTGCGTTCGAGCATCAGTTGCAGGTTGGGCACGGCCAAGTCTATGCCGACTTGATCGCCGTCATCGCTGTGGGTGTCGCGGATTTCTTCCCGGCGGGCGATGTAGCGGCTGTTGCCGTACTGGTCGGGCCAGCGCACTTCGGGAGCGCCGTTGGAGCGCAGCGGCAGGGTCAGGTAGACGATTTGGCCGACGGCGCTGTTGTCGGCGATTTCTAGCGGAGAGGGCAGCGCCAAGTCGTGGGGGATATCGAAGACACTGCCATCGGGCATTATTCCGCGTGCCTGGATAATCGCGACCTTGCCGAAGCTCAGGTATTCGCTGTTCAACACCAGCTCGCTGAATCCGTAGAGGGCGTCGTTGAGGCTGTGCAAACGCTGGTGCACGGCGGCTTCGGCGGCGCGGGCCTGTTGCTGGAAATGCTGGGGCTTGACGAACAAACCTTCATGCCAGATGACGGGGTTACGTGAACTCATCGGTAATTACTCTGGGCAATAGCGGCTGGAAAGGGCGTCATCGGGTTTCTCCCTTGAGGCTGACCTGCGCGGCGTCCAGCTGCACCAGCACCGCGTATTGCCGGCCTTTGGGCTCGACGCGCAGACGCTGTTTCCACTGGCCGACCTCGCTGCTGTGGTAGTTGGCAATCACCGCGATAAAGCGGGTGTCTTCATCCAGGGTGCGCAGGTCGATGAACTTGAATTGGCCGGGCTGGAGCAGGTAGTCGTCGGCGCGGACATAGGTGCTGCCCAAGGTCTTTTTCAGGTCTTCGGCCAGGGCCTGGGGACTGGCGTTGACCAGCAGCGAATCGTCGGTCAGTTGCAACACCTTGAAGGCGATCGGCGTGGCGACATGCGCCAGTGTCGGGTTGCCCCACGGGGTGGTCAGGCGTACACCCTGGGCGTCGTAGTCACCCAACAGCGTTTCTTCCAGAGGTGACATCGGCACTACGGGCGCCGGTTCGTCGCTCAGTGGCGATTGGGCCGGTACGCTTTCGTAAAGGTGACTGAGCAGGGTTTGCACTTTGTCCGTTAGAGCCTGCGGGCTGGTTGCCTGCACGTTGAGTGTGTAGGGCGAGCGGCTCGCGTCTTCATCCGGCGCCGTGCCGGTGCTGATCAGGCGTGGGTTGACGTTGTCGCTGGCATATAGGCTCAGGGAGTAGCGGCTGGGCTGATCGTCGGGGCCGCCGACCGGGATGGATGGCGTCCAGATCACCTGGCCGATCTTGCCGAGCATGGTGCAGCCGACGAGGGTCAGGCAGGCCAGCAACAAGCTACCCAGGCGCAGGGTGCTGAACAGGCTGACGGTGCGCTTGGGTGCAGGCGCGCAACGGTCAGCCAGCGGTTCGGGTGGCGGCGTTTCATGCATCGCTCGCAACGGGTCGCCTTGCGCGGCTAGATCCTCGGGCCGGCAAAGGCGCTCGAATTCCGGGCAAGTGGCAGGTCGCCTATCCGCCAGCGGCCTACTCGGCATGTCTTCCTGGTGCCACACGTGCATGCCCTCGGGGTGGCCGCCGAGCAGCTCATCCAGCGAACGCTGCCCTGGGGTGTGCTCACCGAGCTGCACCGCCACCTGATACGCACCAATCTGCAACCGATCACCGTCGTTGAGGCTTATCGCAACATGACGCTCAAGTGGCAGATCGTGACCGTTGACGTAGGTTCTACCGCTGCGGTCGATCACACAAAAGCGCCCCTCGACGACACGGATGTCACAGTGGTTGGGGCGTACGCTGTTGTGGCGATCCTCCAGGCGCCAGTCCACCGCGGCACTGCCGATGCTGCCGCCCTGTGGGCCAAATTGATGACCGGGCAAATACCCGTGCAACAACTGCGCAGGATTATTGATGACCAGCGTCAACTTCATGCGCGCCCCCGAATCCGCACCACGGCGCGATGACGTTGTTCTTGATGTTCGATAAAACTGGTCCAGCCCAGGTGGGTGCCGCCAGCGCGTTGCAGGTTGAAGGGCGGTACGTCCTCTTCGCGCAGGCCCAGTTCCAGGTCGTAGGCGGTGACGTCGCGCAGCAGAAAATCCATCAACTGGCGCAATCGTCCGAACTGCTCACCGCTGGGCAAAAACTGCCGAAAGCGCGTCTGGGTCAGGTTGGGAATCACCAAGGTGAATTTGCTGGCGCGGGTCTTGCTGCGGTCGCCCACCACAAAGTCGTTGCCCAGGGTGCCGTTGACCTTGCCCAACGCCAGGCGCTGACGCTGCGGAAAACTTACCGAGCGCACCTCGAATTCACGGATGTACACGCCTTTCAGGTCGAAGCAATGCTCGACAATGCCGGATACCACCGAGGGTGACCGGCTACGGCTGGCAATCAACCCGGCAAAGCTCAGCAGGCGGCCCCAGGGCAGCGGCGTGGCACCGCGAAGGTCGTTGTCGTTCAACCCCACCATGGAGAATACGTAGCGCGAAAAGCGGTCGCTGGCCTCGGCCTGAAAGCGAATGTAGTAGCGGTATTTGCGCCAACTGGTGTGCAGCAGGGTCAGCAAGCGATGGTTGAAAAAATCCATGAACGCCGGGCGGATCCCGCGCTCCTGGGATTGTTCGTAGGCCAGGCGGTCCAGGTAATAGCCGGGCAGTGGCGAGTCGGTACCGTGCAAGCCAAAGAAGCTCGTCTGCAAGCGATAGCGCACCTCTTCGCGATCCTCCTCAAGGCGCGCCGCCTCGACCACGTCGGAGGCCGGAAAGCCCAGCCCCGCATGGCTTTGCAGGCGCACACGGCGGCGCGTCGCAGCACTCAAGGGCTGCGCCTCCAGGTCATCGCCATGCAAAGCGTGCAAATGCTCCAGCAGACGGTGAAACGAATAGTTCCGCGCGTCGGCCAGCAGCACATCGGCTAGATCACGGGTTGTCTGCCGGTCAACAGTGGCCATTCATAACGCTCGTTGTTGGTGGTATTGATCACTTCCAGGCGATGGAAGGAATTGATGCTCGCGTACAGGGCGAAGAAGTGCGAAAGCACGCTGGCGAACAGGTACAGCTCGCCCTCGCAGAGGAAAGCGTTCTGGTCCAGTTGCAAGCGGGTCTGCAAGCCGCGCACCGGCTGGCCTTTCATCAGCCAGTCGATGGGCGTGGTCACGGCCTCGTGGATGCCGTTGAGGCGCTTGCGGGTGGCGCGGGCCTGTTGCAAGTCGTGCAGGGCGGCAAAGTCGTAGGCGCGGATCACCGCCTTGAGCGGCTCGGCCGACAGCAGCGACAGGTAGTTCAGCGACAAGTTGGAAATCAGCGTCCAGTGCAGGCTGCTGTCCAGCACGGGCCGGTAGCTGCGAGTCGGTGCGATCAGGTTGGTATAGGTGGCAAACGACGGCGTGACTTCGGTGGACAGCGACACATCCCCAACACCCAGCAACTGCGGCAGATCACGGTTGCTACAGGTCAACTCGATGGACGCCGCTTCATGCTCGCCGATGTACAGGCTTTCATCGCCGCGCACGAAAGCAATGCGATGACGCAAGCCCTCGCGGCCATGTGACTCCTCGATATGCGTGCGGAAGTACAGTGCCGTGCGGCCTCGCGCATGCTCGATCTCATGCTGGAAGGACTCGAACGGCGTAAAGCGCCGCAACGGATCGCCCTTGCGCTCCTTGTCGGCGGCATCCCAGCCAGTCACCTTGTCGACACCGAAAATCTCGTAGGCTTCGGGCCTGTTGCCGCTGGGGCTGATACGCCGCTCCAGGCTGCGCCCGTCCAGCGCGATCGGGTTGGCATCGTGGCGGAACAGGTTGACCGCCGGCGCGCAGTACAGGTGCAAGTCGCTGGTACGCAGGCGGATATCGGGCGGCATTGGCCGGCTGAACTGAAACTCGAAACGCAGGGTGGTGGCGCTGACATCCGGCCAAACGTGAGCCAGGCGGTTCAGACTGAAAAAATGGTACCGCTGCGCAAACACAAAGTACTCCTGCAGGATGCGGTAGCCATCGAACACATTGCGCGGGTAGGGCAGCAGGGCCTCCTCGGGGGTGAAACCGGGGAAGCCGATATTCTTGGCTGACAGGCGATAACTTTGGTCATTGATGTGCAGCGTGACGCTGTCCAGATAATGGGCAAGCCACAGGTACAAGGTCAGCGCGGTGGCGTTATCGCCGCCCAGATGAAAGTCCAGCTGGTCACAGGCCATGCTGGTCAGCGGCTGCGCGGTCAACACCTTGAGGTCGATGCGCATCACCGAGGCCTCACGGCTGTGGGCGTCACTGACGTCCTGCAAGGCCAGTGGGTACAGGTTGACGTCGGTGCAGGTGCGGAACTGGCAGGAGATGCCATCTACCGGTTTGGCAAACAACGGCGTGCCTTTGGGAATCACCTGGCGCTGGCTGATCGCGTTGGGCAACGGTGTAAAGCGAATGATGGTCGCGCTGGGCAAGGGTCGCAGGTAGTTGGGCCAGAGCATCTGCAACAGCGGATGGGTCAGTTCCGGCAAATCATCGTCGATCTTCATGCCCAGCTTGGCGGTGAGGAAGGCAAAGCCTTCCAGCAGCCGCTCCACGTCCGGGTCGCCGGCCTGATCGCCGAGAAACTGCGCCAGCTGCGGGTTGTCCTCGGCAAACTCGCGGCCGAGTTCGCGCAGGTAGCGCAGCTCCTCGGCAAAGCGTTGTTTCAAGTCCATTGCATTCTCATCTCACTCGGGTGTAGCCGTCGCGGCCATGCATGGCCACCTCGATCTGCACCAGTTCTTCCTTGTGGTGGACCCGTACCTGGCAATCGAGCCGAAAGTTCAGCTCCAGCGGCAGGTCCGGTTCGGGCTGAAAGCGCACGCCCGTGACCTTGATGCGTGGTTCAAAGGCTTCCACCGAGCGCCGGATATCGGCGCTGATGGCCACCACCAAGTCACTGCTGGCCTGGGTGACCCCATTGAAGTCACGCAGGCCCAGCTCAGGGCTACTTTGCGAGCAGCCCTGACGTGAGTTGAGTACCTGTTCCAGGTGGCGTTTGATCGCCTCGACACGCTGGCGCGCCTGTTCATCCGCGCTGCCGGGGCGGTAGCGCGGTGCGTCGGGTTCCAGGCGTTCGAACAGGCTGCCGCCCATTTATTGGGTGTCCAGCCGACCGACCAGTGAGATCTCGAAGTTGGCGCCCATGTACTTGAAGTGCGGGCGCACCGCCAACGACACCTGGTACCAGCCCGGATCGCCGGCCACGTCCTGCACGACGATTTGTGCGGCGCGCAAAGGGCGACGGCTGCGTACATCTGAGGAGGGGTTTTCCTGGTCGGCGATGTACTGCTTGAGCCAGGTGTTGAGTTCGCGCTCCAGATCCTGGCGTTCCTTCCAACTGCCAATCTGTTCGCGCTGCAGCACCTTGATGTAGTGGGCCAGGCGATTGACGATAAACAGGTACGGCAACTGGGTGCCGAGCTTGTAGTTGGTCTGCGCTTCCTGGCCTTCGCGGGTCTTGGGGAAGTTCTTCGGTTTTTGCACCGAGTTGGCGGAGAAGAACGCCGCGTTATCGCTGTCTTTGCGCATGGTCAGGGGAATGAAACCGGCTTCAGCCAGCTCGAATTCCTTGCGGTCGGAAATCAGCACTTCGGTGGGGATCTTGGCCTGCAACTGGCCGAGGGACTCATAGAGGTGCACCGGCAAGTCGTCCACCGCGCCCCCGGACTGTGGGCCGATGATGTTCGGGCACCAGCGGTAGCGAGCGAAGCTGTCGGTGATGCGCGTGGCCATCAGGAACGCGGTGTTGCCCCACAGGTAATTGTCGTGGTTGCCGTCGACGGTTTCGTTCTAGCAGAAGCTGCGAATCGGGTTCTCCAGCCCGTTGTAAGGCGAGCGCAGCAGAAAGCGCGGCAGTGTTGCGGCGATGTATTTGGAGTCTTCCATCTCGCGCAGGCTGCGCCATTTGGTGTGGCCGGGGCCTTCAAAGATATCGCTGACTTCCTTGACCGACGGCAGGTCCTGGTAGCTCTTGAGGTTGAAGAACTCAGGGCCGGCAGCCATCACGAACGGTGCATGGGCCATGGCGCCCACGGAGGCGACGTAGCTCAACAGCTTCATGTCCGGGGACGATGGGCCGAAGGTGTAGTTGCCGATCATCGCCGCGATCGGCTCGCCACCGAACTGGCCGTAACCGGAGGTGTAGGCGTGCTTGTACAGGCCGCTTCGGGTGATGTCACCGGCGTTGTCGAAGTCGTCCAGCAGCTCTTCCTTGGTGACATGCAGCATTTCCAGCTTGATGTTCTCGCGAAAATCCGTGCGATCCACCAGCAGTTTCAACCCACGCCAGGCCGATTCCAGTTGCTGGAACTGCGGCTGGTGCAGGATTACGTCCATCTGCTTGCTCAAGGCACGGTCGATTTCAGCAATCATCTGGTCGACCCGGTGCTTGTTGACTGGCTGCTGGTGATCACCGCTTTGCAGGATCTCGCTGATGAACGCGGCCACGCCTTGGCGGGCGACGGCGTAACCTTCCTGGGAGGGGCGGATGGTGGTGTTGGCCAGCAGTTGGTCGAGCAACGACGGCGATTCGTCAGCCACCAACTCGTGGGCGGCGGCGCTTTCCATGGGCATGGGGAGTACTCCGTTGAGAAAGGCGTTCAATCAGTTGTGGGGCGCGTCGAGCACCAGATTCAGTTCGCTTGCCAGACGTTGGCGGGCTGTTTCATCGGTCAGCAGACTCTGCAGGTGTTTGCGAAAGGCCGGGACATTGCCCATGGGGCCTTTGAGTGCCACCAGGGCTTCGCGTAGTTCCAGCAACTTGTTCAATTCAGGCACTTGGCGGGCGACGGCGTCGGGGCCGAAGTCGTTGATGTTTTTGAATTGAATTTGTACATTCAAATCGGTGTCATGGTTATTGTTCAAAACAGACGGAACGGCCATGTCCAGAGCAACTTCGGCTTTGCTCAGTACCTCATTGAAGGTGTCTTTGTCTATTCGAACGGATTGTCGGTCTTCAAGGGCGGTTAGTTCGCCGTGGCCTTTGAAGTCACCGGTAATCAACAACTTCAGAGGTAACTCGACTTCAGCCTGCTGATCGCCCGTGGCCGGGACGTACTTGATGTTGACGCGTTCTTTGGGCGCGACAGAACCCTGAGTTTTCGACATGTGAAATATCCTTTTCGTAAGGTCGGCGCATTAGAACCGGCTATTGCAATATTTGTCATGTAGGACGATATGGACGCGTTTAGTAGGAAATTGGCATAGGGGGTTGCACATGCTTACATTGTTCCTACGGTGATTATAGAAACATCTGACAGGCGATTCTTTTTGTTCGGATGTTGTGGTGTGCTGTTCGTCTTTTACTTGCCTCCCCGTTGAACTCAGGAGATGCTCTTAGGGTTAATCGTTGAACTCGCCTGCTAAAAGCGTTAGTTCGAAAACTTAAGAAAAATGTCTGATTTGGACCTCGATGAGGCATTTCAGGAGGTGTTGATGCGCGACGGATGGCGAGGGTGGAAATGGGGGCTTTGGCTCATGGTGGTGGCTGTAACGGGTGTGCAAGCGGCGACACAGGATTGCCCGTCCATCGTCTCCCCCTTGAAGCGGCTGGAATGTTTTGATCTGGCCGCCGGTACGCCCATTCATCAACCACCTGCGCCGCCACGTGCCCTGGGCCGGGTACTGCCGATTGTCGATCTGGTCCAACGCAATGAAGCGAAGCGTCCCCTCGAGGACCAGCGTTTTTTGTTGTCGTCATTCCCGGAGCCGGACAACGACCAACAACCCCGCCTGGTGATTTCCGCCCCGGCCCTGGGAGCGTTGCCGCCTCGGCCCTATTTGGCCATCAGTTGCGAGTCGAAAATCTCGCGCCTGCAACTGGTGTTGGATGAACCGGCCAAACCCAACAAGATTCGCATCCAGCTGTTCAAGGACGAGCGCCCGGTCTCCGAGGCCTATCAGTGGCAGGTCCTGGACGACGCGGGCCTGGTGGTCGACGCCGGGCGCGGGTTGCAGGCGATTTCCCTGTTGCGCAACATGGGCGGCGGCCAGCGCCTGCGATTGGAGAGCGACTATCCGCGGCTGCACGACCTGGTCTTTGATGCCGAAGGGCTGGGTGAACTGATCGAGCAGGAGCGCCAAGTATGTCGCTGGTGATCGACGTGCCGGCGGACACCGTCAAGTTGCTGCTGACCCCCATCGATCCCGAGCTACCCGCCGGGCATTTCGATATGGAGGACGAAACCTACCAGGCCATCGACCAGGAAATGGTCAAGCTCGGCGGCCTGCGCGAAGGCGATATCGACTGGCCGTATATCGACGAAGCCTCCCGCCAATATCTGGCGACCCAGTGCAAGCACTGGCGCATCGTCGGCCATCTGCAAGTGGTCTGGCTGCGAACTCGCCAATGGGCGCGTTGGGCCGATGCCCTGGGTTTGGTCACCGGCATGGTTGAACGGTATTGGGACAGTGCCCACCCCAAGCCCGGCCCTACCGGCTATCTGAGCAAGCGCAAGCAGGTGCAGCGCCTGCTGAGCGACCTTGGGCAGGTGTTGCCGACCTTGGAGCGCAGCAGCTTTGAACCGGCTCATCAAGCCGCGGCAGAATTGGCCCTGGCCAATCTGCAACGCTGTGTCGAAAGCGCCAAGCTTGACCCGGCACCGTTGGACGCGCTGCAACGCCAGCTGGAGAAATACAGCGAGCTGGTCATTGCGACTGAGCCCGTCCGGGCGGCCACCTCCGGCAACGTTCTGGATTCAGCATTTTTCAACAGCCCCAAACCGCAAGTGCCGAGCAATGAACGTGAGCAGCGCCGCGCGGTGTTGAACATGGCCGAGCAGATCAACCAGCAAGACCCCTACGACCCCACCGGCTATCAATTGCGCCGCTTCGGCCTGTGGTCGCACCTGCGCACCGCGCCGCCCATCACCCGCGACCGTCGCACCGAATTGACCGCCGTGCCCAAGGACATCGTCGACGGCTACCAGGACGCGCTGAACCATAACGCCATTGAGCCGAATCTGCTGCTGCGCATCGAAAAAAGTGTCTGCGCCTCGCCGTACTGGCTGCGTGGCAGTTACCTGGCCGCCCAGGTCGCCTCGCGCCTGGCGATGGAAGAAGTGGCCGGCGCCATCCGCCAGACCTGCGAGCGGTTTGTCTGTCGTCTTCCGGCGCTGTTGGAACTGTGTTTTAGCGACGGCACACCGTTTGTTGATGCGCAGACCCAGGCCTGGATCACCGGCGCCGATCAGGCGCAAACCACCGGCAGCCCGGTGCAGGAATACACCGGCCTGCGCGACGAACTGGCCGCCCAACTCAACACTGAAGGCGTTGAGCGGGTGCTGCTGCGCCTGCAGGAACTGCACGCTGCCCAAGACGCCCCGCGCCAGCGCAGCTACGCCACTGTGATCGCCGCCGACTTGCTGACATCGCGTGGCTTGTCGTGGCTGGCGGATGACCTGTACGCCAACGTTGCGCGGCTGATGCGCGAGACCACGGCGCAAGGGTGGGAGCCGGAGTTGTACCGGAAAGTGGCGCAACCCGTCGACGACAGTCATTTGATTAAAGCGGTTAAGGAGTAGGAGCGACTTATGGGGATGGTCTGGAGTTACCTCAAACGCTGGGGCCTGCCGGTACTGCGTCAGTTCAACCAGGCGTTGCCGGTGCTGGTGCTGCTGGGCGTAGTGTTCTTGCTGACCGCCATCTGGTGGCTAGGCCCGCAATGGACCTGGCGCGAGCATCAACCGCTGGGTGAATTGTCGGTGCGCGTCTCGGCCAGTGTCGTGGTGGTGGTGATGCCGCTGCTGATCTGGGCGTGGCGTGTGCGTAATCGTTACCAGCGTCTGCAGGTGGAGCGCCAACATGAGGCAGCGGTGCAAGCCGATCCCAGCCTGCCTTATATCGAGGCGCAGGAGCGTGCGCTGGACCGCAGCCTGGGCAACCTGCTGAACAATATGGAGCGCCGTCGTTCGCTCTATCAACTGCCGTGGTACCTGGTGCTGGGCGAGGAAAATGCCGGCAAGACCAGCCTGATCACGCGTTCCAACCAGAGCTTTGCGTTATCCCATGTGACCAAGGCCGGAGTGAGGGCTCATCAGGAAGAGCAACTGGCCTATCCGGTGGATTGGTGGATCGGTGACGAGGCGGTGTTGATCGACCCTCCGGGTGAGTTCCTCAGCCATCCGGACTCACCGGCTGAAAACGTCGAGCAACAGGGCAAGGTCAAACCGGTACTGCCCACCGGCACCCATGCGCGCCTTTGGTCGCACCTGCTCGACTGGCTGACGCGCAACCGCAGCCGTCGAGCATTGAATGGCGTGGTCCTGGTGATCGATGTGCAGGTCTTGTTGGTGCAGCGTCCCGAACAACGCAAGGCCCACGCCAACCTGCTGCGCACTCGGCTGTTTGAGCTGACGCGGCAGTTGGGCACGCGTTTGCCGGTGTACGTGACGCTGAGCAAGTTCGACCTGCTGGAGGGTTTTGAAGAGTTCTTCGCCCGCTTGTCGCGCAGTGGGCGCGAAGACCTGTTGGGCTTCACCTTCAGCCTGGACGCGGTGGATGATTTCGATGCCTGGCTGGCGGAACTGACGCGCCAATACCAAACCTTTGTCGCCTGCCTGAGCGAACAGGTTTTCAACAGCACCAGGGATTCGCGCACATTGGATGAACGTGATCGCTTGCAGGCGCTGATGCATCAGATGGCGGGCTTGCGCCCGGCACTGTTCGGCTTTCTCAGCGAAATGCTCGGCAGCGATCGTTTCACCACCCCGGCGTTGGTGCGCGGACTGTATTTCTCCTCGGTGCTTCAGCAGGGCACCCTGAGCAATGCCTTCGTCAAAGAAGCGGGGCAAGCCTATCAACTGCCGCCACCGCCACCCGAAGTCAAACCAGCCGGTGGCATGGCTATCTACTTTGCCCAGCAACTGTTCCAACGAGTGATTTACCCCGAAGCAGGACTGGCAGGCGACAACATCAAGGTGGCCCGCAGCAAGCGGCGGTTGCTGATCGCCGGGTTCAGCGTCGCCTCCTTGGGCTGTTTGGTCGTCATCGGCACCTGGCAGTTTTACTTCAATATCAACCGAGACAAGGCGGCCAACGTCTTGGCCAAGAGCCAGGAGTTCAGTGGGCGGGACATCGACGCCAAGGTCGACCCTACCGGGCGCAACCTGTTGCTGCCCCTGGACCAGATCCGTGATGCGGTGCTGGTCTACGGCGACTATCGCCAAGCTTGGCCGTTGCTGTCGGATATGGGGCTGTATCAGGGGAGGGCGATTGGCCCCACCGTGGATGAGGCCTATCTGAACCTATTGTCCAAACGCTTCCTCCCGGCGATTGCCAGCGGTGTATTGGATGCAATCAACACCGCGCCCGCCGGCAGCAATCAGCAACTGGCGGCCCTGCGCGTGTACCGCATGCTCGAAGAACGCCAAAATCGCCGCCCAGCCATCGTCGAAGAATGGGTCGCCAAGCAATGGCAGCGCGCCTATCCTGGCCAGGGCCAGTTGCAGGCCGACTTGATGGGACACCTGGGCTACGCGCTGAAATACGCCGACGCCGACCTGCCGCACTACCGTGAACGCATTGGCCAGGTGCAGCAGCAATTGCGCCAGTTGCCCATGGCTGAACGGGTCTACATGAGCCTGAAACAGGATGCCCTGGAGCGTTTGCATCACCCACTGGACCTGCGCAACGAAGTGGGGCCGGCTTTCGATATCGTCTACCGACCGCTGAACACCGATCAAGAGGGCAGCGGCTTGCAGTTGCCACCGCTGCTCACTGCCAGGGGCTTCAAGGACTATTTCGAACCCGGCACCGAGGGGATCATCGAACTGGCGATGATCGACCAGTGGGTGCTCGGCGAGCGGCAACGCCTGGACTACTCCGATGAAGACCGCAAAGTGCTGACCCAACGTATCCGTGCCTTGTACAGCGCCGACTACGTGGACAGCTGGCGGCGGGTGCTGAATCAGTTCGCGGTGAGTGACTTCGACGATCTCAGCCACGGCGTGGCGGTGTTGGAACAGGTCACCGGCCCGGCCGCGCCGTTGCGGCGTTTGCTGGAAACCTTGCGCGACAACAGTGTGATCTACCCGTCGGTGCCCTTGGTCGAGGGGCAAGCACCGCTCTCGATGGACAAGGTATCGGACGGCCAGCAACAAGCCGCCGGTATCCGGCGCGCATTCTCCAGCCTGGCGGAATTGATCGCTGCGCGAGGCGAGCAGCCGTCCTATTACGAAGAAACCCTGCGCTCGGTTAGCGCGGTCTACGACTACGCCAAAGCCGTGCACGACAACCCCGATCCCGGCAAGGCGGCGCTCAAAACCGTACTCAACCGCTTCTCCCTGGACGGTGCTGACCCGATTGCCAACCTGCAACGCGTCGCCGTGGGCTTGCCCGAGCCGCTGAACCAACACGTCAAAAAGCTCGCCGACCAGACCTCACAGGTGCTGGTGATTGCCGCCCTGCGCGAGCTGGAAAAACGCTGGGACAGTGAAATCTACAGTTTCTACCGTGAGCGCTTGGCGGGTCGCTACCCATTCAAGGTCAGCGGCGAGGACGCCTCGCTGGAGGACTTCGAAGCGTTCTTCGGTCCACAAGGGCGTCTGCAGCAGTTCCACGATCAATACCTGAACGTGTTTCTCAAGGACAACCTCGATGCTCTGTACTCAGACAGCCTCGGTGGCTACCTGGTGCGCAGCGACGTACTGGAACAGCTCAAGAAGGCGGAGCGCATCCGCGAAACCTTCTTCAACCACCGTGGCCACCTGGCCGTGCAACTCACCATCGAACCCCTGGCCCTGAGCGCCACCCGCCTGAGCAGCATGCTCAGCGTCGACGGCCAACTGATCCCCTATCAGCACGGCGCACCGCAACGCACGGGACTGGTGTGGCCCAACAGCCTGGGCAACACCAACGGTAGCCAGTTGACCCTGGTGCACAGCACCGGCAACACCGCCAGCATGAGTTATCGCGGGCCGTGGTCGTTGTTCCGGCTGCTCAGCCGCGGGCACCTCAATGGCCGCACCGACACCAGCGTGGACCTGACTTTTGCCATCGCTGATGGATTGATGCGTTATCGGATTGGGGCGGAGAAGGCCAACAACCCGATTACCCAGCGCAGCTTTGAAGGGTTTGTGTTGCCGAGAACGCTGCTGGAAGAGCGCGGCAGGAAAAAAGCTACTGACAGCGTCACGCAACGCTGAGGAGTCCCGCATGATGGATAGAACCGATCACGTGCGCAGCTTGAACTATTCGACTCAGGCCCTGGAGCAACTGGAGGTATCCCTGCCCTTGTTGAGCGAGGGGCTCCCCTGCACTCGTGTCGCCCATACGTTTGTCGTGAAGCAGCTGCGCGACAGCGTGAAGTTCCTGCTGCCCAACTGCGCCGAATTGGTCGACATGAGCGAGCTGCGCCAGGCGCATGTCGACATGGCTCGCCTGCCGTATCCAGTGGTAGCCCTTGAAGCCCCTGGGTCTGACCCGATGGAGCTGGTGGTGGCGAACACGGTGGCATGCGCTCCTCCAAGCGCATGGCCCTGTGCTTGACCATGTCCCCGGATGTCGCCAATTGGCTGCCGGATACCCGGGGCTTCCTACAGGAAGAGCGCGACGGGGTGATTGTCATCCCACTGTACTGGGAGGATCGTACCGGGCTATGGAAGCTGCCCATGGGCGGTGCCTTCGTGCCACATGAAAACGAAGTCAGTGACTATTGCCCAGTTGGAACGCCCGCTCAAGGCACCGCGCAACCTGCCCAGGCGTTGCTGGCCGGCGCTGCGGATGGCGTTGGCATTTGATCCGGGGCAGCGGCGTATGGGGGCGGCTCGGTTACGTGATGCCTTAGGGGGGTGTGTCGTCCTGGTGGTGACATCCCCCTGTGGGAGCGAGCTTGCTCGCGAAGGCGGCAGCTTATGACATACCTGGCCCCAAGATGTACGCGGTCCGTGGCGAGGGAGCCTGCTCCCGCTCGGCTCTGTAGGAGCTGGCGAAGCCTAAGATCTTTTGATCTTTCGCTTGAGACTCAAGTGCCTGGGAAAAGATCGCAGCCTCGTTGCACTCGACAGCTCCTACGGGCGCAGCCCAGCGGGGCGGTGCGACGTTTCGCTAAATCCCCTCGCCACAGGTTGGTGGTGTGGTGGTTAGCGTGGGTCGGCGTTATCCAGCACGCGGTTCGCCAGCAATGAATTCACATTTTCCGGAATAGCTAAACGCGATCAATAAAGAGGCGTCGAGACAGTGTTGTCCCGACGTTTCGTTTTGTGCCCCTGTCCTTTGCTAATGGGGCGCTCCAGGATTTATCGGCAGGCACACAGGCTCTGTACATAATTTTTTATCCAAAGTGCCGCTGTATATCCCGGGGGACTTAAGTCCTTTCAAAATACCGTCACGCTCCGTCCGTAATGCAGCTTTTTTCTCCTCACTGATTCCACTTTTCAAAGCTGCCTCTATTTGCTCCAACCTGAGTTTTGTGTTTTTTATCAAGATCTCCCGGGCTTCAGCCTGGATATCCATTACCTTGACGCACCAAGCCGAGAATTTTTTCTGACCTTCATTCGGCTCTGGCAACAATAGAGCCGACATGCACAGTTGTTGTTCATCATCGGCAAGCACAATGTTATTAACAATCCCTTCGACCGTTGTTGCTACTTGTTGAAGGTGAGCATCTGATCGTTGGCTGCCCATGCCCGTGGTCTCTATTCTTACCTTGGTTTCGCCATCTACCAGCACGCCTTTTGTTTCGGCTATTGCGCTGTCGATAACGCTTCTATCGTCTTTCAGGTTTTTAATTTTTTCTGCTAAGGCCGATGCGGTTTGATCCAGTTCCGAAGTATCAGCGCTGGCATCCGCTTTTTTTGCATCACCGATTTTCTTGTCTACTGCTGTTTTCTCTGCTTCCAGCACAACAATTCTATCGCTGACCTTTTCTCTTTCGGCTCTCAGCTCGGAAAGTGATTTTGTTGCTTCGGCCCGGCCACTTGTCGTGAGGGCTATTGGAGGTGCTTTGATTGCTCCGGTCAGTTGCTCAATCGCCAAGAGCGCTACCGTATTTTTTTGGAAGCGCCTCATGAGAAGGTCATATTGAGTGGCACTTATCGCGCCAGACATATAGCTTTCGCACAAGCGATAGCCGAAATCTCGTAATAACTGGATGCTTTGAGTGCGTATGCCCGTGAATGCGGCCCCATCCTGCATGGCGAAAGCCAATTCACCGCTTGCTTTCTCTGGGTAACCCCCTTTTGCCGCCAACTCATAAGCAAGGGAGGCCATTGCATCGGGGCTTGGTTCTGCACACACAACCGTCCATTTCTTTATCTGCTCTTCCCGAACGTACTTTCCGGTCGGGTCGTATTTTTTGGTTATGGTCTCATTGGGGGCGACCAGTATGGCTCTCTGTCGAATATCGCTCATGGTGCTTTCCCCACTCGAG
>Ga0307408_100000616_pt1 | contig 30274 bp, 20 predicted proteins | sample 322Cmetagenome_FD_202116 | JGI IMG/M metagenome (GOLD analysis project Ga0307408, IMG submission 202116) | Maize rhizosphere microbial communities from greenhouse at UC Davis, California, United States - 322HYB-C-3 | ecosystem: Host-associated > Plants > Roots > Rhizosphere > Soil | place...
ATCGAAGCTTCCATGTCTTTCAGGCGCTTGATCGAGGTCTTGATGGTCTTGAAGTTGGTCAGCATGCCGCCCAGCCAACGCTGGTCAACAAACGGAACACCGGCGCGCTGAGCTTCAGCAGCGATGATGTCGCGAGCCTGGCGCTTGGTGCCAACCATCAGGATGGTGCCACGGGAAGCGGAGATTTGACGGATGGTTTTCATCGCGTCCTGGTACATGGCCAGGGTCTTTTCCAGGTTGATGATGTGAATCTTGTTGCGGTGGCCGAAGATGAACGGAGCCATCTTTGGGTTCCAGAAACGGGTTTGGTGACCGAAGTGGACGCCGGCTTCCAGCATTTCACGCATCGTTACAGACATTATTTACTCCAGGGTTTGGTCTGGAATCCTCCCAGTGACCCTTGCGGGCACCCTTGTTGGGGGGATTCGGGTTTATAAAATAAGAAAATTTGCTACTTTGCAAGACACTAGGTCAGGCAACCATAAATTATAGCTGACCCACTCGCTACGAGCAAGCCTACACCATTGGTGCAGAGTGGAAACCTGACGCATATGCTACTCTTAAGAATGGCGGTAAGACTTGCTCAGTGCCAACACCTCAACCACCCAAAGACTGTACATGCCTGGCCACTTCTACGCGCGCAACTTGATCACAGGATTTTAAGGCGCGAATCGCCTGCAAAACTTCCTCACTGGTCTTACATTCCAACAGGTCGCGAAGTTCGGCCGCGGTCAATGGTAGACAATCTCCAACCTCCGCCACCAGCGCTGATTCAACAGCGGACGTGATATTCCTTTCCAATTGATCAGCCGACGAAATCTCGACAATGGTACGCCACTTGCTTAAGTAGCGGTTTCGAATTTGAACCACATCAAATCCCCCCAATCCGAAACTCACCAATGCTCGGTCAACATAGCGATCAAATACGTGCGCAGGCCAAGCTCGATCAAGCCTGGATGTTAGTTGGTCACGAAGTCTTGCCGAATCCTCTCCTGAATCAAGTTGATCGCACGCAGACACGGCGAGCGAAAGAACCTTATGAAGATCCTCACAAAGTGCCTCAAAACATTTCCGCCAATGTGAGCTTTCTTGCGGCGTTCCAACGCCGCATGTTTCACTGAACCAACCTACCGCCGCCCTCAACGTCTTGACGTCATGATCGTGATCAAATTGGAGATTGTGGCTCGCCCAAGTACGAAGCGACCTGACGTACGGGAGTATTTCTTTCCCGTGCCATGGCGGCAACTTCCTGAGAAAGTTTAGCGAAATCTTTCCAGATTCAAAAATCAGAACGTATGACCAAGCCACAAGTCGGATGAATGAAAGTTCATCACTATTTCCTTTTGGAGGATCGATTGTAATATCGGGTAAAGCTGTTACCCCTACCGACAAAGTCAGCCGCCGCTTCAAAGTTTGATAATCGCCCTGCACGAGACCGAAACTCATTGAGCACCTCCATGCTGCAAAATAGGATCAGCAATCGGCCCCAAATAATTGAAAGCTATATTAAATCTACGCAACTCTCTGCCTACTTTAATATTTTCGTGCTTAAAATCCCTTTCGAGCAGATCAATCGTCCCTTCGAATCCCGGCAAAGAAACAATCCAATGACCCGCGCTACGTTGACGCTCAACCCGACCTTGGAATCCTTGACGATCGGACGATTCCAAGACCAGACGGCGCACAATCCGCGAAGGGTCTTCGAATTCCGTGTCCTGTTCGAGTTCCCTGAACATTTCTCTAGCCACGTGGACTTCGCCCTGAACCCAGCTTAAAGTAGCCTCCAAAAAACGGAATACGTTTCTTGCCCCATCTCCAGCCACAAGATTGATCTCCGTAACCGTCTCATATACTGATCGAATGAATTGATTATCCATAGGGATAACAAATCGCTCCAGCCTTTGGAGTCTTCTCCCTGTAAATGCCGCCCATTGAGTTTGAAGCAGCAATTGCAACGGCCGCGCATCGGAAGAGATCTTGGTAAATCTCGCCTTCAAGAACCTCGCAGCCTCTTCGGCACATTGGCGAGCACGAATTGACAGGATCTCACCGTCATCGAGGAATAACTCCGAGCAAATAGCGCGAGCGCGCAAATAATACGCAAGGCTTGGAGAAATTCGCTCCAATTCCGAAAGCGCATCCTCGGTCAAAAGGATATCGCCCATCGCCTCCCCGACGCGAGCTCGGCGCCAGTGGAATTTAACTACAGCCGGCGCCGATAATGAATCGATATTCACTTCATCAATAATCGCCTGGATATCTGCCTTAAGCTCCGCCTTATGTACCGGAGACAAACTATTTCCGGCGACACCCAAAATATCACCAGGAGTCCACATCCCAACATCAAGCGAGTGATAACTATCCGATGCGCTAACCGCTCGAGAAATTGCCATACGAGCTGCCAAATAGTGCGGCCAAATTTCGGTATCTTGGGCTCCGTCTTGCGCTAACCCCACCGCGAGATAGCCGTATATTGATGCGCGCTCCACAAGGAGATTATGCCGCGTCTTCTTACTCGCTCGAAGCCTTTTCTCAGCAATTGCTTCGATCGCCATCTCAACAATTTCCCGCGCCTCGTTCAGTATCTTCGCCCGCGCCTCGCGATCTAAATTAGGAGCATTTAAATAATTGGAATGATCAATTACGTATACAGCCGAGCGCCGGAATGCTGATTCCTGGAGAATTAAGCGGGCATCCATGACTTGGTGCGTCGTACGTAGACTTGTAAGTGCTTCCGCAATTTTAAGATACCCCTGCTCATAAGCGCTTTGCCGCGGTCCTTCCTTGTTCAGCTTAGGCAGAATCGAAAGAAGAAAATCGAGCTCTGAACTTCGATCCACCGCATTTGCCCTTGCCGCACCAATTAATTCGGTAATCCGATCAATCTCTGTAGCAACATTCGCGAGCCGGCGTTTGCAGATTAACTCTGCCTCGAGTTGCAAACGCGGTTGTATCAGTAAATCGTTACCCTCAGCGTCCGCCATGCGCCAACGGAAAAGGTCGAGCTCTTCGAATAGATACGCTATTTGCGTGATGTCTAACTTTACATCGATATTTTTAACCGCACGAATCACCATATTGACCGGCACGGCGCAATCGAGTCTGCCTGCAGCCATGACATAGTCGACGAGCACTCCGGCAGCACTAGTACCGTATTCGGCTTCAAAAACATCGTCCGCAAACAAGTCGGTACTTTCACTCGCTGCCCCAGCGGCGATTAGCTTTTCCGCCAATACATGACCCGCATCTCTTTGCCTCGGTATCGCTTTGGCGCGCAATCTGATCGCGGCTTCAGCAGCACGCGCCTCTCCGGCAATGCCGCTGGTTATTCGCGATCTACTGACCGACAGATGGCGATAGAGCATTGCCAAAGTATTATGGTTAGTTGACGCACTTAACGGATTCTCCTTCCCTTCAATTCCGTAACGTCCCAATAACCGTTTGAGATAATCAAACTCAAAAGAGCTCATCTCCGAATCTGCAACAATTAAGTGCTTATCTTTTCTGGCCCCTTCGATCTTGTAGGAAGTCCCGACAATGACTGCCTTACGTCCCCTGCTACGCAGTCCAGCCGCGAGCTCACGATATCGGTCGAAATCCTGATTCGCATCACAGATGACGACCGTCCCCGAGGCGCCAGCCTTTTCGCTTCCAGCACAAAAGTCATCCAGTTCTGAGGCACTCGGTACACGCCCCCAACTAAACAGTACTGGTACGCTTTGTTCAACACGCAACCAGTAGGCAAGTTGAGCCATTCCAACGCTTTTCCCGACGCCAGATTGGCCATGCACCACGATGAATTCGGAGCCACCTGCTGACTTCAGCATTCGCTCTACAGCATTTCGCAATAACTCTTGGAAGTCGCGCTGTATTGAAAAACCTCGGGCCACTCCTTCAACCATGCCTTTTGTCCCAACAAGGTCACCGTGAAAGCGCTTAAAGGCTTCATATTCATCGGCCCGGGAAAGAGGCAATACTTCATCGGTCCAAGTATCGTCAACAATTGCTGCACTAGCTTCCACTGTTAACCGAAGTGACGGGGGTACTTGGAAAATTTTTCCGTCTACGAGAGTAATCGTGCCGATCTCACTTTGTGTACTTTTGCCCAGTTCGGGGCCGTCGCTTGCGTGCAGAAACGCCACCACATCGCAAAGTGGAGTTGCATCAAAGTGAACTATTCCTTTCGAAACGAGATCCTCGAAGAAATCAGAATCTGGCTTTTCTTTGAGCCCATACCAATGAATTCGTAATCCACTCTCTTCCGAGATCGGAGCTAACAGGTCATCAACTTCAAGCCAATCCTCGTTTGGTATCAAACCGTCGATAACTAATAAGCCCAGTGGCGTTACAGTCTCAGAAATACGATTAATAAACTGGTTGGCGTGAACGGCCAGGCGCCGCTTCAACTCGGCACGCGAGAATGCAGGCCGATAATTTGTGTCATGTTGGCCGGCAACGCCGAATAAGTAATGAATTGCCGGGCGCGCTCGGCTTCTAGGCACGCGAGCAAAATGATCACGCGCCAAAACACTTTCGGGTATGCGCCCACGAGTTTCTAATCCAAACTTTAATTGAGGATCGATCGACGTCGTGAAGACGGAACTCCATGCCACATCGAGCATGGCCTGAATGCCGTCACCGTAAACTTGACGATCAAATCGCTCAGCCAGCCAATCGTAATCGTCACTTCCTAGGGCGCGCCCAGCGAAGAGCCCCCGCCAACCACTTGATGTACCTTCTACACCAAACTTCTGTAGGGCCGCTTCCAAGAATCGATTACCTGAACTGTCTTCGGCGCTAAATGCTTGCCCCAAAAAGAGAACAACCGGCTTCTCGTCTAGAAGATATTGCCGCAGCTGGCTTATCATTTCAATATTCATACTTACCTCAATTCAACCGTTGACTGATTGTAATTCCATTCGGTGCACAAATGTCAAGAGTTCATTTTGAATCACGCAGGCCGACCAACCGACAAGCTCATTCGAGGCACAAGAAGACATAGAGCGCACATAATCCGGCTGAGCGGCCACTGCCTCGTGTTGTACGCAAAGAAATAGCGACCACCGGATCTCAGCACAACTGTCGGGCCTCAATCCTGTTGGTTCCAGGGATTTCCATTCGTTGTATCGATGCAAACTTCTATTTAGTGGCAATCAACACTATTAAGTGCACCGTAAACTGCGCGCTCCCCCCAAAGATAAGGCGTGAATCACCGCTTCCGTCGCCAGCAGACCGAACAGTGCTACCTGAGCTGGCGGACGTCGTTGACCTTGCTGGCTTTGCTCGTTGAACAGTAAGGAAACCGCAATCGATCAATAGAAGCCATGCCCACAGAATTACAGGGCCGAGAGCAGGGAACCTTGAGTAGCATCTAAGCAGCGGGTGGGGTGCATCGCCACGATGGGATAACACGTCGAGGTGCCCCATGAGCCTGGTTGACATTACTTCCCCACCCGCTGAAGATGAAATTATGGATCCTGCCATCAAAGACTATGTAGATTCAAAGCTTGATTCATCGGAGGCCCGCAGCGCCGCGGCGGCCGCTGAGTTCAGGGCTTTTGTTACGTCTACTCTCGTCCGAATGGAGGAACGGGACGCTGCCCGACAGCGCGCAGACGAGATCCAACGTGCGGAAATCCAAAAGAAACTGGATGAGTTCCGCAACGATTCCAGGGCAACACGGAAAGTCATCATCGCCACGGGAGTTACGGCCACGCTTACGATCCTGTTTGGCACGGCAGCCATCAATGCCGCCATCATCCAGAATTTTCACAATGCCTTCGATATTGGGATGCGCTATTCAAATCTGCAGAACGAGATGGCGGCCCAGAATCAGAAGACGAGCGCCGTGTTAATGCAGATGGATGGGCGCCTTGCTGCAATTGAGAGATCGATCGGCGACAAGAGCGCAGAGTCACCTGTACCGCAAAAAAAATAAAAATAAGTACGCAACGCTGTCGATTTCTTCGTTTCCAGTTCGTCGTAGGATTACAAACCCCTCTTACGAAAGGATTCGATATGGCCACCAACACCATCAAACTGCACCGCGTCCTGCGCGCTTCGCCGGACCGTATTTACAAGGCATGGACGACCGCCGCGGCCTTCAACAAATGGCTGCCGCCAAACGGCTACCTGGGTGAAGTGCATGAAATGGATGCCCGCGTGGGCGGCAAGTACCGCATGTCTTTCGTCGACCTTGGCACCGGCTTCACCCACTCGTTCGGCGGCGAATACCTGGAGCTGCATCCGGGTGAGAAGATCCGCTACACCGCGGTGTTCGACGATCCGAGCCTGCCGGGCCAGATGCAGACCACGATCCACCTGCGCGCCGTGTCCTGCGGCACCGAAGTCGACATCACCCAGGAAGGCGTGCCTACCGTGATCCCTGCGGAGCAGTGCTATCTGGGCTGGCAGCAGTCGCTGGCCTTGCTGGCTTTGCTGGTTGAACAGTAAGGAGGCAGCCATGGGATCGCCCTCCTCCTACTTCCCTTCGATCGAGGCGAAATACGGCAAGCCGGTTGAGCATTGGCTCAAGCTGCTCAAAGGAATGAAAGGAATGAAGCACATGGACATGGTGGCGGCACTGAAGGCCGATCATGGCTTGGGCCACGGCCACGCCAATGCCCTCGTGGCGCATCACATGGCGGAGAGCAAGCAAGGCAAAGCTTGATCCTGATCTAATCGCGCGGCGGGGAGCGTCGCCAAAATGGGGAAACACCACGAGGTGACCTCATGAGCTTGGTTGACATCACTCCCCCACCCGACGAAGATGAAATCATGGATCCCGCTACCAAACAGTACATTGATTCCAGCACCGCACTTGCCGAATCGCGCAGCGACGTAAAACTTGCCGAATTTCGAGCGACCATGGAGGCCTACACGGCGCGCGCGGAAGAACGTGAGGCAGCTGCGCGGGAACGCGAGCTCAAGCGAACAAAGGACTTTGAGCGGCTTGAGGCGGCGATCGGAAGCCTCAAGCGCACCGTCGTCACTACAGCGATTGCCGCAACCCTGAGCACCGTCTTCGGGGTCGCGGCCTTCAATGCCGCACTCATGCAAAATGTATTCGCTGCGCTGGAACTAGGGCAAAAGGCATCGCCAGCGCAGGTCAAAATGCAGGCGGACATCGATGAAATAAAGCGGCAGCTCGCCGAGCAGCGAGCTGCCGTTACCCGCTAGAGGTAGCTTACTTCGTGACGGTCAGTGTGTAGTTGCCGGAGCCGCTGTACGAGTACACGGTGATCCGGTAATAGGCTACAGCGGCGGCATAGGTAATCGCTTCGGTCGATGTCGGGCTGGTCGACGAAGCCACTTGCACCCACGCGCTGCCATTCCACTTCTCCAGCTTCAGCTCAAAGTCGGCATTCGAAGGACCGGTCAGGTTGGCCTTGATCGTGCCGCCGTTGTAGTAGAAGTATGGCGATGGGTGGATCGCGGAAGCATTTGTGCCGGACAGGTAGCCGGTGTAAGTCTCGCCACCGGCGGTGCCGTCGCCCTTCACCACATCGAAGGAAATCGTCGGCGCGGCGGCGCTGATGTTGGCCAGGCCGAAGTTCGAGCCTGCGCCACTCCACCAGCGCGAGTTGGTGCCGCGGCTGGCGTAGTTGTTCGGCACCGTATCGTAGAAGGCCTTGTAGATGGCGCCGTCATACAGGTCGGTGCCATCGCCACGGTTCACGTTGTACTCAGGGTCGCGGCGGCCGTCGGCGTGCTCCATCTGCACGTATGGATGCCACTCGTCGGAGTTGTTGCCGGCCGGGTCGACGTGCCACACGGCCAGGCCGGATCCCAGCTGGTACAGGTTCTGGTCGGCCTTGTAGATCGCTTCCACGTAGAAGGCTTCATCCGTCTTGGCCGGGTTGGTCCAACGGTACAGGTTATGCGAACCGGAGGTGTGGCTCAGGCGGCCTTTTGGGGCATTGGCGTTGAGCGCCGGATTCAGCTCGGTGACAGTGTCCCAACCAACCTGGTAACGGAAGAAGCCATTCGGCGGCACCGGCCGGTACTGGCTTTGCGCACCAATGCTGCCGAAGCCCATGATGCAATAGCTGGCGGCCGAACCTTCGGAGCTGCCGTCATAGTCATACAGGTCCGGCCAGCCCATCACCAGGTGGCCCGTCTCATGCGAGAAGGTGCCGATGGTCAGGCTGTTGCCCATATTCGTGATCTGGTAATAGCCGGTGCAGACGCCGTCCGCACAGAACTGCTTGTTCAGCCAGCCCATATGCGGCCACAGGCCCTTCGACCAGGCGCTGTCCGAGCCACCCGCATAGAAGAAGTTCAGGCCGCGGATACGCTTGTTGGCGTCGACGCTCAGCGAGGCGAAGTTGAAGCCCTGCGTGTACTCCAGCCAGTTCAGTGCCTCGGTGATCAGCTCTTGCGAACGGACACCGGAATCGAGCGAGCTGTCTGCGTAGTAGGCTTTATTGCGCTTGGCGCGGTAGTAGAGCGTGGTGGTGTTGGTGTAATCAAGCTTGCCACCCGAGACGGACTGCCAGTAGCCGCGCACCGATTGCGCATTGCCGAAGCCCGTGTACGGCATGTCGTTCAGGAACGAATTGACCTGGGATTGCGTGATCGTGCCCGGCACATCCGGGAAGTCGATGATCACAGTCAGGCCTTTCACCTGCCCTGTCACGGCCGCTGCGGCCAGGGATTGCGGCGAGCTGGCTGCAACCGTCGCCGACTTGCGTGCGCTGTCCAGCGAGCGGTTGTTCACCTTTTCGAACTTTTCCTTGGCCTTGCGGGCACGTGCTTCCTGGCTCAGGCCTTCCTGCTTCTTCGCCGCACCGCCGCCAAGGCTGCGCACTTTGGCGTTGGTTGCCAGCACGCCGGTCGATACCAGTTCATCGCCGGCGGCGTTCACCGTGGCGTAGCAGAAGCCTTTCTTGGCGGCGTCGTAGACAACGAGTGAGCCATCGTCGGTACGCTGTTCGGCGTAGTAGTCGTTACCGTCCAGGTGCACGCGCAGCTTTTCGCCGCCAGGCTGCTTGAACTCATACACGCTGTCTTTGTAGGGAATACCAGCCTGTGCGAACAGGCTGGCCATCAACATCGCTGCTGCAGTTGCTACTTTCAATCGCATTTCGGTCTCTCCGTTTCTTGTTGTAAAGAAAGGAAAGTAAATCACGCACGATTGTGCAAGTCTTGATGAATTTATAAGTGCGCAGTGCAGAAATCGGCACAATCGTGCACAGGCATCAAGTCACCGAGAATGCGACAGGGCTGGTCAGGGACGTGTAGCCGTCGTTATACAGCAGCCAGGCGGCATAGCTGCCCGCCGCCAGCCCGGAAGTCGCAAACGCCGCCGTACCGCCGCCCGTGGTGACGTATTGCCAGGACAGTGAGGCCGTGGAACCAGGAGTTACACCACTACGGTAAATCCCGATCCAGTTCTTGCTGTTCACCTGGGCCGCAGGCACCGAGTAAGTGAAGCTGATTGGCGTCCCGCGCGCTACCGAACCGGCACTGGCGGACAGTGTCGCTTGCGGGCCGGCCGCGGCACGGCCCAGAACCGGATCAGTGCGGCTTGCCTGGCCATTTTCCACGCGCCCAGCCATGCGGCGCAGGTATTGCGCATCAAAATCACAGGTCACGCTCACGTCATACCAGCCATAGCTGGCGCCAACGGGAACGCTGATGGTCGCCTGCTGCCCGGCAGCCACCGTATGCGTGCTGGCGGCACGGCCATAAGCGTTGTCGGTGACGCGGAAGGTGGCGGCGCGGCTGCCGTCCAGGTTGGAGAGCACAACGTCGACCGACATCGCCGCCGGATTGGGGTTCAGCCACGCCTCCGGGCGTGCTCCGCCGGTGGCGGTGGCCAAGGCCAGCACGCCGCCGAATTCCCTCTGGAAGCCATTCGGGCCAACCACGTTCAGGTGGTAGTTCGGCGTGCTCCAGTTCCAGACTTCGCGTTCGATCTTCTTCCCGGCCTCCACCGTGTAGTACCACGGACCGTCGCTGCGGGCCTGGGAATAGACGATGAATGCGCCGCCCGCTGCGCCTTGGTTGAAGAACGAGAGCTCCACCTGCTTCGACGAAGCCACGCGCGCCGTGGCGCCGAAAGCGTAAGGCAAGGCGCAGGAGTAGCGCGGGCTGCCGCCCTCTTGCGCCGGCAGGCTTTGCACCGCCGGCGGCTGCGGATATGGCTTGCCCGACACCAGTTGATAGCTGGTCGACTTTGGCACAGTCGACGGCCAGGTCGCATTCGGCGTCTTGAAGTCGAAGGCCGAGGTCAGGTCGCCGCACACCGCGCGGCGCCATGGCGAGATGTTTTCGCAAGCGATGCTGCCGCGCTGCTTGCCAAGGCCGGCCACCAGCCACTCTTCCAGGAAGCGCAGCTTGGAAGTATGGTCGAACAGCTGCGAGCACACGCGCCCGCCCTTGCTCCACGGCGAGATCACCAGCATCGGCACGCGCGGGCCAAGGCCGACCGGCACGCCGTTGTAGTTCTCGTACTGGCCATTGTCGGCCAGGGTGCTGCGGCCCATGCCGGTATTCAGCGGCGCCAGGTGCGAAGGAATGTGGTCGAAGAAGCCGTCATTTTCGTCGTAGGTAAGCAGGAAAACGGTCTTCGACCAGACGTCCGGGTTGGCGACCAGTACGGCCAGGAGGCGCGCGGTCAGGTTCTCGCCCGCATTGGGCGAGTTGGGCGAGTGCTCGGTGTAGTCGTTCTGGGCGACGATCCACGACACTTGCGGCAAGCGGTTATTGCGCACGTCGTCGGCGAACGAATTCACCAGCCAGTCGCCCTTTGTGCCGCGCGCATTGGATTCGGTGGAGCCGGGAGCGATCACGCGGCCTTTCTGGTACAGCGGGCTGCTTTCGGAAAGACGGGTGCCATCCGCATTGACGCGGAAATTGCGGAAGTAAGCCAGGTAGTTGTCGCCGTAGTTGTCCCACTCCTGGTAGACCTTCCAGCTCACGCTGTTCGCTTCCAGCACTTCGGCGTAAGTGCGCCAGTTCGGCGCGCTGGCCGTCACGGAAGCGCTGACGTTGTCGTACTTCGGATCGTTGTTGTAGTAGCCGGCCGAGTCGATGTTGTACAGGCTCCCCATGGCGCCCAGCCAGTTCTGGTTGGTGCCGGTCAGCGAATACATGCGATTCGGGTCGGTAGCGCCGAAGATCGAGCAATGGTAGTCGTCGCAAATGGTGAAGGCATCGGCCAGCGCATAGTAGAACGGCAGGTCGCCGCGGTCGAAATAGCCCATGCTCTGTGCCGTTTTCTGCTTGACCCAGGCGTCCCAGCCTTGCCAGGTGGTTTGCGAGCCCTTCCAGCTATGGTTGGTGCCCAGCGATAGCGCGCTGGTGTTCTTGGCGTCGAAGTGAAATGGCAGCACGTAGCCGCCGGTGCCGTTGGGCTGGTACCAGACCGGCTTGCCGCCCGGCAGCGTGATGGCGCGCGGGTCATTGAATCCGCGCACCCCGGCCAGCGTGCCGAAATAATGGTCGAAAGAGCGGTTTTCCTGCATGAAGATGACCACGTGCTGCACGTCGGCCAGGGTGCCGGTGGCGCTATAGGCTGGGATGGCCAGCGCCTGCCGGATCAAGTCGGGGAAGAAGGTGCTGGCGGCGCCGGCAGAGGCCATGCCAAGGAATTTACGGCGGCTGGTGGACATCGAATCTCCTCATTGCTCTGGTTTAGGGTCTGGCGATGCTACGGTGCAATTGTGACAATTGCGTGTCAGCTGTGACCCGTGCGCCACGGCTTCGACCGATTCCCGCCCCCACCGGGTGCAAATCGGCATAGAGCATCCACCGGGCGTTCGCTGAGGCTGTCGTTTATAATCTTGCTGATAACGCCCCAGAGTGGCGTACCCTGTACAGAACAGCAAGATCACATGACTATCAATATCAAAACTCCCGAGGACATCGCAGGCATGCGCGAGGCGGGCCGCCTCGGCTCCGAAGTGCTCGACTACATCACCCCCTTCGTCAAGGCTGGCGTCACCACCGGTGAGCTGGACCGCCTGTGCCACGAGTACATGACCAATGTGCAGGGCACCGTTCCGGCACCGCTGAATTACTGCCCGCCGGGCTACACGCCCTACCCCAAGGCCATCTGCACCTCCGTCAACGACGTGATCTGCCACGGCATCCCGGGCGACAAGGTGCTGAAGGATGGCGACGTGGTCAACCTCGACATCACCGTCATCACCAAGGACGGCTACCACGGCGACAACAGCCGCATGTTCTTCATCGGCAAACCGTCGATCCTGGCCAAGCGCCTGTCGGACGTGACCTTCGAGTGCATGTGGCTCGGCATCGAGCAGGTAAAGCCTGGTGCGACCCTGGGCGATATCGGCCATGCCATCCAGGTGCACGCCGAGAAGAATGGCTACAGCGTGGTGCGCGAGTTCTGCGGCCACGGCATCGGCAAAGTCTTCCACGAAGAACCGCAGATCCTCCACTACGGCAAGCCGGGCACCGGCCCTGTGCTGGAAGCAGGCATGGTCTTCACCATCGAACCGATGATCAACGCCGGCCGCCGCGAAATCAAGGAAATGCCTGACGGCTGGACCATCAAGACCAAGGACCGCAGCCTGTCCGCGCAGTGGGAACATACGCTGGTGGTGACCGAAACCGGTTACGAAGTGCTGACCCTGTCCGCCGGCAGCCCGCAGCCGCCTGCATTTGTCACCGAAAAAGCCGCAGCCTAATCCAGCCGAACTACGCATGCCCCACGCCGCGATGAAGAAGGACCTCCGGGAACAGCTAAAGGCCCGGCTTAAATCGGACCGCCAGCGCATCATTGCCAACTTCCACGAAGATGGGATGCCGGAAAAGCTGCTGCGCAACCTGCGCAGCAGCGTCGACGACATTCTCACGCAAGCGTGGGCTGCCAACCGCCTGCCGCAGCAAGCGGCGCTGGTGGCAGTTGGCGGCTACGGCCGCGGCGAGCTTTTCCCCTATTCCGACGTCGACGTCCTGATCCTGCTGCACGAGGCGCCGGACGACGCCACGCGCGGCAAGCTGGAGGAATTCGTCCAGCTGTTGTGGGACCTGGGCCTGGACGTAGGCCACAGCATCCGCACCATCGACGAATGCCTGGCCGAATCGAAGGCCGACATCACCGTGCAAACCAGCCTGCTGGAAGCACGCATCATCACCGGCAACATGGTGCTGTTCGCGCAACTGCAGGACGCCTACAACAAGGCCATGGACCCGCGCGCTTTCTTCGAGGCCAAGACCATCGAGATGCGCCAGCGCCACGCCAAGTACGAGGACACGCCGTTCAGCCTTGAGCCGAACGTCAAGGAAAGCCCGGGCGGCCTGCGCGACCTGCACGTGATTCTGTGGATGGCCAAGGCCGCCGGCCTGGCCAATTCCTGGCGCACCCTCGCCGTGCGCGGCCTGATCACCCAGACAGAAGCGCGCCAGCTGATGGAAAAGGAACGCGCTTTCAAGGATATCCGCGTGCGCCTGCACCTGGTGGCAGGCCGCCGCGAAGACCGCCTGGTGTTCGACGTGCAGACCGCCGTCGCCGAGACGCTGGGCCTGAAAGCCACCGGCACCGGCGTCCACATGCGCCGCGCCAGCGAATACCTGATGCAGCGCTACTACTGGGCTGCCAAGACCGTGGTGCAGCTCAACACCATCCTGCTGCAGAACATCGAGTCCTACCTGTTCCCGCACGACGCCGATCCGGTGCGCATCAACGAGCGCTTCAGCGAAGTGAACGGCATGATCGACATGAACGACGACGACACGTTTGAAAAGACGCCGTCGGCTATCATGGAAATCTTCGTGCTGCTGTGCGAGCGCCCCGCCCTGAAAGGCATGACAGCACGCACCATGCGCGCGCTGTGGCACGAGCGCTTCAAGATCGACGCCGACTTCCGCGCCGACCCGGTCAACAAGGCTTACTTCCTGCGCATCCTGCAGGCGCCACAGGGCATCATCCACAATATGCGCCGGATGAACGAGCTGTCCATCCTGGGCCGCTACCTGCCAAGCTTCCGCAAGATCACGGGCCAGATGCAGCACGACCTGTTCCACGTCTACACGGTGGACCAGCACATCATGATGGTGCTGCGCAATATGCGCCGCTTCACCATGACCGAACACGCGCACGAATACCCGTTCTGCTCGCAGCTGATGGCGAACTTCCCGCAACCCTGGCTGCTGTACGTGGCGGCGCTGTTCCACGACATCGCCAAGGGCCGCGGCGGCGACCACTCCAAGCTGGGCGTGGCCGACGTCGAACAGTTCTGCCAGGAGCATGGCATCAACGAGGAAGACACCGAACTGGTGGCCTTCCTGGTCGAACAGCACCTGACCATGTCGCACGTCGCGCAGAAGCAGGACATGTCCGATCCGGACGTGATCCAGGCCTTCGCGAAAACGGTGGGCGACGAACGCCACCTGACCGCGCTCTACCTGCTGACGGTGGCCGACATCCGCGGCACCAGCCCGAAAGTCTGGAATGCCTGGAAAGGCAAGCTGCTGGAAGACCTGTACAAGATGACGCTGCGCGTGCTGGGCGGCGAACCGCATTCCGCCGACCGCGAACTGAAGAACCGCCAGCAGGAAGCGCTGGCCACCCTGCGCCTGTATGGACTGCCGCCGGATGCGCACGAAGCGCTGTGGAAGCAGCTCGACCTGGCCTACTTCCTGCGCCACGACGCCAGCGACATCGCCTGGCAGACGCGCGCCCTGTGGGACCGCCTGGACAGCGAACAGCCGGTAGTCAAGGCGCGCCTGGCGCCGATTGGCGAAGGCTTGCAGGTGGCGGTCTACATCAAGGACCAGCCCGACCTGTTCGCCCGCATCTGCTCCTACTTCGACCGCAAGAACTTCAGCATTCTCGATGCGAAGATCCATACGACGAAGCATGGCTATGCGCTCGACACCTTCCTGGTCACCGAACAGAATTTCGCCAAGAGCTACCGCGACATCATCAACCTGATCGAGCATGAGCTGTGCGAACTGCTGGTAACGCAAGGGCCATTGACGGCGCCAAGCAAAGGCCGCCTGTCGCGCCTGTCGCGCACCTTCCCGATCCAGCCGACGGTGGACCTGCGGCCGGACGAGCGTGGCCAGTACTACCTGCTGTCGGTGGCGGCCAATGACCGCACCGGCCTGCTGTACTCGATCGCCAACGTCCTGACCCAATACAAGATCAACCTGCATACGGCCAAGATCATGACCCTCGGCGAGCGCGTGGAAGACGTGTTCATTGTCGACGGCCCTGCCCTGGCCAATGCCCGTACCCAGCTGCAGCTGGAAACCGACTTACTTGAAGCACTGAAAATCTGATGTCCGAAGAATTGTTACGCCTGTCCAAGCGCATGTCCGAACTGGGCCTGTGTTCGCGCCGTGAAGCCGATGAATGGATTGCCAAAGGCTGGGTGCGCGTGGACGGCAAAGTGGTGTCCGAACTGGGCACCAAGGTCTACCCAAGCCAGAAAGTCACCGTGGAACGCCAGGCCGCTGCCGAACAGGCACGGCGCGTCACGATCCTGATCAACAAGCCGGTCGGCTATGTCTCCGGCCAGGCCGAAGACGGCTACCAGCCGGCCGTGGTCCTGGTCAAGCCGGAAAACCGCTGGGAAGAAGACCGCTCGCCGGAGCGCTTCGACCGCAACCAGCTGCGCAGCCTGGTGCCTGCCGGCCGCCTCGACATCGACTCGGTCGGCCTGCTGGTGCTGACCCAGGATGGCCGCGTGGCCAAGCAGCTGATTGGTGAAAACACCAACGTTGACAAGGAATACCTGGTGCGCGTTGAGTACACCAAACCGGGCCGCCTGCCCGACAGCGATTTGCAGCGCCTGAACCACGGCCTGTGGATGGACGGCAAACCGCTGCTGCCGGCGAAAGTGCGCTGGCAGAACGACGACCAGCTCAGCTTCACCCTGCGCGAAGGCAAGAAGCGCCAGATCCGCCGCATGTGCGAAATGGTCGGCCTGCGCGTGGTAGGCTTGAAGCGCGTGCGCATCGGTCGTGTCAAACTTGGAAACTTGCCAGAAGGGCAGTGGCGTTACCTGAGCCCGGACGAGCGCTTCTGAGTCGGCATCAACGCAACAGAAAAGCAGCATTCATTGCCGTTTAGCAAGCGCCAGGCGGCAGAACGCGGTAAAGTACTGGCGTCTTCTCCTAAAAAACGAGAACCTGAGCTGTGAACGATCCAATGCCAAATGACTTCCGCAAGGGGCCGCCCCGTCCACAAGACGCGGTGGAACCGATCGCCGCGGGGTCACATCCACACGACATCGTGGACCCCGACGAGATTGGCGACGCACTGGCGGCGCTGGCCGATGCGGGCGACGCGATTTCCATCTACCACCGGGACAACGCCGAGGCTGTGATGGCCCGCCTGCTGTCAGTCGATCCCGAACTGCCGCACTTCATCATCCAGCTGAACGAAGGCTCGAGCCTGCCGCCTGGCGAGTGCACTTTCGTGACCTGGCTGCGCGGCGCCAAATTTCAGTTCAAGCTGGACGATCCGCACTGGAATGCCTTGCCGGAGCAGCCGACGCTGGTCCCGGCGCAATTTCCCGAACGCTGCCAGGTGCTTAACCGCCGCGCGGCGCCGCGCCTGGAAACCCCGCTCGGCACCTACCACACCGCATCGTTTGTCCTGAATGGCAAGCCGTACGAAATGCAGCTGTACGACTTTGCCGTTGGCGGCGTTGGCATGCGCTGCTCGCCGCGCGATGCGGTCGGGCTGCACGTGGGCCGCCGGCTGCAGCGCGTACGCCTGGACATGGGGCCAGGCTCTGTGCTGATCTGCGACCTGGAAATCCGCCTGTCGCGCCACTTCCGTTCCTTCCTGCTCGGCGAGCAGGTGCAGATCGGCTGCCAGTTCCAGAACCTCTCGCCCATGATGCAGGACGAACTGCACCGCATCCTCGAGCGCCTCAACACTGGCCGCGGCCAGCGCTAATCCTGCGCCGGCAGGCGCACCGTCACGCACAAGCCCATGCTGCCGGCAGCATCCAACGCGATGCTGCCGCCATGCTGGCGGGCCACCGCCAACGCAATTGCCAATCCCAAACCGCTGCCCGAATGCGACTGCGCCTGGCGCGGATCGCGGAAGAATCGATCGAAGACACGTTCGCGCAGCTCGGGCGCGATGCCCGGCCCCTGGTCCGAGATGCGCAGCACGACGCCGCCATCGACGCGCCTCACATCGGCCAGTACCTTGCCGCGCTCCGGGCTGTATTTGATGGCGTTGTCGAGCAAGTTATCGACCAGCGACACCAGCCCTTCCCTGCGCCCGGCCAGGCATAGCCCATCGTCGCCACTCATCTCCAGCTCCACGGCCTTGGCGTCCGCAATGCCGGCCAGCGCAGCCATTCGCTCCTGCACCAGCGCATCAAAGCAGATCCGCTCACGCTCGTCGCCGCTTGTCGCATCGCTGCGCATCAGCCGCAGGAGCTGGCTGACCAGCCTTGTGGCACGCGCGTTGCCGCTCACGATGCCATCCAGCAGTTGCTGCTGGCGCGGATCGCCGGCCTGCTGCTGCAAGGCTTCCACATTCACGCGCATGGCTGCAAGCGGCGTTCGCAGTTCGTGAGCCGCATCGGCAATGAACGCGCGCTCCCGTTCCGCGCTGTCGCTGACGCGCTCAAGCAAGGCATTGATCCGGGTGAACATGGCGACCAGTTCACGCGGGCGTCCTTCAACCGGCAATGGGCGCAGATCCTGCGGGCCGCGTGTAGCCAGGTCGGCCATGGCCTTGGTCCACGGCCCCTGGGCCAGCCGGATCGACAGCCAGGCCGGCAGGATCAGGAAAGGAAAGCTGATCAACAGCGGCAGCAACAGCGTGCCGCGCGACGCCAGTCTCAGGTAAATGTTGACGCCATCGGCAGGCATGATGCCGGTGACGCGCAAGTCCGAATGCGATGACTGCACCGTGCGTGCGCGCCACATGCTGCCGCCACTTTCGAACAAAGGGAGCTCACCGGGCGCACCAGCTCTTGCCCCCGCTGGCACTTCATCGGAGCGATACAGGATCCCCTGGCTGTTCTCGACGATGAAGCTGGGCCCCGGAAAGGCCGTCATGTCGACGCCCGCCATGTCGCGCAGCGCCAGTTCCACTTTACGTATCGACTCGCGCATCTTTGCCGGCTCGGCCAGCTCGTTCTCTGCCACTGCGATCATCGCCTGATAGGTCGGCTCTAGCTCCAGCGTGACCTTATCCCGTGTCGAGTCATGCACCACGTACGCCAACGCCAGTAGCCACAGCAGGCACAGGACGAACATTTGCGCCATCAGCAGGCGCGCCACCACGCTGTGCGCGACCAGCCTTTGCCAATACTTGCGGATCACCGGCCCACCTCGCGCTGGTCGATCACATAACCCACGCCGCGCACGGTACGAATCAGTCCTTCACCAACCTTGCGGCGCAGGTTGGCCATATGGACGTCCAATGAATTGCTGGCATTGGCCTGCGCGCCCGGCAAGGCCTGCTCCTCCAGGCTGCGCCGCGTCACCACGCGATCGGCTCGCATCATCAGGATGCGCAGAAGTTCGTATTCGCTGCCGGTGAGATCGACCGGGCGGCCATTGATCGTCACGCGGCGTGTCGGGGCATGCAGCACGATGCCGCGCAGCTCCAGCGTTTCGCCGTCAAAACCATAGCTGCGGCGAGCCAGCGCACGTACCCGCGAGAGCAGTTCCGCCAGTTCGAATGGCTTGACCAGGTAATCATCGGCACCGGTATCCAGGCCAAGCAGGCGCTCGGACAGCGCATCGCGGGCGCTCAGGATCAGGACCGGCACGCCCTCCCGCTTGCGACGCAAACCAGCAAGCAGGCCCATGCCGTCTCCGTCCGGCAACCCGAGGTCCAGCAACAGCAGGTCGAAGCCGCGCTGCTCCAGCTGGCTTTGCGCGTCGGCTAACTGGCGCACCCAAGTGACATCCATGCCCTTGTCGGTCAACGCAATGCGGATACCGTTGCCAAGGTCCATATCGTCTTCTATCAGAAGGATCTTCATGCCCGCCATTTTAAGCATGACTACCTGAAGGAAGCATGAAGATGCGCTTTATCCAATCTTCATGCTGCACGGGGAAACTGCGGCCTCCATCACTTTTTTGAAAACAAGTCATGAAACTACCCGTCTCAATCCTCATCCTGGCATGCTGCAACGGCGTACAAGCCCAGGAAAATACGCTAACCCTGGGCGGCGGCCTGGGCGCTGTGCCGCGCTACGCCGGCTCGAAGGAAATGCAACTTGCCCCCGTCATCATTATCGACTACCAGATGGCCAACGGCCTGTATGCCAGCAGCATGCGCGGCCTGGGCTACGGCACCTCGCTGGGAGGCCTGTCCCTGGATGCCGCGCTGGGAGTACGCGGAGAACGACTGGAGAAGAATGAGTCCAGCGTTATCGGCAGCCGCGGCAGCACCGAGTTGCGCGGCATGGGCGACGTCAAGGCCAGTGCCACGGCCAACCTGCGCGCCGGCTACAGCATTGTGCCGGGCCTGGTCCTGGGCGCCAGCGCATCGCTGCCGCTGTCGCACAAGGAGAACGGCAAGACCGCCGGCGTGGGAATCACCGGTGTACTGCACGAAGACAAGAGCGACAAGGTGGCCTTGTCATTGAACGCGAACTTCGCGGATGCCAAATATATGCAGACCTACCACGGCGTGACCGCATCCCAAGCCTTGCGCACGGGCCTCAAACAGTTCACGCCCAAGGCAGGCATGTACGAGGCTGCGTTCAACTTCGCCTGGGAACATCGGGTAGACCCGCGTTGGACACTTACCGGCATGCTGGGATCGAGCACGCTGGTGCGCGAAGCGGCGCGCAGCCCGATCACGCGACGCAATACCGCGCCAACGGCCGCCTTTTACGCAAGCTATCGCTATTGAGGCTAGCTCAGAGCACGTCCAGCGGGGTGGCGCGCCGCGGCGGCGCAAAGGACTTGTCCAGTTGGGCCAGGTCCTCCTGGTCCAGGCGCAACGTCATTGCTGCAGCGTTGGCGCGCACATGCGCCTCGCTGGCCGCTTTGGGAATCGGCATCACGCCATCCTTGTGCAACAGCCAGGCCAGCGCAATCTGGGCAGGCGTGGCCTGGTGGCGCGCTGCGACAGCCTGCAGCGCAGGCTCGGCCAGCAGGCGCTCCTGCTCCTTGCGGCTCGATTCCAGCGGCGAGTACGCCATCACGAGGATGCCGCGTTCCTGGCACCAAGGCAGCAAGTCCCATTCGATGCCGCGCCGGCGCAGGTTGTACAGCACCTGGTTGGCTTCAATCGCATCCCCGCCGGCCAGCGCAGTGGCAGCCTTCATTTGCGCGAGGTCGAAGTTACTTACCCCGAATTCATGGATCTTGCCGGCCTGCTTGAGGGCAATCAGGCCTTCCAGCGTTTCGGCAAACGGTACGCTGCCCTGCCAGTGCAGCAAGTACAAGTCGATGTGCTCGACCTTCATGCGTTTCAGGCTTTTTTCGCAGGCCGCCACAACGCCCTTGCGTGAAGCATTCTGGGGCAGCACCTTGCTGACCAGGTAAGCTTCGCTGCGGCGGCCGGCGATCGCTTCGCCAACCACCTTTTCAGCCCCGCCATCGGCATACATTTCCGCTGTGTCGATCACCGTCATGCCGAGGTCCAGCCCCAGTTGCAGGGCGCGCACTTCGGCCGCCTTGTCGGCGGCGCGCTCGCCCATATTCCATGTACCCTGCCCGATTCTCGATAGCGTCATGGCCACACTCCGGAAGTGTTGCGTCAAGCCTCAATGGCGCTGGCCGACTTGGCGGACCAGCGGTACAGCCCTACAACTACAGCAGCAGCAACAGCCAGCGCGGTCAGCATCGTGGTTGCCTCGCTCATGCTGTTGGCGATCGCCAGCGGTTCACCCTTGTTGGTCAGCACGATCAGGCCGGCCAAGGCAACGTTGAACAGGCTCTCGCCGACAATAAAGCCGGACATCACCAGCACGCCAAGGCGCGAAGCGGCTTCGCCATGCTTCTTGCCGCGTACCGCTTTCTCGAAGAAGTAGCCGGCAATCGCGCCCACCACCACCGGCGAGGTCACTGCAGACGGCAGGTAGATCGCCAGGCCGACGCCCAACGGCGCGCAGCTGTACTTGCGGTTGCTGGATTTCTTCAGGATGTAGTCGAGTGCAACCAGCGCCAGGCCGATCAGCGCGCCATAGCCGATCAGGTCCCATTTCAGGTCGCCGCCGATCACGCCTTTGGCCAGCGTGGAAATCAGGGTCGCTTGCGGTGCAGCCAGCGGCTGGTCGGAAATCGCGTTCGCATTCGGCGCACCGGCAAAGCCGTTCGCATGGTTTAGCAGTTCCAGCACTGGCGGCACCACACAGGAACCGGCGAACACGCCGATGATCAGGCCGACCTGCTGCTTCCATGGGGTTGCACCAACCAGCTGGCCGGTCTTCAGGTCCTGCAGGTTGTCGTTACCGATAACCGCGACGGCCAGCACGACGGTGGTAACGAACAGTGCGAAGGCGATCAGCGCCTGTGCGGTGTCCGGGCCCATAATCTCGCGCCCCACCCAGCCCACCGAAGTCGCGGCGCCAAGGATGGACAGGATGGCCAGGCCGGAAACCGGCGAATTCGAAGAGCCGATCAGGCCAGCCATGTAGCCGCACACCGCCGCAGCCAGCATGCCGGCAATCAGGATGTAGCCGATGCCAACGACAACCAGCGTGGTCGAGATCGACGACAGCGGGCCGCCCGACAGGAAGGATGACAGCAGCCAGCCGGCAGGCACCATCGACAGCAGGGTCACCAGGCCGACGATGAAGATCGGCAGGTCCTTGTCCTCACGCGGCACGTCGTTGCCGCCGGCCTTGGCGCGGCGCGCGGACTCCATTGCAGATTTCAGGCCGCCGACCACCGGCTTGGCGAGAGTCGCCAGGGTGACGATTGCGGCGGCGCCAATGGTGCCGGCCCCCATCATGCGCACCTGGCTGCTCCAGATGCCCAGTGCATGGTCAGCCAGCGAAGCGCCGGGAGCGGCCGGATTGGCCATGGTCAGCAGCGGCACCAGGATGCCCCAGGCAATCACCAGGCCGACCAGCATGGCCATGCCGACCGCAATACCCATCAGGTGGCCGGCGCCGACCAGGGCCAGCGAGCTCGATGCGCCGAGACCGGTGGCGCCGTTGCCGAATTTGACGAAGTGTGCCACTTCAGCGGCAACCAGCTTGGCCGCGCCGAGGAAGGCGAAGATGGCCGAGGCAACGGAGCCCCAGATCACGGCCCACAGGCCCGCCTTGCCTTCTTGCGCGCCGGCGCGCGACTGGGTACCGACTTTCAGTACCTCTGCCGCAGCGACGCCTTCCGGGTACGGCAGGTCCGACTGCGACACCAGTGCGCGGCGCAGCGGCATGGTGTACATCACGCCCAGCACGCCGCCAATGGCGCAGGCGCCAAAGGTTGGCCAGAACGGGATCTTGGACCACCAGCCGATCATCAGCAGGCCTGGCAGCACGAAAATCACCGATGCCAGCGTGCCCGCCGCCGAGGCGATGGTCTGCACGATATTGTTTTCCTGGATCGTCGCATCCTTGAATGCGCTGAGCAGGGCCATGGAAATCACGGCGGCAGGAATCGAGGTGGCGAAAGTCAGGCCAACTTTCAGGCCGAGATAGACCTGCGCTGCGGTGAAGACCAGTGTAATGAGAATGCCGAGGGCGATGCCGCGGACACTGAATTCGAGCGGGTTGTTCTGCGACTGGTTGCTCATCTGGGTAATCCGTTGTGTTGATAAGGATGCAAAGTGGCCGGGATATTACGCCAGATTCGCGGCGCCGCCAAATAAAATTCAGTCGTCGTCGCCGGGATCGAGGTCGGGGAACAACACTGAGGTAAACCCGAACTTGGAGAAGTCGCGGATCCGTGCTGGATACAGGATTCCCAGCAAATGATCCACCTCATGCTGCACCACCCGGGCGTGGAAACCATCGGCATCGCGCACGATGCGCTCGCCGAATTGGTCGTAGCCTTCGTAATGCAGGCGGGTGTAGCGCGGCACGCTGCCGCGCAGGCCAGGCACCGAGAGGCAGCCCTCGAAGGCCTCGTCCATCTCTTCGCCGATCGGCGTCAATGCGGGGTTGATCAGCACCGTTTCCGGCACTTGCGGCGCATCCGGATAACGCGCATTGGACTTGAAGCCGTAGATCACCAGCTGCAGGTTCACGCCGATCTGCGGCGCCGCCAGGCCGGCGCCGTTGGCTGCGTGCATGGTGTCGAACATGTCGACGATCAGGGCATGCAGTTCCTTGGTATTGAACTCGCGCACTGGCTCGGCCACGCGCAGCAGGCGTGGGTCGCCCATTTTCAGGATTTCGCGCACGGCCATTGCTTAGCCTCCCAGTAGTGCGAGCAAGCCCGCTTCGTCAAGAACAGTGACGCCGAGCTCTTCGGCCTTGGCCAGCTTGCTGCCCGCCTCCGCGCCGGCAACCACATACGATGTTTTCTTCGACACCGAACCGGAAACCTTGCCGCCAGCCGCTTCGATCAGGGCTTGCGCCTGGTCGCGGCTCATGGTCGGCAGCGTGCCGGTCAGGACGAAGGTCTTGCCCGTCATGGCGCCTTCCGCCTCGGCCACTTCCGGCAGTTGCGCCAGCAACTCTTCGCGCAATTCGTGCAGGGCCGCCAGCGCATCACGGTTGGCCTGTTCGCCCATCCAGGCCTCAAGCGCTTCAGCCACGTTGGCTGGCAGGCCAAAGACATTGAAGACCGGCAGGTGCGCCAATGCCAGCAGAGTGGCGCCCGGCTTGACCTGTTCGACCTGCTCGGCAAGCTGACGAGCGCGTGGCTCGGTCAGTTTCGGGATGCCGATGGCGGCCAGCAGTGCCACTGGGTCCAGTTTTTCGCGCAGTGCGGCTTTCGGCGCGTGCTCGCCTTTCGGCGCCACGCCTGCTGCCAGCAATGCGTCCAGTGCTTCCTGGTTGCGTTCTTCGGCGAAGAAGTCGGCAATCGATTCAGCCACGGTGCCGCCGATATCAGGCAACACGCGCAATACCGCCACTGGCGCCTTGCGGATCAATTCCAGCTTGCCCAGCCAGTCGGCCAGGGTCTTGGCGGTCGATTCGCCGACATGGCGAATGCCCAGCGCGAACAGCAGGCGCTCCAGCGGAGGGTTCTTGGCAGCCGCGATGGCATCCAGCAGGTTTTCCGCCCACTTGGTCGGGACTTTGCCTTGTGCTACAGTTTCCGGCGTAGTGCCGTCACGCTCGTCGGCCAGGCGCTTCATTTTCAGCAGGTCGTCCAGCGTCAGGCGGTACAGGTCCGCCACGCCGTGCACCAGGTTGCATTCAACCAGGTTGTCGATGTAGCGGTCGCCCAGTCCTTCGATATCCATCATGCGGCGGCCGCAGAAGTGGCGGATCGCCTCCTTGCGCTGGGCGGAGCAGAACAGGCCGCCGGAGCAGCGCGCCACGGCTTCATCCGCCTCGCGCACCACATGCGAGCCGCAAACCGGGCATTCGGTCGGCAGCGCCCACATCAGCGGTTCCGGCGCCGGGCGCTTATCCAGCACCACGGACAGTACTTCGGGGATCACGTCGCCTGCGCGGCGCACGATGACGGTGTCGCCGACGCGCACGTCCTTGCGGCGCACTTCGTCCTCGTTATGCAGCGTGGCGTTGGTGACGGTTACGCCACCGACAAACACCGGCGCCAGGCGCGCCACCGGCGTAATCGCGCCGGTACGGCCAACCTGCACCTCGATCGCCTGCACCGTGGTCAGTGCTTCTTCGGCCGGGAATTTGTGCGCCAGCGCGAAGCGCGGTGCACGCGAAACAAAGCCCAGCGCCCGCTGGTCCTCGAAGCGATTGGTCTTGTACACCACGCCGTCGATCTCGTACGGCAGCGAAGGCCGCGCTTTGCCGATGCGGTCGTAGTAACCCAGCAGGCCTTCCTTGCCGCGCACCACATCGCGCTCGGCGCATACCGGCAGGCCAAGTTCGGCATACCAGTCCAGCAGCGCGCTGTGGGTCGCCGGCAGTTCGGCGCCAGTCAGTTCACCGATGCCGTAAGCATAGAAACTCAGTTTGCGCTGTGCGGTGATGCGCGAGTCGAGCTGGCGCAGCGCGCCGGCAGCGGCATTGCGCGGGTTGACGAACTCTTTCTGGCCCAGCTCGCGCTGGCGGGCGTTCAGGGCGGCGAAATCGGCCTTGAACATCAGCACTTCACCGCGCACTTCCAGCACCGGCGGCGGCGCATCCGTGTTCAGGCGCAGCGGGATGCCCCTGATGGTGCGGATATTGGCCGTAACGTCTTCGCCGGTATAGCCGTCGCCGCGCGTGGCCGCCTGGACGAAGACGCCGTCTTCGTAGCGCAGGTTGATGGCCAGCCCGTCAAATTTCGCTTCGGTGGCGTATTCGACCAACTGCACCGAGTCCAGCCCTTCGCGCACACGGCGGTCGAAGTTCTCGATATCTTCTTCGTTGAAACCATTATTCAGCGACAGCATCGGCACCGCGTGCGTCACGGCGGCGAATTCCGCCAGCGGCGGCGCGCCTACGCGCAGGGTCGGCGAATCGGGCGCCTGCAGTTCAGGATGTGCCGCTTCGATGGACTGCAGTTCGACGAACAGCTTGTCGTATTCCGCATCCGGAATGGTCGGTGCATCCAGCACGTGGTAGGCGTGCAGGTGGCGGTTCAGCTCCGCGGTCAGCCAGGCTGCGCGTTCGGCGGGTGTTGCGTGTTGGGTGTTGCTCATGTTTCCTGGATTAGCTGAACAGGCGCAGTGCGCGGGTGGAACCGGCCGGAATATCCGATGCTGCCATATCGTCGTAGAACTCCCTCACCTGGCCGGCGATGCTGGCCAGGGTTTCGTCGGCCAGCGGCTGGTTGGCGTCGTCGACGATGGTCGCGTCCAGGCGCGCCATCAAGTTCTTGGCGCAGCCGATCATCGAGCCAAAGCCGTCGCGCGCAGGGGCAACGCAAGGCACGTCCAGCAGCAGCGTCAGGCGCGAGGTGGTTTCTTCGGCCAGCGTCACGTTGGTGGACAGGGAGAACAGGTAGCCCCCCTCGCCGTCCGGCATCGCATAGCGGCCGTCAGGACGCACGTCGAAGCCAAGCTTTTCCAGTGCGCCCAGCAGGGTCGCGATATTCCATGGGGCGCCGTTGGACGCCAGGTTCACGCCCAGCTGCGCATCGTGGTTGGCCACGAAGCGGTGCAGGTTTTTCGCATCCTGCATCACCTCGATCATGTCCGGGATCTGCGGCTCGGCGCCGATTTCGTCGGACACGCTGCGCAGGCGGGTCACCAGCTCGGAGTATTCCAGCTCGTTCAATGCGGTGCTGCGGCTGGCCAGCTGCACGCCGCCTTGCAGCTTGGTGTACACCACGCCATGGCGCACCGGCTCCCAGTCGCCGCTCACGGCCAGGCCGATGAAATGGATAGGCTTGTTGCCGACAAAGCGCAGCTTCTGCAGCGCGGGCAACAGCTTTTCGCCGCGCGCCGGGGCTTCCAGCTCCAGCGGCAGCAGGCAATCGATCAGCGGGTCGACCAGGCAGGTGGCCAGTTCTTCAGCTGGCACGTCTGCATCGGCGCTGCGCACAGGCAGTGCCGGCTCGTCGCTGTCCGGCGCAATGTTTGGTGCGGCGACATTGCCGACGTGGCCGCCCACGTGCTCCGGAACGCCGTAGGCGCCCGAGCCGGCGTCCGGCATCGGCACGTCATCGAGGTGGAAACGCGGTTCGGCGCGCACGCCGTCATCGCTGCGCATCAGGACATCGTCGTGCTGGCCGTCGAAGGCACGCTCGACGCGTTTTTTCAGCTTGTACTCCTGCCACTTGTTGTAGCTAATGACGCCAACGACGAACACACCGCCGGCGGCAATCAAACTCATTTGGAAATCTGTAATCATGCGGCTTGAGCCTCTGTAGCAAATGTTGCGGCGGATTCCATGTCCACCGCCACGATGCGCGACACACCTTGTTCCTGCATCGTCACACCGATCAGTTGATTGGCCATCTCCATCGCAATCTTGTTGTGCGAAATGAAGAGGAATTGGGTCTGGTCGGACATGCGCTTGACCATGCGGCAGAAGCGCTCGGTATTGGCATCGTCCAACGGCGCGTCCACCTCGTCCAGCAGGCAGAATGGCGCGGGATTCAAACGGAACATCGAGAACACCAGGGCCGTTGCGGTCAGCGCTTTTTCGCCGCCGGACAACAGGTGGATGGTGGCGTTCTTCTTGCCTGGCGGCTGCGCCATGACTTGCACGCCGGAGTCGAGGATTTCCTCGCCGGTCATGATCAGCTTCGCCTGGCCGCCGCCGAACAGGATCGGGAACAGCTCGGAGAAGCTCTGGTTAACCCGGTCGAAAGTGTCCTGCAGCAGGTCGCGCGTTTCCTTGTCGATCTTGGTGATCGCATCTTCCAGCGTGGCAATCGCTTCGTTCAGGTCGCGGTTTTGTGCGTCCAGGAAGTTCTTGCGCTCGGATGCGGTCGCCAGTTCGTCCAGTGCTGCCAGATTGACGGCGCCCAGCGCGGTAATGGCGTTGGTCAGGCGCGTCACTTCGCCCTGCAGGTAGGACGCCTTCATGTCCGGGTGCAGTTTTTCGGCCAGCGCGGCTTCGTCAGCCTGGACTTCGGCCAGTTGCTGCGCGAACTGCTCCTGGTTCAGGCGCGCGGCCTGTTCCTTCAGCTGCATCTCGGTGATCCTGTCGCGCTGCGGCTGCAGGCTGCGTTCGGACTGCATGCGCGAGTCCTCGAACTGGCGCAGCTGCTGCGTGATCTGGTCGAGCTCATGGCGGGCGTCGGCCAGCGCGCGTTCCTGCTGCGTGCGGCGGTCCAGCAAGTCCTGCAAGCCTTCGTTGGCGGTGCCGGCTTCCAGGCCTTCGAGTTCCAGCTTGCCTGCTTGCAGGCTTTCCGTCACTTGCGCCACCTGCGCGGTGGCGGTGGCGATGCTGCGGCGCAGTTCATCGATGCGGTTGCGGCCGGACTTTTCGGCAAACTCCGCCTCCTGCGCCTTGCGTTCCAGTTCACGCAGGGCTTCGCGGGCATCGGCCAGGCGCTGCTCTTTCGCCATGAAGGCGGTCTGGCCGTCTTCGTGCTCGCCTTGCAGGTTGCCCAGTTCCATGTCGAGCTGCTCGAACTTCTCTTCGGACTCGAGCTTGACCTGCATCTGTTCTTCTTCCTGCGCGGCGATTTCGGCCAGGTCGCTCTCGATCTGGTTGCTGCGCTGGTTGAAGCGGGCTTCGATTTCGGACAGCTTGACCACTTCCAGCTGCAGGGTATGCACGCTGGCGGTCAGGCTTTGCACTTTGGCGCGCAGTTCGATCAGCAGGCGGCTGTGGTTGCCCAATGCCGCGTCAGCGCGTACGGCACGGCTGCGCGCTTCTTCCGCCAGCATCGATTGCGCGCGCAACTGCTTGGTGATGTTGTCGATTTCATGCTGGCGGCCCAGCATGCCGGCCTGCTCGTCGTCTGCAGCGTAGAAGCGCACCGACGATTGCGTGATGATGTGGCCCTGCTTCGTCACGAAGCAGCCGCCGGCAGGCAGCGTGCCGCGAGCGGCGAAGGCGCCGGCGTTGTCGTCGGCCAGGAAAACATTGTGCAGCCAATCCTGCAGGACGCCGCGCAGGCCTGGGTCGTTCAGGCGCAGCAGGTCAATGAAGGGGCGCAATGGCACGCCGCCCGCGCCAGGGTTCGCCACGCCGGCATCGGCGGGCGCGCTCGCCACGGCAGGCGCAAACAGGGCCAGCTTGGCCGGTGGCGCGTCGCCGAAGAAATGCTTGGCCCATTCGATATTGGAGACCTGCAGCGCCGAAGTACGTTCGCGCAGCACGGCTTCGAGGGCGGTTTCCCAGCCCTGTTCGATATCCAGCTTCTGCCACAGGCGCGGCAACTCGTTCAGTTCATGCTTTTGCAGCCACGGGGTGATCTTGCCCTCGGTCTGCACGCGTTCCTGCAGCTGGCGCAGCGCATTCAGGCGCGCTTCCAGCTGGTGCGTGGCGGCAGACTCGGACTGCACGGCCGCTTGCGCAGCCTGGCGCTCCTCTTCGAGCTTTGGCTGCTGCTCCAGCGCTTCTTCGAGCATCATGTTCTGCTCTTCCAGCGACTGCTGCTTTTCCTCGAGCTGCATTTTCAGGTTGGACAGGTGCGAGGAATCCGGCATTGCCAGCCCGCCCTTCTCCTGTTGCAAACGCTCTTTGCGGGTCGCCAGGCCGGCCAGGATGTTGGAGGCATTGCGCTGGTGCGCCGATTCGAGCTCGAGTTGCTGCTGCGCCTGCATGATGCGGGCACGCGACTCGGTGCTCCTGGTCTGCGCCTCGCGCCATTCCTGCTCCAGCACCGGCAGCAATTCGCCCTTCTGCTCGGCCAGCATGCGCGCCTCTTCCACGCGCGCCGACAGTTCTTCCAGGTTGATTTCGGCCTCGGCGACCTGGCCGCTGTATTCCTCGGCCTGCTGCGCCCATTGGTCGCGCTGCGCCGTCAAGGTTGCCAGCTGCTGCTGCAGGCGGGTGCGCGACTCGATGACGAACTTGATCTGCGCTTCCAGGCTGCCGATTTCGGCATTGGTCTGGTACAGGTGGCCCTGCGCCTGGTGCAGGCGGTCGCCCACGGCAAAGTGCGCCTGGCGCATCTGCTCCAGCGTCAGTTCCACATTGCGCAGCTTTGCGGTCTGTTCTTCCAGGTCGTTCTGCGCCTGCTCCATCTCGCGGAAGTACTTCGCCTGCTCCGCCTGCGCCTCGTTCTTGCGCAGCAGCCAAAGCAGCTTCTGTTTCTCTTCCTGGTCCGATTGCAGCTGGTGGAACTTGGTCGCCACCGCAGCCTGGCCTTCCAGCTTTTCCAGGTTGTTATTCAGCTCGCGCAGGATATCTTCCACGCGCAGCAGGTTTTCGCGCGTGTCGTGCAGGCGGTTTTCGGTCTCGCGGCGGCGCTCCTTGTACTTCGATACGCCCGCGGCCTCTTCCAGGAACACGCGCAGTTCTTCCGGACGCGACTCGATGATGCGCGAGATCATGCCCTGGCCGATAATCGCATAAGCGCGCGGGCCAAGGCCGGTACCCAGGAAAATGTCCTGGATATCGCGCCGGCGCACCGGCTGGCCGTTGATGTAGTAGGTCGAGGTGCCGTCGCGCGTCAGCGTGCGCTTGACCGCGATTTCGGCGTACTGGCCCCATTGGCCGGACGCCTTGCCCTCGTTGTTGTCGAACACCAGCTCCACGGAAGCGCGGCCGGCTGGCTTGCGATGGGTGGAACCGTTGAAAATCACGTCCTGCATCGACTCGCCGCGCAGCTCGGACGCTTTCGATTCGCCCAGCACCCAGCGCACAGCGTCGATAATATTGGACTTGCCGCAACCGTTTGGACCAACCACGCCGACCAGCTGGCCGGGTAC
>Ga0307408_100000617_pt1 | contig 30246 bp, 26 predicted proteins | sample 322Cmetagenome_FD_202116 | JGI IMG/M metagenome (GOLD analysis project Ga0307408, IMG submission 202116) | Maize rhizosphere microbial communities from greenhouse at UC Davis, California, United States - 322HYB-C-3 | ecosystem: Host-associated > Plants > Roots > Rhizosphere > Soil | place...
CCCCGCGATTCGAGGATCGCGGCAAGGGAGGCTGAGGCGATTCCCTTACCGAGGGAAGACACCACACCGCCGGTGACGAAGACAAATTTGGTCATGTCTTTTTTGGTGGTGGGAAATTGGGATTATAGATGGCGGCCATTTGCGCCCCGGCTTGGGCAGCGCAGCGCGTCTGCTAAATTGCGCCCATGAACGAGCTTGCTGGCAAACACATTGTTTTGGGCCTGAGTGGAGGCGTTGCGTGCTACAAGGCCGCCGAGCTGTGCCGCCAACTGATCAAGGAAGGGGCCACCGTGCAGGTGGTCATGACGCAGGCGGCCGAGCAGTTCATCACGCCTGTCACCATGCAGGCGTTGTCGGGGCGAACGGTGTACGGCTCGCAGTGGGACGCGCGCGAGCCCAACAACATGCCCCACATCAACCTCAGCCGCGAGGCGGATGCCATCCTGATTGCGCCTTGCAGCGCCGACTTCATCGCGCGCCTCGTACAGGGGCGGGCGGATGAGCTGCTGAGCCTTCTGTGTCTCGCTCGACCTCTGCAGCGCGTGCCTTTGCTGCTTGCCCCTGCCATGAACCGCGAAATGTGGGCGCACCCCGCCACCCAGCGCAACCTGGTTCAAGTGGCGCAGGATGGCGCGGTGGTCCTGGGGGTGGGTAGCGGCGATCAGGCTTGCGGCGAGACGGGCGATGGGCGCATGCTGGAGCCCGAGGAACTGGTCGAGGAACTGGTCGCTTTCTTCGCACCCAAGGTGCTGGCGGGCCGCAAGGTGCTGATCACCGCGGGGCCGACCTTCGAAGCCTTGGATCCGGTGCGTGGGATCACCAATCTTTCCAGCGGGAAAATGGGTTTCGCAATTGCGCGCGCGGCGCGCGAAGCGGGAGCGGATGTCACCCTGGTTGCGGGGCCGGTGCAAGTGCCCACGCCCCGCGGTGTGCAACGGGTGAATGTGCAATCGGCCCTGGAGATGCAGGCGGCGGTGGAGCGGCATCTGCAATCCGCTTCCGTCTTTATCGCCACGGCTGCGGTCGCCGACTGGCGGCCCGCCCACGCATCGTCGCAAAAGATCAAAAAGGATGGCTCGGGCGACGCGCCCACGCTGGCCTTTGTAGAGAACCCGGACATCCTGGCTGCGGCAGCCAAGTCGCGTCACGCCCTTGAGGGCCATCTGTTCTGCGTGGGGTTTGCGGCTGAGAGCCATGACCTGCTTGCCCATGCCACCGCCAAGCGTGTCCGCAAGGGAGTGCCCCTGCTGGTAGGCAACATCGGCCCTGCCACTTTTGGCCAGGACGACAATGCCTTGCTGTTGGTGGATGCTGAGGGCCACCGCGAACTACCCCGTGCTTCCAAGCGTGTCTTGGCGAAGCAGCTGATCGAAGACATCGCAAGCCGCGTGCCCCGTTGAAAACCTGATGCCGATTGTTCGGGAGGCCGTATGAAAACTGGCGCTACCAAGCCGGAATGGGATACACCGCCCGATGGCGACTTTGCGCGCTACGTCGAGCAATTGACTGCCTCCCCGGCTCCATCGGCAAGAGTTGCCCGGCCTGCCCCATCGCTCAGCGCCAAAACTTCGGAGGCCAAACCGGCAGCCGCTGCCAACCGGGCATCACCCGCGGTGCCGCCAGACCTCGCGCAGGTGGTGCTACCGTGGGTGGGAATGTTGCGTCCGGTGCGCGCGGTGCTTCTGGTGTTGATCGCGTTGCACGGTATCGCGCTTTTTGTGTTCGGCTGGGGGGCGCTGCCGGCCCTGGTGCTCATGGGCGCCGCGTGGTGGGGGTTGGGCGCGCTGCTGGCGGCGGCTCCAAAGGTCCTATCATCCGCAGCCGGCGGGGCGGCGCATGGTGTCGAGCCCTTGCAAGAGCGACTGCGGCAGTTGGCCCAGCAGCGCACCACAGGAAAGAAGAAGTCGCAGTGAAGATTGATGTGAAGATTCTGGATCCGCGCATGGCGGACCAATTGCCCACCTACGCCACGCCGGGCAGTGCCGGGCTGGACCTGCGGGCCTGTCTGGATGCGCCGCTGACCTTGCAGCCCAATGCCTGGCATCTGGTGCCGACGGGGATTGCCGTCTACCTCAAAGACCCCGGGTACGCTGCGCTGATACTGCCGCGGTCCGGTCTGGGCCACAAGCATGGCATCGTGCTGGGCAACCTTGTGGGATTGATCGACAGCGACTACCAGGGGCAACTCATGGTGAGCGCATGGAATCGCAGCCCCACTGCGTTCACGCTGGAACCGATGGAGCGTCTTGCGCAGTTGGTGATTGTTCCCGTGGTGCAGGCGCAGTTCAATGTGGTGTCGGAGTTCCCTGCGACAGAACGGGGCGAGGGCGGCTACGGCTCCACCGGCAAAGGCTGATAGCGCAGTCCGCCGGGTAGACGTGTCGGACATGGCTTACGTTTGGTAGGCGCTGTTACCGACCAGACGTCAGCCCTGCTGTCTACGGCCTGAGGCCCTGCGGCGTTGTTTCAATCAAGCCATGCGCATTCAGGCTTTCCAGACCGGATATCTATTCCCTTCGGTCGGCCATGCGCCAGCCTTTTGACTCTAGGAGATTGAACATGCTGCAAATCCGTCGCCCCGCTGCCATCGCTGGTGCTCTCATCCTTGTTGGCTCGCTGGCCGCTTGCGGACACAACCGATCGGCGCCCCAGCCCTATTACTCGGGCGGTGTGTCTGGTGGTGGGTACCAGACTGCGCCTGCCTACCCCAACAGCCCGGCCGGTACCGAATATGGCCGGGTATCCAACATCGAAGTGCTGCAGGGCCGCGCGCAGACCTCCGGCGCAGGTGCTGTGATCGGCGCCGTCGTGGGCGGTGTGCTTGGCAACCAGGTGGGCAAGGGCTCAGGTCGCGCTGCTGCGACAGGTGTGGGCATCCTGGGCGGCGCGGTGGCTGGAAACGCCATCGAGGGCCGCAACAACAGCCAGGAGGTGCAGGGCTACCGCCTCTCGGTCCAGCTCGACCATGGCGGTCACCGCGTCTATGACGTGCCCACCCCGGGCGATCTGAGAATCGGGGATCGCGTGCGGCTCTACAACGGCCAGATCTCTCGCATGTAATGCAGCCAGGGCGGCCCGGCGACACGGCTGGGCCGCAGCTGCATGAGGGCCAAACCTGCGGGGTCCCCCCGTTTCCGCGGCTTCAGTGCAGCAGGTTGTTACCCGGGGCTTGCGGCTGCACGCGGAAAAAGCCCGTACCGGCGCTGCCCCGGCCAATTTCCTCTTCGGTTGCTTCGCGCACGGATTGGACCGTCAGCTGAAGCCGCAGCGCAATGCCGGCGAGGGGATGGTTGCCGTCCAGAACAAGGTGGTCGGGGTAGATCTCCGCCACGGTATAGAGTGCGGTCCGCGGCGCGTCGGGGTTGCAGCCTTCGGGCAGAGCCGTCCCCTCGAAGGTCATTCCTTCTTCGATCTCCGCCGGGAAAAGCGCTCGCGGTTCGAGAAACAGCAACTGATCATCAAAATCGCCGAACGCATCCTCGGGCTCCAGGTGAAGCGCCAGCGTGGCGCCGGGCCCGTGCCCTTGCAGGGCCTCTTCGATGCGCGGCAGCAGGTCGTCGCCGCCTACCAGGAATTCCACGGGCTCATCGAGAACGTCCAGTTCCTCGCCAAGCGTGTCTTTCAAGATCCAGGTCAAAGCGACCACACATTGTTGGGTAATTTCCATAGGAGAATTGTCGCAGTTTGACCAACGGCCCCGCAAAGGGGCGCATCTTTTCATGGATATCCAGCAATCTCTGCCCCTGCTTGGCGGCTTGAGCCCCGCGCAGTTCATGCGCCGCCACTGGCAAAAAAAGCCGCTGCTGGTGCGTCAGGCCATTGCGGGGTTTACGCCGCCCGTGTTGAGGGCGGAGTTGTTTGCGCTGGCAGGGCAGGAGGGCGTGGAGTCCCGGCTGGTGCAGTCAGCCAAGGGTGTATGGAAGTTACGCCATGGCCCGTTCAGCCGCCGCTCACTACCTCCATTGCAGCAGCCCGACTGGACCCTGCTGGTGCAGGGAGTGGATCTGCACAACGATGCGGTGCACGCGCTCATGCAGCAGTTCCGGTTTGTGCCGGAGGCGCGGCTCGATGACGTGATGATCAGCTACGCCTCGGACCGGGGCGGCGTGGGTCCGCATTTCGACAGCTACGACGTATTTCTGCTGCAGGCGCACGGCAAGCGGCGCTGGCGCATCGGGCGGCAGAAGGAGTTGACGCTGCGTGAGGGTATTCCGCTGAAGGTACTCGCCAAGTTCGAACCCGAGGAAGAGCATGTACTGGAGCCGGGTGACATGCTCTATCTGCCCCCCGGCTACGCCCATGACGGCATCGCCGAAGGCGAATGCATGACCTATTCGATCGGGTTCAAGGTGCCCTCGCGGGCTGAACTTGCGCAGGAGATGCTGGCGCGTGCGGCCGAAGATGCCGCCGATGAGGACAACAAGCCGCTGCTGTACCGCGATGCGCGCCAGGAAGCCGTCGCTCAACCTGCGGCCATTCCCCCCGCGCTGCAGGACTTCGCGCGCGATGCGCTCCACCGGGCGCTCATGCAACGCTTGGTATTGGAGCGCGCGCTGGGGGAATACCTGACCGAGCCCAAATCGAATGTCTGGTTCGAGCCCGGCGAGGCTGGCGGCATGCTGGAGGGGGTGCGCCTGGATCGCCGCAGCCGCATGATGTATGACGCTCATCACGTCTTCATCAATGGCGAAAGTTACCGCGCTGCTGGCCGCGACGCAACGTTGATGCGGCGCCTTGCCGACGAGCGGCAATTGACGGCGCGCGAGCTCACGCGGGCCAGTGACGATGCGCTGGAGCTGGTGTCGTCGTGGTGCGATGCGGGCTGGGTTCACCCGTGGGCTGGTTAGCCTTCTGTGATTCTGATTGCCAGGCGCTTGGGAGGCCGGCGGGCCAGGGCATGGGGTGCTGAACACGGCGGAGCTGGTCTCCCTTCGCAGTGGAGCATGGCGTGGACAGGTTCTGTACCATGTGTGCAAGGAGCGTTCCCATGAGCAACGAAAACCTTGACTCCCATGCCGGCCCGCCGCCGGTTTTACCGGCCGGACGCTTCAGTGGACGGGAGGCGTTTGCGCAATTGGTGCGCGACGCGATTGCCACAGCTGCGCGCGAAGGATGGAAGGAAATCCTGGTCAGCGATGCGAACTTCCATGACTGGCCTTTGGGCGAGCGCAGCGTGGTGGAAGCATTGCAAGACTGGGCGCACGGGAGCCGGCGCTTTACCATGCTGGCTTGCAGCTATGACGAAGTCGTGCGCCGCCATGCCCGCTTTGTGCGCTGGCGTGGCACCTGGGATCACATCATCACTTGCAGGCGCAGCCCGTCGGCGGATCCGCTCGACATCCCCAGCGCGCTGTGGTCCCCGCGATGGGTGATGCAGCGCCTGGACCCAGAACGATGCGTGGGCGTGACCGGCAGCGAGCCGGATCGGCGCGTCCTGCTGCGTGAAACCCTGAATGAATGGCTGCGCAGCAAGAGCACCCCCGGCTTTCCTGCATCGACTTTGGGTTTGTAGGCCGGAGCTTCTGCATTGCGGCGTGTCAACTTGGCGTAAAGCTTTCGTCAGTGTTAGTCACTATTGACTAAATACCAATATAATTTGAGGCTGCGCCGAAGTGGTGCAAGCCAAGTGCATGTGCCAACGGATCCGGGGCTATCACAAAGCCGGACGCCGTGGCTTCTCTCAAGACCCTGTCTGTCCAACTAGGAAAATCGAAATGAAGAACTCTCTCGTTCTGGCCGCCCTGATCGCAGCTGCTGCACTCGCCGCTTGTGGCAAGAAGGAAGAACCCGCTCCAGCACCGACGCCCGCTCCTGTGGAAGCACCGGCACCGGCTCCTGCACCAGCTCCTGCCGCTTCTGAAGCTGCTCCTGCCGCACCTGCTGCTTCCGACGCAGCTTCCGCTCCTGCGGCCGACGCTGCCAAGGCTGCTGCTGACGCCGCTGCTACGGCCGCTACTGGCGCTTCCGCTGCCAAGTAAGTCACCCTGTCGTTGACACCGGCAGGTCTTCAAACCTGCTGATGTCCGCGCGAAGCCCCGCCGCAAGGTCGGGGCTTTTTTTGTTTATAGGTGTTTGTTGCCGCGAAGGGCCGAGGCGCGGCTCTGTATGACAGTGGCCGTGCCAGGCCTGCAGATCTACTATTCGTGGGGCGGATAGGCGATTTCTGGCGTGCAATGCGTCAGGACGCCACTGCGATCCAAGCCGTCCCCGTCGTGGGGCTGGCCACCGTGATCTCTTCTTCGGCCCAGTCCAACGCGGGGGCGAGCGCCCGCTGCGCAAGCAGAGGAGCGTTGTTCTGAGCGCTCAGGTGGGCGGCCACCACACACCGCAGGCCGGGGTGCCGCACTGCTTGGAGAATGCCTGCCGTGGCCCGGTTGGCCAAGTGCCCGTAGGGACCCCCAACGCGGCGCTTCAGAAACAACGGATACCTGGAGGCTTGCAGGAGATCGGGGTCGTGATTGGCTTCGATCATCAAGGCCTGGCAGCCTTGCAGTTGCTGCAGGACATGGTCGCTCGCGTGGCCCAGGTCGGTCAGCACAGCCAAGTGGGACGCACCGTCCGAGCAGCGCAGCTGCAGCGGTTCGCGGGCATCGTGGGGCACCGTGAAGGGCAGCGCCTGGAAGGCGCCCATGTCGATGCCTTCCATGTCGTGGGCGACGTTCAGCAGTCCATCAAAGTCCGGGGATCCCAGGGCATCGTGCGTGCCTTGGCTCATCCATACCGGAATGCGAAAGCGCGTGGCCACCGCTTGCGCGCAGCCAATGTGGTCGGAATGCTCGTGGGTGATGAAGACGGCGTTCAGATCTTCGATCTGCAGCTGCGCCTGGGCCAGCCGTGCCTGCAGTTGCCGGATGCCCAGCCCGCAATCAATGAGCAGGCGGCGCACCTGGGTGCCGCAACGTCCTTCCACGACCGTAGCGTTGCCGGTGCTGCCGCTCCCCAGATTCTTGAAGCGCAGCATGGTGTGGTGAGGGAGTCGCTGGCCGCGGGCCTACCCGCGCCCTATCGGGCGCAGGAGGGTTGTGGCTGCCAAGGTGCGTTGCCGGCTACTTCAGGTCGTCCGTGATGACGCGCACGATCCGCTCTGCGTTGGCGGACGATTCCGGTGCACCGGCTTCGTTCAGCACTGATACGGTGGTGGAGTCGCCCTGGCTGCGCACCACGATACGGTACTTGAGCGGCGGTGTTGCGGGTGCGGAGTTGAACAGCTTGCCAAAGAACCCGGGTTCCTTCTTGTCGGCGTTGGGGGCCACGTAGCGGACGAAGTAGGTACCTTCGTTGCGGTTGCGGTCTTCCACGGTGAAGCCGGTGCGGTCCAGCGCCAGGCCCACGCGGCGCCATGCGCGGTCAAATCCCTCGTCCAGCTGGACCACCGGCTGGTTGTTCACGGTGGCCATGCGCGCAGACTGGGCGCGCAGTGCAGGTGCCGCTGCCACGGCCTTGGATTGCTCCTGGCTGACGCCCAGCTTCACCATCAAGCGGCGCAGGAATTCAGTTTCGAGTTCTGGGTCGGAAGGGCGGGGCTGCCATACCGTGGTGTCTTTCGTGGTGTTGCTGTACACCTCGATCATGCCGCGGTGGGTGATGTAGATCTCCGTGCCGCCGTTGGCATTGCGTTCCAGCCGGGTGCGGAACTTGTCGCGCTCGCCGGTCGAATACAGCGAATCGAGCAGCTTGCCCAGCGTGGAGCGGATGATGTCCTGCGGCAGCTTGGCGCGGTTCTCGGCCCAGTCCGTTTCCATGATGCCCACGGACGCGTCGGCTTGGTCCAGGTTGAAGCCGCTTTCCTGCCAGAAGTCGCGCACGGGCTCCCAGAGTTTGTCTGCAGGGCGGTTGACGACCAGCCAGCGCTGGTTGCCATCGCGCTCGATGCGCACGTCTCCCAGTTGCGCTGCTGCGGCGTTCGCGGTGCCCGAGGGTTGCGCCACCTGGCCTGCCTGCATGGCGGCGGCCGAGACGGGTCCGCTGCCTGGGACTGCGTAGCGCGAATCGCGCGAGAGCTGGGTCAGGTCGGGAGGAACTTCGAGGGTAGAGCCTTTGGTGGCGCTCTTGTAGTCGATCTTGTCGCCTTCCAGGGCGGCGCAGGCGGACAGGGCCATGGCAAGCGCCAGCAGGCCGAAGCGGGTGGTAGCAGCTTTCACGCGGAAATCCTTGGGAAAAGGTGGCTCGGGGAGCGGGCGCGGCCCGGATTAGATCAGCCCGCTGGTGCGCAGTGCGGCTTCGACCACGGCTTCGTTGCTGGCCGCCAGCGGCGTCATCGGCAGGCGCATGGTGGCGCCACACAGGCCCATGCGGGCCATGGCCCACTTGACGGGGATGGGGTTGGCTTCCACGAAGAGGTTCTTGTGCACGGGCATCAGCTTGAACTGGATTTCCATGGCGCTGCGCGCGTCGCCCGCCAGGGCTGCCACGCACAGCTCGTGCATGAGACGCGGCGCGACATTGGCGGTCACGCTGATGTTGCCGTGCCCGCCGCACAGCATGAGCGCCACCGCGGTAGGGTCGTCTCCCGAATACACGGCAAAGCCCTTGGGCACGTCGCGGATGAGCCATTGGGCGCGCTCGATGTTGCCAGTGGCTTCCTTGATGCCGATGATGCCCGGCACCTGCGCCAGCCGCAGCACAGTGTCGTGCTGCATATCGGCCACGGAACGGCCGGGCACGTTGTACAGGATGATGGGCAGGTCGCCCGTGGCTTCGGCAATCGCCTTGAAGTGCTGGAACTGGCCCTCTTGCGTGGGCTTGTTGTAGTAGGGCACAACCTGCAACTGGCTGTCGGCCCCCACGCCGCGCGCGAACTTGGCCAGCTCGATGGCCTCGGCGGTGGAGTTGGCGCCGCAGCCGGCCATGATGGGCACACGCTTGGCGGCTTGCTCGACCGCTACGCGGATGATCTCGCAATGTTCTTCGACGTTGACGGTGGGTGATTCGCCCGTGGTGCCCACCACGCCAATGCAGTCGGTGCCTTCGGCGATGTGCCAGTCGATCAGTTTGCGCAGTGCCGGGTAGTCCACGCTGCCGTCTTCGTGCATGGGGGTGACGAGGGCGACGATGCTGCCGGTGAGAGGCACGGAGGAAGATGTCATGTCCGCAGTGGTAAACGGTAAAAGGGCATTCTAACGAGTGCGCGCAGGCAGCAGATGCCGTTGGGGCCCCTGGGCATGCGGGAGTTCCCGCACGGCCGTGATGCGTTGCACAAAACGCGCGGGTTCTTCCTCGAACCCATCTTCATAGGCCACCACGCGCAGGCCGGCGCACACCTGCAGCAGTTCGCCCGGAGCCAGCAGGAACTCGGGCCGGGCGGGCCGGCCCACGGTTTCGTTGCCGAAGGCAAAGGTCTCGTAGATCAGCACGCCGCCCGGGGCCACGCTCTGAATGAGTGCGGGCAGCAAGGGGCGCCATAGATAATTCGTGACGACCACGGCGTCGAACTGGCGGCTGGCAAAGGGCCATGGGCCCCCCTCGATGTCCGCGCACACCAGCTCGCCCAGGCCCGCGCAGGCTCCTAGGGCCTCGCTGGAGCGGTCGACCCCCGCCACTTGCATGCCCTGGCTGTGCAGCCAGCGCAGATGGCGTCCGGCGCCGCAGGCCACGTCCAGCGCTGTGCCGCCGGGCGCGATCAGGTGGGTCCATCGACATACCCAGGGGGAAGGTGATTCCGTACCGTGCATTTGCTATCGAAAAAATAGCTACCCGCGCTTGTTCAGAAAGCGCTGGAGCCCAAAAAGGCTTCAGGGCCGCTGCGCAGAAGCCGCTTCAGAAGCAACTCCACATCTGATCGGCCAGCATCACCATGAAGTCGGGCACCGTGTACATGCCGAACACCGCTAGGCACACCAGCACGGCCGCCGCCCAGCCTAGCCAGGCCAGCCAGCGCCGAGGGCGCGGTGGCTGGGTTTTGTGGCTGGCGGGCATTGAAGGGCTGGTGTGCATGGGGTCAAGCGGCTGCGGCTGCGGCGCGGCGGATGGGGTTCTCCTTGACCGGCAGATTGACCAGTCCGGCAAAGATCCCCAGGGCAATGGCGATGTACCAGACGATATCGTAGCTGCCGGTGGCGTCATACAGATACCCGCCCAGCCACACGCCCAGGAAGCTGCCGATCTGGTGGCTGAAGAACACGAAGCCGCCGAGCATCGAGAGATGCTGAACGCCAAAAATCTGCGCGATGGTCGCGTTGGTGGGGGGGATGGTGGACAGCCACAGGGTTCCCATCACCGCCGAAAACACATACACCGACAGCGGCGACAACGGCACCAGCAGGAAAACGCTGATGGCGGCCGCTCGCGCCATGTAGATGAACGCAAGGATGAACCGCTTGGGCAGGCGCTGCCCCAGCGTGCCCGCCACGTAGGTGCCCAGGACGTTGAAGAGGCCGATCAGCGCCAGCGCGTAGCTGGCAACCTGGGGCGAGAGGCCATGGTCCTTCAGGTAGCTGGGCATGTGCACGCCAATGAACACCACCTGGAACCCGCACACAAAATAGCCGGCCATCAGCAGGTTGAAGCTGGGATAGCGGAACGCCTCCGAAAGCGCCTGCACGATGGTCTGCTCGCGCTGGACGGGGGCGCTGCCCTTGAAGCCCGGCTCGCGCAGCCCAAAGGCTAGGGGCACGATGAGCAGTACCGCCATGGACAGCGCCAGCAGCGCCTGCTGCCAGCCCAGGCCCGCAATCAGCCACCCCTCCACGGGCACCATCAGAAACTGGCCGAACGAACCGGCTGCGGCCGCCACGCCCATGGCCCAGGAGCGGCGCTCCGGCGCAATCTGCCGGCCCAGCACGCCATAGATGACCGCGTAGGTGGTGCCCGCCTGGGCCGCGCCGATCAGCACGCCGGCCGTCAGCGCAAAGAGGGCAGGCGTGGGAGACAGCGCCATGCCCGCGAGGCCCAGGCCATACAGCGCCGCGCCGCCGATGAGCACGCGGAAGGCGCCGAAGCGATCGGCCGCCATGCCGGCGAAGATGCCGATCAGGCCCCACGACAGGTTCTGGATGGCAATGGCCAGCGCAAACGACTGGCGCGTCCAGCCCATTTCCTGGGTGATGGGCAAAAGCCAGAGCCCGAAGCCGTGGCGGATTCCCATGGACAAGGTCACGATCGCCGCGCCACACGCGAGCACCTGGAACATGGACAGTTTGGGAGGATTCATATGCATGCGCAGGAATGTAGCCAGTTTGTGCGAAACGCGCAGATACAGGGGCGAGCGATTGCGACCAGTACAGTGGCCGCGGGCGGCTGGTAATGGCTGTCTTTTTATCCAGCTACACCCCGGCTGCCGCACTACAATCCGCCGCTATGTCCGCCAAACCGTCTTCCGTGTCCGCCAGCAGTGAATATTCCGAAGGCTCGATCCGCGTGCTCAAGGGCCTGGAGCCTGTCAAGCAGCGTCCGGGCATGTACACCCGCACCGACAACCCCCTTCACATCGTCCAGGAAGTGCTGGACAACGCAGCCGACGAGGCCCTGGCTGGCCACGGCAAGAAGATCCGCGTCACCCTGCATGCCGATGGCTCGGTGAGCGTGGAGGACGATGGCCGGGGCATCCCGTTCGGCCTGCACCCTGAAGAGAAGGCGCCCGTGATCGAACTGGTGTTCACCCGCCTGCATGCGGGCGGCAAGTTCGACAAGGGCAAGGGTGGCGCCTACAGCTTCTCGGGCGGCCTGCACGGTGTGGGCGTGAGCGTGACCAACGCCCTGGCCACCCGGCTGGAGGCCACCAGCTACCGCGAAGGCAAGGTGGCGCGCCTTGTGTTTGCGGCCGGCGATGTGGTCGAGCCCCTGGTGGCGCGCCCGCTGGAGGCGGGCGAGCGCAAGCAGGGCACGTCGGTGCGGGTGTGGCCCGATGCCAAGTATTTCGAGTCCAGCGCGCTGCCCATGGGCGAGCTGACGCACCTCCTGCGCAGCAAGGCCGTGCTCATGCCCGGCGTGACGGTGCAGCTCGTCAACGAGAAAACTCGCGACACGCAGACGTGGCAGTACAAGGGCGGCCTGCGCGACTACCTCATGCAGACGCTCACGGCCGAGCCGGTGATTCCGCTGTTCGAGGGCGAAGGCTTTGCCGACCGCAACAACGAGAGCTTTGCCGAGGGTGAGGGCGCATCGTGGTGCGTGGCGTTCACCGAAGACGGCGCCCCCATGCGCGAGAGCTATGTGAACCTGATCCCCACCAGCGCGGGCGGCACGCACGAAAGCGGCCTGCGCGACGGGCTGTTCAACGCCGTCAAGAGCTTCATCGAGTTGCACAGCCTGCTCCCCAAGGGCGTCAAGCTGTTGCCTGAGGACGTGTTTGCCCGGGCCAGTTACGTATTGAGTGCCAAGGTGCTGGACCCGCAGTTCCAGGGCCAGATCAAGGAGCGGCTGAACTCGCGCGACGCGGTGCGGCTGGTGTCCGGCTTCGTCCGCCCCGCGCTCGAACTCTGGCTCAACCAGCACGTGGACTACGGCAAGAAGCTGGCCGAACTGGCCATCAAGGCCGCGCAGACCCGCCAGAAGGCCGGCCAGAAGGTGGAAAAACGCAAGGGCTCGGGCGTGGCCGTGCTGCCCGGCAAGCTCACCGATTGCGAAAGCCGCGACCTCTCGCACAACGAAGTTTTCCTGGTGGAAGGCGACTCGGCCGGCGGCAGCGCCAAGATGGGCCGAGACAAGGAAAGCCAGGCCATCCTGCCGCTGCGCGGCAAGGTGCTCAACACCTGGGAGGTCGAGCGCGACCGGCTGTTTGCCAACAACGAGATCCACGACATCTCGGTGGCCATTGGCGTGGACCCGCACGGCCCCCAGGACTCGCCCGACCTCTCGGGCCTGCGCTACGGCAAGATCTGCATCCTCTCGGACGCGGATGTGGACGGTTCGCACATTCAGGTGCTGCTGCTCACCCTGTTCTTCCGCCACTTCCCCAAGCTCATCGAGGCAGGCCACATCTACGTCGCGCGCCCGCCCCTGTTCCGGGTGGACGTGCCCGCGCGCGGCAAGAAGCCCGCCGCCAAGATGTACGCGCTGGACGAGGGCGAACTGACGGCCATCCTCGACAAGTGCGCCAAGGACGGCGTGCCCCGCGAGAAGTGCCAGATCAGCCGCTTCAAGGGCCTGGGCGAGATGAACGCGGAACAATTGTGGGAAACGACGCTCAACCCGGATACGCGGCGCCTCCTGCCCGTGCAACTGGGCGACACGGATTTCGCCGCCACCGAAGGCCTTATCACCAAGCTCATGGGCAAGGGCGAAGCCGCCTCCCGACGCGAGCTGATGGAATTGCACGGCGACGCGGTGGAGATCGATATCTGATCCGGCGAGGCGCCCCATCCGTGGGGTCGGCAATGAAATTCCTGATTAAAAACAGTGCCTGGCGCTTGCCGCTATTGGGTTTGCTGCTATGTTTAACGCAGCAGGCTGCCTGGGCGGACCTGTGGGCGCACGTGGATGAGCGCGGCGTCACGCACTTTGCTGCCGAGCAGGTGGACAGCCGCTACCAGCTGTTTTTCCGGGGGAACGACTTCGATTCGACCCGTGACATGCCGCCGGGCGCTCCGGCCATGCCGTCTGCACTGCCGGCCGGTGGCGCCCGGCTGCTGGCGTTCTTCGACATTGCGCCGGACTACAAGCGCGTCAAGCACCACCTGCGCGCGGCCTCCAGCCAGCATGGCGTGGACTATGAGCTGCTGCAGGCGGTGATCGCCACCGAGTCGGGCTTTGATGCCACCGCCGTGTCCCCCAAGGGCGCCGTGGGCTTGATGCAGGTCATGCCCGCCACGGCCAGCCGTTTCGGCGTGAGTGCGGACAGGAAGCGCACGGTGGAGCAAAAGCTCACCGACCCCGCAGTGAACGTACCCGCCGGCACCCGCTATCTGCGCCACTTGCTCGACCTGTTCCCGGGCCGCATCGATCTGGCGCTGGCCGCCTACAACGCGGGCGAAGGTGCCGTGCAAAGGGCGGGCAACCAGATACCGGCGTACAAGGAAACACAGAACTACGTGCGCACGGTGATGGGTCTGTATGCCCAGCTCAAGCCGCCCGCGCCCGTGTTGACCCGCCGTGCCACGCCCGGCCGCGTGCGCATGGAGCTGTCCGGCGGCGCCGCGCAGCGGGGCAACATGCCATCCACCAACGTGGCGCAGACCCCTCCCCAGAACGTGATTCAAGAACCCCTAGCGAACGAATGAGCGACCAACCCACTTTGGATTTCACGACCGCAGGCGACGATGGGGGCGATGCCCTGGGCCTGGCCGGTTACGCCCAGCGTGCCTATCTCGAATACGCACTGTCCGTCGTCAAGGGCCGTGCGCTACCCGATGTGTGCGATGGCCTCAAGCCCGTGCAGCGGCGCATCCTGTATTCGATGGACCGCATGGGCCTGGGCTACAGCGGCCCGACGCGCAACACGGCGGCCAAGCCCGTCAAGAGCGCCCGCGTGGTGGGCGACGTGCTCGGCCGTTTCCACCCGCATGGCGATCAGTCGGCTTACGACGCCCTGGTGCGCATGGCGCAGGACTTTGCCCAGCGCTACCCGCTGATCGATGGCCAGGGCAACTTTGGCAGCCGCGATGGCGATGGTGCCGCAGCCATGCGCTACACCGAGGCGCGGCTGTCGCGCATCACCAGCCTGCTGCTCGACGAGATCGACGAAGGCACCGTCGATTTCATGCCCAACTATGACGGCAGCACGGAGGAGCCGCGCCAGTTGCCCGCCCGCCTTCCGTTTGCGCTGCTCAATGGCGCCAGCGGCATCGCCGTGGGCCTGGCCACCGAGATCCCCAGCCACAACCTGCGCGAGATCGCCGACGCCTGCGTGGCGCTCATCAAGTCCCCGTCGTTGAGCCAGGAAGAGCTGATGGCCCTCGTGCCCGGCCCGGACTACCCCGGCGGCGGCCAGATCATCAGCAGCGCGGGCGACATTGCGGACGCGTACCGCACCGGCCGGGGCAGCCTCAAGGTGCGCGCGCGCTGGAAGATCGAAGAGCTGGCGCGCGGCCAGTGGCAGTTGGTGGTCAACGAACTGCCGCCGGGCGTCAGCACGCAGCGCGTGCTTGAGGAAATCGAGGAGATCACCAACCCCAAGGTCAAGGCGGGCAAGAAGGCCCTGAGCCAGGAGCAGACGCAACTCAAGGCCAGCATGCTGGCCGTGCTGGACGTGGTACGCGACGAGTCGAGCAAGGATGCCCCCGTGCGCTTGGTGTTCGAGCCCAAGACGGGCAAGACGCCGCAGCAGGAGTTGATCACCGCGCTGCTGGCCCACACCAGCCTGGAAACCTCGGCCCCCGTCAACCTCACCATGGTGGGCCTGGACGGCAAGCCCGTGCAGAAGTCGCTGCGCCAGATGCTGGAGGAGTGGATCGCCTTCCGCCAGGCCACCATCACCCGCCGCAGCCAGCACCGGCTGGCCAAGGTGCTGGACCGCATCCACATCCTCGAAGGGCGGCAGACCGTGCTGCTCAACATCGACGAGGTGATCGCCATCATCCGCCAAGCGGACGAGCCCAAGGCCGCACTGATCGCGCGCTTCAACCTCAGCGACCGCCAGGCCGAGGACATCCTGGAAATCCGCCTGCGCCAACTCGCGCGGCTGGAAGCCATCAAGATCGAGCAGGAGCTGAAAGAGCTGCGCGAAAGCCAGGGCAAGCTCGAAGACATCCTGAACAACCCCGGCTCGCTGCGCCGCACCATGATCAAGGAGATCGAGCAGGACGCCAAGACCTTTGCCGATGCGCGCCGCACGCTGATCCAGGCCGAGAAAAAGGCCGTGGCCGAAGTCAAGGTCGTGGATGAGCCCGTGACGGTGATCGTCTCGCAAAAGGGCTGGGTACGCGCCCGCACGGGCCATGGGCATGAGGCGGCCAGCTTTGCCTTCAAGGCGGGTGATGGACTCTACGGCACGTTCGAGTGCCGCACTGTGGACACCTTGCTGGCCTTTGGCAGCAATGGCCGCGTGTACTCGGTGGCCGTGTCGCTGCTGCCCGGTGCGCGGGGCGACGGCCAGCCGTTGACCACCCTGATCGAACTCGAATCCGGCACGCACCTGCTGCACTACTTTGCAGGCCCGGCCAATGCCACGCTGCTGCTGTCCAGCTCAGGGGGCTACGGCTTCCTGGCGGCGGTGGAGAACATGGTCTCGCGCCAGAAGGGCGGCAAGGCCTTCCTCACGCTGGGTGAGGGCGAAACGGTGTGCGTGCCTTCGCACGCCGCGGGCACGTCAGGCAGCAAGCCCGTGCCCCCCGCCACGCATGTGGCCTGTGCGTCTACCGGCGGGCGCATCCTGACGTTCGAGATCGCCGAACTCAAGACCCTGGCCAACGGCGGGCGCGGGCTGATGCTGATCGACCTGGAGGACAAGGACCAGCTGGCGGGCGCTGCCGCCTACACGCGCAGCATCCGCATCGATGGCCTGGGCCGCGGCGGCAAGCAGCGCGACGAAACCCTGGAAATCCGCAGCCTGAACAATGCACGGGCAGCCCGCGGGCGCAAAGGTAAGGCGGCGGACCTCGGATTCAAGCCGTCTGCAGTGACGCGCGTTGAGTAAACGCGGGAGCCCGCGCGGCCCCCCAGGGCGCCGCGGGCAGGACCGTCGGGCTCGTCACCTTCGGGTTTGTGCAATGGCGAGAAAGCGCGCACCATTGTGGTTCCATCGCACAACGTAGAACGGAGACACATATGCCCAACTCGCTACGCATGGCCCACAAGCTTTGGCTTGCGGTCGTCACCATCGTTGTTCTCCTGGTGGCCGTGGTCGCCTTTTCGGGATATCGCAGCGCCCAGGTGCAAGCCCGCTCCGACATGGTGGCGCGCGACATGCAGGCCCGCGTCAATGCGGCCATCACCTGGGCGGGGTTGACGGAGACCAATGCCGCCAGGACCCAAGCGTTGATCGTCAGCAACGACGCTGCCGTGGAGACCGAATTCAAGGACGTGATCGCCGCCACGTCGGCGAAGATCAGCGAAGTGCAGAAGTCGCTGGAGTCGATGGCCCTGTCTGACGCGGACAAGGCGCAGATGGCCAGGATCGCGGCCGCGCGCAAGACCATGATCGATCTGCGCGGCGAGGCCCGCAAGCTCAAGAGCGAAGGCCAGCAAGACCAGGCCGTGGCGCTGGTGACCCAGCGCTACAACCCCGCCGTGGCCGCGTACCTTGGCACCCTGCGGGACTTTGTGCAGCAACAGCAGCAACAGGCCGAAAGCCGGCAACAGGCCATGGCGGCCGAGCGGATGCTCACCGTAAAGATCGCTGCAGTGGCCGTGGGGCTGCTGCTGCTGGCGATCATCGTCGGCGCTCACTTTCTCATCGGCAGCATCCAGCGCCCGCTGGAGCAGGCCAATGGACTGGCCGAGCGCATCGCCAGCGGGGATCTGAGCCAGAGCGTGGCTGTCACCCGGGGCGATGAGTTTGGCGACCTGCTGCGGTCGCTCTATGCCATGAGCGACGCCCTGGGCCGCATGGTCCACCAAGTGCGCCAGAGCACCGACAGCATCGCCATCGCCAGCGCGGAGATCGCCACGGGCAACCACGATCTGTCGGCCCGCACCGAGCAGACATCCAGCAACCTGCAGGAAACGGCTGCCGCGATGGAGGAGTTCACCAGCACCATCCAGCAAAGCGCCGGCAGCGCACAGCAGGCCAGCAGCCTGGCCGCGAGCGCGACCGGTGTGGCGCGGCGCGGGGGCGAGGTTGTCACTCAGGTGGTGTCCACCATGGAAGACATCAACCACAGCAGCAAGAAGATCGCCGACATCATCGGCGTGATCGACAGCATCGCGTTCCAGACGAACATTCTCGCGCTGAATGCCGCGGTGGAAGCCGCGCGCGCAGGCGAGCAGGGGCGTGGCTTTGCGGTGGTAGCCAGCGAGGTGCGCAGTCTCGCCCAGCGCAGTGCCGAGGCCGCCAAGGAGATCAAGCAGCTCATCACTGCATCGGTCGACAAGGTGGAAACAGGCTCGCGTCTCGTGTCGGATGCAGGCACCACCATGACGGACATCGTTCAGTCCGTGCAGCGTGTCACGGACATGATCGGGGAAATCACGGCGGCGTCGTCGGAGCAGAGCGCGGGGGTGCAGCAGGTCAACCAGGCCATTGGCAACCTTGACCAGATGACGCAACAGAATGCCGCGCTGGTCGAGCAAAGCGCTGCCGCAGCCCAAAGCCTGCGCGAACAGGCAGACCAATTGGCGCAGGTCGTGTCGCGCTTCAAGGTGAACGCGGCGAGCTACGCCCCAGCGCAGGCGCAGGCGGCCATTGAGGCGGCGCGGGCGTCAGCTGCCAAGGAGGGCTCTGCCGCGAGGCCTGCGGTCAAACCCCTTGCCAAGGCAGCCCCAGCGGCCAATGCAGCCAAACCGGCTGCCAAGCCCTCTGCGGCCACCGCACCGGCAGCTCCACAGCTCGGCCCCGCGTCTGCGGCGGCCCCTCGCAAACCGCAGGTCGCTCAGGGCGCCGAGGAAGATTGGGAAACGTTCTGAAGCGGGAAGGAGCCGAGGGGCTGCCTTCGGCGCTGCGATGACCGCCTCTGTGCGCGGAACCGCAGCCTGGGTTCAGGTGCTCAGGAACACCCGAGTTCCGCGGTTCAGGCGAGCTCTGCAATAAGTTCGATTTCGACGCAGGCGCCCAGCGGGATCTGAGCCACACCAAAGGCACTGCGCGCGTGGGTGCCCTTCTCTGGGCCGAACACCTCACCAATCAGCTCGCTCGCGCCGTTGGTCACGAGATGCTGCTCCGTGTAATCGCCGGTAGAGTTCACGAGGCTCATGAGCTTGACGACGCGCTTGACGCGGTTGAGGTCGCCACCCGTGGCGGCGTGCAGTGTGCCCAACAGGTCGATCGCTACGGCGCGGGCGGCCTGCTTGCCTTCCTCGGTGCCGATATCGCGGCCGAACTGCGCAGCCCAGGGCTTGCCGTCCTTGCGGGCGATGTGGCCGGACAGGAACACCAGGTTGCCTGTCTGCACATAGGGCACGTAGGCGGCTGCGGGCACCGCGACGGGCGGCAGGGTGATGTTGAGTTCTTTCAGCTTGTCGTAAACGCTCATGGTGTTCCTCGCAGGAAGTAACGGAATGGGGAAACGGCGGATGCGCCACCCGCCACGGTCGCGCGAGTGTTACACAGCATGGCCCGCGGATCACGGCGGCGGGGGGCCTGGCGCGGCATTAGCATCAGCCCATGTCCACCATAAGTACGCCTAATGCCGGCCCGCTCCATACCACGGACGATGCGGTCGCCCGGGCACCCCGGGCTCAGGAGGCAGCCCCTTGGCGCGTGCCAGCGTGGCTGGCGGGCCTCGTGGCAGGAGCGGTGGCGCAGTTGCAGCAGCCGGTGCTTTGGAGTGCTGCGGCCTATGGGGCGCTTCTTCTGCTGGCGGGCTTGATGGGCGTATGTGTGGGGGGCTCGGGCCCGTGCGCATTCCTGCGACGGCGCGCGATGCCTGGCGTGATCTGGGCGGTGGGAACAGGGGTGCTGGCGATGTTCGCGGTATGCGGACTGCGCGCGGTGGACTACACGGCTGGCGGCCTGAGTCCCGCTTTGGAGGGGCAGGACATCCGCGTGACCGGCGTGGTCTCGGCCATGCCGCAGGTCAACGAAGCCGGCACGCGGATCCGTCTGGCCGTGGAGGCAGCGCACCTGGACGGCGCCCCCGTGCAGCTGCCCCCGCGCATCGAAGTAGCATGGTACGGAGGGCCTTGGCGGGATGCTGCAGGGCTGGCAGAGCTGCAGCGCCAGCCCCCAGCCCTCACGGCTGGCGAGCGCTGGAGCCTGACCGTGCGGCTCAAGGCGCCCCATGGCCTGCGCAATCCTCACGGCTTTGACTACGAGCTCTGGATGTGGGAGCAGGGCGTGCAGGCCACCGGCTATGTCCGGGCAGGTTCCAAGGACGAGCCGCCCCAGCTGCTCGCCTCCACTTGGCGGCATCCGGTGGAGCGCACCCGCCAGTCGGTCCGCGACGCCATCCTGGACCGGCTCGCGCCGCCGGATTCCGATCCGGATCCCGCCCGCGTCCGTATCGCCGGCGTGGTGGCTGCCCTGGTCACCGGTGACCAGCGCGCCATTGACCGCGCTGACTGGGATGTCTTCCGTGCCACTGGAGTCGCTCATCTGATGAGCATCTCGGGCCTGCACATCACACTGTTTGCGTGGCTGGCCGCACTCGTGGTGCGGGCGCTGTGGCGCCGATCGCAGCGGCTGTGCCTGGTCGTGCCCGCGCCTTCGGCCGCATTGGTGGCTGGTGTGCTGCTGGCAACGGCTTATGCCTTGTTCAGCGGCTGGGGCGTGCCCGCGCAGCGCACGGTGATCATGCTGGCCGCGATCGCGGCGCTGCGGCTCAGCGGGCGCCGCTGGCCGTGGCCGCATGTGTGGCTGCTGGCCTGCGCGGCCGTGGTGGTGGCCGACCCCTGGGCCCTGGCGCAAGCGGGGTTCTGGCTGAGCTTTGTGGCAGTTGGAATTTTGTTTGCTACCAATCCGATAGCTGATGGCGCTCGTCCTGCGGGCGCAAGAGGCTATTTTTATGCCTTGGTTCGGGAGCAGTGGGTGGTCACGCTGGCGCTTACGCCGCTCACCTTGCTGCTGTTCGGGCAGGTCGCGCTGGTGGGTTTTGCCGCCAATTTGGTGGCCATCCCCTGGGTCACGCTGGTGGTCACGCCGCTGGCGCTGGGCGGTGTGCTGTGGGCGCCTTTTTGGAGCCTTGCGGCACTCAGCCTTCAGCCGCTGGCGGCCCTGCTGCAGTGGCTGGCCCAGTGGCCATGGGCCGTGGTGTTCTTGCCCGCTGCGCCGCTGTGGGCGGGCGTGATGGCCGTGGCTGGCGGGGCGCTGTTGGCTGCACGCCTGCCGTGGCGGCTGCGTTTGTCGGCGCTGGTCCTGCTGTGGCCTGCGCTGGCATGGCAGCCGGCCCGCCCTGGACCCGGGCAATTCGAGTTGCTGGCGGCGGACATCGGCCAGGGCAACGCCGTGCTGGTGCGCACCGCCAGCCACGCGCTGCTGTATGACGCAGGACCGCGTTTCAGCCGCGAGAGCGATGCGGGCCACCGCGTGCTGGTGCCGCTGTTGCGGGCGCTGGGCGAGCGCGTGGACACCCTCATGCTCAGCCACCGCGATGCCGACCACACCGGGGGCGCCGCCGCCGTGCTGGCCCAGCAGCCCACGGCCGCTCTGGTGGGCTCGATCGAAGCAGAGCACACGCTGCAGGCCCTGCGCCCCGCGTCTCCGTGCGTGGCCGGCCAACGTTGGACCTGGGACGGCGTGGAGTTCGAGGTGCTGCATCCGCTGGCGCAATCCGCCGGCCCCTCCGCGGCACGGCCCAATACGCTCAGTTGCGTGCTGCGCATCGTGGCCGGCCAGCCCCCTGCGGAGGGGCCTGCGCCGCCAGTGGCATTGCTCGTGGGCGATATCAAGGCCGCGCAGGAACAGGCGTTGGTGGCGCGCGGGGCGCCCTTGAGGGCGGATCTCTTGCTGGTGCCTCACCATGGCAGCAAGACGTCTTCCTCGCCCGCCTTTCTGGAGGCCGTTCAACCACGCACTGCCCTGGTGCAGGCGGGCTACCGCAACCGATTCGGCCATCCCGCGCCCGAGGTGGCGCAACGCTATCGCGACCGCGGGATCGAGGTGGTGGAATCCTCGCGCTGCGGCGCCGCGGTGTGGTCGTCGTCTGCGCCCGCTGCCGTGCGATGCGAGCGCGATGCCAACCCCCGCTATTGGCAGCACCGCGCACCGCAACGGCCCGAGTGATGCGGCGCGCCGAGCTGCCGCCGGGGGGCAGTCAGCGGGGTGGGCGCACAACTTGCTATCCTGCGTGCAGGAGGCCAGTTCATGCAGAAATTTGACGAGATGTACGCCATGCTGCCTTTTGAAGGCAGCGATGTGCGCGAACACTACAAGCGCTATGCGCAGTGGTTGAGCAAACAGCCCCCTGACGTGATGCAGGCCCGCCGGGCCGAGGCCGAGATGATCTTCCGGCGCGTGGGCATCACTTTTGCCGTGTACGGCGCCAAGGACGAGGGCGGAGCGGGCAACGAGCGGCTGATTCCGTTCGACCTGATCCCTCGGATCATTCCGGCCCACGAGTGGTCGAGGATGCAGCAGGGCCTGGTGCAGCGGGTCACGGCGCTCAACCGCTTCATCCACGACGTCTACCACGGCCAGGACATCATCCGTGCCGGCATCGTGCCAGCCGACCTCATCATCCACAACGCCCAGTACCGGCCGGAAATGGCGGGCGTGCATGTGCCGAAGGACATCTACGCGCACATTGCCGGCATCGACATCGTGCGCGCCCCCAACGCACAGGGTGATGGCGAGTACTACGTGCTGGAAGACAACCTGCGGGTGCCCAGCGGCGTGAGCTATATGCTGGAGAACCGCAAGATGATGATGCGGCTGTTCCCCGAGCTGTTCAGCCTGCACAAGGTCGCGCCGGTAGCGCACTACCCCGACATGCTGCTCGAAACCCTGCGTGCCAGCGCCCCCGCTGCGGCGGATGAGCCCACGGTGGTCGTGCTCACGCCCGGCATGCACAACAGTGCCTACTTCGAGCATGCCTTCCTGGCCCAGCAGATGGGCGTGGAACTGGTGGAAGGGCAGGACCTGGTTGTCAAGGACAAGTTCGTCTACATGCGCACCACGCGCGGCCTGCAGCGGGTGGACGTGATCTACCGCCGGGTGGACGATGATTTCCTCGACCCGCAAGTGTTCCGCCGCAACTCCACCCTGGGGTGCTACGGCCTCATGGAGGCCTACCGTGCGGGCAACGTGGGCATCTGCAATGCCGTGGGCACCGGTGTGGCTGACGACAAGTCGGTGTACCCCTACGTGCCCGAGATGATCCGCTTCTACCTGGGCGAAGAGCCCCTGCTCAAGAATGTGCCGACCTGGATGTGCCGCAAGCCGGATGACCTGCAGCACGTGCTGGCCCACCTGAAGGACCTGGTCGTCAAGGAAGTACACGGTGCGGGTGGCTACGGCATGCTGATCGGGCCCGCCGCCACGCAGGCGGAAATCGAAGACTTCCGCCGCGCCCTGCTGGCGAACCCTGCAGGCTACATCGCCCAGCCCACGCTCAGCCTTTCCAGCTGCCCCACGTATGTGGAAAGCGGCATCGCGCCGCGCCACATCGACCTGAGGCCCTTCGTGCTCAGCGGGCGCGACGTCCAGATGGTGGCGGGCGGCCTCACGCGCGTCGCGCTGCAAGAGGGCTCGCTGGTCGTGAATTCATCGCAGGGCGGGGGCACCAAGGACACGTGGGTGCTCGGGGAGGACGTTGTCGCCGCGCAGTCAGTCTCCCCATCCGCAGGGCGAATGACGCAATCCATGGGTGGCATGACGCAAACATTCGGGGGGTTTTGAGATGCTGAGCCGTACTGCCGACCATCTGTTCTGGATGTCCTGCTACACCGAGAGGGTAGAAAAGTCCGCCGCAGGCAGGCTTTCGACACAACACCGCTTGCGTGCGCAGCACGTGCGGAGTTCTCTGACCTGTTCGATCACGGAGGCAGCATGCTGAGCCGCACAGCCGATCACCTGTTCTGGATGTCCCGATATACGGAAAGGGCAGAGAACACCGCCCGCATGCTCAACGTGAGCTACGAAACCTCGCTGCTCCCGCAGTCAGCCGACGTGGCCCAGGAGGGGTGGGAGGGGCTGCTGTCCATCAGCGAACTCATCCCCGCCTACACGGCCCAGTATGGCCAGGTCACCCCCCAGAAGGTCCTGGAGTTCATGGTGCGGGATGGCAACAACCCGTCCTCCATCCTGTCGTGCCTGCGCGCGGCGCGCGAGAACGCGCGGGCCGTGCGGGGCGCGCTGACCACCGAAGTCTGGGAGACTCAGAACCAGACCTGGCTGGAGCTGCACCGGCTGCTCGAGGGCGGTGGATTCGAGCGCGATCCGGGGCAGTTCTTTGAATGGGTGAAGTACCGCTCGCACCTCTCGCGCGGGGTGGTGCTGGGGACCATGCTGCAGGACGAGGCCTTCCACTTCCTGCGCATGGGTACGTTCCTGGAGCGTGCCGACAACACGGCGCGGCTGCTGGATGTGAAGTTCCACGCGGTGGAAAACGATTTCTTTGGCCGCGCCAGCGAGCGCAACCAGGAGAACGATTTCTACCACTGGAGCTCGCTGCTGCGCAGCGTGTCCGCCTTCGAGGTCTACCGCAAGGTGTACCGCGACGTCATCACCCCCGGCCGCGTGGCCGACCTCCTCATCCTGCGCAGGGACATGCCGCGCTCGTTGCACGCCTGCCTGCGCGAGGTGGTGGAGAACCTGGCCGTGCTGGCCAACGAACAGTCGGCGGAGACACGCCGCAAGGCCGGGCGCCTGCTGGCCGACCTGCAATACGGCCGCATTGACGAGATCCTGGCTACGGGGCTGCACGCCTTCCTCACCCAGTTCCTGGACCGGGTGAACGACCTTGGCGGCGGGATCAGCCGGGATTTCCTGGTCACTTCGGGCGACTGACTTTCCGCTGGGCGGGCGGGGCTGCCGGCGGCGGGATTAGCCCGCCGCGCCGGCCAGTCGCTTGACCAAGTCCATCTGGGCCGGCAGGCACACGCTGGCCAGATCGTATTGGGCGACGATCTGGGCCCGTGCCGCCGCGCGCAGCGCCTGAAGCTCGTTCCGGTTCTGCAGGGCCTGGGCCACGGCCTCGGCCAGCGCCTCAGGGTTGAAAAAGTCCACCAGAATGCCGTTTTCCCCGTGCCGGATCTGTTCGCGCACCGGGGCCGTGTCCGAGCCCACGATCAGGCACCCGATGCTCATGGCTTCCATCATCGACCAGCTCAGCACGAAGGGGTAGGTGAGGTAGACGTGGGCGGTGGACACCTGCATCAGCTGGGTGAGCAGATGGTGCGGCAGCTTGCCGACAAAGTGCACCCGCTGGGGGTCGATCCGCCCGGCCACCTCTGCATGGAATATCTGGCGCCACGTTGTTCCCGCCGGTGCGGCGGCCCCGTAGCTCGTGCCGCTGCCGCCCACGATGACGACGTGCGCATTGGGGCGCCGTGCCAGCAGTTCGGGCAGCGCCCGCATGAAGATGTGATAGCCCCGGTACGGCTCCAGCTCGCGGGCCACGAACGTGACGACCTCGTCCTCGGCCCGCAGCGTGACACCCGCATTGCGCAGGGTGACCTGGGCCGTGGCCGATGGGGCAAAGCGTCTCGTGTCGATGCCGTCATGGATCACCTCGATCCTGTCGCGCAGCGGGGCGGGGTGCCGGTCGCGTTGGAACTGCGTGGGCGATACCCCGCGATCCGCATGCACCAGGGCATGCATGAGGTGCAGGTTTTTGGTCTGCAGCCTTCGCCCCGCCCCTTGGCTCGGGCGGGTGAATTCCGGGTCGAAGTTGGAGTCGCCTCCAACCGATTGGTAGAAGTACTCGGCGTACACCAGCAGCCTGGCGTCCGGAAACACGTCCTTGACATAGAACGCCTCGCCCCAGCCGGAATGGGCATAGACCACGTCGGGCGCATAGCCCTGCTGCTTCAGGCCTTCCAGAACGCGAGCCACGGCCTCGCCCCGGACCATCTTGTTGCGCAACTCCAGCAGCGCCGCATCTTCCGGCGTGCCAGCCTGTGCCTGCAATGCCTGTGGCTGGTACATGAGTACCTTCACGCCGGGCAGCGCAGCGGTGGGACGGTTGATCGCCAGCGCCAGCACATCGTGGCCCTGGGCCGCCAGGGCGGGGGCCAGGTGCCTGAACTGGCCGGGGAAGTTTTGGTGGATGAACAGGATGCGCATCGTGGGAGCGGTGGTCGGGCCGGGCCGGACAGCGGGCGGGGAGTCGTTATCGGTGAGGGCGTGTCAGTGCCGGGCCTCTGCCTGGCGCTTCTGCTCGCGCAGCATGAACAGGTACAGGCTCTCGACCTTCTCGCGCGCCCACGGCGTCTTGCGCAAGAACTTGAGGCTGGAGCCCACGCTGGGGTCGATCTGGAAGCAACGGATGGGAATCTGCCGCCCCAGCTCATCCCAGCCAAAGTACTCGGCCAGGCCCACCACCATGGCTTCCAGCGTCACCCCATGCAGGGGGTTGCGGGGCTGGGCGGGCTTGCTGGCCGGCGGTGCAGGGGGCGGGGTCTCTGAGGTGCTCATGCCTGCAAGCATACAGACTGAGAACGTGGTGAGGATGCGCCCCGACCTGCGTGCGGCCCCACTCGCGCGCAGCGGGCTTGACTCCACCCGTGCCGCCGTGGAACTGGCTTTGCCAGGCACGGGTGGCGTCTCCCTCTGGGGATGCCGCGAAGCGGCTCAGGGGGGATTCATGCCATCCGCTGCAGATGCGTCTCGCGCTGGAACAACTCGGCCGCCCAGTCCACGAACGCGCGGACCTTGGCACTCAGGTGGCGATTGGGCGGGTACACCACGTACACGGGCAGCGGCGGCTGCGTCCATTCGGGCAACAACTGCACCAGCGCGCCGCTTTGCAGGTGCGGCTGTGCCTGGAAGCTGGTGATCTGCCCGATGCCCAGCCCCGCCAGCACGGACGTGACATAGGCGTTGGCCTCGTTCACGCTCAATTGGTAGGGGCCGGTGATGTCGATGGATTCTGCACCCTGGACGAACTCCAGTGGGTAGTGCCGCCCGCTCTGGGGCGAGAAATAAATGACGCTGGCGTGCTTCTGTTCGATCTCCAGCGGATGGCTGGGAACGCCCTTGCGGGACAGGTAATCGGGCGAAGCCACGGTGATGAACTCGAGGTTGCCTACACGCCGCGCAACCAGCGACTGGTCGCTCAGCTCGCCCCCGCGGATCACGCAGTCCACGTTGTCGCCGATCAGGTCGACGATGCGGTCACTGACCCCCAGGTCCAGCTGGATGTCGGGATAGCGGGCATGAAAGTCCGCCAGGTTCGGAATGATGAGCAACTGCGCCACCGAGGTGCCCACGTCCACGCGCAGCCGGCCGCGCGGGTTGGCGCGCGCGTTCGTCATGCTGGCCTCGATATCGTCCAGATCGGTGAGCAGGCGCACGGTGCGGTCGTAGTAGGCAGCGCCGTCGGGCGTCACCGTCACGCGGCGTGTGGTGCGGTTGAGCAGCTTCACGCGCAGGCGCTCCTCCAGCGCCTGCACATGCTTGGTCACGGTGGCCTTGGGCAGGTTGAGCGAATCCGCCGCCCGGGTGAACGTGCCGGCCTCCACCACCCGCACGAATATGCGCATGGCCTGTATCTGGTCCACGGCTTCTCCTTGAATCTGTCTGGCAGCACCCACCAGTGGGTGCTGAAGAATTCTCACACGGCATTCGCGGGGTGATTGTTGAGCGTTTGGAAACAGTGCGGTGGTGTTTGGCCTGTTTATCCCGCGGCCGCAAGCCACTACATTTCATCCATCGTCAACCGACCTGCCACCACCCACGGGGTACATGCCATGCAGCCCGACCGCCCAGATTCAACCACGCCCGCGCTGCAGCCTGCAGCGCCCTCGACTTGCGCCGACACCACCATTGCGGTGGCCAAGGGCCAGGATGTGGCGGTGCGCATGTACGGACGCAAGAGGGCTGGCGCGACTTCGCCCGTGGTCGTGCATTTCCACGGTGGCGCGTTTGTGTCGGGCGATCTGGACAACGGCTGCACCGTGGCCAAGCTGCTGGAGGAAGCCAGTGCGGTGGTGGTTTCGGTCGCTTACCCGCTCACGCCCTTTCCCCAACCGGTGGAGACGGGTTATGACGTCCTCAAGTGGGTGCACCGCAACCGCGTCAAGCTGGGGGGGCAGGGGGCACTGGTCTACCTGGCGGGCGAAGAAGCCGGAGGCAACCTGGCCGCTGCGGTGGCGCTGATGGCGCGCGACCAGGCCCACCCGCCGCTGGCCGGGCAGATTCTGCTGTCGCCCATGCTCGACCCTTGCGTAGGGACGGCCTCGCTGCGCGAAGCCACCGGCGGCGCCACGGGATGCAAATGGACTGAGGGCTGGCGCAATTTTCTGCGCTGCCCGCGCGATGCCGAGCACCCCTACGCGGTTCCGGCGGGGGCACACCGGCTCGCGGGGCTACCCCCCACGCTGATCCTGGTGGGTGACACCGACCCCATGCGCGACGAGGCCTTGGCCTATGCCGCGCGGCTGGAGGCCGCCGGGCTTCCGGTCACGCGCCATGTGTTTTCCAAGAACCCCCAGTGGCCGGATGCATTGCTGCAAGCGGGCCAGCACGAGTGTCCTTGTGCTGCAGGGGCGATCGAGCAGTTCCGCCGGTTCTTCGAAGCCACCCGATGTCCGGTGCCTTCCTAAACGCGCCGTCCGCGCCGGCCGCAGAAAGTCGTTGACCTCAACTTTGGTTGAGGTTTGATACTGCGGCCTCACCGCCAGCTACCTGTTTCAACGTTGCTTTTTTCCGGCCTGATCGCGCCGGAGGGAGAAGCGTTGCCCATGGATTTTTGCCCTCCTGCCGCGAACACGCGGGCGGCAGGTGGATGCCATTGATGTCAACGATAGATACGGAGGAAATCACAGCATGAACGACTTGTTGGACCACTTGCCAGCCAGCCTGGGCTGTCACGACACGCCGTGCTGCCGCGTCTTCTGACGTCGGCTTGCGCATGGCCCGGCGGCGCGCTGCCCGGGCCTTGACTTTGTCACGGTGTCATTCCCCAGACTGCCGTTTCGTCCTTGGCCTGCGCGTTGACCAGCACCTTCCGCGCAACACCAACGCACCGGGCCGCAGCAGAAAACTTCCACCGGCTCGCCCCACCAGGGCAGCCTGAACGATTGATATGACCATGAACTTCCATTCCCTCTCCAAAAGCCGCCCGCTGGGCTTGGCAACCCTCGCGACAGCCGTGACCGCCACCGTGGCCGCAGCCATCCTGGTTTTCCAGGCGCCTGTTGCGCAGGCCGACGCCACCCCTGCCGCGCCCCCGGCCATGCCCGTCTCGGTGGCACCCGTGCTGCAAAAGGACATCGCCCTGTGGGACGAGTTCTCGGGCCGGCTCGAGGCCGTGCAACGTGTCGACGTGCGACCGCGCGTCTCGGGCGCTGTGCAGGCCGTGCACTTCCGCGAAGGCTCGCTGGTCAAGCAAGGGGACCTTCTGTTTTCGGTGGATCCCGCCCCCTACGCCGCCGAAGTCGACCGCGCCGAGGCCCAGGTGGTGGCCGCCCAGGCCCGCGTGTCGTACACCCGCAGCGAGCTGGAGCGCGCCACGCGCCTGCTGGAAGACAAGGCCATTGCCCAGCGCGAGCACGACGAGCGCCAAAACGCCCAGCGCGAGGCCGACGCCAACCTGCGCGCCGCCCAGGCCGCCCTGCAGACCGCCCGGCTGAACCTCTCCTACACCCAGGTGCGCGCGCCCATTGCGGGCCGGGTGGGCCGCATCGAGGTCACCGTGGGCAACCTGGTGGGCTCGGGCGCGGGCGCCCCGGTGCTGACCACGCTGGTGTCGGTAAGCCCTATCTACGCCAGCTTCGACACCGACGAGCAGATCGTGGTGAAGGCGCTGCACGACCTGCAAAGCGGCTCCAAGGGCCAGAGCGCGCGCCAGCTCATCGAGCGCATTCCCGTGCAGATGGGAACCGGCACCGTGGGCGGCACGCCGCACACCGGGCGCCTGCAGCTCATCGACAACCAGGTGGACGCCAAGAGCGGCACGGTGCGCGTGCGTGCGGTGTTCGATAACGAGGACGGCGCCCTGATCCCCGGCCAGTTCGCCCGCATCCGCATGGGCCAGGCGCGCGAAACCCAGGCGCTGCTCATCAACGAGCGAGCCGTGGGCACCGACCAGAACAAGAAGTTCGTGATGGTGGTGGGCGAGGGCAACAAGGCCGAGTACCGCGAGGTCACCCTGGGTGCGCCGATTGACGGCTTGCGCGTGGTCACCTCGGGCCTCAAGGCGGGCGAGAACATCGTTGTCAACGGCCTGCAGCGCGTGCGCCCCGGCGCCGTGGTGGCGCCCCAGCCCGTGCCGATGACCGCCAAGGCCGAACTGGCCAGCGACCCCAAGGAAGCCAAGAACAACAGCAACAGCAGCAAGTCGCCCGCCGCCTGAGCGGAAGCGATAGCAGGAATTTGCATCCATGAACCTTTCCCGCTTTTTCATCGACCGCCCCATCTTTGCCGGGGTGCTGTCGGTGCTCATCTTCCTCGGGGGGTTGATCGCGCTGCGCGGTCTGCCCATCTCCGAGTACCCTGAAGTCGCGCCCCCCTCCGTGGTGGTGCGCGCCCAGTACCCGGGCGCCAACCCCAAGGTGATCGCCGAGACCGTCGCCACGCCGCTGGAGGAATCCATCAACGGCGTGGAAGGCATGCTCTACATGGGCAGCCAGGCCACCACCGACGGCGTGATGACGCTGACGGTGACGTTCGCCCTG
>Ga0307408_100000618_pt1 | contig 30213 bp, 23 predicted proteins | sample 322Cmetagenome_FD_202116 | JGI IMG/M metagenome (GOLD analysis project Ga0307408, IMG submission 202116) | Maize rhizosphere microbial communities from greenhouse at UC Davis, California, United States - 322HYB-C-3 | ecosystem: Host-associated > Plants > Roots > Rhizosphere > Soil | place...
TTTATAAAAATAGGGAGCCACCACCGAGAGATCGACACCTTTGGTGTAGGTGTAGTAATAATAAAGATCCCAAAAGTTGGTGGTTAACATACGCCCGCGATATTGGCTTGAAATAAAATTATACAAACCACCAACTTGACCATCCGCAAAAATAGAAAATTCTGTGGGCACCCAATCGGTAGGATTACCGGCCATATAGCGCCAGAAAAAATCGGCGGCATGGAGTACACGATCATTTAAAAACTCGTACATGCCAACAGCGTTGGGCGCCGTGGATAGCTCACCGGAAACAGGATCAACTTTGGAATTCTGCGCGTAAAACATATGCGCAATAATCGTGGCATTGTTGAGATCGCCCGCACCATGCGCTTGATCCCGCCCCATTTCAACATGCTGCACAACGGGTGTTGCCAATAGCTCACCCGTTTTTGCGTTGCGATCAACCAAACGAAATAAACGTTTAATAGAACCATTAAACCCTTGGTTCAATGCAGTCTTGTTAACCGTCATCCACTCGACCGCTTCGGTGTAACGATCTTTATTGCCGGTAAAAATATAACCCGCCATGGCGCCCATCAGTGGATAACCATGCTGGTTCATAAACTCATTATTGCGATGCATGAAGGTTTCAGTAGCCGGAATAATTAAATTATTCGTGAGCGCCTGTGTATCAGCTTCAGTCCATGCCGACGCACTATTTTGTGAGTTTGTATAACGCAGGATTTCCGCACCGGCCAACATGCGATTCATCGGAATACCAGTGTGAATATGGGCATCGCTAAAATAAGCATACTGCGCAGGGTCCATCTGCCCCCACACACGCAATATATTCATCGCGTTAGTTCGATAAACATCATCGCCCGTGATGTAAAACAGCAAGGCTTGGGTATACACCTTCAAACCATCCGCAATAAAACGCGAATTAAACGATTGACTATTAAATGCCAATGACAAGGGTGTTGTGGGGTTGGCCGAACTGGCATTACTTGAAATTGCAGCACGCGAAGCCGCGGAGGTCGCCAGCATATCTTTGTAATAGCTATACCAGGGTTCTTGTTGTGCAATCACTTGCGCACGCACATTTTCCAAAATTGGTTTGGTTAAACCCACCCCGGGGTGGATAAATCCTGCTGTATCGGTTGATTCTTGAATACTGGGATTAAAGTCGGTGATGGCTGGCAAATCCTGTGCATTGGCGGAGATGCATATCACCGACACACACAGGGCTTTAACCCCATCAATAAATACTTTGTGGGAAAAACACCTCAAAAACGTAAATGAGCGAGTAACTTTTATATTTATCATTGCTGCCTCTGCTAGCTGATTGAAAATGCGACCCACCTTACATCGGGCAAGCCAGTTGATAGCACCGCGTTTCAGGTGTGATAAAAACACCAAGCCATTAATCATATTTATACGGCATTAGTTATGGTATCGATACCATTTATGGATTGCAATAACCCCATAGCAACATTAAAAATTTATTCTAATAGTGCAAAAACTAATGGGTAATTGATTTATTTAGACGCCATGGGCAATAAATATCGTTACTATTTTTTACATGGAAAGATATTAATGCGAACAAGGGTAACAACAGAGAAAGCGCTGGGCTGCGAGTAAATATCTAAATTGAATAACAACTCAACACAGTTAACAGAGGGAAAATGCCCCTCTGCAAATAAAGGAGCATTTTTTGAGGAATACCAAAGAAACCTGAAGAAAATATTAGGGCTTAACGATCACATCGCTAACATGCTCACCCAGAGTGAAATCGGACGGTTTTAAGCGCTTACCGTCAAGGCGAATATTTTCTAACACAATATTGTTAACCGCCCGTTCTTTGCTGTACCCGCCAATGACCGATGTGTTGAGACTGCTGTTTACTATAGAAATATTCTTCAGGTAAACATTCTTAATGCCTCTACCAGGAGAGTGACTGTACTTTTCGTTAAACACTACGCGGAAGTTAAATAACATGCCCTCTTCTACGCCATCTATACGGATATTTTCAAAGTAAACATTTTTAACCAGATTATCGTCGCTGTTGGTAATCGCCATTGCGCCCTGATAATTCCGATCATCTTCATCATGCCCCAGAATATCGATATTATTGAACCGGATATTTTCAATGAGTTCAGGTTGTTTATTATTGCCATGCAGGCCGATATTGATAGGGTGCGCCACATCAGCCCAGAGTACAGAATTGCTAACCATGATATTTCGGGCGTCGCCATAGTAGTCCCAGCGATGACCATAAATAGCAATACTGTCGTCTGAGGTTCGCAAAAAAACATTATCGATATTAGCGTCAGAGCAGGCCATCATATCTATGCCATCGGTCCAGGGTGCCGCACTAAACGTTTTGATATTGCGAATATCTACATGATTGGATTGGCCGCAATACACCGTGTAGTGTTTTGGATTAATGACTATTGGCCCATCAATCACTACGTTGTTGGATTTAATAATTTCAAAACCACGCCCCGGCTGATCAATTAAACCGCGCCCGGTTACTGTCACATTAGTGGCGTTGTCTATTAGCAATTTACCACGCAACATTGCACCGCCGTGTAGGTACATAGTTTTGTTTGAGGCGATACGGAATGCGCCTTCGGCACTTTCCGGTGGAAGATGTAAGCCGGGACCGAACCATATAACATCGGGATCGTTTTTATCTGGAATATTTTGTTCGATCGCACTGGCAAATAAATGCAGGTTGTGAAGGCGATCGCCATCAAATTCAATAGATATATTTGCTGGTTTTGAAAGTTTGAATAGCGCTACATTTCCCACTAGTTTCGGCTTTATTGCTGCACTTTTAGGCCTAATCTCAACGCGCCTTATATCACCATTATTTTTTTTAACGGAAACCTCAACCGGCGCCCCCATATCAAAATACACCATGGATGCATTTTGCGGGTTATCCAAGTCTACTTTTACCTTGTACTCATACAGGTCCTGCCACTCACCACCAAGTTTTCTAACACGAACTGTGTAGTCATCGTTATGGTGCGTATAAAGCGCTTGTTTGGGTACCTCATAGGTAACGAGATCGCCAGCGACTGCAAAAAAACTACTGCTAAAACCCATTCCAAAAATGGCAACCAGCTGTATCAATTTATTATTGTGCATCGATAAACTCATTCTGCTCTCACCGTATATTTTTATGTCACAGAGAAAAAGTACACCCGGCATCAACGCTCTTTATCACCAGACTCAATACGGAAATAATCAAACTCCGCGTGCCCCGTTGAGGTTGCAACATAGGCGGGGGTTCCACTTGCAGCCTGCGCGAATAATCCTACCTGAGTACCCACCCAACGACCTGGCTGCGCAATAAAACCTGGGCCAATTGCATAATAATGCGTATCGTCAAGACTGTAACTAAACGTGACTTGAGCGTGATATGCACGCAAGAGCGAGGGATAAATTACCGGATAGTCCGGTTCGGGTTGCGCCACGATTACCGGTTTAATATGGATACGAACATAAACCGCGCCACTCACCGTGAGCGGTGCGGTCAGCTTGGTTTCAGCGGCAAATAAATTGGCATTTTCTCGCGTAACCTGCACCAATCGAATACCGTCAGCGGTATTTTCCAAACCTATCCAACCATAGTTGTAACCGAGCACCAATAACCCGGCTCGCTCACCGATACGCTTTGGCTCAAGTGTGAATTGCGTGCTCGCCGTAAAACGCATTCCCGGTAATTTCTGTGTTAATAAGTTGCCCGCCTCCCACAAATTCTCCGGGGAGGAAACAGATTTAAACCGTAACTTGTTTGTGATTGTTGAATCCACCCAATCAGATTGCGGATTGGCGTTCCATTGCCAGCCTAAATGAAATCCCTGATTAAACTCATCATTTACTATGGGCGCCTGTCGGGTTTGCACAACCGCATCCGGTTTTTTATAAGAATGCACGGGTTGTCCAAAATGATTTTCTTTTTGGGGTGAACCGATAATCGGCCAATCATCGGCCATCCACCGCATAGGTTGCAATAATACGCGGCGGCCATAAGAATCTGTCTGTTGAAAATGTAAGAACCAGTCTTCGCCTGTTACGGTATTTACCCAAGCACCTTGATGTGGGCCATTAATTGTTGTGTCGCCCTGATCCATCACTGAACGAGCCTCATAAGGGCCAGTGATATGTTTAGCGCGGAACACCGCTTGCCAACCGCCTTTTACGGAACCCGCCGGAGCAAATAGGTAATAATAATTTTTGCGTTTATAAAGTTTGGGACCTTCCAAGGTAAACCAAAGCAAATCACCGTAGGAGGTTTTCACTTTAGGCAATAAATTTCCATCAATAATGATTTTTCCATCACCCTTCACACTCAAACCATCTTTAGCTAATTCTTTTAACTCAATAATATTGCTTTTGCCGGAACGTGAATGGGCATAGGCATAAACCATGTAACCTTTACCGCCCTCCTCCCAAAAGGGACAAGGATCTATAACACCTTTGGTTGAATCAATTAATTGGGGTTTGGCCCAAGGGCCTGTAGCTGATTTTGCGGTAACTACAAATACACCAAAGTCCGGGTCAGCGTAATAAATCATAAACTGATTATTGTGGTGGCGAATGCAGGGCGCCCATACACCTCCGCCGCGACGCGGAACAGAGTGGTGCGCAACAGGCTCAATTTGCTGCAGCGCATGACTAATAATTTTCCAATTCACCAAATCTTTAGAGTGCAATATGGGTAAACCGGGGACATTGGTAAAACTGGATGATGTGAGATAAAAATCATCTCCTACCCTGACCACATCGGGATCAGAGTAATCACCTTGTAATACAGGATTAATATAAGTTCCATCGCCTTGGTCAGATATCCACACACCTGTCGCTGCAGTTTGATCAATTGTCATCCGGGGTGGTTCATATGCCCAAGTAATCGCGGCTGACAAAAAAAGTACGCACAGTGCGAAATACCATCTGAAAAAATTCAACATGCTGATAAATCCTCGCCGCGGCTGATTATGGCAAGCCCGTAACAGAGCACCACTTTTTATCTTTACTTTTTATTGGTACTTTTTATTGCTATAGGCCAAATAATTCAGGCAGCGCCAAACTGATAGCAGGCACAAACGTAATTAACAACAAACCCGCTAGTTGTAACAAGAAAATAGGCATGAGGGGGGGCAGTACACTCGTGATTTTTTCGCCAGAAATACTACAAGCTACAAAAAGCACCGTACCAACTGGTGGTGTAACCAAGCCCATCGACAAGGTATAAACAAGGATAATGCCAAAGTGAACCGGATCAACACCTAGCGCAGTAACAACGGGAAAAAAGATCGGGGTGAAAATTAACATGGCGGGTGACATATCCATAAAAACACCAACCAACAATAAGATAGCGACAATCAGTAACAAAACCAGGTATTTATTATCGCTAAACCCGGTTAGTAAACTGCCAACAGTGTCAGGGATAGAAGCAAAAGTCATGGTCCAGCTCATCATGCCGGAACAGGCGATTAAAAATAAAATAACACCGGAGACTACTGCTGTATCCAGAAAAATTTCGATTAATTTTGGTAGCGAAAGCGCGCGATAAACAAGTGCAAGTAGTAAGCTATAAATAACCGCAACTCCTGACCCCTCGATAGCGGTGAAAGCGCCGCCCAGTATTCCCCCTATAACAATGAAGATGAGCATTAAGCTCGGCAGCGCACGGAGAAAAATGGTGAACATTTCCGACATATTCTGTTTATTGTCGTCCGCTGTGTAACCTTTACGCTTTGCGTATAAATAGGCACCAATCATTACTGCTATGCCCATGATAATACCGGGCAAATAGCCCGCGAGAAACAAAGCGATAATCGATGCACTGCCCCCCGTAATCAGCGAATAAACAATAAGTGCACCCGAAGGTGGAATAAGCATGCCGCAGGGAGCCGATGCTGCATTAACTGCAGCAGTCATTGGCATGTCATAACCTTTTTCCCGTGCAACCGGAGTGATTATTCCCCCGATTGCTGAGGCAGAGGCAATGCCCGAACCCGATAGGGTACCAAATAACATGTTCGCCAAAATGTTGGACTGCCACAAGCTACCAGGAATACGCCGGCCAATTAACATAGCAAGGTCAATTAACCTTCTTGCAAGCCCGGTTTGATTCATAATGTTACCCGCCAGGATAAAAAATGGCAGTGCAAGAAAACCAAAGCTATCCAAGCCATTAAATATAGTTTGACCCGCTGTTGGAAATATTTGGTTAAAATCTATTTGCAACGCCAAGGTAAATAAACCTGCATAAGCAAGCCCTATAGCAATAGGTGTCCCGATAATCAAAAAAATAAAAAAGCTGACAAACAACACCAATAGGGAAACTATTTCCAGATTTTCCTCCACCAATAAATTAAAAATTGATGAATGAGCAACGAGGATTATTAACAAGCCAGTACCGACCAGCAAACCAATGACCAAAGCGAGATCGATGAATTTCGCAGATTGATATTTAAATAAACGAAAAATTTCTGAAAACTGGGATAAGACCGTAATAACGCCAGATAACAACATTGCTGTTTGCAAAATTCCCACGGGTATTTTGAATATCGCAGTCTTCATCAATAAATTATCCAAATAGGACTGGTAACCAGCAAAGATGAAGATAAAGCCAAAAATCATAATCAACAAGGAATTCAATAGATTAAGGCGAACGCCATATGTTGTACCGGAAAATCTATCCAGCAAAAAAGGCAAAGTAAGATGCCGCCCCACTAAAAAGCAGTATCCTCCCGCCAATAATCCCAGCCAAATAAGGGCGTAGCGTAAAAATTCCTGGGGCCACATACTGGGTGAGTTGAATACAAAACGGGAAATCACTTGAAAGGAAATAGCCACCACCATCGCAGCCAACAAAGCTACCAGAAAGTAGCGCAACACACCTACAAACGGCCTGCTTATCCACACGGAACCGGAAGAAAAATTATTTTTTACTTTTTTGTTTTTCATTGTCTTATTCCGTAGGGAAAACACCAGCAGGCGATACTTACAGCTTACGTTTTTCGATGGTTAAGATGGCATTTAGCAATCTGGACTTCTCTTCGTCCTCAAGCGCCTTTTGGTACATAGGCTCAACCGCTTTCATAAGCGGGGTTTTGTCTACCTCAAAGAATTGCACACCAGACTCATCCATTGCCCGCTGTTTATATTCACTCTCCTTGGCATCGGCATAGGCAATAGATTTAAGGCTTATTGTTTCAAATTCCTGGTTTACTATTTTTAAATCCCCGGGAGAAATATCATTTTGGAACTGAACGCTACTGAGAACAAAATCGGTTAAGCGTGTATGTTCAGTTAGCACCACATACTTAGCAATCTCGCTAAATCTGGCTTCATACAAACCCGCGATTCCGCCCTCGGCGCCATCCACTACCCCTTGTTGCATAGCGGAATACAATTCGCCAAAGGGCAATACACTTGGCACCGTACCAAAGCGGGTAAGCATATCAATATAAGTTTGGCTGGAGATTGTGCGCAGTCTCTGCCCTTTTAAATCTGCAATGGTGCGAATAGGTTTGGTGCTGTAAATACTGCGGAAATCACTACTTAAAAATCCTAGAAAAGCAAAACGATGTTTGGTTGAAAAATCAAACAACGCGCGACGAAAATCACTATTGGTCATGACTTCCTTATATTCCTCGGCAGAGCGAAACAGATAAGGCATATTCATAACACCTATCGCCGGAATAACGGATTCAAGCGAGGCGCTATTGATCAAACAAATATCAACCACACCGCGTTGTACATGCTGAAAGTACTGCAATTGATCGCCCAGTACGCCACCGTGAAATATTTTAAACTTGACTCGTTCATTGGTGCGGCGCTGTACATTCTGTGCAAATTCGCTGAGCAAACGACCGGCAGTGCCATTCGCCTGCACATCAGTAGCAATTTTGTAGGTTTTTGCGTGTACACCAACGCTCACTATATTTATGGCCAATAGCGCCAAGCAGAGAATGAAATTTAGTTTTTTAAGCATTATTAATCTCATTGATCGCACTCTTAGTAGCCAGGACTTACCCATAAATTATTTTTTGCGAATCCATAAAGCCACGCCACCAGATGCCTTTAACTCGATATCTATTTTACTGCGATTATTCACGTCAACATCGCGCATGCTTACTTTGGTTCTACTGGATGAGGTATTGTCGTCATAGTAAATTCTTGCAATATAGTTGGTATTAGCCTCAAGAAAACTAAAATCAACGGTCACCTTGCGCGCGTCATTATTGGTAATAGCACCAAGATACCAATCCGAGCTGGAACGTCTTGCAGTAACAATAAATTGTCCGATATCACCCGCAAGGATTTTACTGTCATCCCATACCGTTGGCACTTTGGCAAAAAATTCGATTTCTTTTTCCCCGGTATAATCCGCCGCTTCGTCGTACCAAAATAAGGTTTGCAATGGACTGTACATAACAACCGCTAACGCCAACTGATGGGCATGGGTGGTTTTTATGCGTTCATCGTAATAACAAATAGTGTAGTCACCCATACCTGCCAGACCACGCGTAAATGGTAAGGTGGTATTGTTGTTCGCATCCGGCATCTCTTCATTGCCGCGAATACCTTCTACGGTAACGACATTTGGCCAGGTACGCTGCTCGCCGGAAAACCGAAATTCATCGTGAATATTTACCATTAATTTATTGTCAGCCGCACGTTTAATGGAATCGTATAACCAGGCAGTCCAGCGATGGGAACCCAATTGCACAAACCCATATTTAACGCCAACAACTCCCCACTCTTTATAAATAGGAAATATTTCTTCATCTTGCTTTAACAAGGCTTGTTGATTCACATACAACCAAATGCCAATGCCTTTTTCTTTGCCATACTTGATGATTTTTTCCATATCAAGATCAATGGCGACCTTTCCTGCATCGGAATCAAACGTGAAGGATGGCCCATACCATTTCCAATCGAATAAGAGGTATTGCAGGTTATGTTCGGCAGCAAAATCAATCCAGGCCAATGCGCCCTCATTGGTAAGGCTCATGTCGCGGACAATTTTTCCGGGCTTAATCCAGTCAGTATCGGCAATTTTGGATGGTTCATTGAGATTCAATAATAAATCATTATTTTCCAGTAATTGCGCTGCACTATCGGCAATCATTACTACGCGCCACGGCGTACCAGTGCCGGTAATCAAATTAACCGGATCGTGCATTTTAGTAATGACAGTATTTTTTTTGTCGCTTGACAGTGAAAAACGCGTACGCACATAGTCTTTTACATTCGCTTCAGCAAAAGCCGCGTAAAGCCCATTTTCAAGTTCCAGCGTTAATGGCCGCTCGCTTTCATTTTCCCAATTTTTTAATGGCACGCGAGTTGCCAATGCCTGCGCCCAGGGCGTATGCCACGCATAGGTGTTGGGAGGCAATGCAAACTCCGTATTCTCCGCCATCACCCGGTAATAAATTCCGGTAGGGTTATCAGGGAAAAAATATTGAAAAGCCACCCCTTCGTTATACACACGAACGCGAATCTCCATGGTGTAGGCTGGGTTCTGTTGATGAACAAATGAAAGCTTCAAGGCTGCATAATTATCACGTACCAGCGCCCTCTCACCGTAAACCGGTTTCCATGTCGAATCATGACTTGTAATTTGACTGTCGGTTAAGGTCAAACCATGCATCCAATATCCCTGGGGAACATTTTTGATAGCCAGGGCCCACTCGGAATAATGGTTATCCAAATCCAGATCCATTCGGGATTTTTTGATTACATCCTGCTGTTCTTTACTGACAGAGTAGAAAAATAAAGATTGTTTTTTTCGGTTTTGCCCGGCGTAGAATGTAAATTTAATTTTACCATCTGGAGAGCTTAGGGATTTAACCTGCTCTTGCTTTGCAACCGCATTGAGGTTAATAGTCAGCAGAAACAAAATAGCCATTAAGGTTATAAATTTACATGTTGGCATCGAACACTCCGGTTTTGCGAAATCGTTTTATTTTTCTCAATAAAAAGGGGGCATTTTGTAATGCCCCAAGCACGGTTAGCCATGCGGCTCCCATAGACGAACGCTAGAAGGTGGCTCTTAAGCCAACTGCAAAATTGCGGCCATTAATGTAGTACTGATTTTGGAATCCGGTGGTAACTGAGCCGGGTTCACCCACGTAGCGAACAGGAGCCGAATCTGTCAGGTTTGATGCCGTAAAAGTTACCGAGTAAGTATCGCTGATGTTGTAGTTAATCGAGCCATCAAGCACACCATACCCCTTCACATAACGCCCAACAGCAGGGTTTGCAGCAACACCAAACAAAATAAAATCAGAACGATAGGTGTAAACTAACCGCGCCGATAGGCCTTCGTTTTCATACATACCCGCAACGCTATAACTATCATCCGATTGGAATGCTTGCGGAACATTTACCACTTTTCCATCACGCACAATCGGGTTTTCGGTTGTAACGTGCGTGTAGGATGCCGATACACCGAAATTACTCCAGGCACCTGGCAACATATCAAAGAAGGTTTGTACCGCCAGCTCTACACCGCGAGCATTGCCAGATTCAGCATTAACTTGGCGAGTAATAAAAAATTGACCATTGCTACAGCCATTATCTTCGGCTCCTGAATAAGGCTTTGCAGTAGCAACCGTCTCACAGGACTCCAATGTATTAAAAAAGCCATCTATTTCTTTGTTAAAAACGGCAATAGACGCATAATTTGCAGGGCCAAAATATTTTTCAAGCGAAAGATCATAGCTATCTGCTTCTAGAGGCTTCAAATCAGGGTTGCCCGCACTGCCACGACCACTAGTATCACTTACCGAAATGCTTGGATTAAGTGCTCCCAGGGTAGGCCGAGTAATGCCTTTGCTATAACCGAAGCGCAGGAGCAAATCTTCCTGAAGTTCACCAGTGATGTTGAATGATGGCAACACATCTGTATAAGAAGTAGATTCACGATTTGGAACAATTATAGCTGTAGTGCCGGTAGAGTCGTTCACCATAGCTTCTACAGTTAAGTCGGCCTCAACAATACGAACACCGATGTTACCGCGAATTCGCTCATTTTCAGTTGCAAACTCACCCATTAAGTATGCACCGAACGTATCTTCTTTAGCATAACGACGTGCCATTAAATTTTCTGGAATGCTGCCATCGGCAGGAATATTTGCCAGCGGGAATGCGTTGCGCAAAGCATCACCATGCAGCATAGATGGGCTAAATACTAAATAGCCGCCTGCGAAGTCGGTTTTATTTTTCACCCAATCTTTAGGTGCGGTTTCAGTAAGTTCTGCAAAGTCAGCAACAGAAATCGCATTTGACTGATCTGCCAATAATCCCGAGCCATTTGTGGTCAAAGCTTTACCACCAAAGCTGTAATTGTTGTAGTTGGATTCTTGCGATGCAAAACGTCCACCAAACAAGACAGCATTAAAGAAACCATCCACTTCGTATTTAAAATCCGTTTGTACGGCATAACCACTATCATCAAAAACCTGATGAGTACCGTTGCCATAATCAACAAATACAAAATTGTTGGGGTCTGCCAAATCGGGCCCAGAAATACTGATGTTATGTGGCGATGTTTTTAAATCGCGGGTGATATCCCAAGTATTCCCTACTTTTGGACGCAAAGTCACGCTGCGGTTATCCTGGGTTTGATCCGCTTTCACATATGACACATCGGTAGTCATATTCAAACGATCTGTAATATTCCAATCAAAACCGGTAGCAACCAACCAGGTTTCATAAGGGCGATTTTCTTTACCGCCCAGTGAGTTGAAGGTTGAATTTAAAAAAGTACCCGACGCTAAGGCTTGCGTTGCCAGCACTGCATTTTCACCGCCGTTAGCATTGCGATTTACCCAAGCCTCAGTAGTGTCAAATGCTTCGGTCTCTAAACCCTGAACCGTGCGACTATCGCTCATAATCATGAAACGATAATCCTGCTCGTATTTGTAGTAGTTGTAATTACCTTCGGCGTAAAGCTCAAAATCGTCGTTGGGCGCCCACTGGATTGCCGTATTTACACCTTTGCGATCACGGATAATATCTTCCTGAAATACGTGGGCATTTTGCGAAGTGGTTGCAATTAAATTTGATGGATCATCCGATGCCGTTGCATCTACCAAATGCCAAACATCGCTTCTTCCTACATAACTCTGATTGGCAGCGGCCAGGGTTGTGTACTCAGCTGAATCGGCACGTACGGCACGACGCAAATTTGCACCGGTATTACTCGGCGTGGAGTCGGAACGGTTGTGACTTTTTTGTTGGGTTGCCGCAAATAAAAAGCCCAACTCACCACCGCTTTCCAAATTCCAGGTTTCAGAGTAAAGCCCAAAAATTTCCGGATCGATATCGCCTACAAAATCGTTATAGCGCGCCGTGACAGCACCACTTATCACCCGCTCATCCATATCCAACGGGCGACGGGTTTTAATGTCGATCAAGCCCCCAATACCTCCTTCAATATGTTTTGCACTGGGATTTTTAAATACATCGATGCCGGCAATCATGCCTGGGATTGCACTTTCAATATTGAATTCGCGGCCACCGGCAGTGAAATAGGTTCTGCCATTCAAGCGTGACGCGGTTTGACCAGACAGACCACGAATAGTGAGGCCGCTGCCCTCGCCCACTGGCGATGCACCTTCGCCGCCATAACGATAACCTTGCACACCGGGAATACGAGTCAAGGTTTCGGCAACATTAGGATCAGGCAATTTACCCACATCCTCTGCGGTAATCGATTCAACAACTTCACCCGCATTGCGTTTAATTGCGGCTGAATTTTGCAGGCTGCCGCGAATACCGGTAACCATCACTTCTTCCAATCCCTCATCTTGCGCCACCAGCATCGGCGACACGGTTGAGAATGCGGTTGCGGCTGTCATAGCAACCACCAATTTGCTGAGTTTCATAGTCATCTTCTCCACCCTTTTATTAGAGTTAACATAGGTTTAAAGCCGGCAAAATGTGCGACAAATAGAGCAAAGGTTAAGCACATGAACAAATGGTATCGATACCAATTTAATCCTGCAAGCACTTTATTGGCTATTCAACAGAAAATAGCCTTGGTAGCCAGGCGGATAAACCAGAGAAGTTACCCTTATGCAGATAACGATACCAAAAGTAGCATTTATTGCTACTTGACCGCATAAACAGGGTGATGGGCAGGCAATCCAAAATGCCCTGCACGCGAAACAAAGGAAGTTAACGGGCGAGCCAGCCACCATCGACCGGGAGCGTAACCCCGTGCACATAGTCAGCAGCACTGGAGGCCAAAAAAACTGCAGCCCCGCCCAAATCGGAGGGCTGCCCCCAACGCTTGGCTGGTATACGCATCAGAATCTCTGCCGAACGCTGGGGATCAGCTTGCAGCGCAGCAGTATTGTTGGTGGTGAAATACCCCGGTGCTATAGCATTCACATTGATGCGCTTGTCAGCCCACTCATTTGCCAGTGCCTTGGTTAAACCTAATACTGCGCTTTTGGAGGCGGTGTAGGATGGCACTCGAACCCCACCTTGAAAGGACAACATGGAGGCTATGTTGATAATTTTTCCGCTGCGGTTATTGGTCACAAAATAACGTGCCGCCGCTTGCGAGAGAAAAAACACACTGCGCAGATTTATATCCAACACGCTGTCCCACTCCGCAGCAGTAAAGTCCAGCGCATCGTTGCGCTGAATGATGCCGGCATTGTTGACCAAAATATCCAGAGCGCCGAGCGCCTTGTGTGTTTCGGTCACCACACTTTCCACACCATCACTGCACGCAAGATCACGCAGGATCACATGGCTTTTTCCCCCAATACGATTAATTGCATCGAGAGTCTCGCTTGGCTCAGTGCGCCCCACCAGGCATATAGCGGCGCCAGCTTGTGCCAGGGCAATGGCGATCCCCTGCCCCAAGCCGGTATTAGTGCCAGTCACCAGCGCTACTTTCCCGGTCAGACTAAAACAATCCAACATGCTGATTTCCCCTAGCGCAGTTGACACAAATCCAGTGGTTTCATATCCGTGTAATCCAGATTTTCGCCGCCCATCGACCAGATAAATGCATAGGAGCGAGTGCCTGATCCCATATGAATTGACCAAGGCGGGGAAACTACCGCTTCTTCATTTTGTAGAATGATGTGACGGATCTTGTCGCGCTCACCCATAAAGTGAAATACCCGTCCGGCCTCCGTTAAATCAAAATAGAAATACACTTCCGAGCGACGATCATGCAGATGCGGCGGCATAGTGTTCCAGACGCTACCCGGGTCGAGAATAGTAAGCCCCAGTAACAACTGGCAGGACTTCACTTTTTGGGGAACGATGTATTGATAAATGGTGCGCTGGTTTGATGTTTCCAGTGAACCTAACTTAATCGGTACAGCCTCTTTGATAGATACCTTCACCAACTCAAAACGGGTGTGTGCAGGAGTAGATACCAGATAGAACTTGGCAGGAATGGTCGTATCGGTTGATGCAAATACTACTGATTCACAGGACATGGGGATGTACAAACAGTCTTTTGCATCCAGCTCAAACAACCGCCCATCAACTGTGACTGTACCCGCCCCCTGCCCTACATTTACCACTCCCAGTTCGCGCCGCTGCAGAAAAGGCTGGCCCAAGGCGGCGTGCGGCTCATCCTGTGTGGGCAGTGCAATAGCATCTGTAATGGGATACACGCCACCCACTACCATGCGCTCATAGTGGGTGTAATTCAGGGTAATCCGGTCCTCCTGAAACAGCGAAGCCATTAAAAAATGATCGCGCAATTGATCACTATCCAGCGAGTCCATCATTGCCGGATGTGTGGCGTAGTAAGTCTTGTTGTACATGATTTAGCCCTACAGGTGGATTGATAATGTATTTTGGTAACGATACCAAAAAGAAACGGCATTTCAAACCACCCGCTTGGGATTGATTGCGAATCCACACAGCTGTGCTTTGCCAAGAACCCGCGATAGGAATATGCTCGGGCATCCGCCAATAGCTAGTTATAATGGCAAATCAGATAAATAATTGCGTTTTGCAGCGCCGGGTATTTCCTGGGCTATCACAGCAGGCATTGGGTTATATGACAGAAAAAACAAAAAAAACGGCAGAGAAAAAAGCTCCCCCTGTGAAAGAAAAATCAGTTATTGAAACACCGGCAATGAAGCAACCTGCGACAGTACATGATGTCGCCAAACTTGCCGGTGTCGGCTCGATGACAGTATCGCGGGTGGTCAATGGCTCCACGGCGGTAAGCGCCAAAATGCGTAAACGTGTGGAAGACGCTATTAAAGAACTCAACTACGTGCCCAATTTAGCAGCTCGCGCAGCGCGCAGCGGCCAGCGGCGTATTGGGATTATTTTCAGCAACCCCAAATCATCCAACCTGGGTGATTTTCTAATGGGCGCATTTGCCGCCAGCAGTGCACTGGGTTGTCAATTGCTGATCGAACCCCTATTGGCGCACCCACAACCTATCGATGCACTTAAAAAACTGATCGAGCTAGGCGCCCAAGGAGTCATTCTTCCTCCACCAATTTGCGACTCACTGGAGGCTCAGCAACTGGCGCGCAGGCACGACATACTGCCACTTAGTTTTGCTTCCGGCAGCCCGCGCCTGCATTCACCCGCTGTACTTATCGACGACTTTGCTGGCGCCCGCGCCATGACTCACTATTTGCAAAGTTTGGGTCATACCAAAATCGCGTTTGTTAAGGGAGACCCTAAACACTCGCCTGCTAACAGCCGCGCCGAAGGTTTTCTGGCTGCCATGGCAGAAGCGAATCTGGAAGTACCCGCCCATTGGATGCCAGATGGCGATTTCACCTATCGCTGCGCATTGGATGTTGGCAAGGTGCTCTTGGACGTGCCCAAAAAACAGCGCCCCACTGCCATCTTCGCCTGCAACGATGAAATGGCTACCGGGCTGCTTGCCGTTGCTCACGGGCTTGGTTTGAAAGTGCCGCAGGATGTCAGTGTGGCCGGATTTGATGATACTGCCATGGCCACTGCAGTCTGGCCGCAGCTGACCACCATCCATCAACCATTGGCGGAAATGGCTAAATCCGCAGTCACCATGCTCGACGATATGCTCAAAACCGCCCCGCGTATTTCCGAACATGACGGCGTGGTACGTCATTTTGTAGCGCCTTACAAATTAATGAAACGCGATTCAACCGGGCCGGTAGGCGGCGTTACCGCAACCTAATCCCCCGCCATCTTCTATAACTTATAAAAACAACCTTTCACCGCTGTAGTTATGTTGACTGCGGCGGTATGTATTTCATTTTCCAGCACTGCCGACTAACGATCAAACCCTGCCCATCACCCACAACCAAGTTCACTGGGGCGATTTATTAATTTATCTTTCTCTGCCGCTCTTGCACTCCATCACTGGTATCGATACCATTAATGCAGTTTAATTTCTGTTAGCATCCGATAAAAATCCAGCTCTCAGAAAAAGCCCCGATAATTTTGGAGCAGCCATGCCCCCCACAAACAACGAAGCAAACGGGCCTGTTCTTGCAAACGCAAGAGAGACAATACACATCCCCGAACGATTCAATATAAAAGATGGGTTAACACCATCGCTATTAGCCGAGGCCACACAGAAGGCACTAGCAAAACTGGAGCAAGGCCTTGCGTATTTTGGTGATGAATTCCCTGCACCATCATCGCTGCAAGGAATTTACCCAAAGATTGGTAATGTTGAGTGGACTAATGGCTTTTGGACCGGGCAGCTGTGGCTAGCTTACGAGTTAACCAATAATCGACGCTATTTACTGGCCGCGCAAAAACAAGTGGCATCATTTTCAGCGCGGATTAAAAACCGGATTAATGTCGATCATCACGACCTTGGATTTTTGTATTCACTCTCCTGTGTATCGGCTTATCGGCTCACGGGCAATACCGAAGCGCGCACGGCTGCATTAATGGCTGCAGATTGTTTACTGGAGCGCTACTTACCTGCCGCAGGCATAGTGCAAGCCTGGGGCAATCTTAATGATCCGGAAGAAGCCGGGCGCATGATTATCGACTGCAATCTGAATCTACCGCTACTTTATTGGGCCAGCGAAGAAACTGCTGAGCCAAAATATCGCTTAGCTGCAGACAGTCATATTCAAAAAGCGATGCAATATTTAATTCGCGACGATGCATCCACATTCCACACTTTTTTTCTCGATGTAAAAACCGGTGCAGCTCGCAGGGGCAGCACCCACCAAGGTTTTTCCGATAACTCCTGCTGGGCACGCGGTCAGGCATGGGGAATTAGCGGTTTTCCATTGGTCTACAGTTATTATCAAAATCCACAGCTGCTTACACAGGCTTGTCGCCTCGCCAATTATTTTTTGAATCGTCTGCCTGATGATTTAGTGTGCTATTGGGATTTAATTTTTACCGAGGGCAATGAACCGCGTGACTCATCTGCCGCCGCTACCGCTGTATGTGGATTACTTGAATTAGTCCGCCATCTACCACTGACAAATCCAGACAGACATATTTATGAAAATGCAGCAAAAGCAATTATGGGCAACCTCATTCGAGGCTACAGCTGCGATGAAACAGATTCGGGAACCGGCTTATTAAAACACGCCGTTTACCACAAACCTCACAATGTAGGTGTGGATGAAAGTTGTATTTGGGGTGACTACTTTTACCTCGAAGCACTGGTACGGTTTCAAAAAGCCTGGAGGTCATACTGGTAATGCGTATCGGTGTAGATTTTGGTGGAACAAAAATTGAAGTAGCAGCCCTCGATAACGCAGGAAATTTCTGCGCACGAGTGAGAGCTGCCACGCCCGACAATTATGATCAAGCAATAACAACTGTGCGCGATCTGGTGAAAGACGTTGAAAAACAATTAAAAATTACCGCTAGTGTTGGTGTTGGCACACCAGGATCAATCTGCCCTCGCACTGGTCGTATCCGCAATTCAAATAAACTGTATTTGAATAATAGTGATTTCACTCAAGACCTGGAGTATGCACTCGGTCGATCAATAAAATTTGCAAACGATGCCAATTGTTTTGCATTGTCAGAAGCATTTGATGGTGCGGGTGCAGGAAAAAATATTGTATGCGGTTTAATTTTGGGGACCGGTTGTGGTGGTGGAGTAGTCATCAACTCACGTTTATTGGAAGGCAGCCAAGGCATAGCTGGTGAATGGGGGCACAACCCTCTTCCTTGGCAGAACCTGGATGAAAGCAACGCTCCGTCATGTTATTGCGGTCAGGAAGGTTGCCTTGAACAATGGATCTCCGGCACCGCACTCACGCGCTGTTTTAAAGCGCGCACTGGCCGAACTGAAACAGGCGCTGCAATTGCAGCCTTTGCACAAAATGGTGATACCGCCGCGATTTACGAAATATCCGCCTTGATTAATCGTGTTGGCCGCGCCATAGCATCCATCTGCAACGTGGTAGACCCCGATGTAGTGGTTATTGGTGGCGGCTTATCCAATATTCCAATGCTATACCGTGAGTTGCCCAAAGTTATCGAACAATACATATTTGCAGATCATTGGAGTGGTAAAGTGGTGCCACCCCACTGGGGCGATTCTTCTGGTGTGAGAGGCGCAGCGAGGTTATGGCCTAATATTGCAGAGATTCGATAATTCCCGTCAACCACAGCAACGGACAGGTGCGAGTTTTCTTAAATACAGTAAGGATGCGGTTGCTCCAGAGGAACATAAAACCAGAGATGAAACTCCAGCAAGAAATCGACGAAGCGGAGTACAAATCACCATTAAAAGTGATCTCTCATGTGCGGGTCGAATCCAGCTCGCAATCCATAAAATGCTGATCTAGCGCCACCTCATCAGCATGGGCAGTAAATGCGGTAAGCACATCCAGAATCTCATTTTCTGTCATTAGAGAAACTGATTTCTCATCCGGCTGACTAGCTTTTTTGTTGCTTAAATCGGTATTTAAAAAGCTCATTTCCATCATCCTTTCTACGCATATATTCAACGATAAAAACGCTACCCCTTCACCTGATTAACTTTGGGTGTGGGGAGTATCCCCACTAATCCAGGGTCAGGGCTGGAAGCCCTGTCGCAGCGTAGCATTAAGAGAGCAACGCGAACGGGCGGAGCGAGTATGTTGCGCCGAAGGCGCAGGCCTATTCAATTATCTCTCTTCACAAGAAAATCTGTGAGTAAAAACAGGAAAAAATCGGTTAGCACTTTAAAGGATAGAAAAAATGGGTGGTTAACTCATTTCAAAATAGTGAAATATAAAAAATACCTCGGTTAACCGCTAAAACCCAGTACTGGCGCGGTTTTCAATAGGGGTGGTATACCAATTTATACAAAAATAAACAATGAGGTATACCAGTTAACTTATTATTTTTCAAAGACTTAGGTTAAGTCAGTATACTGCGTGGGGTGTGAGAAAAAAATAATGGTAAATGGTGCTATTTTTAAACAGTAGGTTTCCCGTGCTTTAAAAAAGAAGCGGTTTTGAGCTGAATTACTTATGAAGAATTTTTAAGGAAATGGGTTCCTTAAAACAGCATTTTTTTCACATAAAGTGTGCTTATTTTGAGGGGTTTTTATGGGTACTGTTGTTAGTATTTTTTCCAAGTTTTTAGAAGCGAAAGAGAAGAACAAAAACATTCAAAAAGAGGACATACAAAAAATGAAATTAAGTTCTGAGGATAGAGAGCATTTACGTAAAGTATTTGGCGTAAAAGTTGTTCAACTCAAATCATAATATGGAGTGAACCAGATTAATGTTGATTTGCACTTAAAACTGACCCCCTAAACCCCCATATTTGCACCGAAAACTGACCCACGTAAACCGACTATCCTGCTTGCTTTTCGAGCGGGAGATAGGAGTGATTAACGTGGACATTTTGAGCAAGATCAGACGTTGGTATTTCCGTGACAAACTCTCGCTACGGGAGATTGCACGACGTACCGGATTTTCCCGCAACACCGTTCGCCGCTATCTGCGCGATGAGATCAGCGAACCGGCTTATCCCAAACGACAGACCACCAGCAAGCTCGATGCTTTTGCCGATAAGTTGGCGCAATGGTTGAGTTATGCTGCAAGAACGCCCCGCAAACAACACCGTTCACTCAAACAGATGCATGCCGATTTGTGCCCACTTGGTTTCGAGGGTTAACCTTCATAGTAATACCTCAAGCGCTTTCCTTTCTTAAAGCGCGGATTGTAGCCAATGGCCATTTGGCATGACATATGCAGATGGTCGTGACGGATGTCGTGGGTAAAATTCTTCATCTCAATAAAAAACGGCGAGCCATTTGGCTCGCCGTTGTATTATTCTTTTGGAGAATTATGGTTTTACATAGAATTTTTTCAGCTCAATCACTTCTTTCGGCTCTTTATCATTGTAAAGCCGTATTTTCATATTTTCTCGTGGCGTTTGTGCATCAAATTCTATATAAACTTTTTCTCCGTTTGCACCGAGTTTTTCAAATGCTTCCATCAATTCAAATTCTTCAAATTTAATGATATACAGAATGGATTCATCACCCATATCAACTGAGAACTCTAGCTCCCGTGGAAGTGGTTTCGGTGTATTCTGTTTTTCTTCGTCGAAGCTTGTAGGTTCCCAATAGCTTTCGCCGTTTAAATAATTTACAGGCATGCGTTCGTCTGTTGTCACTTTTCCTTGAGCGTACACAGGAATCCATTTATATACATTACGATACCTCGCCCAAGTCCCGAATGGGACACCATTTTTTTTCAGTGATTCTAGTTCTTCGGAATCCAAAACATTGACTAACTGTTTTTGGATATAGGCATCGCTTTCAGCTTTGGAGTCAAACGGTAAATTAAATCCATTACTAGGATCTACGTCTATTTTTTCTGCTTGTCCGAAAAAAACTTCGGTAACTCTGTAGCCTTCCAACCAAACAGATACAGCACCACCGGGCGCTATACCAATCATGATTGCGTCGTAATAAGGCTTTTTTGGCTCATCTATATATGCTTGCCGGAAAAGCGATAATATTTTTTCGTAGGGCAAATCGAATTTGCCGCGATAGAATTGCTTTTCAGTATATGAGTAAAAGACGACATCGACTCTATCTGGTAAGGGCTTTTTATCTGGACCAGTAACATGATGTGAATTCATTACTCCCCAACCAGCATGCAAGGTACCACCACTAGGAATATACAGACCGTAGTCTTGATCTTTGTAAAAAAAAGTTCCTTGGATAATTTCCATCGGATAATGCCTTGGCGCTGCTTCTGTTGCATGCCAATCAAATTCCGTTGCATTTTTACTCATAGCACCACCACAACTTGTTAAAAATAGATATAAGCTTGTTAAACCACTGGTTAAAAGCGTCTTAACCTTCATAGTAATACCTCAAACGCTTTCCTTTCTTAAAGCGCGGATTGTAGCCAATGGCCATTTTACATGACATATGCAAATGGTCGTGACGGATGTTTTTAATCCCTTTATCGCTCAACCAATCTTCCGGCTTGGAATTATTGCCAACAGAGCCGATATAGCTATTAATGCGCGATTCTAATCTCAATAAGTCGGGCTCTTTGCTCAGAATGACATTAGCGTTATCATCAAGCTTGGGATTAATTTCTATTTTGTTTTCCCTTGCAAACTTCGCCATTATTTTCAGTGGAATATTACTGTAGGCGCTTTTAATATTCTTCCTATTAACAATAAGCTTACCGAAAGATTGGAACGCTTCATCGTAGCCCGTGATTTCTATTCGACATTCGTCTTTCCTGTACCAGCCTTGCGCTATAAGCCAATCCCTGTCTTCAACCAAACGCGTGGTATAACCTTCATTGATAACACGGTCAACTTCACTACTGGTGCGCATATACTCTTTTCCTTTTAGTTTGCGCACCTCAACTAATTTCCCCTGAATAGGAACACCACCTCTCCCCTTGGCTGTTACGTCGATAACTAACTGCTCCTCGGTAAAAACGCCCTGTTTTATCAGCGATGCTTTTTCAGCTTTCATTTTGTTATAGGAGCCAATTGTAATGACGGTTTTAATGGTGCCATTTTCAATGCCTTTATCTAATAAGGTCAGATTGGCAAGGTTATAGCTGCCACCTACATCCGAGTGTACCCCTGGTAGGTAATACTCTTTTCCTGTGCCTTTTGATTTTGCGCTTTTTATAGTGTGTAAAGGGAAATCAATTCGGTGTTCTTCTGCGGCCGCTAAATGTATGGCTTTTGTCGCCTTGGCGATAGCTCTTTGGTTGAGCTTGTCATCTGACCAGTAGGAATACTGACTTGCATTTACTGATACGACGGTGTCATACACACCAGCGAATTTTACTTCAATGTTTTTATCGGTTATTTCCTCGTACCCTAAAAATCGGATTCTGGCATCCAATGGTAAGGATTGCTCCCACCATTTATCAGTCACTAAAAAGATACTGTGCCTTGCAGTGGCGGCCCCCCGGCTAAAACCAAAAACATCGACGTCGATCTTTTCTATCATATAATTTTCTGGAGATTTCTTTTCAAGATATTTTTGAAGATCTACTAAAGCTTTATTAATTCCTTGCCTGGCTCTACTGAAAACACCCGATTCTCCTGCTCCCATAGAGTAACCAAGACCGCTGTCACCTTCCCGGTTAAAGGTTCCCTGCCCTTCTATATAAATTTTAAAAACGTAATCATATCCAGTGGCGGATTTTTGATCTTTTTTAATGGGTACGTGCGGCTCCATAATGGCAATATTAGTACGGCCGTTATCATAACTATTATTGCCGCCGTCTCCATTTTTTTTATAAGGAGTGGTGGTTGTTCCCATTTCAAACTGTTCACGTTCTTCAATATTAGTACGGTTATTTAACGTACCATCAAAGAATAGTGAAAACCGGATTTTTAATTTCTCTTTCGTTATTTTTTTCTTTGGCTCATCCATGCCAAAAAGTGCTGCTATTGCTTCGCCAAGTTGAGTCATACCTTTAACTCCGTCTCATTAGTTAAAAGAATTTTTTCCACCACAATTGCGCCGCGCAAGCCAATGTCCGATGAACTGTAAACTAAATTTTTTTTTGCTTGTTTACTTTTATGCAAACGCTCAGCTGCTAGTGTTATTAATGCCGTTGCAGTAGCAGCGCCAATATCGCCGTAACAATCGGCAGGATGTTCAATATTTACTTTTTCAATAAATTTTTCTTTGTTACGCAAAAAGGCTACACCATATTCTTTCGCCCAGTGATTTTCGCCATTCATGCTCGAATAGATACTGTGAATACTTTGCTCAGATTCTTTGTACAGGGCTTTTTTAAAGGCTTGGTCCAAGCCATCGCCGCGATAAGACGCGTCACTGTATAAGTGTCCTTCCTCTTCCGCGATGCCGGGTGGGTGTAATGCAATTACAAAACCATTTCGCTGTTCGGCAAGCTCTGGATACCGAGTCAGCAGCAAAAAATTTGCAGCTTCACCAGGGGCAAAGGCATCTGAAGATCGAGAAGTTAATAAGCGTTGTTCGCGCGCTAATGGATTTATTAACTCGTCATCCATGTAGGAATCGCTAGCACCAACAAGCACGAAGGGGTACGTTAATTCGTAAAGATAACGAAACGCAAAGTCAATGGACTCCAACCCTGCCGCTCTACCGGAATAAAGACTTCTGCTGAGTTGAGTGCTGATCCAGGGGTGGCAGTTTTCCTGTAGATTTTCAACTAATGAACTAAGTCCATCCTTATCAACTGATCTCTCTGACATGCCCAATACAACCGGAATGGATTGTTCAGTTGCATGCCCGTGGCAAGCTTCTCTAACAGCGGTAATTGCCATTCTAACAATCCGATCATGACGTGGGTTGAACCTATCGCCCTCGTCAATTCTTGCTTCGATAGCGTTAAATACTGCATCAGGAACTTTAGCTATCGTAATGGGTTCACCATCATCAGTATCATAGTCAGATAAGGTATATGCACTAATCCCTGCATTAACCGCCGCGACTGTCGTCGCGACGTTGGGGCCGAGTGGTGTAATCATACCCATGCCAGCAATATATAAGAGGGGAGATGACATTATTCAGTGATTTCTTTCGCCGCGTGGTTTAATAAAAACTGAGCAGGCTCCAATAGCGCAAGTTCGAGAGCGGCCATTTGTCTTTGACGCTGTTGCCCGTTAGCAAAGACATTGCGTAGATGTTCGCTCGCGCTAATGCCAGGGCTGACAATTTGCCCCATAAAGTAGCGTTGTGCAGGTGCGTAACGTTGTTGGTACTTCTGCCATATTGCTGCGATTTTATTGACGTCTGGAAACGGCAAATATTCATCGTCACTCAAATCTATTTCTTCATTCTGCGCCCCATCATCCGGCAGCTGTGCATCCAGATCCGGAAGTTCTTCCAACATCAACTTGTGCTCCTGTAGATCGATGCCGGTAATGGTGGTAAAGGCTTCGCCGGCCAATCGCGTCAAGGTGGGTATACGCATTTGCGCAATTAACCAATTAATAGCCTGTGGGTCACCAAGATAAGCTGTTGCGGTGATCACCAGACGGCTATTCGATGAGGTTTTAGCGAGCAGAGTGATCCAACTACGTGCGATCTCCTGTGGCAGTACGCGAAAGCATAAGGCCATGGCACGAATTTGATGGGGATTGGTGTTAAGTGCGTAAATTTGAAGGTTGGTGGCTAGCGACTTATCACCCAACAAGATAGCTGACCAGGTAGCCCAGAACACGGCATCCTTATCACCGGATGTCATTCCAGTACGCAATGCATGCAACAGGTCAAAACGTTTCAATTCACCAATCAAACGAAGCGCTCGCGCGTAGAGGCGGGAATGCGCAAGACAATCCTCACGCTGCAAAATTGCAGTCAGGAATTCGCGCGGATCTTCGCGTCTCGCACTACAGACCGCCAGAGCTAGATATTTGTGGTTGAGGTCTTTACTAGTGAGGAATTTTTTTATCCAGGAATGCACCAATCTACCTGGTAACCACGCCATAGCAGCAACCAAACCACGCAAACTGTGCTCGCTGCTGATACCGGCTTCCACTACTTGTTGAATATAGCGTATATCCAAACTGCGAAACGCTAACACCGCAGCAGTAAAAACGGCATCGGGCTGGAGAAATTCAAGTGCATCGGCGCAGATGGCCCAAGATTCTTCTGGTGCAGTCATTAAGCCGTCGAGCTGCGCATCAATACGGCAATCAAGTTCAGCAAGATCTGCCACATTGTAATGCGGTTGATTAACAGCTAGGTCACGCAGCAGCCACAAAAAGGTAGCATCATCTGCATAACGTTCATGAATATGACCGTAAAGGCCAACTAGGTTGCGTGAAAAAGCGGCCTCTGTAGTCATGAATACACATCAACCCATGATATTTTTTTTGTTGTGAAACAATGGGTCACCTAAACGACATACATTTTTTCCCTCAAATTTCACATCAAATGAGTACATCATAAATTCGCACTCCGCTTTATTTTGGCCACTGATAACACCTTTAAGTGTCCCCGCTTCATCGCCCGTACTGGTGGAATAAACCGCACCTTTTACCATAGGCATTTTGCCATCAGTCGCCACCGTTTTCGGCCCTTTGCTGGTATCAGAGGATTTGCCAATATTGGGATAAGGAATAGGCACGACGGCTGAACCTACTGGCGTTTTACAGACATCGGGAAATACAGTACTCATACCACCACTCCCCTTATGAGCAATACCACGCGTGTTACAAAAGGTTGTTTGCGCCATTTATTTCTCCTTGATCCATTTAACGAGATAAGCTGACTGATATCTGTTGAACTTTGGTTATTTTTTTATCGCAGGGCAATGCAGCACGCCACACCATTGATAGTTGACGATGATTAGGATCTAGTAACAAAGTTTCTATATGGAAAGGTGACGTTATTTCTTGTCCAGCAACTAAAACTTTATTGGATAAATTCACGTAAGGAAGATTAAATCCTAAATCACCTACTGGATGCATACCAATAATTCTTACTGCTTCACCGCCCTGTAAATATCCAGGGTAAATCAGGTCCTGTGGTGCCACATTCATAAAGCTTGGGCGGTAATCAACTGGCAAATAAGGCGCACGATTTTGTTGCCAGAGTTCATCGTAAGTACCCGCAAAACCAACACGCGGCTGCCAATTGGGAGCTATAGGAGCAAAACACGCGGGTGCAGGTCTATCGTGATTGTATCGAATTAAATTATCCGGACATTCAAGATTAGGTAAAGGAAAACCACTCAACTCAGTTTGTTGTTTTTGTCCAGCAAAACCACAACCAACAGGATTTTTAGTTTCCACATCGCGGAGCGTCTCTCCATTAATTAAATCCCGCCCCCCAAAAGCACGCTCGTATAACAAAGGCATTGTCACAAAGGGTTCAGGTTGTGAGATCTGATCGCGGTTCCAGAATCTATCACCAAAAACACGCACTACTTTATTCACGGAACCCACTTGGAGTCCAACATCCATTTGTCGCACGGGCCTTTGATCGGTTGAACACGCTGAACCAATCATAAGAATATCGGTCGCTGGTTTACCGATGTGATAATCTGAACTAAAACGTAAGCTGGATTTTGCTGGCTCACCCCAATATTCATCCGCTTGGTGTAGAGGCATTTGTGAACTGGCCAGTGTCCATTGCTCACCAATCAGGAAGGTTGCTTTGACCATGATGTAAAGCGTGTCTATCGCATTTTCATTGGGGAAAATAGTAAATGCAGTAACAAAAGGAGTATTATTTTTAAGTTGCAACATAGTGGAAATTCGCTGGAGATAAACTATTTACAAAGACCGCAGGCGGCGGCCATCCCTGTCAGTTCACTTGTACTGATCCCCCCAAGATCCGATTAATACCACTAGAACGGCTGAGCAAATATTTTCCGCGAATAACTACCTTGCCATTACGCGTAAGTGTAATGCTCGCCTCGCCACACTTTAAAACCACTTCTTCCTGCCCCTCCAGCACAACTCGCTTACCATCAACATGTACTGTATCGGTTTGAAGATTGGTATCAATCATTTCGCGAGTCTTTGCAATCGTGGTATCAAAAACCGTCTGATCTGCTTGTTTATCAATTGCAGTTATTGCCTCCGGCGAATCAAAAAGATTATCCAGCACTTGTTGTAACGGAGAGTAAAGAAAACCAATAACGATTGGGCGCGGATTCGTACCTTGGGTAAACAGCAAGGCAACCTGACGGCCAATATGCTGTGGCAATACCGGGATAGTAGCGAGAGCAGCAACTGTTTCAGATTCTGGAAACTGTGGGAACCCAACCATGGGACTGCCACTACTATCGATCGCAGAAAGCACACCGAGCAGTACTTCGCCCGGTGCTACGATTGGAACAGCAGATTCTGTTTGTAGCTCAACACCATTTGATTCTTCAAACAAATGAACACTCATAAATCACACTAATTGTTAGTAATTTTGCTTCCTTTAACAACTACATTTCCTGAGCCCTTCACATTGATATTGGCTCCAGAAATAGTGATGTCACCATTACTTTTCATTACTATTGAGGCCGAACCTGTTTTAAGTGTGATCTGATCATCGGCAGTCATAGTGATAGTTTTTGCTTTTAATGCATATTCCTTCGTGACATTTTCGGTGTATTTACCTTCAACTGTTTCACGCAGATCTTTGGTAATACCGATAGTCATATTTTTACCGATAGTCTCGGTATGGTTTTCACTAATATCGATGGTGATATTTTTACCCACAGTCAACGACATGTTTTTGCCAATGGTTTCCGTGTGATCATCACCAACATCAATTGTTTTGTTTTTTCCAATTGACTCAGTTTGATTATTCCCAACCGTTTTGTTGCGATCATTACCAATTGATGAATTTTCATCGTGTTTGATAGTTTTGGTACGATCGTGATCGACTGTTAAGGTCTGATCATTTTCTACTTGGGTGTCGTAATTCTTTTCCGCATGAACATAAATCTGCTCTTCGCCTTTTTTATCTTCAAAACGGAGCTCATTATAGTTTTGTGGTGTACCGCCTTTTGTAGAGCGGGTTTTTATCCCACTTTGTGTTTTTGACGGGTAGGTCGGCTTATTCCAAGCATTGTAAACCGAGCCAGTTACCAAGGGCCTATCGGGATCGCCATCCAGAAAATTAACAATAACCTCATGGCCAATGCGCGGAATAAACGATGAACCCCATTGATTCCCTGCCCAACCTTGGACTACACGAACAAAACACGAGCTATTTTCATCGTCCTTACCTTCGCGATCCCAAATGAATTGCACCTTGATTCGACAGTGTTCATCGATATAGATCTCTTCGCCTGCTGGCCCTACCACTACTGCGGATTGGGGCCCCTTCATCACCGGTTTGATATGTAACCGTTTAGGACGAAATGATGTTTCAGCGGGAATACAGACAAATTGATTGTTGTAGGCGGCATTCCCTTCATGGCCAGAAAAATAACTTTTATCGAAGGCATGATGAGTTACGGCAGTTAAAATATAGCTACCTTTCTGAGATGCGGTTGCGTGTTTGGCAAGTTTAAACTTACCGCCGGCGTAAAAGCTGGCGCAGTTACTTTGACCAAATACAGTATCGCGATCAGCTTCTTCCGATTCAAGGCAGATTTTTGCAAGCTCTGGACCTAAATTAGGATCATAGAAAGCAGGATATTCATAATGCTCATAAACGGCATTTTTAGCGTATTGACTTTTTGTTTTAATGGTTGCAGTTAAATCCTTCTGCGGCTCTTTAAAATTATAATCATTGAGAGTCCACATTCCTTTTCTAAATAAATACTTATGTTCCCATGCCTGAATTTGAACATGAGGAGTATTACCTTTGGAATATTCCAGATCGGTTTCTGACACATCGCTGTAAGCATTCGGTTTATCAACCAAAATTAGCTGATGCTTCCCATCAGAATGCTCAAAATAGTATGCAATACCATCTTCTTCTAAAAGCCGTGATACAAAGTGCAAGTCACTTTCATTATGCTGTACACAATATTCACGTTTCTTGCCACCATCAGCTCTGAATTCAAAGTCAGTAAAGCCAAGATCACTAAAAACGTGACTAACAATGTCTTTGGTATTTTTTTCCTGAAAAATACGATGATCATTAGTTTGTGATAAAAACCACAACCAAGGAACCATAACCATTTTATATTCGCGCAGGTTATCTGCTTTTATCTCACCTAAAATAAACTCTCTGATGAAACCGTTAAATTTGCGATTAGCATACGTTTTAATAGTTATTGTCGCTGATTTACCCACAATTTTATTAGGATCTATGTCCAGATTTTCCGATATCACATCAATATCGAATGTGAATAAGTCAGAAATATTTTCTGAACCCTGAAAACCAGTGAGTAAGAAAGTGTCTTTACCGAGAGAAAAATCAGAGATGGAGATGAAACGATTATCTTGTGAGAGCTGAGTCATGCTATTGCAACCTTAATAAACCCTTCATCGATGAAGTGTTATTACATCCTTGCCCCGCAGTAAGGAATTGCGAGCTCAGAGAGAAAGTACCCCTAAACGGGGTACTTTTTTGAGAAGTATTACAGAGGCTTAGCGGTAGCCAAGTCATAACCAACACGCTGAGGTGTCGCAGACTTGTTGCTCTTATCATAATCGCTATAATTAACCATAATCTTCGCGAAGCTCAGAGAAATAGATTCAACCGGATCACTTTCGCTATCTGCTGATACTGAGTATCCACTAACCAAACAGTTTTCCAAGGTGTAAGTCATAAACTCAACCAGCTGATCGGCACCTGTTTGTACGAATTTAATAACTACTTTCTTACCAGCAGATCCAGTCACTGCCTCTTTAAAAAGAGAGGTTGATGATATATCAGCCAACTTAGTGAAAGTAATTTCACTAATAGAGGGACGAGTAGCTTCACGGTTAGCAAGATTGCCCGCTTCCATGGAGATGCCACGACCAACGCCAAACTGCAACGAGCTTGCACCAATATGATCTTTGTAACCGTTAGCGGTAATATTTCCTTTGATACCTTCATACTCGATATAAATCGCCATCTTTATTGCTCCTTAAGTTTTAAGTACTACACATTAAAGTAACCAATACGCCAATTAAGCAGCGTACCGACCACTAGATAAAAATTAAAATATCCAAAAAACAATGGATGCTAGCCTAATTTATTTTTACAAACAACGCACCCCATTAGTCTTAATTTAATATGTGATGCACCACTCAATAAATAAAATAAATTTTATAAATACATACACTATTAAAACGTGGACTTGATATAGACTTTTTAGAATCCATATTGGATATCAAAATAGAGCTTTACACCTTCACCTGGAG
>Ga0307408_100000620_pt1 | contig 30129 bp, 43 predicted proteins | sample 322Cmetagenome_FD_202116 | JGI IMG/M metagenome (GOLD analysis project Ga0307408, IMG submission 202116) | Maize rhizosphere microbial communities from greenhouse at UC Davis, California, United States - 322HYB-C-3 | ecosystem: Host-associated > Plants > Roots > Rhizosphere > Soil | place...
TCGGCGTGGGGGAGCATCCGCACGAGGGCCTGCGACAGGGCGGTCTTCTCCTCCTGTGCCGGTGTGGCGGGGCTGGTGGTGGTGTTCATATCGGTCCTTGTATAGGGGTCAGAGGCCGAGCATGCGCCGGACGGCGTGCTTGACCTGCTGTTCGGTGTCCAGGGTGATCTGGCCGAGATCCTCGGCCAGTTCGTCGTAGTCGACGCGGTCCAGGTCGTCGGTGGCTGCGTAGCCGGTGACGGGATCGCCTGCGCTCAGCCGGATCCAGCCGGGGAAGTCGTGGCGGGCACGGGTGACGGCCACGCGCACAGCCATGAAGCTGTCGGGGTTGAGATAGCCGCGCTCCGTGGAGACACACAGGCAGTGCAGGGTCCCGTATTCGGGATCCTGCATGCGGTAGATGTGGGCGCGTATGGGCTTGAGAGTCACTGAGCTTCCTGGGCGAGGCGTCGTGCGGTGCGGGTACGGCGGGAGGCCCGCCATGCCTGGTGGTCGGGGTCGGTCTTGAGGAATTCGGCGAGGCGCCGGTAGGCGTCCTGTTCCTCTTCGGCTCCCTGTTCGGCCGTCATGCGACCGGCGACCACGAGCGCGTGCAGGACTCTGGCCTCGGACGCTCCCGGCTCGATGGGGATGCCGGTGTATTCGGTGAGGAAGGCCGCTTCCCGGCTGCCTGGGCTGCGCAGGCGGTCGATGGCCCGGACGTCGTCTTCATGGACGGGCACTTTCTTCCGTTCTGTCTTAGGCATGATTCTAAGGTGACCCACTTGGTGGGCCACCGTCAAGGGTGGTGGGTTGGTACATGTAGAAGCCCCGGCGCCGGGAGGGGGATTCGCGGCGCCGGGGCGGGGTGATGGCAGTGGGTTGGGTGTGGTGGCGACCGCCATCAGCTGCCACTCTAACAGTTCTCCAGTGACCTGCGTCACACGCTATTTGTACTTCGTATTGCCTCCGTAGACTGGACGTACCAGCGCCATCATGGAAGCTGGCTGATGACACGGTTCTTCTGCGCGAAAGGCCCCGCCCTGCAAAGGGACGGGGCCTTTCGTGTTGAGTCGTGGACGACGAAGCCCCGGCCCCACCGGGGGATGGCCGAGCCGGGGCTTCGTCACTTCTCCACGTAGACCAGCAGATCGCCCGGCTGGCAGTCCAGCTCACGGCACATCCTGGCCAGCGTGTCCAGCCGGATGTACTTGATGGCCCCGTTCTTCGCCCGAGACAGCTGATTCGCACTGAGACCGATCTGCTCGGCGAGGGCCTCATTGGTCACCCGGCGCTGCGCCATCACCTCCGCAAGGCGCAGATGGATGTGCTCGGCTCCCGTCCCCGCCTGGGTCATACGCCCTCCTCCAGCTCGGCGCGGGCCTCCTTGAGCTGCCTCCACGCGCACATCGCCTTCTTGTGGGTGGCGTGGAACGAGCCGCCGACGGCGAGGACCGCGATCAGCGCGATGAAGGCACTGCCGCTGGAGATGTCGATCGCCTCCCTCTGGCTCTCGGTGAACTCCACCACAAGGAGCACGATCGGGAACAAGACCACGAAGAGACCGCCGAGTGCGGTGAACAGCAGAGCCCTGCCGAGCACCTTGTGGTCCTTCTCGGTGAAGGGGTTCTGGCTGTTGCCCTCGACGTTCACATCGACCCGCCACACCGCGTGGATCACCATCAGGAACGCCAGGGTCACGACGACCCAGGGGGATACCACCGCCGCGATGAGCGCCGGGCCCCAGCTCCAGTCGACGTGCCGGGCCGTGAGATAGGCCGTCCATAGAGGCAGGAACCAGATCCCCAGCCTCTCCAGGAGCATCTCCCGGTACCAGCGCTTGCTGCCCGGCTCGACAGGCTTCCTAACCTTGCGCGCGGTCTTCGGTTCCGATGTCACGTACTTCCCCTTCTTCTTGTGCGGACCCTGTCCGACAGCAACAACATTACCCCATCAGATGGGGTGGGCACACCATCATGCGGTGTACCCACCCCATCTCATGGGGTGCTCCACAACCTCTCCTCGGCAGGAGACCCACCATGACCAGCGACATCCCCTTCGGCGAGCGCGCCCTCATCACCGACAAGGACTTCCTCCCCGAAGAAACCCCCGAGGGCTACCCCGCCAGCCACAACTACAAGAGGGACCGCGAAGCCGCCCGCCTCAAGGCCATGGGCTGGTCCCTCGACGAGATCGCCGAAGAACTCGGCCTCACCGACTGGCGCACCGGCGACCCCGACCCCCGCCGCGCCGCCACCGCCGTCCAGCGCGGCCTCTCCCTGGTCCACCAGGTCAACATCGACGAGAAGCGCCTGGAACAGCTCCAGCACTACGAAATGATGAAGCGGCACATCTGGGACAGCCTCAACAAAGAACACGTCCTCGTCCAGCAGGGCAAGGTCATCTTCCAGGACGGCGTCCCCATCGAAGACCGCCGCTTCGCCCTCGAAGCCTTCGACCGCCTCAACCGCATCGAAGAGTCGATCTCCAAGCTCCTCGGCACCCAGGCCGCCCAGCGGTTCTCCGTCGAGGCCGACGAACTCAGCGTCGAGATCAGCCAGCTCATCAGCCTCATCAACACCGACGACACCACCACGGCCACCCTCGAACGACTCGACACCCCGGCCCTCGAAGCAGGAGAAGACACATGACCGGCAGCGACACCGTCCTGCTCACCGCCTCCACGGTGGTCAACGGCCAGACGGTCACCGTGACCCTCCCCATCCCCCGGTACTCGTGGTCCCTGCCCCACCTGCGCAGCGACTACAAGCTCACCGCACGGCACCGCCTCGGCACCGAGATCGTCCGCACCCTCGACGTCACCTTCACCGACGACGCGGAGGACGGCAATGAGTAACGAGATGCCCGAGACACCCCTGACCGACCTCGCCGCCAGCGCCGTACAACTCCACGAGATGTACACCGCCTACATGGACGCGGGCTTCCCCGAACACCGGGCCTTCGAACTGGTCACCACGGTCCTCATGACCTTCCTGGACGCCTGATGAATGACATGCAGCGACTGTGCGCGTACTGCGAGAAAGAGCCGCTGCCGCAGCCATCGCGCGGCCCCCAACGCCAGTACTGCTCCCCGAAGTGCCGTCAGGGCGCATACAGGGAACGCAAGCGCACCAGCGCGGTCACCGATCCCAGCAGGGGCGTCTACCGTGAGCGGGCACACCTGCTCGCCCACCTCGCCGCCATCTACCCCTCGCACTTCCAGAGCGACCCCGCCGAGCCCGACCGGCCGGTGCTGTTCATCAGCCTGCCGACCGGGCAGGCCTGCTGGCACATCGCACCCGACGACCTCGACCTGTTCCCTCACGTGGCACCGGGCGGGGATACGTGGGACGGCCACACCACCGAACTGAAGTACCGGCGCCTGGACCACGCCACACGCATCAAGGCCGCCGGTCAGTGGGTGGCCTGATGCCCGCACGCACCCCCGAGCAGAAGCTCGCCCGCGAGATCCAGGCCGCCACCGGCCGCAAGTACACCGACTGCCTGCGCGAAGCACGCGCCCGCCTCGCGAACCCGCAAGGAGCCACGTGATGCTGCGTTTCCACCGCACCACCTACGTCTCACCGACCGGCCGCGTCATGTACACCACCTGGTGGCAGTTCCGCGACCGGATCTTCCGCCACCGCGAGTACGCCCTCTGACAAACGAAGAGGCTCTGTCGCCACCACAGCGACAGAGCCTCTTCAAAGGATGGCCCGGACCCACTGAGGTTCGAGCCCCTCGACCGATTCGACGATAGCAGCTACAACAGCCCCTCCGTCACGCTCTCCTGGTCTTCCGGCCTGTTGTACGTGTGATGCTGGGTCCCCTTCGGCGACCACCCGCCATGAGCGGCGATGGCCGCCGACGGCTTGCCCGCACGGAACGCCATCGTCGCCCCCGACGCCCGCGTCGAGTGCGCCCGGTAGGTACGCCCCGACGGCGCCGAGATACCCGCCTCCCGGACCGCGTTCTTCACCACCCGGCCCAGCCACCGGCCCTCCAGCCGGTAGTCGAGGATGCTGTACCCGAGCGGCGTGGTGTTCGTCCGCGTCTGCCGGAACAACGGACCGCTACGGATGCCTCGGGCACTGAGGGTGTTCACCCACTCCCGCAGCGCCCCGACAGGGTCGGACTGCGGATGCGCGCCGGGGTCGATGACGAGCTTGCGCCCGCGCGCCTGCTGGTCTTCCTTGCTCTTCACGATGTGCAGAACGACGCGGCCCCGGCTGAAGTGGGTGTCCCCGATGTCGAGGCCCACGAGCTGGGACCGGCGTGCGAACGCCCCGGTGGCGACGAGCAGCGCGGCCCGGTCCCGGATCCCGAGAGCGGTGTCATCGGGGATCGTCGCGACCATCGCCCGCAGCTGGTCGACGGTGTAGGTGGCGGCCTCGTCCGGACGCCAGCCGGAGTCGATGAGCGAACGCCGGTACGCGCTGAGCACCCGCCAGGCATCGGTACGGTCCGGCATGTGTTTCTCGGCGACGTTGTACTGGTCGTGGAAAAAGACCACGGCCGAGATGCCCTGCTCGATGATGCTGATCGAGTGTCCGGCGTTCGCGCGCTCGGCGACCCAGTTCGTCAGGTGGTCCGAGAGGACCGGCAGTGGGCCGACGTCGTTGTACGCGCACCACGCGAGGAACTTGTCCCATTCGCGCTTGTACGCCTTGAACGTCTCCTTAGGGACGGACTTGTGCAGCCACTCCTTGGCCTGACCGGTCAGCCGGGCACGCCGCTCGGGACGAAAGACTGACAGGTCGTCAGATTCTTCGTCAGGAGCGATCCTAACGAGAGCGGTCATGGACTCACCGACCATCCTCCGCACACAGGGCAGCTAATCGCCTGCTCCGCGCCGTGCTCGTCGGCCTTCGCCAGGGCGACCGCCACCCATTCGCTGCTTCGCGGCTTCGGATAGCAGTCGCGTGGCGTGCGCGGGCAGCCATCTCGATGGACGCTGATCCGGCGCACATGGCCCGTGCGTTGCGAGAAGATCCGATCGACCATGAACAACGGCTTCGGCGGATCCTCGCCTGCTCGATGGGTGACGATCTTCAGAGGCTCAGGGTTGACTTGCATCTGTCTACCTTCGGTTGACTGAAGTCTCTGTAAGGCAGCTTACTGTAACTTCAGTAAACCCAGGGTTGACAGGGCCTCACTCACTTTCCTCATCGAGGCGACGGCGTTCCCGACGCTCCTGAATCACCCAGTTCGGTGTGCGACCGATCTCGCGGCGGGGCGCCCGCTTGTGCTGCCTGCGCCACGCGTTACGCAGGCTCCGCTTTTTGATCTTCCTCATCTTGCTCCCGTCTGAACACCTGGCACCTCTTCAGGTGCTGCTCGACACCACGACGGACGGTGTGCTCGCACCAAGAACACTCCGGCTGACGACGTCTCTTCGACGCCTTGCGGCACCTACCCATCACCGCTCCTTTGGGAGGTCGTTGTGTCCCTGTTCCAGATCATTCTGCTGATTGGGGTCGGACTCATCGCGCTGTCCGGCTGGCGGCGCTAGTTCCGCTCGAAGTCGCCGACGGTGATGGCGAGGTCATCGCGGGCGACGCGTCCTGTCGTGGCCCGGATCAGGTCGACGAGCAGCTGAACCGTCGCCTCTTCATCGTCCCTCTCGCCGGGTGTCTTGACGTGGACCTCGAACTTCCAGTGACTGCTCATTTTCCCTGCTTTCTCGGGGGCTTGGTGTAGCGGCAACACGGCCGTCTCCAAAGCGGCAATCGGGGGTTCGACTCCTCCAGCTCCTGCCAGTTCTTTTGCTTTCCCTCATCACCAGGAGAACCGTCATGACCGAACGCATGCGTTCAGAGAACCTTATGCGGTATTTCGAGTACCAACACCTGCCGCAAAAGCTACAGCATGTCTCCCGGCACTTCGCTGTCGCGGCCGACGTCGTTCTGCACATCCTGCCCGAGGGGCCGGAGAAGACGGCGTGCCTGCGGAAGCTGCTGGAGGCCAAGGACTGCGCGGTGCGTGCGGCGCTGGATCTTCCGGATCTGTGATGTCTGAGGTTACACAGACGGACACCGGTCCGGGTACGGGGAACTGCCTTCAGGCGGCGGTGGCCAGCTTGCTGGATCTGCCGCTGGAGGAGGTGCCGCACTTCATCCTCCACTCCGACTGGGAGGTCCGGTTCTGGACCTTCATGGAGGACCACGGCTACACGGTCCGTCAGGTGCTGGCGGGGCCGGGCGTGACAGGGATCGCGGTCGGGCCGACGGTCCGGGGCACGTTCCACGCCGTGGTGATGGCCGACGGCGAGGTGGTGTGGGATCCGCACCCCTCGCGGCACGGGCTGCTGAGGGTGGCTCACGTGTATGCGGTGAGTTCCTGATGGCCGGGGCGGTCAACTACCGGGTGAAGGCGCCGCGTTCGTCGGAGCTGGCCAGCTGGATGCAGTTCAACGGGGTCCGGCCGGGTGATGTGCCGTATCCGTCGCTGATCTATGTGCGCTCGGACGGTGAGGCCTGGTGGATCGAGTACGCGGCGTACAAGCGGTCGCCGAGCGGGACGTTGCTGTACGACGCGGCGACGGAGACGTTTCCGTGCGAGATGCGGATCGCGCCGATGGAGTACGACCCGCCGATGTGGTGGCTCGTGGAGGAAGACGAAACAGCCCCTCCAGAAAGCCTGGAGGGGCCGCTCCTCAGACGGCTTTGAGGGGCCGTGAGAAGAACCCTAGCAGATCGATCACAAGAATGAGGAGCCCTCATGTCGAAGACCGCTGACCTGCCCACGTTCACCTACACCGTGCACACGCTGAGCACCACGGGGGGCGCGGAGTTCGAGCACGAGCCGGTCGAGGCGGCGTACTTCCAGGAGCAGGGTGCGTTCACCGTGTTCAAGGATGCTTTCCACCTGTCCGTCGCGGCGTTCAAGACGGACCTGGTCACGCTGATTCTGCGGTCGGACGAGCCCGTTGACTGAGCAGCAGCTCGACATCGCGCAGCTGAAGGCGCAGGTCGACCGGCTGGTTCGCACCGGTGACACCAAGCGGTTGAAGCTGGTGCATGCGCAGTTGAAGGCTGCGGTGGACCGGCGGCAGGCGTCGGAGCGTGCGGATCGGTGGGCGCAGAATCCGGCGTCGTGGGTGCAGGACCGGCTGGGGCAGATGGTCTGGTCGAAGCAGCGGGAGATCATGGAGAGCGTCCGGGATCACCGCAAGACGGCCGTTCGGTCGTGCCACGGTGCCGGGAAGAGCCACGTGGCCTCGCTGGTGGTGAGCTGGTGGCTGGATGCTCACCCGCCGGGTGAGGCGTTCGTGGTGACGACGGCGCCGACGTCGGCTCAGGTGCGGGCGATTCTGTGGCGGTACATCCGGCGTATGCATAAGTCGGCTGGTCTGCCGGGTCGTGTGAATCAGGTCGAGTGGCTGATCGATGAGGAACTCGTCGCTTTCGGCCGGAAGCCTGCGGATGCGGACGAGTCCGCTTTCCAGGGTATTCACGCGCCGTATGTTCTGGTGGTTCTGGACGAGGCGTGTGGTATTCCGGAGTCGCTGTGGATCGGTGCTGAGGCGATTACGACGGGTCCGTGGTGTCGCATTCTGGCTATCGGGAACCCTGATAACTCGGCGACGCACTTCTACAAGGTGTCGCAGCCGGGGTCGGGGTGGAACTCGGTGCGGATTTCGGCGTATGACACGCCGAATTTTACCGGTGAGAAGGTTCCGGAGATTGTGGCTGTCTCGCTCATCTCGAAAGAGTGGGTCGAGGAGAAGAAGACCGAGTGGGGTACCGAGAACGCGTTGTTCCGGTCGAAGGTCGAGGGTGAGTTCACGCTTGACGCGGCGGACACGGTGGTGCGTTCTTCGGATGTGGCGACGTGCCGGACGGACACCGAGGCCGTGTATTCCCCTGCTGATCTGTCGCCGGTTGAGCTGGGTGTGGACGTCGGTGGTGGTCTGGACGAGACGGTGGTCCGGGAGCGGCGTGGTGTGCTGGCGGGGCGTGAGTGGCGGATCCGTACGGACCGGCCGGAGAAGATCGCGCCGTTGGTGCTGCGGGCGATTCGTGAGTCGGGTGCGACGGCGGTGAAGATCGACTCGATCGGTGTCGGGTTCGGTGTGATCGGTGAGCTGCGCAACGCCGCGTCGCGGGGGGAGCACAGTGCCCGGATCATCGGGGTGAACGTCAGTGAGAACCCGCGCGACAAGAAGAAGTTCGCCAATCTCCGTGCGGAGATGTGGTGGACGATCGGCCGTGAGCTGTCGGCTCAGGGTGGCTGGGATCTGTCGCGGATGGACAACGGTGACATCACGGCGGCTCAGCTGCTGGTTCCCCGCTGGGAGCTGGACACCAAGGGGCGGATCATCGTGGAGCCGAAGGACAAGATCCGTGAGCGGATCGGGCGGTCGCCGGACAACGCGGACGCGTTGCTGCTGGCCTACTTCAACGGGGCGAAGCCGAGGATCCGGGTGCTGAGGTGAAGGCCGGGGGCCCCTGGGGCGCCGTCTCCCGGAAAGGGCCCCGGTCTTGAGGCAGGGCCCCTGACCGAAGCACGCGCATGTGTTCCTAAGTCAGGGGCCCTGCTGGAGGCAGTTCACCACCCGTGCGACGCAACGCGCGGGTGCTGAACCAGCGGTGCTGACATTACCCGATGAAGAGGCAGCGATGAGGAACAACACCATGAACAAGACTCTGTTGCCTCGGCTCGCGCCGGGGGCGTGGGCGGCGATCGGGTCGGGGCTGCTGGCCGTGGCGGCTGTGGCGCTGGTGGCTGTGGGGGTGGGGCTGATCTACTTCCCGGCCGGGGTGATCGCTGGCGGTGTGGGGCTGGTGGCTCTGGAGTGGCGGTTCTTCGGCTGACGGCTACAGATTCTTCATGCTGGCGCGGCGGCGTTCGAGGGCCTCTTGCCGGGCCGGGTCGGGTGAGACGTCGGTGATCGGGATCTCGCCGAGGAGTGGGTGGCTGAGGACGACGTCCTCGGCTCCGATGGCCTTGAGGTAGGCGAGGGCGCTGACGAGGGGCACGCCGGGGAACCGGGCCTCGATGCGGCTGACCTGGACGCGGCTGATGTTCATGGCTTGTGCGACTTGCGCCTGGGTGATGCCTGCGCGCTTGCGCAGGTCGGCGAGGGTGCCTTGGTGTTCTTGGCGCTGTGGTGGCGTGTCGGCGGGGTCGGCCATCAGGCAGCCTCCGGTGATCGTCAAAGCGGTCTCCTTGCTGGTCGTTTCCATTATGCGCCACCGGTGTGGCCGTGGATTCTTAGACGCCCGTCGGGCGGCTTCTTTCGAATTGAAGACGGAGGGCCCATGGCACGCACGTTTCTGGGCCCGGTCTTCGGTAACAGGACTCCCGTCCCGTATGTGTCACGCAATGTGGCCCGCTACAGCCGGATCCCTGCGACCACCCCCACGGCGGGGATGGAGTCGCAGATGCGGGCCGTGGCCCAGGTCCCGACGCTCTTCGCGATCGTCGACCGGGTCATCGGCTCGTACTCGCAGGTCGAGTGGAAGCTGTACCGGGTGCCCAAGGACGGGCGCCGCCGCTACGACCACGGCACCTCCTCCGTGCAGGACGACCGGGTGGAGGTCACCCGGCACCCCGCGCTGAGCCTGTGGTGCAGGCCCAACAACTTCTTCTCCGGCTACGCGTTCCGCGAGAGCGCGCAGCAGCACGAGGAGCTGACCGGCGAGCAGTACTGGGTGATCGTCAAGCAGGGCCCGCTGCCGGTGGAGATGTGGTTCGTCCGCCCCGACCGGATGCGGCCCGTCCCCCACCCGACGAAGTACCTCGCCGGGTACATCTACACCTCCCCCGACGGGGAGGAGATCCCCCTTCGCACGGACGAGGTCATCTTCCTGCGGCGCCCGCACCCGCTGGACCCCTACCGGGGCATGGGCGCGGTGCAGTCGCTGATGGGTGAACTGGACGCGCAGTACCTGTCGACGGAGTGGAACCGCAATTTCTTCCTCAACAGCGCCACCCCCGGCGGTGTGATCGAGGCCGAGCAGAACATCTCCGACGAGGACTTCGACCAGTTCCAGGCCCGCTGGGCGGAGACCCACCGGGGCGTGGCGAACGCGCACCGCGTCGCCATCCTCGAAGCCGGGATGAAGTGGGTCGACCGCCGCTACACCTTCGACGAGATGCAGTTCGTCGAGCTGAAGCAGGCCTCCCGCGAAGCGATCCGCGAGGCCTTCGGGTTCCCGAAGGCGATGCTCGGCGCGACGGACGACGTGAACAAGGCGAACGCCTACGCCGGTGAGGTCATGCTCGCCCGCTGGCTGATCAAGCCGCGTCTGATGCGGGTCCGTGAAGTGCTCAACACCCAGCTGCTGCCCATGTTCGGACCCTCCGCCGCCGGTCTCGAATTCGACTTCGTGAACCCCGTTCCCGAGGACGACGAGATCGCCGCGCAGGTGCTGCTGAACCGGGCGCAGGCGGCGAAGTTCCTTGCCGACACCGGCTTGTGGGAAGCCGCCGACATCCTCTCCGCGTGCGGGCTGCCGGACATGACCGAGCTGCCCGAGCCGCGTCTGCCCGTCACCCAGGGCGGACCGCCGGAGCAGCAGAACCCCGACGAACCGGCACCCCGTGAGGGGCCGAACGACCAGCCCGCCAAGAAGAAGCCGGTACCGAAGGAAACCCCCGAGGACTGGCTGCAAAGGATGCTGCTGTGACGCGCAGGCACCAGGTGTCGCTCACCGGGCACGACGGGTCCGGAAACACCGCTCAGCTTCTGATCGACGGCAAGGACATCAGCCGCAACGTCACCTCGCTCCGTCTGGACGTCGACGCCAGCAGCGAGCACCGGATGACGCTCCACCTCGCCGCGTTCCCTCTGGACGCGGTGCTGGAGGGCGTGATCGTCCAGGTCAGCGACGACGTCGCCGACGTTCTGCAACGGCTCGGCTGGACACCGCCCCCTGAAGAGAAGGAGGACAGCGCTGATGTCCTGGATTGAACTGGTGGCGCAGCGCCACCCTCCGCAGCCTCCGGCGGGCATGCAGCCCCCGGAGAACGCCAAGGACTGGTTCCGCATCGAGAACAACGCCGACGATGTGGATGCCACCGACATCTACGTCTACGACAGCATCGGCGGCTGGTTCGGGATGTGGGCCGAGGACTTCATCGAGCAGGTCAACAAGGTCACGACCTCGAAGATCAACCTCAGGCTGAACAGCCCTGGGGGCTCGGTGTTCGACGGCATCGCCATCGCCAACACCATCCGCTCCCACCCGGCCACCGTCACCGTCTATGTGGACTCGCTGGCCGCGTCCATCGCCTCGGTGATCGCCATGGCCGGTGACCGGCTGGTGATGATGCCCCAGAGCCAGATTATGGTGCATAACGCTTCCGGGGCCTGCTACGGGGACGCCACTGAGATGACGAAGATGGCGGACCTGCTCGACAAGCAGTCCCTGAACATCGCCCAGGCGTACGCGCAGCACACCGGCGGCTCCCTGGCCGCCTGGCAGCAGTACATGGACGCCGAGACCTGGTTCACCGCCGAGGAAGCCCTCGCGGTCGGCCTGGCCGACGAGGTCGTGCCCATGCGCGCCAAGCAGACGGCGCCCGCCGCCGAGCCGGTACCGGCCGAGGCGCGGATGCAGCGGACGTGGGACCTGTCGATGTACCGGCATGCCGGTCGCGAGCAGGCTCCCGCCCCGCAGATCCCCTTCGCCAACGGCGGCCTGGGGCCCATGCCGGGAAGCGTGCTGACGGCGCAGGTTCTCAACAACCTCACCGAGGCCCCCGGCGAGCTGGTCAAGCTCAGCGCGGACTACGAGGACGAGGGCTTCCTGAACAAGCTGCGTTCCCTCATCCGCGACGAGCTCGCCGCCGCCGCTCCCCCGTTCCTGCCCAAGAAGGGTGAAGGCGACGAGGAGGACGAAGACGGCGACGAGGAGGAGGCGGAGAACGCCACCGGCGAGGAGTCGCAGCCGGACGACTCCCTGGCTGCGGCTCCTCCCACCGAGGAGAGCCCGCCGACACCGGTGAACGAGGAACCCCCCGAGGAGACCCCGCCGGACGGCACCGCCCCCGGACCCCACGACCAGGCCGACGAACAGTTCTTGTTCGCCGGTCTTTTTCATGCCACGTCGCCCCGCGCGGATGACGTGTTCGCTCAGCTCAAGGAGGGCTGGTAATGGCTCCTGTCATCCCGCGCAACGACTCCGAACTGGAGGAGATGCACAACGATGCCTCCTTCATCAAGGAGGTCTACGCGAACCCGCAGACCGCGATGGAGTTCACGAAGTCCTACGCGGCCCAGTTCAACAAGGCCACCAACGGTGACCTCGACGCGCAGATCGAGGCCCGCATCCAGGAAGGCATCACCAAGTACGTCCGGGACTCCGGTTCCCTCGACGTCAAGGGCGACGCCAAGCGCCTGAACCTCGCCATGAAGGACAACGGCAAGACCCGCCTGGGCGACCGCTACAACCCCGGCGCTCCGGGCGCCCGCCTGGACGACGAGTTCCCCGACGTCCGCGACTTCATGAAGGCGATCTGGCACGGCAGCCGGACCGCCGAGGCGCAGAACGCCCAGCACAAGATCCGCTCGATCATGAACAGCCTCGGCTCGAACGTCCCGGCCGACGGCGGCTTCCTGATCCCGGAGTACCTGCGGGCGGAGCTGCTGCGCATCGCGCTGGAGAAGGCGGTCGTCCGGTCGCGGGCCCGCGTCATCCCGATGGAGACGCTGACCCTGCCGTTCCCGATGATCGACTCCACGTCCAACGCCTCCAACATCTACGGCGGTGTGGCGGCGTACTGGACCGAGGAGGCGGGAACCCTCACGGACTCCAGCCCGACCTTCGGCCGGGTCAAGCTCGAAGCGAAGAAGTTGACCGCGTACTCGGAAGTCCCGAACGAGCTGTTCGCGGACTCCCTGATCAGCCTCCAGATGCTGATCAACGAGATCTTCCCCGAGGCGATCGCGTGGTTCGAGGACATCGCCTTCATCGGCGGTTCCGGTGTCGGTGAGCCGCTGGGCTTCCTGAACTCCCCCGCCATGGTCTCCGTGACCAAGGAGTCGGGGCAGGCGGCGGACACCATCGTCTGGGAGAACCTCGTCAAGATGTACTCCCGGATGCTCCCGTCCTCGCTGTCCAACGCGGTCTGGATCGCCAACCTCGACACGTTCCCGGAGCTGGCGACGATGTCGCTCAGCGTCGGCACGGGCGGCTCGGCGATCTGGCTGACCGACGGCGTCTCCGGCCCGCCCATGCGGATCCTGGGCCGTCCGGTGCTGTTCACCGAGAAGATGCCGACCCTCGGCGACGCGGGCGACATCGTCCTGGCGGACATGTCGCACTACCTCATCGGTGACCGTCAGGCGATCCAGGCCGACACCAGCCCGCACTACCGGTTCCAGACCGACATGACGAGCATGAGGTTCATTGAGAGGGTCGACGGCCGTCCGTGGCTCCAGTCGGCGATCACTCCGCAGACCGGCTCCAACACCCTCTCCCCGTTCGTCCAGCTCGCGGCCCGCGCCTGAGCCTGAACGGCCCCGACGACGCCAGACCTTCACCGGCTGGCGTTTTTTCATGCCGCTTTGCGTGGCGGTCAGTACAGCCCTGGTGCGCATTCACACCCAAGCCAGGGCCGTGGGGGCGGTGGCATTCACACCCCGCCGCCCCCGGCAGCGAAGGAGTAAGACATGACCACTGGCGCAAGCGCGCTGGGGCGTCTGTTCAACGTTTCTGTCGGCGCGGTGCCGACGGACGCGGTGGCGGGCGCCATCACCGGCAACCGGATCCACCTCAAGGACTGCGGCGGCGTGTCGTTCATCGTCGTCGCCACCGGCGCCTCGACCGACGTCCTCGACCTCGACCTCCAGGAGCACAACGCGGCTTCTGGCGGTACTTCGCAGGACCTCGACATCATCACCAAGGCGTACTACCAGTCGGAGACGACTCTCGACGGCGACGAGACGTGGACCGAGTGGTCTCAGTCCGCCGCGTCGGAGATCACCAACATCGGTGCCGCGTCGCAGGAGACCCTCGTGGTCGTCGAGGTGCGTGCCGAGCAGCTCTCCGACGGCTTCGAGTGGGTGTCGCTGAACGTTCCCGACCTGGGCACCAACGGGACGAAGCACGTCGCGATCCTGAACGTGGCGCACGACCTGATGGTCATGCGCAAGCCGACGAACCTGGCCAACCTCAACGCCTGATAGGGGGTCCTGACAGATGTCTACCATTCTTCAGGGCGCCCAGCTCAAGCAGCTGGTGCTGGGTAATGGCCCTGTCTCCAAGGCGACCGGCACGCTGGCCGACGCCACGACCGACTCGCTGTTCACCGTGGCCGGTGGTGAGGTGCTGGTGACCGCTCTGTGGGCGGTGTGCACCACGACCATGGCGGGCGCGAACACGCTGGCTCTTCAGACCAACCCCACCACGGGTGACACCGTCACCGTGGTCGCGGCTACCGACCTCGGTACCACGGACACGGCGGCGGGTACGACCATCGGTGTGGTCGACGAGTCCACCACGACCCCGGACTTCCGCAAGGGCGGACGGGCGCTGTGCGGGCTGGTCGTGACGACCGGGGCGATCGAGCTGGTGCAGACCGGTACGGGCACGATCGACGGTGAGCTGACCTTCTACTGCACGTGGGTTCCGCTGACCACGGGCGCGACGTTGGTGGCTTCCTGACATGTCGGTGATCCTCAAGGGCGCTGGCTCTTGGGGTCGGGTGGTGGAGAGGGCGACGGCGGCGTTGCCTCAGACGGCGGCGTCCGCTCTCTTCACCGTCTCGACCGGCCGGGTCATCGTGACGTCGATCATCGGCGAAGTGACCACGGTCATCCAGACCCAGGCCAACAACACGAAGTTGACGTTCGATCCGACCGCCGCCGGTGCGACGCAGGATCTGTGCGCGGTGCTCGACATCACCGCCGACGCCGTCGGCACGATGTATTCGATCACCGGTACTCCGGCGACTGCGATGCAGGACGCGCTGAACTTCCTGCCGTCGAGCAAGGTGCTGGCTGAGCCGATCGTGCTCAAGCCGGGCTCGGTCCTGCTGGACTGCGCCGCGTCCAATTCCGGCTCGGTGAAGTGGACCCTTTCCTATTGGCCGCTGGACACGGGTGCGTCCGTGGCGGCGGCCTGACCTCGGAGATGCCATGAGCATGTTGACGTGCGTCGGGTGTACGACGCGTTTCGCTGTCGGCCTCGATGTGTGCCCTCACTGCGGCAGCACCGAGTACCTGGAGGACGGGGTCACCGTTTCGCGGCGGCTCCCGTCCTTCACCACTGTCTCCTGCACCTGCGGGCGCGGGCCGTGGACGCTTCGGCTGTCCGGTCCGCTGCCTGGTCTGGTGCAGCTTCCTGATCTCTTCTGCGCCTCGTGCGGTAGCCAGGTGCAGGTTCCCTGGCCCCCTGTGGAGGATGACATGTCCCCGAAGATCACCGTCCATGGCGGTGCTACGAACGCTCGTGAGCAGGCGGAATCCTCCCCGGACGCCCTCGCGAGTCAGCCCCTGGCCGGAGCCGAGGCCGGTCAGGGGCACCCCACTTTCACCGGCGAGCCGGGCCCGGAGACGGTGTCGCCCCCGTTCGGTGATCAGGTGCTCCGGGCCAAGGACGACGACGGCGAGGGCGAGACCGCTGAGGCGGCGGAGCCGGACCCGTACGCGGGGATGTCCCTGGCCGAGCTGCGTGAGGCGGCCGATGCCCGTGGCGTCGCCTCCTACGGCAGCAAGGCGCAGATCGCGGAGCGGCTGCGCGCGGCCGACGCGGAGTAGGCCATGGCCTGGGAGCAGCTGCTCAGTATCCGTGACGAGGCGGCTTTCTATGCGCGGGACGAGCGGCTGACTCCGCCGGTGGCGTGCCCCTTGGACGGGGAGCCGCTGGACGCGGGTGGCCGTGGGGTTCTGCACTGCCCGCTGGGCAATTACGAGTGGCCGCGAGACGGCCGGATCATCTGAGGCGGAGGGGTGTAGATGGCTATCACTGTTCCCGTCTACAGCACTCGGGAGATCCTGAAGCGGTCCTTGGACCAGGGTGAGGTTCCGAAGAACAACCGGAACATCGACCGGTGTATCGCGTCGGCGTCGCGTAACGCGGAGGCGCTGGTGCACATGGTGATGTATCCGAGGGTCGCGACGAAGTATTTCGACTGGCCGAACAATCAGGGCGCGGTCGCGTGGCGGCTGTGGCTCGACGATCAGGTGCTGGTGTCGGCGAGCAGCGTCACCTCCGGTGGGGTGACGATCGCCTCCTCGGACTACAACTTGGAGCCGAACCGGTCGGGGCCGCCGTACAACCGGCTGGAGGTCGTCACCTCCTCCAGCGCGAGCCTGGGCGGCGGGGACACGCATCAGCGGGACGTCAGCATCACCGGTGTGTGGGGGATCCACGACGACCACATCACGGCCGGGGTGACGACCGAGGCGCTGGACGCGTCCGAGACGGGGGTCGATGTGTCGGCGGCGGTGTCCGCCGAGGTCGGTGTGGGGTCGATCCTGAAGATCGACTCGGAGCGGATGCTGGTCACCGACCGGGCTCAGCTCGACACCGGCCAGAACGTGGGCGGTGCGGGGCTGACGGCGAACAAGAACGCGCAGGCGCTGACGGTCACGGACGGGACGCAGTTCTCGGTGGACGAGGTCATTCTGATCGAGTCCGAGCGGATGCTGATCGAGGAGATCACCGGCAACACCCTTGTGGTGGAGCGGGCCTTCGAGGGCTCGACGATGGCCGCGCACGCGGCCGGTGTCGACATTTACGCCCCCCGCACGCTCACCGTGCAGCGGGGTGCGCTCGGGTCGACGGCCGCGACGCACAACAGCGGGGCGAGCGTGCAGGTGTGGCAGGTGCCGCCGGTGGTGCGGCAGTACGTCAACGCCGAAGCGATTCACCAGCTGATGCAGGAGCAGACCGGCTGGTTCCGCACCATGTCCGCCTCGTCGATCTTCGGTGGTACCGCGAAGCGGGCCGCGACGGTCGAGGCGCTGGTCGACTTCCGGGACCAGATGTACCGCACGCACGGGCGCAAGGCCCGCGTCCGCACGATCTGAGCAGAGGGAGGTGCTGGCCGTGGGCCAGGTCGGATACCACATCAGTTTCCGCTCCCGCACGCACGGGCCGATCTCCTCCGGGATGATCCACCGTCATGTGAGGGACTACGAGAAGGACGTTGCTCGGGAGCTTGCCGAGCAGGCCGAAGGGACCTGGCTGTTCAAGCTGGACATGCGCCTGCGTCATAAGACGCCGTACTACACCACGCAGATCGACAAGCGCCCGATCGCCTGGAACCGGTGGAAGGTCCACGACAACGGTGTGATCTACGGCCACTGGCTGGAGGGCACCGGCTCCCGGAACGCCCCCAATTCCATCTTCCCCGGTTACTGGTCGTTGCGGGACACCAAGGCGGAACTGGGCGTCGGCTACCGGCGGCGTGAGGTCGCCGAGGAAGTCCTTGAAAAGCACCAGGCTCGTGGCCGTTTGATCTGAGGAGGGAGCCCGGTGGCGCTGGACACCCGCAACATTCTCGGCAACATCGCTTCCCTGGCCATGGCGACCGGGTACTTCGACGCCGTGCTCGGCTATGTGTCCAAGCAGGCGGCGACCAACGGCATCACCGCCGCGATCTACATCGAGGACATGCGGGCCATCCGCACCTCCGGGCTGTCGAGCACGTCGGTGCGGCTGGAGCTGGAGATGCAGGTCTACTCCTCCACCTACCAGGAGCCGTACGACGACATCGACACTAACCTCGCGCTCGCCGTGGATGCGATGTTCACCGCTCTCATCGGTGACTTCGACCTCGGCAGTGAGGCGCGCAATGTCGACATCTTCGGTGCCTGGGGGCAGCCGCTGAGGGTCCGCTCCGGGCTCATGAACCTGGACGGCAAGGAGTTCCGCGTCTTCCAGATCCTCATTCCGATGATCATCGACGACGTCTGGGACCAGGCGGCGTAACCCACCATTCCGTGAGGGCCATCCGGTGTTCGGGTGGCCCTTCCTCATGTCCCGAGGAGGACAGCACGCATGGCCAAGCAGTCCGGACTCGGAGATAACTTCTACGTACACGGATATGACCTGAGCGGGGACATCAACTCCCTCGGCACGATATCCGGCGGCAACGCCCCCTTCGACGTCACCGGCATCGACAAGTCCGCCTACGAACGCATCGGCGGAAAGCGCGACGGGAACATCGAGTTCACCTCGTACTTCAACCCCTTCACCGACCGCTCGCACCTGCGGCTGTCGACCTTGCCGACCACCGACGTGCACCTCTACTACGCACGCGGTACCACGCTCGGCAACCCCGCCGCGTGCATGGTCGGCAAGCAGATCAACTACGACGGCACACGCGGCGACGACGGCGACTTCAAGTTCTCCGTCCAGGCCCAGTGCAACGCCTTCGGTCTGGAGTGGGGCCGCCAGATGACGGCCGGGAAGCGTACCGACACCGGCGCCGCGAACGGCACGTCGGTCGACTTCACCACCGGCTCGACGACCTTCGGCCTCCAGGCCTACCTCCAGGTCTTCTCCTTCACCGGCACCGACGTGACCGTCAAGCTCCAGGAATCCTCCGACAACGGCGCGGGCGATGCCTTCGCCGACGTCACCGGCGGCGGCTTCACGCAGATCACCTCCGGTCCCACCGTCGAGCGGATCGCGACCGCCAGCAACCAGACCGTCGAGCGCTACCTCCGTGTGGTCACCGCGACCACCGGCGGCTTCAGCAGCCTGGTCTTCGCCGTCATGGTCTGCCGCAACGACACCGCCACCGTCTTCTGATCCACGCGTTCCGGGGAGGAACCATGCGCCCGATCAACCGCATCACACCGAATCTCCCGGCCTCGGCCTACCGGACGTTCCAGATCGTCTCGCCGATCAGCACGCACTGGCGCCCGGCGACCTGCGAGGAAGCCGAGTGCGAGCAGTACACGCGCGGCTGGAAGTCCGCGATCGACGAGTCGACGGAACTCGGGCAGAAGCAGGCCTGGTACATCCGCTCCCAGTCCGGGCGGAAGTACACCGAGTCCCGCGACGAGCAGCCCGGCCTGACGGTGTTCACGTTCGAGGCCGGTCAGACCTGCTTCGCCGCCGGGCAGCACAAGGTGCCGCTCGGACGGCCCGAGCACTACCTGGTCAAGGGCGGCGACTGGCGCGGGAATCCCGCCGGGACGCCGACCCGGAAGCACTCGAAGCCCGAGCACTGGATCGAGGACTTCCAGGAGAACCAGGACAAACTGATCCGCCAGCAAGAGCGAGGGTAGAGCCCCTCCTTCTCAAGCCCCCTGCCGTGTGGTGGGGGGCTTTTGCATACCCCAAAACGGACAAAGGAGGGTGAGTCGTGGCAAAAGAGTCCGGACTCGGATGGACCACGTGCAGCGTGGACGATAGCGGTGGTACTGCGCGAGCCATCAAGAATGACATCACATCGCTCGAATTCGCCACTCCGCGCGGCGTTCAGGACATCACCGGTATCGACAAGTCGGCGTACGAGCGTCTGCTCCTGCTGGCCGACTTCTCGGTCACGCTCAACGGCGTCTTCAACGACGCCGCGAACCAGTCCCACGACGTCTTCAAGACGGTGACGTCCACGTCGGTGGCGCGCACCGTGACGCTGACGGTTTCGGGGCAGACGCTCGCGAACGAGTGCCTTTTCACCGACTACCCGCTCACGCGGGCGGATTCCGGTGAACTCACCTTCGCGTGCCCCGGTGTCCTTTCGGACGGCACTGTCCCTACGTGGGCATGACAACTTCATAAGCTCGAACTTCGGCAGTCCATCGCAGATCGCGGTGGGCTTTTCTCTTTTCCGGGGAGGAATCGTGTCCTTCAAGCGCAAGCGGAGGGTCTACAAGCTCGACTTCGAGGGGACCGAGTACGACGGCCTGATCGTCAAGGTGCGCGGTCTCACCACGGGCGAGTACCTCGACCTCGTCTCCCTCAGTGCTCCGAACACGGAGGGGGACGGGGAGACGGAGGGCATGCTCAAGCTGCTTTCCACGCACCTGGTCTCGTGGAACCTCGAAGACGACGAGACCGACGAGCCGGTTCCCACCACGTATGAGGGCATCCGCTCCAACGACTTCAACATGAACATGGCCATCGTCCACGCGTGGACCACGGCCCTGACGGCGCTGCCGGAGAAGGCCGAAAAAAAGTCCAGCTCTGGCGAACCTGTCCTGGTGGAGTCGATTCCGTCACAGGCGCTGTAGTTCAGAAGCCGAAGGAATTGGAACGTGCCGAGTACATCCTCGGTTTGTGCCGCCAGTTCCACAAGCTGCCCAGTGAGATTCTCGCCGAGCCGGTGGAGCTTCTCCAGCTGCTGAATATCGAAGGTCTCGGTAACCCGGACGGAGGGGTGAGCGATGGCTGATGACATCACACTTACCGTCCGGGTCCGCGATATGACGCGTGGCGATTTCAATCAGATTCGCCAGCGGATGCGCGGTATGGGTGGTGACATCCGCCGGATCGGCCGGGACTCCGACGGCGCAACGCAGAGTTCCGACCGGTTCGCGAACTCGCTGACCGGTCTCCAGCGGAAGCTGAGTCAGTTCCAGCGCACGGGCAGGACGGCCCGGCATGAGATGGACTTCATGCGCCGCTCCATGGGGCTGCTGGGACGTGACCTGCGGAGTGCCGCTGCGGACGGTGAACTGACGGAGGACCAGTTCCGCAGTCTGCGCCGCGAGCTGGAACGCACCCGTCTCGACTTCGACCATCTGGACAACCAGCTGCGTCGTCAGGACGCCATGGCGCAGCGGCGTGCGCGGAACGCGGCCGACCGTCAGCGTGAGGCTGAGCGGCTGCGTCGTGAGGCGGCTCGTTCGACGGCGCAGGCGCAGCGTGAGGCTGAGCGTCGGGCGCGCGAGGAGCGGCGTCGTCAGGAAGCCGATGCGCGGGCGATCGTCGCGCTGCGGCGTCGTATGTCGCAGGCGCATGCGGCGGCGTTGCGTGAGGAGGCGCAGCGCAATGCGGCGGCGTTGCGGGACGAGGTGCGTCAGCAGCAGTCCCGCGCGCGGATGATTGTTGCGCAGCAGCAGCGGATCTCTCGGGCCCACGCGGCGGCTCTGCGCGAGGAGGCGCAGCGCAACCGGCGTGCGGAGGCCGAGCGTGACCGTGCCGCGCGTGCGGCAACGGCGCAGCAGCAGCGTGATGTCACTCGTCTGGCGGGGCTCAGTGAGCGGCCCGGTCGTCGTCCTGTTTCTCCTCGTGTTCAGCGTATCCGGCAGGACAACCAGGGTCTGACCTTGCGGTTCAGGGCTCTGGGCCAGGACGACATGGACCGGATGGCCCGGAGCTTCGACAGGCTTCAGCGGGCCATGGCCGGTGTCTCGGGCGGTTCGGGACGGGCTCAGCGGACGGTGCGGTCCCTGAACACGGACCTGCGTGCGATGGCGCGGGCGCTTCAGGATGCACAGAACGCGGGGTCGCTGTCGCGGCGTGAGTTCAATGCGCTGTCGAACGGCATACGGGTGACGACGCGCGACATGCGCGCGCTCCGGCGTTCCGGTGACATCACCCGGTCGTCGTTCCGGGACATGCGGCGTGAGGCTTCCGCCTTGCGGGCACAGCTGACGCTGGTCGGCGGTGAGGCCACCCGGATCCGGCGGCTTGATTCGAGTCTGCTGCTGCTTCAGCGGCGGATGCGGGACAGCCGACACGGCGCGGGCATGATGCGCCGGTCGATGTCCCGCATGGGTGAGGGCATGGTCGGCGGTCTGCGTGGGGGCCTTCTTGCCACGCTCGGGCTGGTCGGGGCGATGAAGTGGCTTGGGTCCCACCTCAAGATGAACAAGCGCTGGACGATGATCCTTGTCGCGGCGCTGCTGCTCATCGGTCCGATTGCTCAGGCTCTGGGCGGTCTGCTGGTCGCGGCGCTCGGTGGTGCGTTCATCGCGCTCGGCGCGCTGGCGCTGAAGAACAGCGATGTCGTCAAGGGTGCCTTCCGTGAGATGAAGGAGGTCGTCGCTTCCACAGCCCGTGAGGCGGCCAAGCCCATGGAGGGCGACCTCGTCCGGGGCATCCGTTCCGTGGGCGAAGCGGTGGACGAGATGTTCCCGGCGCTGCGGGCGGCGTTCACGGCGACGGGTCCTTTGATCGAGGACTTCTTCGGGGCCTTCACGGACTTCGCCGGTTTCTCCCTGGACGGGATTGTCACGTCCCTGGAGCAGATGGGTCCGGCGATGGAGGGCTTCCGCTCTGCCATGGCCATGGTCGGCAAGGGCTTCGGAGACATGTTCGCCGCGATGACGGCGAACGGTGGTGCCGAGGCTCTGCGGGACGTGTGGCTCACCCTCGGCCGGGAGCTGGCCAACCTGCTCGTCGGTATCGGTGAGTTCATCAACATGGCCACCCAGTCCGGCACGGCCACCATGTTTCTGGTCGGTGTGTTCCGGTCGCTTTCGGGTGTTCTGAACATCGTCGAGACCGGTCTTGCTGTCGTCGACACGATGTTCGGCAGTCTCTTCCAGCACATCAACCAGAACGTCATGGGGTTTGCCGACCTGACCGGCGGCATCGAAGGAATGAGCACGTCCTTCGTCGATTCCGGTCAGAGCGCGGGTGAGCTGAAGAAGCAGCTGGCCGACGTCAATAAAGAGATCGCGGAAATGCAGAAGATCCGCGATGTCGCCGAGGATCTCGGCCCGTCGGGCGGTGAGTTCCACCGCCAGAAGTTCAACGCCACCGATCAGGATCTCGCCGCTGCGCAGACCAAGCGGCGAAATCTCCTCGCGGCCATCTCGGAAGCCGAGAGCGGCGCGGCGGCGAACACGCGTGAGCATGCGGCTGCCGTCAAGAGCTTGACGCAGAGCATGCAAGAGCTGAACAACGAGATGCTCGGGAAGCTCGATGCGCGGGCCGCGATGGAGGAATCCATCGACAACGCGGCGAAGAAGGCCAAGGAATTCTCCGGCGCGATCAAGATCCAGAACGGTCAGTTCGACCTCGCGCACACAAAGAGCCGTGAGGTCTACGAGTCGCTGGCTCAGGTCGCGAGGAACACGGCCGAGGCTGCCACGCAGGCGGAGAAGGCCCACGCCCCTCTCAGTGAGATCAATGCGGTCTGGGGCCGTGGACGCTCGCAGCTCATGGCTCTCGGTACGGCTTTCGGTGTGCCGAAGTCCGAGCTTGAGCTGTTCATCGACACGGTTCTGGCGACTCCCGAGTCCGTCAAGACCAAGCTGGAGGTCGAGAAGGCGCAGGCGGACGCTGCGGTTGCGGAGACGAAGCGGAAGCTTCATGAAGTCGACGGGACCAAGGCCGAGGCCCAGGCGACGGTCGACAACTTCCGTGCCATGGAGCGTGCCTCCATGGTCGAGTCGAAGCTGAACGCCATCGACGGCAGGACGGCGACCGCCACCCTCGTCATCAACCAGTTCAAGACGACCACGATCAAGACGATCCAGCAGTACCAGAAGGAGTTCCTGACTGGTCGTTCGCAGCACGACATCACCGGTGCCACCGGCGGCAAGTTCACCGGCCGGGCCTTCAAGCGCGGCTACGCCAATGGTGGCCGGGTCCACGGTCCGGGCACGGGCACCAGTGACGATGTGTTCGCGCCGTGGCTGAGCAACGGCGAGTTCGTGATCCGGGCCGATTCGGTCCGCAAGTACGGCGAGCGCATGCTCAACATGATCAATGAGGGCAGCTACGCCAAGATGGGGTTCGCCAAGGGCGGCTCGGTCCGTGGTGAGGCCCGGCAGGCGATCAAGCCGATCAAGGAAGCCACCTCGGGGACCACCGAGAAGAACCTGCTGCGTCTGATGGGCCAGATCATCAAGGGTTCCATCAAGATGGCGACGGCTCTGAAGTCGGTGACCAGTGCGCTCGACAAGGCGAAGAACAAGCTGAGCAGCATCAAGAGCGAGGCGAAGTCGCTGAGCAGTTCGGTGAAGTCCCGCACCATGACGGGGATCACCGAGGGGGTCAATACGGACAAGGCTGTGACCATGTCCGCTCTCATGACCCGGATGACGCGGGGCCGGGACAAGGCGGTCGCTTTCTCCCGTGCTCTGAAGACCCTGCGCAAGCGGGGTCTGGCGAAGGGTCTGCTGCGGCAGGTCGCCGAGGCCGGTGTCGACGGCGGCGGCCTGGAGACGGCCGGTGCGCTGCTGCGGTCGTCGGGCAGCGAGCTGAAGTCGATCAACTCGCTGTACGGGCAGATGTCCAGTGCGGGGTCGAGTGCGGGCAAGACGACGGCGGACGCTCTCTTCGGGGCGCAGATCAAGTCGCAGGAGAAGCTGGTCAAGGCTCTGACGGAGCTGTCGGCCCAGCTGAAGAAGGCGGCTTCGAAGTCCAAGAAGAAGAAGGCGACCGGCGGCATCATCGGTGCCGCGACCGGTGGTCTTCGCGGCGGTCTCGTCGAGGTCGGTGAGCACGGTCCGGAGCTGATCCGGCTGCCGTTCGGGTCGAGTGTGTACTCGAACCCGGACTCGCGGCGTATCGCGGGTCAGGGCGGTGGCGGCTCGGGCGACATCTACCACCTCACCCTGACTGTCGGCGGGCGGGCCCTCGACGAGATCTGGATCGACACCGGACGCCGTGTGGTGCGTACGCACGGCGGCAAGGTGGAGGCTCTGCTCAACACCCGCAAGTAGTACGTCAGTTCAGCCCGGTCCCTCTTCGTGAGGGGCCGGGCTTTTCTTCTACCTCGGACATGAATGTAGGGAGCATTTGTCATGCATCGGTACAAGAGCTTCAACGCCGCCATGGCGACCACCGCCGCTCAGGCGTCGGTCACCACCGGCACCGCGATCAAGACGATGCTCCAGATCGCAACCCCCTCGACCCGGCAGATCCAGCTGATCTCGTGGGGGTTCACCATCGACGACACCCCCGGCGCGGACGGCATCGTCGAGCTTCTCCAGTCCGACGTCGCCGCCACGGTGACGGCGCACGGCGCCTCCGGTGTGCAGCCGCTGGATCCCAACGCGCCCGCGTCGCTGATGACGCTGGGCACGAGCGCGACCGGCTTCACGGCGACCGCCGAGGGGACCACCACGGCGTCGCGCATGTTCGACGCCGTCGCCCTCAGCGCGACCACCTCGGAGTCGCCCTACACCTACGTCTACCAGTGGATGCCCGACGAGCGGCCGATCATCGCCGTCTCGAAGTTCCTGCGCATCCGCGCGACCACCCCCACCACGGCAGTCGACATGCGCTGCTGGGTCTGCTGGGACGAGTGACCGGGAAGGCTGATCATGCCGGGGAGTATCGCAGCGCGGGTCATGGCGTACCAGCGCCGTATGAGCGGCAGCGCCGGTCCGCTGTCCGCGTCCGGGGAAGCCAGCAATGGCGAGCCCGTGCAGATCGAGCTTTTGATCAACGGTGAGTGGGTCGACATCACGGCCTACGTGATGGTCCGTGACGACGGCGGCAACATCTCCATCACCCGAGGCCGCCGCGACGAGGGCGGCACCGCCGACCACGCCGTGCTCAACCTCCTGCTGGACAACCGGGACGGCCGCTGGTCCCCGCGCAATCCGACGGGAACGTACTACGGGCTCATCGGCCGCAACCAGCCGATCCGGGTGTCGGTGCCCAACGGTCTCGGCGGCAAGAGCTACCGGTTCTGGGGCGAAGTCTCCACCTGGCCGCAGATGTGGGACCCCACGGGGACGGACATCTGGGTCGAGCTGGAGGCGAGCGGCATTCTGCGGCGCCTGTCGCAGGGACCGCCGTCGGAGAACTCCCTCATCTACGACGGGATCACGAGCCCTCAGCTGAGCGGGCTGCGTGCGTACTGGCCGTGCGAGGACCCTTCGGATGCGACGGAGATCAAGTCGGCGCTTGTCAACGGTTCACCCATGGTCTTCGTGGACCAGGCCGCTGACATGTCCAGCTCCACCGTGTTCGGTGCGAGCGCTCCCCTGCCCGTGTTCAGCAATGCGGGCATGCAGGGTGGTGTTCAGAGGTACGACTCGCCGAGTGCGACTCAGGTCAGGTTCCTGCTGTATGTGCCGCCGGAAGGCGCAGGGGCGGATCTCGATCTGATCGTCCGTGTGGCGCAGCTGGAGGACGTCAGTATCTCCAGTCATTCCCTGTTCGAGATCTTCTACAACGCGCCTCGCGGCACGTATGACGGGGTGACACCGGCGGGGAGTCTCAGCCTGGAGACCAAGGATCTTCAGGGGCTCACCTTCGGCGCGGTTCTGCATCACGGTGTCGATGTCCGGGGCAAGCTGCTGAGGTTCTCTCTCGAACTCCAGGAGAGCGGCACCAGCTCGATCTACACGATCCGCACCCTGGATCTTGTCACGGGTGAAGAGGCTGCGGTCTCGCAGACCCGGACCACTACACAGCTGAACCGCTGCATCTCCGTGTCCCCGTTCGTCGAGGCGTACGTCGATCCGAGCACCACCATCACGGCGACCGGGCTGCCTGGTGGCGTTCTCGGGCACATCACGGTCCAGGACCAGATCACCGACATCGAAGACCTCGGGCTCCGGCTCAACCCCGTGGGCGAGGCCGCCGGACGCCGCGTGGAGCGGCTGTGCGCCGAGGACGGGGTCGCCTTCGACTCGATCGGCAACCTCGACGACACCGTGGGCATGGGCGGTCAGGAGAAGCTGAGCCCTCTGGAGCTGATGCGGGAAGCGGAGCTGGCTGACGACGGCATGCTCTTCGAGAGCCTGGCCGTCATGGGTCTGGGCTACCGGACGAGGGCCTCGCTGACCAACCAGGACCCGCAGCTGACGCTCAACTACGCGGGCTTCAACCTGTCCGAGGTCCCGCTGCCGGTCGAGGACGACCGGTTCATCCAGAACGCGGTCACTGTGACGGTGAACGGCTTCTCCCAGACCTACAAGCTGGAGGAAGGCGTTCTGTCGACGGCGCCTCCGCCTGCCGGTGTGGGCCTGTACGGGCAGGACGTCACCCTCAACCTGGAGAGCACCGCCGATGCTGCGTTGCTCGACCAGGCGGCGTGGCGTGTCCATGTGGGGACTGTGGACGAGGCCCGGCACCCGCAGATCAGTGTGAACCTGGCGCACTCCACGTTCACGTCGAACCCGGCGCTCAAGCAGGCGGTGCTGGGGCTGAAGCCGGGTGACCGGATCGTGGTCGAGAACCCCCCGGCATGGCTGCCGTCGGACGACATCGACCAGATCATCCTCGGGTTCGAGGAGACCATCACCCACTTCGAGCACCGGGTGACGTTCATCTGCGCTCCGGCTTCCCCCTACCGGGTGGGTGTGCTGGACACGGCGCTGGCGCGGTGTGACACGGACGGGTCGGCGCTGGTGGAGACGGTGAACTCGTCGGCGACGTCGCTGACGGTGGCGCCGACGACGGCGAACACCCAACGGGTGCTGTGGACCACGGACTCGGGCGAGTTCCCCTTCGACGTCCGCCTGGGCGGCGAGGTCGCGACCGTCACCAGCATCACCAGCTGGCTGGACGACTCCTTCACCCGTACCGAGTCCAGCACCTGGGGGACGCCGACGATCGGCAGCGCCTGGGCCCAGTCCGGCGGGTCGGCGACCGACTACTCGGTCAACGGCAACGCGGGCGTGCACCTGCTGTCCACGGTGGACGTCTCGCGGCGTTCGTCGGTGACGGCGGTGTCGGCCGACTTCGACATCTACTGCGACATCACCACCTCCGCGCTCGCGACCGGCGCCTCCCTGTTCGGGGCAGTGACGGCTCGCATGCAGAACAGCACGAACATGTACCTGGCCCGGCTGGAGTTCACGACGGCGAACACGGTGCTGCTGGTTCTGCGGAAAACGATCGCCGATGTGAGTACGGATCTCGATTCCTACACGGTGCCGGTCACGCATGTCGCCGGAACGTATATCCGGGTCCGTTTCCAGGGCTACGGCAACCGGCTCAAGGCCAAGGCGTGGGCGGCGGCGGACGCCGTGGAGCCGCCGGAATGGCACACCGAAGGAACCGACAACGTGCTCAGCCAGGCGTATTCGGTCGGCACGCGTTCCATCACCGTCACCGGTAACACCAACGTGAATCCCGAGATCCGGTACGACAACTACGAGGTCATCAACCCGCAGGTTTTCACGGTCACGCGCAGCGTGAACGGGGTCTCGAAGTCGCAGACGGCCGGTACGGATATCCGCCTGGACAAGCCCACCATCATCTCTCTGTAAGGAGGCCCTGTGCCTGAGGCGTACCCGCAGCCCCTTGCGGGACAGAAGATCACGGCCTCCTTGCTGAGGTCGATGCTGCCGCAGACGGTCCGTAAGACCGCCGACACCTCAAGGAGCGCCACCACGACATTCGCCGACGACGACCACCTCACCTTCGCCGCCGAGGCGAGCGCCGTCTACACGATGGTGGGCTGGATCAAGTATTTCGCCAGCAATACGCCGGACATCAAGATTCAGTTCTCGGTGCCGTCCGGATGCCTGGGTGAATGGGCATGGATCATGCCTGGTGCCACCACGTTGGCTACCACTACTACAGGTTATTCGATTCGTACGGAAACCAATGATGTGTCCGGCTCCCGAACCGGCTACGGCACGAGCGACTCCACCATGTTCACGCCGATATCCGGGCTTTTCCGTATGTCATCGACGGCCGGGAACATCGTGCTCCAGTGGGCCCAGAACACCTCGGATGCAACCGCGACCGTGATGTACACCGACAGCTGGCTCCAGTTCCAGCGAATCGCCTGAAAGGAATACATCATGGAGCAGGTCATCATCGGCTTCCCTTACTACAAGGCTGAGTCGCATGACAATAGCGAGAACCGCGTCACCCTCACATTCTCCGTGACGGTCGAGGGGTCCCTCGGGGGCGCCACGGAGGACAACGTGGCCGACGCTGTACGGGACTACCTCGCGGGCCTTTCGGGCGTCACTGGATCGTCGCTCATTCGCCGCTCCAACACGCAGACATCACTCTGACCATGGCAACGCAGGCGAAGTTCTACCGGAACGTACCGCTGCTGATACAGCCGCAGACCTGGACGCTTCTCACCTACGAGAAGTCGATCCGTAACGACCGCTCGATGTGCCGGGATCTGTCGGTGATCATGCCGCCGTTCGACGGCGACTTCATCTGGTCGCGGAACATCCGCTGGGCCGCCATCACCGTGCCCGAGGGCGATGTGAGGCCCCGGCAGATCATGTCCCGGTTCATCCGGGACCCGCAGGGCCTGCGCGATGACACCGGCGCCGCCGACCACCTGGCTTCTCCCGGCCGGAACTGGGAGACGACCACGTGGCAGTTCCACGGCGAGGCCTATGAGCCGGTCGGCGTGGAGGTCTGGCACGACCACGACGTGCCGTGGGCCGTCGAGCACGCACAGTTCGTGGCGACGACCTGGGACTACTGACAAGGAGCATCATCATGGCCATACCCCTGTCCGCTGACCGTATGGTCGCCGCCCTCAAGGCGGAGGGTGTCCGGATCGTGGAGTACCGCGACTGGCGCACCCACAACCGCAACCACAAGGGCGCCTGGGGCCCCGTGAACGGCGTGATGATCCACCACACCGTCTCCTCGGGCACCGACCACTCCGTGGCGCTGTGCTACGACGGCCACGCCGATCTGCCGGGGCCGCTGTGCCAGGCCGTCGGCGCGAAGGACGGCCGGGTCTTCCTGACCGCCAACGGCCGCGCCAACCACGCCGGTTCCGGCGATGACGACGTTCTCGACGCGGTCGTTGCCGAGACGAAGCTGCCGGTCGACGACGAGGCGAACACCGACGGCAACGCCCACTTCTACGGCATCGAGCTGATCAACCTCGGCGACGGAAAGGACCCCTGGCCCGCCGAGCAGGTCGAGGCGGCGGTGCGGTGGGCGGCGGCGATCTGCCGTGCCCACGGCTGGAGCGAGGGCTCGGTGGTCGGTCACCGCGAGTGGCAGCCGGGCAAGGTCGACCCGCGCGGTGTCGACATGGACGTCTTCCGTGACCGGGTCGCCGCCCGGCTCGCCCACCCCGCGTCCTGGACTCCCGGAAGCAGCACTCCCCCGCCCGCGCCCGCGAAGACCGTGGAGCAGCGGCTGGCCGAGCTGGAGCAGCGTGTGACCCGTCTGGAGGCGTCGTGATGTCGGTGTACATGAAGGATCTGCTGGAGCGGGTGGTCTGGACGTTCCTGACGGCGGCGGGCGGTGTCGCGGTGGCGGCCGGTCCGGCGCACTGGATGGAAGTCGGCGTGTGGCAGGGAGCGGCCATTGCCGGTCTCGCGGCGGCCGGGTCCCTGGTGAAGGGAATTCTGGCGCGCGGCGTCGGCAACCGGGACAGCGCTTCCAC
>Ga0307408_100000621_pt1 | contig 30117 bp, 35 predicted proteins | sample 322Cmetagenome_FD_202116 | JGI IMG/M metagenome (GOLD analysis project Ga0307408, IMG submission 202116) | Maize rhizosphere microbial communities from greenhouse at UC Davis, California, United States - 322HYB-C-3 | ecosystem: Host-associated > Plants > Roots > Rhizosphere > Soil | place...
CTGGACTCCGTACAAAAAGAAGCCTGCGGCTGCTAAGAAAAAAATTCAAAAAAGAGTAGAGAGAGACATGTTCAAAAAAATCCTGATTGCCAACCGTGGCGAGATCGCTTGCCGCGTCGCTGCAACCGCACGCCGCCTGGGCATCAAGACCGTCGCCGTGTATTCGGACGCGGACGCGAATGCCAAGCACGTCGCTGTGTGCGACGAAGCGGTGAACATCGGCCCGGCCGCCGCCAAGGAGTCCTACCTGTGCGGCGACAAGCTGATCGCCGTGGCGCTGGCCGCCGGTGCGGAAGCGATCCACCCGGGCTATGGCTTCCTGTCCGAGAACGCCGAGTTCGCGGATGCCTGCGTCGAAGTGGGCCTGGCCTTCATTGGCCCGCCAGCTTCCGCCATGCGCGCCATGGGCTCGAAATCGGCTGCCAAGCAGCTGATGGAGAAGGCCAATGTGCCGCTGGTGCCGGGCTACCACGGTGACAACCAGGATGCAGGCTTCCTGCAAGAACAAGCCGACCGCATTGGCTACCCTGTCCTGCTGAAGGCTTCGGCCGGCGGCGGCGGCAAGGGCATGCGCGTGGTCGAATCGTCCGAAGCGTTCAAGGATGCGCTGGCATCCTGCAAACGCGAGGCAATCAGCTCTTTCGGCGACGACAAGGTGCTGGCGGAGAAGTACCTGCAACGCCCGCGCCACATCGAGATCCAGGTGTTCGCCGACACGCACGGCAACTGCATCTACCTGTTCGAGCGTGACTGCTCCGTGCAGCGCCGCCACCAGAAAGTGCTGGAAGAAGCGCCGGCGCCAGGCATGAGTGCAGAGCGCCGCGCTGCGATGGGCGAAGCCGCTGTTGCTGCTGCCCGCGCGGTCGGCTACGTGGGCGCAGGTACGGTGGAATTCATCGCCAACCAGGACGGCAGCTTCTACTTCATGGAGATGAACACCCGCCTGCAGGTTGAACATCCTGTGACCGAGATGATCACCGGTACCGACCTGGTGGAGTGGCAGATCCGTGTCGCTGCCGGCGAAACCCTGCCGAAGAAGCAGGAAGAGCTGACCATCAACGGCCACGCGATCGAAGCGCGCATCTACGCCGAGAATCCTGAGAAGGGTTTCCTGCCGTCGATCGGCACGCTGCGCCACCTGGAAACGCCGGCAAGCGTCAACTTTGAGTTGGGCGGCGTGCCGGGCCATCCGGCCGCAGTGCGCATCGATTCCGGCGTGCGTCCCGGCGATGCAATCTCGCCGTTCTACGATCCGATGATCGCCAAGCTGATCGTCTGGGGCGCAGACCGCAAGCAGGCGCTGGCCCGCATGGCGCAAGCGCTGTCGCAGTACCAGATCGTGGGCCTGGCGACCAATATCGCCTTCCTCAAACGCCTGGTGGAAGGCGATGCCTTCGCCAACGCCGACCTGGATACCGGCCTGATCGAACGCAATCACGACGCGTTGTTCCCGCCTGCGCGCTCGATCCCGGTGGCAGCCGTGGCACTGGCCGCGGTATCCCTGATCGAAGAAGAGAAAGACAAGTCGGCCGCACAATCGGGCGCCAACAAAGGCGATCCGTGGGGCCAGGCGCTGGGCTGGCGCATGAACTTTAACTATGCGCGCAAGCTGGCGTTCAGCGACGAGCATGGCAAGCAGTACACGCCGATGCTGACCTACCTGCCGCACGGCTGGCACTTCGAGATCAAAGGCCTGGAAGTCGACCTGTCGCTGTTCAAGCAGGATGGCGTGGACCTGAGCATCAAGCTGGGCGAGACGTCGGTGCACGGCACTGTGCGCCGTGATGGCGACGTGTTCCACGTGTTCACCGGCGGCGGCCATTATGTGCTGGACTATAACGACCCGATGGCGCACGCCGGCGAGACGGAAGCCGAAGGCGGCCGCCTGACCGCGCCGATGCCGGGCAAGGTCGTCGCCGTGCTTGCAGAAAAAGGCAAGGAAGTGAAGAAGGGCGATGCGCTGGTCATCATGGAAGCGATGAAGATGGAACACACCATCTCCGCGCCACATGACGGGGTGGTGGAAGAGATCCTGTACGCAGTAGGCGACCAGGTGGCAGACGGCGCGCCGCTGCTGGCCTTCAAGACCGCCGCTTAAGGAGAGGCGCATGCGCATCCTGCTGTATCGCGCGGATGGCAATACCGCGCCGTGGATCAAGGACTTTGCGGACTTCCTGCCGGAGGCAGAAGTGGTGGTGTGGCGCGAAGGCGCCGACCTGCCGGCCTGCGACTATGCCGTGCTGTGGACGCCGCCACAGGCGATGCTGGCCGACCTGGCGCGTGTGAAGGCGATCTTCCTGACCGGTGCCGGTGCCGATGCGATCATGAAATACTCGCACGCGATTCCGCCGCACATCCCGATCGTCCGCCTGAACGATGCCGGAATGGGTATCCAGATGGCGGAGTACGTCACGCATGCGGTGCTGCGCTACTTCCGCCGCCTCGACGAGTACGAGGCACAAGCCCGCTCCGGCGCGTGGCTGCAACTGGAGGCGCGCGACAAGGCAGATTTTTCCGTTGGCGTCATGGGCGTTGGCGCGCTCGGCTCGCACGTGATCGAGGCGCTCAAGCCTTTCGGCTTCCCGCTGCGTGCCTGGAGCCGTTCGCCGAAATCGCTGGCTGGCGTCGAAGCCTTCCATGGTGACGCAGGGTTGGATGGCTTCCTTGGTTCATCGCGCGTGGTGGTGTGCATGCTGCCGTTGACGGAAGAAACCACCCACATCCTCAGCCGCGCCAACATGATGAAGATGCCGCAGGGCGCCTACATCATCAACGTTGGGCGTGGTGCGCATATTTCCGAGCCGGACTTGCTGTCGCTGATCAAGTCCGGTCAGATTGCGGGCGCCACGCTGGACGTATTCCGCAACGAGCCGCTGCCGGCCCAGCACCCGTTCTGGCAGGAGCCGCGCATTACAATCACGCCGCATATTTCCGCGCTGACGCTGCGCCGCGAAAGCGTGGAACAGATGGTCGGCAAGATGCGCCAGCACGCACGCGGCGAAGAAGTCGCCGATGTCATCAATCGCACAAAGGGATACTGAAATGAGTTTGCCAAAGAAGGTCAAGATTGTTGAAGTGGGTCCACGCGACGGCCTGCAGAATGAAAAGGGCGACGTGCCGGCCGAGGTGAAGATCGAGCTGGTGAACCGCCTGACGGAAGCGGGGTTCCCGAATATCGAAGCAGCATCCTTTGTGTCACCGAAGTGGGTACCGCAAATGGCGACTTCGAAAGAAGTCATGGCTGGCATTACCCGCAAGCCGGGCGTGATCTATTCCGCGCTGACGCCGAATATGCAGGGCTTCGAGGCCGCACTGGCGGCCGGCGCCAATGAAGTGGTGATCTTTGGCGCGGCGTCGGAAGCGTTCTCGCAGAAGAACATCAACTGCTCGATCGCGGAATCGATTGAGCGTTTCGTGCCGGTCGCGAAGGCTGCCAAGGACGCGGGGCTGCGCCTGCGCGCTTCGGTCAGCACGGCGTTTGGCTGCCCATACCAGGGTGAAGTGCCGCTGGATTCCGTCGCTTATGTGGTGAGCCGCATGCGCGACCTGGGCTGCGACGAGATCGATATTGCCGATACCATCGGCGTGTCGACCCCGCGCAAGACGCAGGCCGTGATGGAACGTGCGATCAAGGAATTCCGCGCCAATTCGCTGGCTGGCCACTTCCACGATACCTACGGCCAGGCGCTGGCGAATATCTACGCCTCGATGGAACTGGGGATTGAGATCTTCCACTCCTCCGTATCCGGCCTGGGTGGCTGCCCTTATGCCAAAGGCGCTACCGGCAACATCGCTACCGAAGACGTGATTTACATGATGAATGGCCTCGGGATCGAGACCGGCGTGGACCTGGACAAGGTGGTCGATGCTGGCCAGTTCATTTCCAACTTCCTCGGCCGCAAGGCCGCCAGCCGCGCCGGCAACGCGATTGCCGCCAAACGCGCCGGGTGAGCCGCATGGCCAAGTGCCTGGCGGCTTGGGGGATATGCCTGGCGCTTGGCGCCGGCATGGCCCCTGCTCATGCCGAGGTGTCCCCGCAGGAAGCAAAGGACATGGTTCAGCAGCAGTCCTTCAAGCTGGTGGAGCTGATGTACACACTGAAGCGGGACGGGGCAGATGCCAGGACCACAACCATGGGCGCGGCTGTTCTCTTGCACATGACCGCCAGGTTTGCGCACCTGGCAGACCTGGATGAACTTGCAAAGGTCGTCAAGGATCCCGCTGCGCGAATCGTCCTGGAGGAGCGCTGGGATGCGCTTCAAAATGATGTGAACTCTATGTGTCTGCTTGAACCGGAAAGCCTGGAGAACATCAGCAAGACGACCTCCAACGGCAAGGTGGTCGCCGAAATCAAGGCGAGCCGGAAAGTCCTCGAGGCTGCTTGCCAGGCGGCTTACGCCAAATTGCCTGGAAAATAGGCGGGCAATCAGTTTTCATCCGAGCGGCCGCGCAGCAGGAAAACTGCCAGCAGCGTGGCCGCGGCGCGCTGCAATGATTGCCAGTTAGGCGTTGCGAACAGCGTTTCAAGGCGCGGCAGGGGATGTGGCGCGCCGTCAGCAATTTCACTCCACGTGCGCGCGAATTGCGCGATTCCGTTGCGCTCTTCGGCTGAAAAGACTGGTTCAGTGAAATGCTGCTTCCAGTCTGGCGTTACCCAGTCTTCCCATTGATTCAGCACTTCGTCCGCGGCCGACATGGCTGGCGCGGAGGCTTGCAGTTGCCGTTGTGCGTCGAAGGAGCTGGCCAGTTCAAGGTATTCAATGATGCGATTGCGCACGCGGCGCAGGCCGACCGGCTGCTCGGGCACTGAAGCGCGCGGGGTACGCAGCCAGTAATACAAATCGTACGTGGTGGCGTTTTCTGGTGGCGAACCTTCCGGGATATCGGCTTTTTGCTGCCACAGCGGGAACCAGTGCGGGTCGCGCACATGTTCAGCGCCGGCTTGCGCACCACCGAATTGCACATGACGCACCTGGGCCTCTGCCAGGCTGTGCACATTTGCGCCGCTGGCCAGGAAGGGGGAGTAGAGTTGCGGCAGGTCGTCGTGCCAGTCGCAGACAGGGCACGTTGCAAGCGAGCCGGGGGCGCCGGCGAAGGTGGCGTATCCGCAGCAAGGGCAGGTGTACATGGCTCTGATCCTAATGCAGAAAAAAAAAGACCTGCACGAATGCAGGTCTTTTTTCTGAAACTTGGTCGGAGTACAAGGATTCGAACCTTGGACCCTCTGCTCCCAAAGCAGATGCGCTACCGGGCTGCGCTACACTCCGAAGAAGCAAGATAATACAAGCTGGGTTGGGGATCGTCAACCCCCAATTTAAAAGTTGGAGAATTTAGATGCCTTATCGAACGCCGGGATGGCGTATTGCGGCCGGTATCGTTATTTCTTTGTTACTGCACTTAGCGGCGGTGGTGTTGGTGCGCCTGCCTGAACCGCGCAATGTAGCCGATCCGCGTACCTGGCTGACGAAGGTGGAAGTGAGGATAGTGGCGGCGCCTCCGCCGCCTGAGCCTGTGCCGAAAGTAGATAGCAAGCCTGAGCGCGTTGCAGTCGCCGAGCCGCGCCGCCAGCCGCGCCGTACCGAGCAGCGCAAAAGCGCTTCTAAAGTTGAATCGGAGCCGGCAGTCCAGCGGGCGAAGGAATCCACGCTGGTCCTGCGGCCGGCCGAGCCTGGGCCTGCGCCTGCGCCGCATTTCGACCGAGAAGCCGCCAAAGCCGCCGCCCGCGATATTGCCGGTGAGCTGGACAAGGCCCCGCCAAAACTGCGCGAAACGCGCGATGAAAAGCTGGCCCGCCAAATCCAAAGCGCCGCCCGCCCCAATTGCAAAGACGGCATCCCCGGCGGCCTCCTGGCCCCGCTCTACCTGATGATGGACAAGAAGGACAGCGGCTGCAAATGGTAAAAAATAAATGGGGACGTACCCCATTTAAGAGATTCATTTAAATGGGGTACGTCCCCATTTATTTTTTATTGCTTTAGCTCGAGGGCGCGGTCGTAGAGGGCGTTCTTTTTCTTGCCGGTGATTTGGGCGGCGAGGGCCGCGGCTTGTTTTACTGGCAATTCGGCGAGGAGGATTTGCAGGATGCGGTCGGTTTCGGCGTCGTGGCCTTCTTCAGCTGGGGGGGCGCCTTCGATCAGGACCACGAACTCGCCTTTTTCGTGGTTGGCGTCGGATTTGAGCCAAGCGACAGCTTCGCCCAACGGGCAGCGGTGGATTTGCTCGAACAGCTTGGTCACTTCGCGGGCGAATACGACCTGGCGCTCGGCGCCGAAGGCGTCGGCTAGCGCCTGGGCACACTCGATAATACGGTGGGGGGCTTCGTAGAACACCAGGGTGGCGGGGGCGGCAACCAAGCCCTGCAATACGGCTTCGCGCTGCTTGGCTTTTGATGGCAAAAATCCAACAAAGTGGAACTGGTCGTTGACCAGGCCGCTGGCCGACAGCGCGGCGACGGCGGCCGATGCACCTGGCAGGGGGACCACGCGCAGGCCGGCCGCCCGCACGGCGTCCACGATCCGGGCGCCGGGGTCGGAAACTGCGGGCGTACCGGCATCCGATACCAGGGCGATGCGTTCGCCGGCCTGCAGCCGGGCGATCAGGCCTTGTGCCGCTTCGCGCTCGTTGTGCATGTGGGCTGCGATCAGGGGCTTGTGCAGGCCGAAACGGTTCATCAGCTGCGCGGTGTTGCGGGTGTCTTCGCAAGCGACCGCGTCGACCAGCGACAGCACATGCAAGGCGCGCAGGCTAATGTCTGTAACATTGCCGATTGGCGTAGCCACCACGTATAAAGTTGCCGTAGGATAATTTTGATGGGCGGTCTCGCTGAGGATTGGTAAACTGGCGAGAGGGCTGGAATCGTGTGCTGTCATTGGGGGAAGGATGCTGTTTAAAAATATCAAAAATCTGATACTCGGCGTTGCCACGGCCATGTTGGCCAGCGCTTGTAGCACGCCGTGCGATGCGCCCGGGGGATTGTGCGCGCCAATCACTTCGGTGACAAGTGCGCCGCCGGCCGTTGCCAAGGCGCCGCGGCCGAAGCCTCCGGCGCCGCCGCCTGAGCCGGAAGTCGTGGTCGAAACCTTCTCCGTGCCCTCGCCGGAAGAGGCGGCGCGCCCGCCAAGCATCATGCAGGTCATCCCTCAGCCTGCGGAAAATGCTGACGGCAAGCGGGCTTTCCGCATCGCGCTGCTGCTGCCGCTGCGCTCGGAAGCGCTGGGCCGCGCTGCCGATGCTTTGCGCGCTGGCTTCATGGCGGCGCTGGAGCGTGACAGCCATGGCTTTGAAATCAATGTGGTGGAGACGGGCGATTCGCCGCAGGAGGTGCTGTCCGCCTACGTCACCGCCCAGGAAAAAAACGATATGGTGGTCGGCCCGCTGGCCCGTTCCGCCGTCACCGCCATTGCTTCGAGCCCGCTGGTGGAAAAGCCGACCATCGCGCTGAACCATCCGGAGCTGCGCGGCGATCCCCAGGTTCCGCCGCAGATGCTGGTGATCGGCCTGTCGATCGAGGATGAGGCGCGCCAGGTGGCGGAATGGGGCGCTCGCGAAAACCCTTCTGCCAAGGCGCTGGTCATTTCGGGTAATTCGTCCTGGCAGAAGCGCATTGCCGGCGCGATGACGGCGCAGTTGCAGCGCCTTGGCCTGCGTCCGCGCAGCGTCGACCTGACGCCGCTTAATGGCTACCTGCAGGATTCTGAACTGGTGGCCCTGCGCAGCCGGCTGCAAAGCGAGCCGGCCGGCGTGCTGTTCGCGGCGCTGGACCCGGACCAGGTGCGCCAGCTCAAAATCGCGCTGTCGGCGCCGCCGCTGGGCGATATCCCGCTGTATGGCACTTCTTCCCTGAACCCTGGCCGCAGCATGTACCGCGCCGGGGCGGAGCTGGACGGCGTGCGCCTGCTGGACTTGCCATGGCTGGTGCAGCGCGACCATCCCGCGGTGATGACTTATCCGCAACCGATTCCGCGCGATGAGGCGCGCATCAGCGCCGACATGGAGCGCGTCTATGCGCTGGGCATCGATGCCTTCCGTATCGCCCGCGAAATCGCCATCCAGCCGCAGCGCCGCTTCCAGCTCGATGGCGTGACCGGCCAGCTGACCATCGATTTCGGCACCGGCCCGTCCTGGTTCGAACGGATCGAGGTGCCCGCCGAGTACCGCAACGGCGTGCCGGTACCGCTGGCCCAATAAGGAAAACGCATGCCCCGCACCGAACTGCAGGAGATCGGCCGGGGCGGCGAAGACCGCGCCTTGGCCTACCTGCAGCAGCAGGGGCTCACGCTGGTCGAGCGTAATTTCCTGTGCAAGACGGGGGAACTGGACCTGGTCATGCGCGATGGCGAGCACCTGGTGTTTATCGAGGTCCGGGAGCGCAATAATCCCCGTTTTGGCGGCGCCGCCGCCAGTATTTCCCCCGCCAAGAAGCTGCGCATCCTGCGTGCAGCCAGGTTTTACCTGCTGCGTTTTGCCAAAATGCCACCATGCCGCATCGACGTGGTGGCCATCGACGGCGAACGCATTAATTGGATGCGCAACGCTATCATTGATCAAATGTAAGCATTTTTAACAGCGCTTGTGAGGCTGGCCTGGCCGCTGCACTATAATTACGCACACTATGACCAATCAACGCATTCTCTCGCACTTCCACGAAAGTGCCGAAATCAAGATCCAGTCCGCAACCGTCCTGGCCCAGCCAATCGCGCAAGCGGTGGACTTGATGTTCTCTGCCCTCTCGAACGGCAACAAGATCCTGGCCTGCGGCAATGGCGGCTCGGCGGCTGACGCCCAGCACTTCGCTGCGGAACTGGTGGGCCGTTTCGAGCGTGAACGCTTCCCGCTGCCGGCCATTTCGCTGGCGACCGACACCTCCATCCTGACCGCTGTGGCCAACGACTACAGCTACCGCGAGATCTTCTCCAAGCAGGTGCAGGCGCTCGGCCAGGCTGGCGACATCCTGCTGGCGGTTTCCACGTCGGGCAATTCGGCCAACGTGATGGCGGCTATCGAGGCGGCGCTGGAGCGCGAGATGCGTGTAGTGGCACTGACCGGCAAGGGTGGCGGCGCAATCGGCAAGATGCTGACCGACGCCGACGTCCATATCTGTGTACCGGCTGACCGTACCGCCCGTATCCAGGAAGTTCACCTGCTGACCATTCACTGCATTTGCGACGGCATTGACGTCGCACTGTTCGGAGGAGATGTAAATGAATAAAGCCCGCCCACTTTCGCTGGCCGTGATGGCCGCGGTCCTGGCGAGCACCACCCTGTCCGCTTGCGCCCCGATCCTCGTGGGCGGCGCGGTTGCAGGTACCCTGGCGGCATCGGATCGCCGCACCCTGGGCGCGCAGACTGAAGACAAGTCGATCGTTGTGAAGGCCGAGGTGAAGATACCTAATGTCGCCGGCAAAAGCGCCCACGTCAACGTGAACAGCTTTAACCGCCGCGTGCTGCTGACCGGCGAAGTGCCTGATGACGAGACCAAGGCCAAGGTGGAGCGCGAAGTGCGTGCCATTGACGGCGTGATGACCGTGACCAATGAGCTGGAAGTGGGCTTCTCCTCCAGCTACACCTCGCGGTCCAACGATGCGCTGATCACTTCCAAGGTCAAACTGAGCCTGGCGGATGCCAAGGATATCTCGGCCAACTCCTTCAAAGTGGTTACCGAGAAGGGCGCCGTGTTCCTGATGGGCCGTGTGACCCAGCGTGAGGGCACGCAGGCGGCCGACATCGCGCGCGGCGTGTCCGGCGTGACCAAGGTTGTTAAGGTATTCGAGTACATCACCGAGGACGACGTCAAGCAGTACCAGCCGTCCCAGCAGGCTTCACAAGGCTAAAGAAACATCATGAGTACGGGCTCCAGGGCGTGGATTAAACCGGCGATTGCGTTTGCCGTCATCGCCGGCATTGGCTTCACGGCTTACCAGTCGCTCAACAAGCACCAATCCGCCCCTGCGGTCACCTTCCTCGGCATCAAAGGGGAAAAGATCACTCCTGAGAGCCTGAAGGGCAAGGTCGTGATGGTCAACTTCTGGGCCACCTCGTGCACCACCTGCGTGGCCGAGATGCCGGAAATGGTCGAGACGTACAACAAGTACAAGGGCCAGGGCCTGGAATTCGTCGCCGTGGCGATGAAGTACGACGCGCCCAACTACGTGGTCAACTTTACCGAAACCCGCCAGCTGCCATTCAAGGTGGCGCTGGACGTGACGGGCGACGCCGCCAAAGCTTACGGCGACGTCTCCATGACGCCAACCACCTTTGTCATCGACAAGGATGGCAACATCATCAAGCGCTATGTGGGCAAGCCGGAATTCCCGGCCCTCCACGCGCTGCTCGAAAAAGCCCTGAAGAGCTGATCGCTCAGAAAGCCGCCTGCGCAGACAGGTAGGCACCGCGCTGGGTCTTCGGATTGAAGACCGTAATCGTTCCCAAGTCCGCATACGCCACCGTCAGCGAAAACTGCCGGTTTGGCAGCCATGCAAGGAAAATATCCTTGCAGGCCTTTTCATTGTCCACTGCGAGATTACGCGGTTTGCGCCGGTATTCGGCGCCCAGTACCAACTTGCGTGTCAGAAGATAGCCGAGGGATAGCTCGGGCATCAGCCTGCGGCTGCTTTCCTTGTCACCGCCAAAACCCAGTATGCCCATCTGGTTGGCCCGTGTGCTGCGCAAGGTACCGTTCAGCAGCAGGCTTTGTTCGAACAAAATCTTGGTAGCGGTGATGTAGAAATCCGTGCCGCGCTCGGATTTTGCACCGAGCTGCTTGACACCGGTAACGCCGAGCGCGCCCAGTCCGCCGATCCCCTTGTTCTTCTTGTGCTGCAGGCCGAGCGCGATCTGCGGCATCCAGCTATCCTGTTCGTAGACCGCATCGCCGGCCAGCCGCAACTTGACGCCGACGATGTCCTGCTTGATGCGCAGCTGGTCAAGCGGGGCGAGATCGCCTTCGAAATCCTGGCGGGCGAGCGAGACCTCGACACGGTCCCCGATGCCGACCGCTGCCCCGTAGCTGAGCAGCTTGTAATCCTGCGTGAAGACGCGTGTGGTGAATGCGCTGGCGCCCCAGCTGTCGCGCGTGCCGTAGCCTGTAATCAGTGCCCACGGGACGATGCCGCCGCCGGCACTGCCTTCCACCGAGCTGACACCGCCGGTGGCGATAAATTTGCCGTGATCCGGTTTCGCTTCCGGCGCACCGCCGCCAGCGGTCACGATATCGCGCTGCATCGGCGCCAGCTTGGCGACCAGGCGGTTCGACACGCTGGTGGGAACCTTGTTACGTTCCATCGCAATCTGCAGGTCTTCCGTCAGCGCGTTGAAATGCTTGTTGTTGAGCTTCAGGTCTTCATGCGCGGTCTTCATGTCACGGTTCTTGCCATGGCCCGTGAATTTGCACGGGCCGCCGGACAGTTCGCAGAACTGGTCGGCCAGCCGCGCCTTGGTTTGCGGAATGTCGAAGCCATCGAAAGTCTCCTTGATGCGGTCGTCGGCCAGCACGATGTCGAACATGGTGTCGACGATGCGTTTGATCCCGGCGTCAGCGCCAAGCCCGCGATAGAGGCTGTCGTCCTGCGCATGTGCCGCCGAGGCGGCTAGCAGCAAACCGGCAGCAAGGAGTTTTCGCATATTAGCCCTTGGGGTAGAGGATCATCTGCGTGCAGCGGAACAGGGCGATGGCCTTTCCGGTCGCTTTATTGGTCACCGTTGCGTCCCACACTTGCGTGGTGCGGCCGCCGTGCACCATGCGGGCGATGACGGCGATCGTGCCTTCGCGCGCGGTGCCGAGGTGGTTCGACTTCAGCTCGATCGTGGTGAAATTCTGGGCGCCTTCCGGCAGGTTGGCAATGCAGCCGAAGCCGCAGGCCGTGTCGGCCAGGGTGACAACCGTGCCTGCGTGCAGGTAGCCGTTCGGCGCCAGGTGGTGCTGGACGATGTCGATTTCGGCCTGCAATTCACCTTCGGCGGCGCCCGTGACCCGGATGCCGAGGTGGCCAGGGAGGTTGTTATGAGTGAGTTGATTGAGTTTTTCGAGGTCGAACTTCATTACGCAGGTCTCCGTTTACAGATAAAGAATCATAGCAGCGGGAAACAAGGTATGCTTACGCATGCGCGACCTGCCCCACAAGGGCCCGGTCTGCAGGCAAGACCAGAAGCTCAAAAGGTGGATTCAACCGATTAACTTACGGAGAATGACCTATGAACGAACGAGAGCAACTGTCTGCCATCGTGCAGCGCATGGAAGTGAAGCTGGCGCAGGGCCACCAGGAGGACTGGGCTCGCCTGCTGCACCGCGCGCGTACGCTGAGCGCCTTCGATTGCTCGGCTGCCAAGGGAGAAATCCTGCACTACTTCGGCGGCGCCGGCTCCATCAGCGACCTTCAGCTTGATGAAGAATTCAGCGACCTGCGTACCCAGCTCTACACCCTCTGCTACGGCAAGCGCACCACACATTGAGGCGCAAGACAGTCCGATTGCTGTTCCTGGCCTGGGCCCTGGTGTCGACGGGCTGGCTGGCCAATTCGTATCGGACGCGCGGCGTCGACCCAGGGCTGCTTCACGTCAGCGTCGATGCCGGCGAATACCTGCTGCTCCAGCCTCGCGCTCCCGGCGCGCCTTCTGGGCTGGTCTTTATCTGCGGCTCCGGCGTCGCGGCGGAGGCTTATGTCCCGATGCTGCGCCCGGTGGCCGATGCCGGTTTCCCCGTCGTGATCATCAAGCTGCCGCTGCGCTTTGCCCCACTCGACAGCAACAAGGATGAAGCGCTGCAGCGCGTGCGCCGTGCGATTGCGGCTCACGGCGAGGTGCAGCGCTGGGTTGTCTCTGGCCATTCGCTGGGCGGCGCGCTGGCGGCAAGGCTGGCGCATGATGCGCCAGGCCTGCCGGCGGCCTTGGTACTGGTCGGCACCACGCATCCCAAACAGCAGGACCTTTCAGGCCTGCGCTTCCCGGTCACCAAGGTGTTCGCTTCAAACGACGGTGTGGCGCGCATGGCCGACGTGATGCGCAACAAGCCTTTGCTGCCGCCGCAAACGCGCTGGATCGAAATCAAGGGCGGCAACCATTCGCAGTTCGGGCACTATGGGCATCAGCTGCTGGATGGCGACCCGACGGTGAGCCGTGAGGCGCAGCAGGCCATCGTCACCAAGGCCTTGCTCGAGGCGCTCAAGCCCAGTTGATCGGCGTTTTGCCCTGCTGCGCGAGGTAGGCATTGGCGCGCGAAAACGGGCGGCTGCCGAAGAAGCCTTTGTGCGCCGAGAATGGCGACGGGTGGGGCGAGGTGATGACCATGTGCTTGCGCGGGTCGATCAGGGCGCGCTTGGCGATGGCGTAACTCCCCCACAGGATGAAGACCAGGCCTTCGCGGCCGGCCGACAGGCGTTTGATGGCGCTGTCGGTGAAGGTCTCCCAACCCTTGCCGGCATGCGAGCCGGCTTCGCGGGCACGCACCGTCAGCACGCTGTTCAACAGGAAAACGCCCTGGCCCGCCCAGTCGGACAAGTCGGTCTGCTGGCGTGCAACGCCGAGGTCGGAGTGCAGTTCCTGGAAGATGTTCTGCAAGCTCGGTTGCGGGCGGTTGCCGTCCGGGACCGAGAAGCAGAAACCCATTGCGGCGCCGGGTGTGTGGTAGGGGTCCTGGCCGAGGATGACTACTTTTACGTCATCGAATGGCGTCAGGTCGAAGGCGCGGAAGATGTTTCGGCCAGCGGGGAAGCACTGGCGTTCGGCGTACTCGGTGCGCACGAAACCAGTGAGCGCTTCCCAGTAGGGCTGCGCGAATTCACCTTCCAGTTGGGCTTTCCAGCTTGGTTCGATACGGACGGTCATATCGAAATCTTACCATTCCGGGCCAGGCTTATACTGGCGTGATGCATACCCATCCAGCCCTGTTTGCCCATGCCGTGGCTGCAGCGCCAGTCAATATTCGACGCACTGCACGGTTTGGGGAGGCGTTTGAGGCGATCTCCCGGAATTGCCTGGCGCAGGTGCGCGGCAACCTGCCTGGCGTGCTGGCGGGCGATGTCGAAAGCCTGCACCAGATGCGCGTGGGCGTGCGGCGCTTGCGCGCGCTGCTGTCGGCCACGGAGTCCTGGGACCCGATGCCGGAAGGGACAGCCGGCAAGCTGCGCTGGTTCGGCATTGAACTGGGCCGGGCGCGCAACTGGGATGTATTCCTTGAGTCGACTTTGCCCGGCCTCGGCGGCTCGTCGCAGCCGGTCGAGGCGGTGGCGCAGGAGTTGGCAGCCAGGCAGCATGTCCACGTGCAGCACTTGTTGCAGGGTTCGCGTTGCAAGGCGCTGTTCGATGAACTGGATCTGTGGAGCGGGGAACGCCTGTGGCGCGATCCGGCGCGCATACAGCCTTGGGACAAGGATGCCCGCAAGGTGGCGCGCGCGCTGGTGCGGCAGGCGCGCGAACGGGTCGGGAAACGGGTCCGCCAACTGGATTCCTCGCAGCCTCAAAGCTTGCACCGGCTGCGCATCGCGGTGAAGAAGGAACGCTATGTGCGCGAGTTCTTTGGCGCCTGCCGTCGCTTGCGGCTACTGTCCGAGGCACAAGACAGGCTGGGCAAACTGAATGACGGCCGCGTTGCGCGCGACTTGCTGCGCACCCTGCAGGATCATGTGCCTGCCCACGACGCGGAACTATCGTTCATGGAAGGCTTGCTGGCGGAGCGGCTGGAGCATGAGGTGCCTAAGGCCTTCCGCTTCGCACGCCGCAAGCTTTAGTCGTCCAGGCCCTTGCCGGCCAGGATCTGCGGCATGCATTTCTCGACGCGCGATTCACGGGTCTTGGCTTGCTTGGCCGAGGAGAAGTGCAGCAGGTAGCCGCGCTGGCGGCCCGGGGTCAGGGCGTAGAAAGCTTCGGCCAGCGCTGGGTGCTCGTCGAGCTTTTGCAGGAATTCGTCGGCCATCGGGAAATCGCTGGTGTCCTTGAATTCAATCTTGGCGCCGGACTTTTCAACGCGGATCGCTTCTTCAACGTAGGCCTTGATGGTCTTTGCCTGCTTCTTGATTTCAGCAAGGCCGGTGAAGCGCAGCTGGCGGCCGGCTTGCACATTCGCAGTCTGCTGCACCAGGATGCCCTCCGGGTCCTGCATCAAGGCGCCCTTGAAGAACAGCAGCGCGCAGTATTCCTTGAAGCCGTGGATCAGGACTACGTTCTGGTCGTTGTAAGTGAAGCAGGCGCAGCCCCACTTGGTTTCCTCGTCCAGATGCGTGGAAAGGACGATCTTGCGCAGTGCTTCGAATTCCTCGTGCCATTTATGCTCAGCCATCTTCGCCTCCAATTTTTTGTTGGCAATATACTACTTTAATTTGCTCAAGCCCGCTCCAATAAGTCGTGACACCGCCTGAGCGGCTTGGCGCGTTGATTGCCAAGCAAGTCCGTACCGGGGGAGATAGCTGGGTCGACACTTACGATTTGCATGGCCCGTTCCCCGAGGGGAAGTAGCTGCAGTGTAGTTACGGAATGCTGAATGAGGTCGTGCTTGCAAAGCGTCTCGATGACAACATTGCGACTTGCACAGTTAGAGGGAAGAAAGGCAACAAGGCGGGACAGAACGTGTTCAGCGTCGAATGCCGCTGAACACGTTCGGGGTGCAGGATCAGGCCTGTGTGAACGTTCATAAGTTAATGCGACAGAGTGCCGATTTTTGGCCCTATTGCTCCACTAGTTCGTGCGACAAATTTCAGAAATTGGTGCGACTATTTCCTGATCAGGAACTCCAGGAAAATTCACCGTGCCAGTCCGAAAAATTCCAAAGAACTACCTCGTAGTTACAGGTAGCTTCGCAGGTCGCAAGACCAATGAATCCAATGCGTTCGAGTCGCTGCTGGAGAAGGATTATATGCTTCTTCTCGATTTCGACGAGGGCGTACTTCACTATGAGGTCCAACCGGTCAAGATCCCTGTCCCAGGAAAATCTAGGGGCTATACGCCAGACATCCTAATTCACTTCAAGCCAGATCCGGTTACCAAGATCAGCCGCCGTCCTCAACTTGCTGAGGTTAAGACTTCTGCACACCTAATCCGGTACGAGGATGACTATCGAGATAAGTTTTCCGCAGCCAAAGACTTTGCTCTGGAACGCGGATGGGAGTTCACGACAGTCACAGAAAGCGAGATACGCACGCCTAGGCTTGCCAACATCAAGTTCTTGAGGGAATACAGAAGCATTGATCCGTCTATGGAAGAGCGATCATTACTGCGAGAAGCAATCAACTCCGTCGGTGGTGAAGTGTCTGTAGAAGACCTTCTAAATAGGATGTCGAGATCTCTCGATGAGCGATTGCGTTGGCTGTCCTAATTGTGGACGAGCGATAACGCCTCACCGACTTGACATGCGCGATGCAACGTTCGCTGACGATATGCCGCTATCGCGATGCGCAGTTTGCGGGTTCGATCTCAGGCATTGCGACTCTGAACCACTAATTTCATACGCAGCTGACGCCGACCAAGTTCTAGCGAAAATGGTTCGGAAACTGGAAGGAGAGGAGGTGCGATGGACACGCTTCGAAGTCGAAGAGCTTGCCGTCTTCAGGCACTTAACTAGTCTGATGACCTCTCGCTACAAGCACGATTTGTTACGTCAGTTCGTTACTGATCAGTTGCAGGTCGCAGATGTTCCCTTGTCAGCAGGGCATCTTACGATTGAGGCTCGAGAATGGAACGAGCGACGACACTTAGTTCAGCTAGCCGCCTGGCTCTTAGCTGATCTAGAGCATAGGCTAACAAAGGCTTGGCGGGCTCATTCGATCCGCTACAACCTCCTTCTTAAAGGACTTGATCCCCCTCCTGCGTGGTATCGTCAGATCGTTGAGCCAATGTCCAATTGGCGAGAAAGATAGACCTTGTGAAACTTTGGACCGCAGGAGGACGGATAACCGAAGTCATCAAATTCATCGGGCTAAAAGTTGCAGCCGCCTTAACCTTTTCGTTGGGTAATCGCTGCTTCAACCCACGTAGAGAGGTTCTTGCTGATATCGCCATAAGCATCTGAAGCCTTTGGATCGTACACCATTGGCGTAACAGTCTTATCACCCAACTTGAAGGTGAACGCATCCAAAGGATTCTTCCCTTTTGTGCAGATCCCATTGTTTGGACACGTCAAGTTATGTATATAAATGCCCAGTAGTCCTTTTCCACTCTCCCAAGCCTTCTTAATTTCATATTTTACCCAAGGGCGGGTATGCGTATCTGAGCCGATCAAGACAATAACGCATTCCTTTGTCTTCATTGTTTCATCGATCCATTTTTCGATCGCTGCTTCACCTTTCTTCTTTACCTCTTCCCATTCATTCGGCTTAACCGGTTCGTTCCCTTCGATTACGCCCATGTTGCGAACCTGCTGAACTCGCATTACATCGTTCTTAAAATGGAAACTATAAAATATTTTGCGTTTTGCCATGTATTATCCTCATTCGTTTCAGCTATGCGATAGGTAAAATTTAAATCTTATACTCTATGCTATATCATTCGGATATCTGTACCCGACGCCCAGCCCGGCCGGAACACTGATAATTGACGCAGCGTGTTTTCATCAATGCGACGATAAAGCTGTAAATATTCGTTACCATAGTATGAACCACGTGCGTCTTGCGTTGGCACAAGGAGAATATGGTCATTCTGCTTTCTGCCGTCAGCGATGCCGATTTCCCAGGGACACCAGCGCGATTTCATCGAATTCTCCGTAGCCAAGAATATGAACCGGTCAGTTTGTGCGATTCGGTTCTTAATTCGATCTGCAGTTTCGCGATTCGGTTGATCAGGCATTTCAGGATCTTGCCAGTCAATGTAAAGATCCACCCCGGCATCCTTTAACAATTGCTGCAGACCTTCAGCTAACGTCCTGTCTTTGTGGCTGTGACACAAAAAAGCGGACATTTGTCCCATCCGCCTCACATTTACCGTTGCAGTATACGACCGACGGGCGTTTGCCAACCTACTCTGTAGTAATGCCACCTAATTGACTCCATATCAAATTGAAATGCACGTGGTGCTGATCGGTTACCATGCGTGAGCTCTGGACATAGTAGGGGCTAAATGTTGCAAAACAATAGCCATCCTGTGCCTTTTTCGATTTTCTTTTACTAGTTTAAGAAATGACGAGTATGGCAAGTGCAGTGAGCCGTTATTCCTCAAAAAATACGCCAGTTCTCGCAGATAATTACCTTTTGGCAACAATATTTTAAGATAACCACCCCACTGCAGAGCAACTTCCGGTATCTTTGTTGACACGGCCAAGACTGCGCTTGGTGTTCTTAATCGGAGGGGCATGTGGCAGATTTAAGGAACGTTTTTATCAGTCACGTCCATAAGGACGACGCTGGTTTAAAGAAGTTGAGAGACCTGCTTGCGCCGAAAGGCATGGAAATACGAGATTCTTCAATCCACACGGGCAAGTTCAACAACGCAACCGATCCTCACTACATTAAGACTCAGATACTTGCTCCGGCAATCAACTGGGCCGGAGTTTTCATTTGTTATGTGTCGCCGCAAACGAAAGATAGCGAATGGGTCAACTGGGAGATCGAGTACGCTGCCAAGCAGGGCAAGCGAATTGTCGGCGTCTGGGAGCATGGCGAGAAGGACTGCGATTTACCTTCAGCGTTAACCGAATACGCCGACGCATTAGTTGGCTGGAATGGCGACACGATCATTGAGGCCATCAATGGCAAGGATAGCTGGGAAAAACCTGACGGCGGCCCCTGCGAAGTTGTTCCACTAAAGCGCCATCCTTGCTAATGACACGCCTTTATTCTTATGTGGTGCGATATGACAGTGGGTTCGCTCCTAACCCGTTCTACGGATACTGCACACTCGCGACCTGCAAACCAGATATCCGGCGCCAAGCCAGCCCAGGAGATTGGATCGTTGGCTGTGGCAGTAATGACCGTAAAGTTCGTCGAGGAGGCCATCTTGTTTACGCAATGCGTGTGACCGAGGTCCTGACGTTCGACACTTATGCAAAGGATCCTCGGTTCGCATCGAAGAAGCCGTATCGCAACGGCAGCCGGAAACAAAGTTGTGGCGACAACATCTACTACCGATCAGACCCGCATTCGCCTTGGCAGCAGAGAGATTCCTTCCACACTCATGATGACGGTTCGCTCAACTCAGACCATGTGCAGCGCGATACAGGTGCAAACAGCATACTAATTAGCGACGATTTTGTTTATTTTGGCGGCGCCGGTCCGATATTTCCAGACGAGCTTCAAGATCATGAAGGTCACTCGTTGTGCAAGAGTGGGATTGGACGGTCGCGCTTTGATGACCCGAAATTGATTGGTGAATTCGTAGCCTGGATACGCGGCTTAGGGGTACGCGGCTATCAAGGGCCTCCCTTTGAATGGATGACGTTGCGTGGATAACAAATTGCTCACACAGAGTAACGGTTCGTTGCTGCTGGCGGACTATGCGACAGAGATTGCCTATACCGATGTACTTGGCCCAGACGACATCGCTCCAATACTGCAGGGGTTGTTTGGCGAAGTGGGTGGTATCATGTCGGCGGCCAAGAAATCAGTCCGCGAGCGCGCTGCCTATCCGGGATACCAGAAAGCAGCCGAAGAGGAATTTGGCGACACACTTTGGTACCTCGCGGCTCTGTGTCGGAGACTTCAGATACCACTGGATGAGCTATTTGCCGAAGCAACTTCTGCGGAACACTTCAAGAGAGTTGGGACCGCAAGTGATCTAGTGAATGGGGCGGTTGCGCATGTTGTTGTGCCAATTTCTACTTACACAATGGACACCGCGCTGTTTCGCTTGGGACGCTCAGCTGCGGCATTGCTAGATTGCACTCCTGACAGGTCAGCAGTAGTATCCTTTGCAAGAAGTTACGTAGATGCGCTGCACGCGGCCCAATTGATTTTTTCTGATGTTGCACGAGGTAACTTGCGAAAGGCACGGGGAGCATTTCTTGACCCCATACCAGGCGATTTAATTGACTTCGATGAAGGCTTCGGGATTGAAGAACAACTTCCACGGGACTTCAAAGTAAGGGTAAACGAACGAGGCAGTGGTCGCAGTTATTTGCAATGGAATGGCGTGTTTATCGGTGACCCGTTAACCGACAATATTTCGGACCGCGATGGCTATCGCTTTCACGACGTCTTCCATTTGGCATTTGCGGCAATTTTGCATTGGTCTCCAGTGTTTCGATCACTGATAAAGCAAAAACGCAAAAGCAGCACCTCATATGATGAAGAGCAGGACAGTGGGCGGGCGATTGTCGTAGAGGAAGGTCTGACCGCCTGGATCTTTTCCCGTGCGAAAGAGCTTGATTTCTTTGATGGCCACAAGCGGGTTTCGCTCGATATGCTAAAGACGATTGGCGAGTTCGTAAGTGGTTACGAGGTCGAGAAATGCCCATTGAAATTATGGGAACGAGCCATTCTGGATGGCTACACTGTGTTCCGGCAGATTAGAGATGCAAAAGGTGGTTGGATTATCGGGGATCGAGCATCGCGCACGATTCGTTATCAGCCTCTTGAATTTGAAAAATGAAATTACATCCGTTTGTTCGCGCGGTCGCCGCGCTGCAATTCAAAAATTGCTTTAACCCATACTCGGATCGCTGCAAGGTCTTTGATCATACCAACGCGCCACAGTTGCGCGCAGCAGCACTGTCGGCCATGCTAGAAAGTGCGCTTAGCGAACCAATCGACGCGATCTGGATTGGCCGAGATCTTGGTTACCGTGGCGGTCGACGAACTGGGTTGGCACTGACAGACGATGTCCATATCAACCAGCACGCTAAACGCTGGAATACAGTGGCTGAGCGTGCAACTTTGGGAACTGCTGTAGCTGAGCGGACCGCAGCCGTTATCTGGAGCAAATTGGAGCAGATTGACTCACGAATATTTTTGTGGAACGTCTTTCCGCTGCATCCCCATGAATCTGACGATCCGTTCACCAACCGGCAGCATAACTCTACTGAACGTCGGGCAGGGGAAGAGTTGCTTCGTGAATTAATTGACTTGCTTCGCCCTTCTCGGGTCGTTGCTATCGGAAACGACGCAGCTGCGGTTGCACATCGAATTACCGAAACCGTGCCAGTGGTCTGTGTACGGCATCCGAGCTACGGTGGTCAAACGCAATTCTTGCGACAAATCGATGAGCTTTATGGGGAAAATTTAAAATCTCAGGAATTGTTTTAGATCCTAAAGAAGCGTATTGAACTATTTTAAATTATCTCGTTTAGACTGCTCTCTTTCTTCAGCCTCATAAATAATCGGATTAGTAAGACTCTCTGAGCGCAAATGAGCGCGCAAGCACTTGGACGCTAAGCTGACCAATTTCTCGGCATCCTCTTTTTGTATCTCTGAAGCCGGCCTGAGCATCCTGCCCTGTCTAGCGTCAACATAAGTCGAAAGATTCTTCTTCATGTACGATTCCGAAACGGCTCTGTTTGCATTGATAAGCCATTGAAGATTATCGTCATTGTCGAAATCAGATCCGCGTCCGAATGCATAGAAATGCCCATTCTGGGAAGCTATTTTATCTTCATGATTCAGGAAGCTCTTCTTCACTTTTTTCCACTCAACCTGCTCTCCCCTTTCTAGCAGTGCTGCTACCTGAAACACGATAGGGATTTTCCCTAACTCTTCAAAGCAAAAATGGGCCAACAAGTAGGCACGGCTGTACATGCCGTTTTGCAATAGAAGGCTGGCTTCACCATGCAGCGCTTCTGCATTGTCGAAGATTGCTAAGCGTAACTCTTGAAGCTGCTGTATGGAGAGTGTGTGCATAAGGATTCTAGCTTCCTAGACCATCTAAGTGGGAATGAAACAGACTGGCGAAATCGATATTGCGTAATTCGGTAGGCGAGACCATTCCTAGGTCCTTGGCTAGCTGAAGCGCAGCTCCCCCTGGAGCCGGAACCGGAAGAACTTTTGCTTCCGGATGGAATTTTGTGAAAAGACTGTACTCATTTTCCACGCCATCCATTCCACCAATGAAAACCGCAGCAACGAGATCTTCGCGCGAAAGCATACGTTCGCGCATCAACAAAAGGCTCGCATCACGATCGCCGGGGACAGCTTCAGTAAGCATGACATTTTGAAAATGCCTGTTCTCTTCAGGGTACTGCGCAGCAAAAAACTCGCTCTGATATAGCACCACTGCTTGCGAATAGTCGACACCAAGATCCTCGCAAATGCTCCAGATCATTGGGGTGATTGCAGGATGGCCGCCCCATACAATTCTATGAGTCCGGATGACGGCCATGATCAGTTCACGAACCGCGCACTGTATGAGAAAGGGATTGGCAGTCTCATGATAAGTACCTCTGCCAAGCATAGGTACACTAGCTGAAAGAAATATGGCACTCATCTTTTACGACTCCCAGTCAGCGAATTGCCAACTCGCTTCGCTTGCTTTGACCCACTTTGCGGCGCGAATATGTTCACCAAGCCAATCTAGATGATGTAACCAACGCGGGTGCAGCCCCACATGATCGTAGACAACCGCAACTGACTGATCTGGTGAACTTACTGCCGCGTCATGCAGAGTTTTCGAAGTCGGGACGCCAACAGTCGGGTAAACAATCACCTTCGTTCCCAACAGCAGTTCAATGTGAACGGCTCTATTTGGTCCGACCCCGATCACTTGCCCTCCGATTTTCTCGACAGCATTGCGCAAATTGCTTACGAGGTTTACGTTCCTAACTGCATGGCTCTCGCTTCGGACTTCCTCCAATTGCAGGCAGATTCGTTCAATCGCAACATCTGCAAGACGGCCAGTAACGGGATCCAGTTCTTCAGGTAATAACTCTGCTCGACTGGCTGTGGCAGTGCGCGCCGAAGGAGTGGAGTCTGGCCAGCCGATACGTAGCACGCTAATCCCCTTTGCCAAGGCCCGCCCAAATTCTGCAGCGGTCCAGCGGCTATTGAAATAGCCCGGCGTATCAAGCATTACCAAAACATCGGAATCGCAGAGCCTATGCCAAAGCATGGTTTGAAAGTCTTCAGCTGGCGCAATACCGTGTGTATCCAGGAACACGTCGAAGAGCCGCGAAGAGAATGAATCAAACAATTGCAATGCGGCTTCACGCGCCTCACCACGGCGATAGCTGACGAAAACCCGTCGTTGTCGTGGGAGTAGTCCCACACATTCCAACAGGGCAGTAGCAACGCGTTGAGCCCCACCGTCACCATATGATAAGCAGTTAAGCGGCAGCAACGGCGCTGGAATTTCTTCTGCAACACGCACTGTGTCCGATGCGACCGGTAGTATCGGGACCCCTCGCTTGAGCAACCTGTTTATGTTGGCCAGGTCGCCCGTAATATCGCCGCCAAAGTATGCAACCGCAGCTGATTTGTGTTGATCCGGATCGAAATCAGGAGGGCGCACTGCCCAGCCAACTTCTTGGCCAAGTTGTAGGCCAAATGATTCCACCGTCTGGCCGATTAACGCTTCAAGTTCTTGGGCTTGCTCTGGCGTCGGCGTACCAAGGATGGCGAGCTGATAAAGTTCACTCATACTGCGTCCTGTTGAAGGGGCATATTTTTATTGCGCAGGCAGTTTGTTACTATCGTTCTTTGTTTCTAGTGATCGCGACATTCCTGGACCATAGTGACGATCGCCTTAGTGATGGCCTCTGGGGTAGACTTAGCATTGTTTGCGATTGCGTAGGCTCGTTGGAAGGACTTGCTCGTATCCTTGAGGAATGGCGCCAGCTCGTCGCCAATTTCTTTGGCCACCCAACCGGTTGCTCCAACGGGAATGACGTATCGCCCAAGCGATTTGGCGATGGCAAATTCTTCGCGCACGCCCTCCGCAGGAACTATTGCGCCAGTGTTCGCACGCTTATTACCAAACAAGAAAATTACAATGCCGGCCTTTTCAATTAGCGACTCCCTGTGGCGGGCATACAGCTTTACTCGCTCGGGAGTGCCACCTGTATCAACAGGAAAAGGTGCTGCATGCAGTTGTTTAGGTGAACGGCGCCCTGGGTTTTCCGTGATCTCACGTAACGCACCTGCGATGATCGAGGGGCCGACTCCAAGGCCGAACCCAGTAACTATGTTTAGTCCTTTTCGAACCAAGGTAGAACTTAAGCTTTCCATGAAACGTGCCGCATCGTCTGGACGCCAAGGATCGAATTCGTGGGCACTACCGGACACGAACACTGTACGGGTTCGATAGCTGGATTCGACGGCACGCAGGATTCGCGTGATATCGGCAAAGTCATCGATCATCAGTGCGTGAATACCAATCCTGGCTAAATCTTTTACAAAATAGTCTTGTTGTCGCTTTCGATATTCGAAGTCAGCCTTGGATTCTTTTGCCTTCTTCGACTCTCGCCGCAAGATGCAATAGTGTTGCTTTGGTTTGTGGCGAAGTGCAACGCGCACACGACTCATGATGTAGTCGATGTTTGGGTCAGTAAAGCTGAAACCAACAAACAGCATGGTCTTCGAAACCAAGTCGCCGGCTAGCGCAGTGACGAACGGCTCGAAGTCACGGAAGTATCCTTCATAATCATCTTTAGTTAGCACGGCCGTGTCAGGGTGGGAAACGTCACCGTGCATTTTGTAAACGACCGCGGTGCGGCCCGGCTTAGTGACCTTAAGATGTTCTACTGTGTACTTGACGTCTACGATATTGCCGTTGGCCTCAAGTGAGGTCTCAATCATTCGGTCGTAGTTGGTTGTCCAATAGGTCGATATCGGAAGTCGGGCTAGGATTTGGTGGTTTTCGTTGACCGCATGCCCAACACTGAATTCATCAATGATTGTCTGGTTGATGCGCGTGCGATTTCGACGCTCATTCAAATGATACTGCGCAATTGCAACCAGATTGCTCTCGCGATCAACGTCGAGGCCAAGTTCTTTTGCGATATCCTTCATCAGAGCGGACCAGTTGACGTAGCCACTGGCCACCGACAATCCTGCTCCGGCAAAGACAGCCGCAGTTCCGTCAGCAATGTCACGCGCATAAGAATGGATGAATGCTTCTATATCAGGAGAGAATTTATGTGGAACAGATGCCAATCTGGGCCTCTTTGTGATGGTTAGTGCTTGCCAAAGTCTTTCACAAGCGATTCTACTTTCGCCACGCGCATTGTATAACGCTGTATTGAGATGCCACGAAATGTGATTCTCATCTGGCCATCCTCCCTTACACCAAAGTCGGATCTATCGATAGGCCCTAATGACTGGATGGCATGGAGCGAGCGTAGTTCTCGAACTGCGAGCAGGAATGCTCCCACGTGGTAGTGCACAGCGATCGCAGCGCTTGTAGGCGCCATGAGGTGGGTGTGAGGACCCGAAGGACATTCATCGGGAGTCAAACCCCGATAGGGTTTCGTTACCGTTGATCCGAACTAGCAATGGCGAATGGGCCACGCCACGCTTGTCCGCCAATGTCTTCAAACGCAAGTGATGCTCATTGGCCCGCAGGCGCTGAGATCTGCGTCCAGACTGGCCTCGATGGCCAGTGCTGGCACATTATATGGATGATCATTGGCGTCAAGGCTGCTGCAGTTCCTCTGGTTCCGACCGAACTTGCGCGGCAAGCCGCAGCTCCTTGTGGGTCACGCGGTGGCAGTTGGCACACAGGCATTCCAGATCATTGAGAGAGGTAATGTGGCCCTGCGCCATGTCGCTGACCTGGACCGCCTTATGGTGCACTTCAATACAGGCGTCCCCTAGTTCCGGTCCATATTTTGCCGCTGGATCCTCCTGGCACCGCTCACAAAACAGCCGCCCATTTTCACGCTTGAACTGCGCCTTCTTGGCGACGGATAAGCCGGGTGCCCGCTCCGTCCGCCAGTGTGCGACAAGGCGGCGTCCGCCCTCGGCCCATTCGGGCTCCACTTCCGCCATCAGCGGTGGTGCCACAGGCTCGCCCTTAGAGACGATGGTGTATCCGGCAGCGCGCAGGATGCGGAAGCAAGGGGAGCCTTCGCCCCCAGCAAAATTGCGGGGTTCAACGACCTCTCCCAGTGCCAGTGTCAGCGCCACGCCGAGAACAGCCTTAGGCGGTAAACGCTGGTCGTTCACGACCAAGTCGAAATCCGTGGATGGTCCGAATGTATGGGAGGCGGTGCCATCCGAAAGCTGCTGGATAGCGATCCAGATAAAGTCAGGTGTCGCATGGGCAAGCACGTCAGCAGGGTAGCGATATAAGTGACGGTCGTCTTTGGACGCGTGCGACGTTGCCTCCTTGGCCCATCGAAATACCCAAGTACGCACCTTTTGCTCTTCGTTGAACAGCGCATCGCGCCACGGTACATAAGCCACGCCGGGAAGGACCTCGGCGGCACGGGCGATGGCCTGGAAATCGGCAGGACTCCAGCTTCTTGACTGTGCCGCTGCCTGTAGGTCTTTGATCGGGACGACCCAGCTTCGTCCATCCGTACCCCACGCTTTGTCAAAGGTTTGATCCGCCGCACATCCCAGCGGCGGCAGATCACATAGGTAGCAGGCAAAGTCGATGCGCGATTGGATGTTGCCGTGTACCCGACCATAGGTGCGCAGTGCGCCAAGGCCGATCGCGGCGGCGGCTTCAGCGTTCGAAAACGGAGGAATTTGGCCTTCATTCGCGAGCGCGCGTTTCGCCAACCACTGCAGCAGATCCGTAGTACGGGTAGCGACGTCTGTGGTGGTCGCAGCCGGCGGCTTTTCCGTGGCGTTCTCAATGCCCAGGGTTCGCCTGGCGTACCACTGCGCGCGAGCAGAAAATTCTTGTGGGTAGTCGACGACAATCTGCTCGTAGGTCAGGTCCTGACGCTCTTCCTCTATCAGTGCACCATAGCCCTGTGTAGGTTCGTTTTTGCAAACGGACTTTTCAACGGCGTCGATCAATCCAAGATCCCGCGCCTGCTTCAAAGTGCGGCCGGCATTGGTGCCTTGCCGCCGCTTAATTGCGAGGTATTGCCCAATCACCTGGATGATCCGGCGCTCGACATCGTCCAGCGTTGTGACGTCTTCCGCCAGGTATTCGAGTACTTCTGTTTCGCCAATGTGCGTTGCTTGTCTGTTGAGCGCTGCAATGGCACCCGCGTCCAGCATCCCTCTAGTGGCTAGGTTTTGTTCCTGTTGCTTCAGACCTTGCCAATCTTTGATGTTGTTAATGTAGCGTTGAATCTTGTCGTCCATCGGTGTGATCCTTAAGCGCCAAGCAGCGAACGTAATACACTGACGATATTTGATACATTCGACCAAACGGTGGTCCTCTTCTCAAGCTCTTCGAGCCGGCCGACAGCGGCCGAGTCAACTGCGTTGGTGATGTTCAGTGTTTCGATATGAATGCTCGAGGTTTCTTCACGCAGTGTAGGGTTTGAAGGGGCTGGTGGTGCGATCTGGACGTAACGTTCTTTTGACACCAAAAATAGATCCGGCGGTAAGCTGTCGTATGCCGCCTCTCCGCCAAGCTGTAATGTGCGGCGGAGCCGCTTTAGCTCACCGTCTATGCGGATCGCGATCGAGGCATACGTCGTGTGATCGATTCGACTATTCTTGACATACTGTCTCCAGTTGTAAAGATCGACTGGGTTATCAAAGGGGTAGAGAACTGCAAGGCCGACATGGTTTAGGCGTGCTAGTGCAGAAGATCCCAGTGCGATGGCGCAGGAGTGAACTTCGGTGGCTAAATCACAAAGCTCAGGAGGCCCAAAATCGGCGTACAAGCTGTCGTTCGGGAACGTAGGGTAGTTCTTCATCAGCAGGCTGAAGTACTCGTTGTGAGCAGTCTGCAGTGTGTCTGCAATTTGCAGCTTGTCCATGTGGTAAGAGCGAGTCTCTTCTGATTCACGGTTAAGAATATGCATGGCAAAGTCTGAACTTGGACGAAAAGGCTCGCCTAGCTTAGACGTGCTTGACTTGCGTAGGGCACCCGGCATCAACCCAATCAGCAGCAAGTGAACGCAATTTCTCTCGAGAAGCGAGATAGCGGAAACTGGTGCGTACCATTACAAAATAGTCGGCTCCTTTCCACTTCGGAATAGTGTTTTCGTTGTGCATACTGAAATCAAAATCAACCAACGCTTCCACTCGGTTTGCAAGCGCCCTTGCGCCGCTAGTCATATGGTTAAACACTACGAGTTCATTGTCACTTAGATCTGCAGCGATCTGGGCATCCGAAGGTGTCTCATTGTAGAAATTAACTGGCGTCATATTTACTATATATTTAACCTAATATCGGAACATTATAATGCCGTCGATTTATTTCAACAGATCTATTCCTACAAATACTTCACACTGATTCGAAACTAGCCCTATTACATTCCTGATCTATCCAGCGCTGAACTCGCGCTTCATAAAGACCTTCGTACTCATAATCCCAATAAGGACAAAAACCGATGAAAGGGAAGGTCTGACGCTTCCGGCGTCCCAGTTCTAGGCCTCGAATCAATTTATTTTGGACCGCCTGCAATCGAGTTGCATCGGGCAAAGAGAACCAGCCTCGCTCAAACGAGCGCCTATAGATTTCCTCCGCTGCGACCTGATTCAGTATTGTTTCTTCGTTTGACCACTTAAATAAGCAATCGTGAAACTCCGGATCACATTTCTTAACATCATCCCAGGAATAAGAAGCGAGATCACAACTGTCCGCCCCACAAGAGCGACAAACGGACAATTCTAGCTGAAAGCGAGCGCCACGAGATAAACTGGAAAATGAAGCATTGAAACTTGCTTCGCACCGCCTGCACGAAGGAACAAGAGGTGTGTAGTGCTTTTCACATACAGTTGTAGATATTTGGCGCCAACTTTTGCGGATATATGGAGTAGGGTCTTCGCGCCAACATTCAATACAAGGGAAAAATGCTCCATTCAATCTGAGGCCAACTCTTTCCTTCTCTCGGTAAGAATAGTCCAACAATGCAAACTCTAGAGCCCCCTCGTTGTATGCGATACCGGGTGCGAACCATCTTACGTCATAAAAACTCAATTCTCGAAGTAGCAGTTTTGGCAGGCCGCTGAGTAATGCGATTTTCTCGAGGAAATTTGGAATTTCGAATGCGTCGATCACACCCAAGCGAGACAAATGATCGACGCCAAGAACCTCTTTTGCGAATGCGAGGCCAGATAGGCCAAGACCGTGGGCTAGACGGACCAACCACGAACTGAGTTGTTCGCCCACAAATGGCCGGTGGCGGACTGGAAGCAACTGCTGCCGGTTGCCTCGAAGAGGATTTTCAATGAAATAACGAAGCCGGTCTGCCTCTAGCTGACTCAGGCGGCGAGGAAGTTGTTCCAATATCTACACATCAACGTTTAGACAGAAGATCTTCGAAGCGCTGTCCGACAAAGACGCGCACCTACCTTCAGAAAATTCAGCAGTTCTTCACAATCACGTTACGAAAGCCCACTTCTAGCTTTTCGCATTAACTACTGAACTTTCGCATTAACTTCTAGTCGTTCACAGCCTGTTCCAGGACGTTATGTGCTTGCACGTCGGCGTGGTACGAGGAACGCACCATGGCGCCAACTGCGGCGTGGGCGAAGCCCATTTCGTAGGCTTTTTCTTCGAACATCTTGAACACGTCCGGGTGCACGTAACGGCGCACCGGCAGGTGGCTGTTGGATGGCGCCAGGTACTGGCCGATGGTCAGCATGTCGATGTCGTGCGCGCGCATGTCGCGCATCACTTCCAGGATTTCTTCGTCGGTCTCGCCCAGGCCGACCATCAGGCCGGACTTGGTCTTGACGTGCGGGTAGCGTGCCTTGAAGTCTTTCAGCAGGGTCAGCGAGTGCTGGTAGTCGGCGCCTGGGCGGGCTTCCTTGTACAGGCGAGGCACGGTTTCCAGGTTGTGGTTCATCACGTCCGGCAGGCCGTCGGCGAAGATGTCCAGCGCCTTTTCCAGGCGACCGCGGAAGTCGGGCACCAGTACTTCAATCTGGGTCTTGGGCGACAGTTCCTTGGTCTTGGTGATGCACTCGACGAAGTGGCCGGCGCCGCCGTCGCGCAGGTCGTCGCGGTCCACCGAGGTGATCACCACGTAGGACAGGCGCAGCTTGGCGATGGTGTTGGCCAGGTTGATCGGCTCCTGGGTGTCCAGCGGGTCCGGGCGGCCGTGGCCCACGTCGCAGAACGGGCAGCGGCGGGTGCACTTGTCACCCATGATCATGAAGGTAGCAGTACCCTTGCCGAAGCATTCGCCGATATTCGGGC
>Ga0307408_100000622_pt1 | contig 30111 bp, 31 predicted proteins | sample 322Cmetagenome_FD_202116 | JGI IMG/M metagenome (GOLD analysis project Ga0307408, IMG submission 202116) | Maize rhizosphere microbial communities from greenhouse at UC Davis, California, United States - 322HYB-C-3 | ecosystem: Host-associated > Plants > Roots > Rhizosphere > Soil | place...
GTCAGGCACTGATGCCGGCGATAGCCGGCGTGAGGCGGGAAAGTAACGCCTGTCAGGTATGAGTATGGTCAGCAAGACGGCTCAGGGCAGGAAGAGAACATGTTCACCTTTGTGCACGTTCTTGATAGCAGTGTGTCACGGTATATCATGACTGTGGTTTCAACGATTGGACTTGGCATGATCATAGTGACTCACAGCGGCAAGTTCCACGCGGACGATGCGTGGGCGGTCGCCGTACTGAAATGAAAATAGCCGGCAGTGCCGGCTATTTTCGTCTGGGGAGGGGCGTGTGATCCATTGCCCCAAATTTGCCCCGAGTTCTTATCAGTACCCGGCATTTTACGCGTAAGTCACTGACAATAAACTACTTATTCTGGTGGGAAGCACAAGTTTCGAACTTGTGACCCCTGCAGTGTGAATGCTGTTGAGGGGTATTTTGTGCAGGCGTCTCCCAGTGGTAGAAGGGCGTCTGACGGCCAGGAATTGGCACGGAATGGCAGCAAATTGCACCAGAATTTGCACCGGGCTGAGTGTGGTGGCGCCGCGGCGCTTTCAGCTTCATGCCCGCCCATTTTCCTTGCAATCAGGCCAATGCTCATTTGCGGCTGTTCATTGACTGTACAATGTACATACACTAGCATGTTCAGTGAGTTGGACTTCAATGAAGGGGAAAAGTGATGGGAAAAGATGTTCTGATGACCATCCGGATCGAGCCGGAATTGCGTGCCGAGTTCAACGACGCCGCGCTGCAAGCGCATCGGCCGGCAGCCCAGGTGCTGCGGGATCTGATGCGTAATTATGTCAGCGAAAGCCGCCGCCGGTCCAGTATTCCAGGGACCGACAACACCATGTCGCCAGCCGAACGTCGCCGCCGAGAAAAAGCGGTGGCCTTTGCTCGCGGCTCCGTGAGCCTGGAAGGTTTCACGCCGTCCGTGTCTGAGGAAGCGCTGGCGCGCCAGTTCATCGACGGCGCGATCGAGTTGACTGAGTTCACCGAAGTGAACGCCATCGACATCGCCATATCGGAGCGGAGCCAATAGCCGATGACGCCGGTGGAGCGCGAACAGTTGGAAGCCGACTGCACGTTTAGACGTGTGGTTGAGCTGGAGTTGTATCCGGTGCGTGGCAACTTCGACGCCGCGCACCTGAAGGAAGTGAACCGCCGCATTTTTCAGGATCTGCCTGCCCTTGGTTTTCATGATGTGAGGCCTGGGCAGTTTAGAGCCCCGGTGCCCGCTGGTCGGGACTGGTTGAAGAATCGCGTGCTGGGAAATCGCGAAGGCAGCTATTTCGTGGCCTATTCCGCGATGGACACGGCCGCGCAAGACCGCCTGGAGAAAGTGCTGGCTCGTGCCAATCCTAGTCAATTGCAAGGCCTTAAAACCGCCACGTTTACCGAACGGTTAGCCGAACTGTACGCCGAACTGGATTACATACACCCGTTCAGCGACGGCAACAGCCGCACATTGCGTACCTTCACCAGGCAGCTCGCCATGGAGTCCGGTTACGAACTTGCGTGGGAGCGATTTTCCGGTAGTCCAGACGGCCGGGATTGCCTGTATGTTGCGCGCGACTCGAGTGTGAATACTTTGGCCAAACCGTTTTTGCAGAGCGAGTTTGCCATGCGTAAGCTGATTAGCACACAAGGACACCTTGCTGGCTACCGAGCGCTGCCGGACTTATTGCGCGATGTAATTCAGCCTGGCCGCGCGGTGGCGTTCGAGCAGCTGCAAGAAGCAGACGCTCTTGCCGAGCATCCGGAACTCGCCGTTGCCTACAAAACCATGCAGGCCGCTGCCGCGTATTTTGAATCAAAAATGCCCGGTATGCCGAAGGAACAGAACGCAGGCCTGCTGGCAGTGAGACAGCATATCCAAGCGATGCTGAATGCGGGCGAAACACGCGATTTTCAGCAAGGCCGGGAAGCTGGAAATTTCGAATGACCAGTGCAGGTGATGTTGGTTTCAGGCGGAGACGGCGGCAAACGAGACGCCACAGTCAAATCAACCGACGCGTTGGTGCCAATTGCGATGCTCACCGTGCGTAATGTGAGTCGGGGAGATAGACTCCAGTCTTGAATTGGGTGCGTGACGGCGTACATTGCATTCATAGCGGCCCGCATCCGTGACGGCAGTTGCAGCAGCGACTGCCGCCCTATCTGCGCTACCCGTGGCGAGCCTGACGGTAACGTCAGGCACTGATGCCGGCGATTGCGGGCATCAGGCGGGGAAGTGACGCCTGTCAGGCATGAGTACGGTCAGCAAAACGGCTCAGGGCAGGAAGAGAGCGTGTTCACCTTCCTTCCTGGCAGCGCCCTCGGCATTCAATCCATCGCAGGCCCGCAACGGATTTTCGGCACCGCGTTCACCGTGCGTTTCGCCCCAGTCGATATCGCAAAGCCTGGAACGGTTGGCGATTACCTGGATGATATTCCGCGTGGCGCCGTTGCGGTGCTGGACAATGCCGGCCGGCTCGATTGTACGGTCTGGGGCGGGATCATGAGCCAGCTTGCGGCACATCGCGGCATTGCCGGCGCCGTCATCAACGGCGTGTGCCGCGATACCGCCGAGGCGGACCAAGCCGGATACCCCTTGTATGAGGCGGGCCGCTTCATGCGCACCGGCAAGGATCGAGTGCAGGTCGATGCCGTCGGCGAACCCGTCATCCTGGGCGACGTGCGCGTCAACGCGGGCGACCTGGTCGTCGCGGACAAGGATGGCGTGGTCGTGGTGCCCGCCGCCCGGATCCGGGCAGTGTTGCGGCGTGCGCTGGCCATGCATGCCGTCGAACGGCAGATCGTGTCTGCCGGACTGGCGGGCATGACGCTGTCGGAGGCGCGCCGCCAGTTTGGCTATCACGCGCTGCAGCGCAGCCCCGAGCAACAGGCCGCTCATGCCGGCTGACACTACCGCCCAACACCGCCCCCCAACACAGAAAGTCCACACCATGCACACGATAGTTCCCACGGCCTCGCTGCAGGCCCTGCGCCAGCTTGGCGCCGCGACGGTATACGAGGCCCAGGGCGCAAAAGGCGCCCTCGACTGCGGGATCAAGCCGATTGCACCCGGCATGCGCCTGTGCGGCCCCGCCTTCACGGTCGATACCCGGCCGGCCGACAACCTGATGCTGCACTACGCCATGCTGAAGGCGCAACCCGGCGACGTGCTGGTGGTCGATGCGAAAGGTTTCACGGAGTCCGGTGTCTGGGGCGACGTCTTTACCGAGCAAGCCATCAGGATGGGACTGGCGGGACTGGTCATCCATGGCGCGGTGCGGGATGCCGCTGCCATCACCGAGGCTGGCTTCCCCGTGTTTTGCCGCGGCCTGTCCATCAAGGGGAGCGGAAAGCACCAGCCAGGCCTCGTCAACGTGCCCATCCCCATCGGCGATGTGCGGATCCATCCCGGCGACATCATTGTCGGCGACCAGGATGGACTGGTGGTCGTCAGCCGCGGCGAGGTGGATGCCGTACTGGCGCACAGCCGTGCCCGCGAAGAGAAGGAAGCCATGTTCCGCGAACAAATCCGGCATGGCGCGACAACTGTCGAACTGTTGGCGCTGTCGGACACGCTGCGGCGGCTCAACCTCAATTGACGACACTCAAAACACATACAATGGAGACCGACATGTACGCAAAATCAATCGCGGCCGAGGTGACGCCACGGCCCACACGCTACCGCTGGTTCGTAGCCGCCCTGTTTTTTGTTATCTACACGATCGCTTCGGCGGATCGCGCGAACCTGGGCGTGGTGCTGCCATTCCTGCGCAAGGAATTTGCCATGACCAACACGGAGGCGGGCGGGCTGGTGAGCCTGTTCCTGCTGGCTTACGCCGCCGCCCAGCTGCCGTCGGCCTGGCTGCTGTCGAAATTCGGCGTGCGCAAGGTGTTCACCGTGTCGATGGTGCTGACCTCGATCGCCACCGGCCTGACGGGCCTGGCGGGGTCGCTGGCGTCGCTGAAATTGTGCCGTCTTGGCCTCGGCTTTGCCGAGGGGCCGCTGCCGATCGGCGTCACCAGCACCATCAACAACTGGTTCCCGTCGAAGGAAAAGGGCACGGCTTCGGGGATTTTCCTGTCCGCCGTGAAGTTCGGGCCGGTGATCACGCCCATCCTTGGGGCGGCGATCATCGCGGCATGGGGATGGCGGGAAGTCTTCATCTGGTTCGCCGTGCCCGGTATCGTGCTGTCGGCGTTCTGCTATCTGCTGGTGGCCAACCAGCCTTCGGAGAGCCGCTTCGTCAACGGGGCGGAACTGGACTGCATCGCCGACAAGGAAAGCGGCGCGGGCGGCGCCGGCGGGATGGCGTCGTCCAGGCCCATGCCCCGGCTGGACAAGTTCATTCGCGTCCGCAACGAGCAGGAATTAAACACCACGGCCGGCGTGTTCAAGTCATGGAACATCATGGGCTGCGCCCTGGGTTATTGCTTCCAGCTTGGCATTTCCAGCGTGCTGCTGGCCTGGATTCCCACCTATCTGCTGACGGTCAAGAAATTCTCGATCATGAACATGGGCTTTGTCGCGGCGGCGCCCTGGGTGGGCGCCGTTGCCGGCAACATCCTCGGCGGCCTCTGGCCGATACCCTGCTCGATAAACGCCGCAAACCCGGCATGCTGATCTCGGCCGCGTCGACCGCGATCATGATGTATGTGCTGATCCATGCGCCCGCCGATCCGATTGAATATGGCCTGCTGCTGTTCCTGACGGGCGCGCTGCTCAGCGTCGGTTATTCCGCCTACATGGTTTATCCCATGCCATTCGTCTCCAAAGACAAATTCCCGGTGGCGAACGCGGTAGTGAACATGGGCGGCCAGTTGGGCGGGGCGGCGACGCCGTGGATCGTCGGCATGCTGCTCGATGGCTTCGGCTGGGACTACGTGTTCGGCTTCATGGCGCTGATTTCATGCCTGACCTTCCTGGTCGTGCTGACGATTTCCGAACCTCTGAACGTGCGGAAGGCCTGACATGAAACACTTGCTGAGCCTGGAGAACGGGAACCATCCCAAACCCGCGGGCAAGAACGTCCTCGACCTTCCAGCGCGAGCGCATTGAAATCGCCAGGAATCAAGGGGCCGGTTGGCGTCGCTTGACTTGACGACCACCAGGCGGCCCATGGCTGACTGTACGGCGCCTTCCGGCAGCACGCCGATGTCAAGTCCGGCCTCGATCATGCGGCAGATGGCGTCGAAGCTGCGCACCTGGATCAGCAGGCGCAAAGGCTTTTCCAGTGCCGCAATGCGTTTGCTCAACGCCGACAAGGTCATGTGCGATTTGTCGGCAGCCTTGGTCAGGCTGCCGGTTGCGTGGCCTGCAGGAATATGCGCAGGGACTGGAGGTCAAAATGGCTGGGGTTGATCCTGGAGCGAGCCTCGGTAGGGTGACGGCAAAGGCTAAGTCGGCGCTGCGCGAAGGCGCGATCGCAGGCGCGGCCATCGATGTGCTCGATGTCGAACCGCCGCCGCCGGACCACGTGCTGCTGGCGCGCGATATGCCGAACCTGCTGGTCGCGCCGCACGTGGCGTCGGCCAGCGAACAGGCGCGGGCGCGCCTGGCTGGAAAACTCGAACAGCTGGTAGGGCCGCACCTGGCCTGAGCAAGGCGGTAGTGCGGAATGAAAATCGGCCCGGTCGTTGTGACGACCGGGCCGATTAAGTTGGCGCGTCGGGTTGTCAACCCGTGTAATTCGCAATCTCAATCAGATTGTCGTCGGGGGCGCGGAAGTACACGGAGAGGATGGGACCCGCCGCGCCGGTTCGCACTACCGGGCCTTCCTCGATGTTGATGCCCACCGCATGTTCGAATTCCCTGCACCAGCTGGTGCAGGTTGAATTTCTGCCGCCCGAATACCAGCGCCTTGCGCCCGGCGCCAGGTCAGATGTGGCGATGGCGGCGGCGCCCAGCCCGATGACACCCAGCGCCGCGCGGCGCCCCGTATTGATGCGATGTTTACGCATTGTCGTTCTCCTGTTGTTCGTTATGGCCAACCGTGCGGAACTTGCCTGGCACTGGGTGGTACGAACATCTTGCGTCAGAGTTCGGCGCAGGAGAATTTCCCGATTCGCCAGTATCCTTTCTGTCAGGGAAAGTGACGCGGCAGGTTCCGTTATTCGTCGAAAATCGCCACCGCGCGCGTCCATCCGGCCGACGCGCCGCGAATCTTGTGCGGGAAGCAACTGACCGTGAAACCGCTGGGTGGCAGCGCTTCCAGGTTATGCAGCTTTTCCAGGTGGCAGTAGCCAATGTCGCGGCCAGCCTTGTGGCCTTCCCAGATCAGGCTGACGTCGCCGGTTTCCGCGATCTTTTGCGCTGTATAAGAAAACGGCGCGTCCCAGCTCCACGCATCGGTGCCGGTCAGGCGCACGCCGCGTTCCAGCAGGTACATGGTAGCTTCATAGCCCATGCCGCAACCTGCCTTGAGGAAGTCCGGATGGCCGTAGCGCGACCCCGCGCGGGTATTGACCAGCACGATTTCCAGCGGCTGAAGCGTGTGCCCGATGCGGGCGAGTTCCGCTTCCACGTCGGCCGCCGTCACCACGTGGCCGTCCGGGAAATGGCGGAAATCGAGTTTCACGGCGGGCTGGAAACACCATTCCAGCGGTACTTCGTCGATCGTGGTCGACGGTTTGCTGGCACCCAGCCTGGCGTCCATGGTGGAGTGGAAGTGATAGGGCGCGTCCAGGTGGGTGCCGTTATGCGTGGTCAGGGTCACCCATTCCGCGGCGGCGGCTTCGCCGTCCGGGTAATCTTCCGGCCTGGTGCCGGGCAGCAGGGCCATGAACTCGGGCAGGGTGTCGGCGTGCTTCTGGTAGGTGATTTTCGGTGCCATCAGTGGCGGGTCGGACAGGACGTCGTTTTCCAGGTAGATGGAAATGTCGACGAAGCGGCGTGGCATGGCGGTTCCTTTGGTGAAGTGTGAATTACTTGGCATGATGGCGTTGCCGCACCACGCGCTGTGCGATCGGTCCGAACAACGGTCCGCCATCGGCGCCGCGCGCCTCCATGCGTACCGTGTCGCCGAAGCGCATGAAGCCGGTGGCAATGGCGCCGCCATCGACCAGCTCGATCGCACGGCGTTCGGAAATACAGGCGGAACCGGCCGCGCGGTCCCGGTTCGACACCGTGCCGGAACCGATGATGGTGCCGGCCGACAGTTTGCGTGTCTGGGCCGCGTGGGCGATCAACTGGTGGAAGCCGAAATTCATTTCGCCGCCGTGCGGATTGCCGAACCATGCATCGTTCCACTGGATGTGCAGCGGCAGGTGCACGCGCCCGTCGCGCCACGCCAGGCCCAGTTCATCCGGCGTCACCGCCGCCGGCGCGAAGCTGGACGACGGTTTTGCCGTGAAAAAGCCGAAACCCGTGCGGATTTCCCGGAAACCCAGCGCGCGCAGGCTGACGTCGTTGAGCTGCACCACCAGCTTGATGTGGCCCAGCGCGTCGTCCGCCGTGCATCCCATCGGCACCTCGTCGACGATGACGCCGAACTCGCCTTCGAAATCGATGCCGTGCGCCTCGTCCGGCAGCGCCACGTCGTCGCACGGGCCGAGGAAATCGTCGGACGCGCCCTGGTACATCAGCGGAATGGTGTCGGCATCGGGAATCGGCGTGGTGTTGAACGCGACTTCCATCAGGCGGCCGTGGTTGAGGAAAGCCGACCCGTCGCACCACTGCGGCGCGCGCGGCAGTGGCGCCGCCGCCCGCGCCGGATCGAAGTCCACTGCGCCGGCCCGGCCCGCGTTCAGCCGCTGGTACAGATCGCGCAGGCGCGGCGCGCACGCGTCCCAGTCGTCGAGCGCCTGCTGCAGGGTGGCGGCGATGCCGTCCGCCGGTGCCGCCTTGCGCAGGTCGCCGGACACCACCACCAGCCGGCCGTCGCGCGTTCCATTTTTCAGGGTTGCCAATTTCATTTCTTGTCCTCTGTCGATAGCAAGGCCCCAGCTTATTGACTTGCTTTTCATCCGTAAAATCGATTTTAATGATTGGATAAATCGGAAAACCAGATACACGGAGACGACATGCGGTTCAATAAACTCGACCTCAATTTGCTGGTGGCGCTGGATGTGCTGCTGGCCGAACGCAGCATCACCCGCGCGGCCAAGCAGCTGAACCTGAGCCAGTCCGCCACCAGCGGCGTGCTGGCCCGCCTGCGCGACTATTTCGAGGATGACTTGCTGACGCAAGTGGGGCGCAACATGGTGCCGACGCCGCTGGCTGAAAGCTTGCTGGACCCGGTGCGCAGCGTGCTGTTGCAGATCCAGTCCACCATTGAAACCCGGCCCCGGTTCATTCCGGCTGAGTCGGTCCGCCACTTCCGCGTCATCGCATCCGACTACCCGACCTCGGTGTTGCTGGCGGACGTGACCCGCCAGCTCGGCGTGCTGGCCCCCAGGGTCACGCTGGAAATCATCGCGCCCCACGAGGCGCCGCAGGAGCAGGTGGAGCGCGGTGACGTGGACTTGATGATCCTGCCCGAAAAATACATGTTGTCCGAGCATCCCAGCGCCGTGCTGTTCGAAGACAGCTTCAGTTGCCTGGTCTGGGCCAGCAACACGCTGGTGGGCGACAGTCTGACGCTCGAGCAATACATGGCCCTGGGCCACGTCGCCACGCTGTGGGGCAGCCGCCGCCTGCCCGGACTGGAGGAGTGGTTCCTGAAGAACGCGGGCATGTCGCGCCACATCGAAGTCTCGGTCGGGAATTTCAACACCTTGCCGCAATTGGTGATCGGCACCAACCGCGTGGCCACCATGCACACCAGGCTGGCACGCATGTTCGCCCGCTACTATCCTGTGCGCCTGCTGGCCGCGCCGCCCGGCATGCCATCGGTGGTCATGAAAATGCAATGGCATAAATTCTTCGACAAGGATCCCGCCCACCTGTGGTTCCGCCAGCTGTTGAGCCAGGTGGCGGCCACGGACACGGAATACGTCGAAGGTTATTGAGCCATCGGCGGCAGGCGGGTCGCCTGGAACACGGCCAGGCGCCAGCCCGTGGGCGACGCGGTCCACAACTGCACCACGTGCGAATGCACCGTGACCGGCGCCACCGGACCGGGCGGCTGCATCACATTCGCCATGGCGCCCGTCATCAGCGCCGCCTTGCCCAGCATCGTCACGTTCAATCCCCGCCGTTCGACCGCCACGAAGGCCAGCGGGCCGCGCACATGGGCCAGATAGGCCTCCTTGCCGTGCACCTGGCCGGTCGAATGCACGTGCAGCAAATCGTCGGCCAGCAGCGCGGCCAACTTCCCGTAATCGCGTTCCACCAGGGCGCGGGCGCGTGCCGCCTCGCAGGCGAGCAAGTCTTCAACAGTATCCATCGGGCGATGATAAGGCGCGTGCCGATGCGCGTGAAATCCAAAGTTCGGATAGCTGCCATCGGTATCGCGGATGGTGCAGCCTATCGGAATTTCCGATAGATCGAATTGGAAAAATCCATATTACAGATACAAGTCGACTCCCTATACTGAGCCGCAACTCCCGCATCGGGCGGGGGAGTCTAGCGATAGGGAAGTGGAGGTGGCCATGGTGAACAAGGTGCTGGTGATCGGCGGCGGGATAGGGGGAATGTGCAGCGCGATCCAGCTGCGCAAGCAGGGGGTGGAGGTCGACCTGGTGGAAATCGATCCCGACTGGCGCGTGTATGGCGCCGGCATCACGATCAGCGGGCCGACGCTGCGTGCCTTCCGGGAAATCGGCGTATTGGACGACATCGTCGCGCAGGGCTGGTGCGCGGACGGCTTCAAGGTGGCGCTGCCGGACGGCACGGTGGTGGCGGAATTTGCCACGCCGCGCGTGGCGGGACCGGAGGTGCCCGGCGGCGGCGGCATCATGCGCCCAGTGTTGGCGCGCATCCTGGCCGACGCCACCCGCGCCGCCGGCGTCCAGGTGCGGCTGGGCGTATCGTTCGACACCATTGCGCAGGATGCGGAACAGGTCCACGTGGCGTTCACCGACGGCACCCGTTCCAGTTATGACCTGGTGATCGGCGCCGACGGCGTGCATTCGAAAACCCGGCAAGCGATCTTCCCGGAAGCCGCGCGGCCCAGCTATACGGGACAGGGGTGCTGGCGCGCCGTGGTGCCGCGCCCGGAGCAGGTCGGCGGGCCGATGATGGTGCTGTCGAAAACCACCAAGGCGGGCCTGAATCCGGTCTCGCAGGACGAGATGTATCTGTTCGTGCTGGAAAACCAGGCCAGCGACGCGTTCATCGCGCCGGACACCTGGCCGGCGCGCCTGGCGCAGGTGCTGCAAGGATTTGGCGGCGTGGTGGGCGACATCCGCGACAACCTCAACCCGCAATCGCGCATCGTGTACCGCCCGCTGCACAAGCTGTTGCTGCCGCAACCCTGGTACCAGGGCCGCGTGCTATTGCTGGGCGATGCGGTGCACGCCACCACGCCGCACCTGGCGTCGGGCGCCGGCATCGCGGTGGAGGGCGCGATCGTGCTGGCCGAGGAATTGCGGCGCGCCGCCACGCTGCCGCAAGCGCTGGAGGCCTATGTGGCGCGGCGCTACGAGCGCTGCCGCCTGGTGGTGGAAAACTCCGTGCGCCTGGGGCAACTGGAAAACATCGGCACACCCGAGGCCCGCGAAGAACACGGCAAGTTGATGACCCATTCGATGGCGGCGCTGCTGGCGCCGATCTGACCGGGCGGGCCGCGTCGTCATGTATCGGAAATTCCGATGCAACGAATCGGAATAAACCATTTCTCAAATACTTGGCCCGAACTTAACCTTGATCCATATCAAAAAAGCCTGCGGGCAACCATTACAAGGAGGAGACATGAAAAGAAATCGCCAGGTGCTGTTGGCGCTTGCATCGTTCGCCGCGGTATCGCACACCCACGCCATGGAATTCGACACCGGCGCACCGGACCTCAAGCTGCGCTGGGATAACACCGTCAAGTACAGCACGGCGTTCCGCCTGAAAGAGCGCGCGGCGGGATTGACCAATGATGCCAACCAGGATGACGGCAACCGCAATTTCGGCAAGGGAATGGTGTCGAACCGGGTCGACCTGCTGTCCGAATTGGACCTGACGTACCGCAACGTCGGCGCCCGCGTCTCGGGCGCCGCCTGGTACGACGGCGTCTATCACCGCGCCACCGATAACAACTTCCCGCACACCTACAACACGGCGCTGGCGGCCAGCGCCTTCCCGGCCGCCACCCGCGACCTGCATGGCAGCAAGGGCGAATTGCTGGACGCCTTCGTGTTTGCCAAGGGCGGCGTGGGCGACATGCCGGGTTCGGTCCGTATCGGCCGCCACGCCTTGGTGTATGGCGAAACCCTGTTCTTCGGTAACAACGGCATCGCGGCCGCGCAACAGCCGATCGACGTCGTGAAGCTGTTGTCGGTGCCGAACACCCAATTCAAGGAACTGATCCGCCCGGTGGGCCAGGTATCGGGGCAGTTGCAACTGCGGCCCAACCTCACGCTGGGCGGCTATTACCAGTATCGCTGGGAAAACAATGTGCTGCCCGGCGTCGGCAGCTACTTTTCCGGCGCCGACTTTTTCGATGCCGGCGGCGAACGCCTGTTCACCGGTCCCGCGTCGGCCGACATGCGTGGCGCCGACTTGCGCGCCAGGGACAGCGGCCAGGGCGGCCTGCAACTGAAATGGAGCCCGCAAGGCAGCGGCGTCGACCTTGGTTTGTATGCCGCCCGATACCACGACAAGAGCCCGCAAATCGTGATCCGCCCGGCCGGCGCCAGCTATGTGCTGGCCTACCATGAAGACATCCGCACCTATGGCGCCAGCGTCTCGGCCACCATGGGGGAGTTCAATTTTTCCGCCGAAGCGTCGGTGCGGCGCAATACGCCGCTGGTGCAGGCCGGCACGCCGGACTTGTTCGGCATCGTCCCCGCCATGTTCGGCGGCCCGCGGGCGCCGGCCGACAACAGCGGCAACCCGTCCTACCCGGTGGGCAATTCGGCCCACTTCAACCTGTCGACCCTGGCGTCGTTCGGCCCCGGCATCATCGCCAGCGAAGCGTCGCTGGCCGGCGAACTGGCGTGGAACCGCGTGACCGGCATCACGAAAAACGCCGCCATGCTGGATCCGGGCGCCACCCGCGACGCGTGGGGCATGCGCATGGTGTACACGCCGAGCTACCGCCAGGTGTTGCCGGGCCTGGACCTGAACGTGCCGGTGGGCCTGGGCTACTTCCCGAAAGGCCGCTCGTCCGTGATCACCGCCTTCGGCCCCGACAAGGGCGGCGACGTCAGTCTCGGCCTCGGCGGCGAATACATGAGTACGTGGAATTTCAGCGTCAACTACACGCATTTCTACGGCGCGGCGGGCAACGCCACCGTCGTCCATGGCCAGGGATCGGTCTTCACCTTCAAGCAAAACTTCAAGGACCGCGACTTCATTTCCCTGTCGGTGCGCAGGACCTTTTAATCAAGAATATAAGACGGAGACATCATGAAATTCACACTCGCCAACCTGGCCGCCCTGGCCACCCTGGCCGCGGCTGCCGGCACCCTGGTCTGTCCCTCGATCGCAACGGCGGCGGTGTCCGCCGACGAGGCGGCGCAACTGAAAACCACGCTGACGCCGCTGGGCGCGGAAAAGGCCGGTAACAAGGATGGCAGCATTCCCGCGTGGAGCGGTGGCCAGACCGCGCCGGTGGCCGGCTTTAAACATGGCGGCCGGCGCGACGGCGACCCGTTCGCCGGTGAAAAGCCGCTGTACACGGTGACCGCGAAAAACCTGGACCAGTACGCCGACAAGCTGACCGACGGCACCAAGGCCATGCTGAAGAAATACCCCGGCTACCGCCTCGACGTGTATCCCACCCACCGCACCGCGGCCGCGCCGCAGTGGGTCTATGACAACACGGCAAAAAATGCCACGCGCGCCAAGCTGAACGCCAGGATGATCCCGGCCGACGCCTATGGCGGCATCCCGTTCCCGTTGCCGAAGTCCGGCGCGGAAGTGATCTGGAACCATTTGCTGCACTGGCGCGGCGAAAGCTGGCAGTTCGACGCGCATGGCGTGCTGGTGACGGCGGACGGCAAGGCCGTGATGACGGTCGATGGCCTGGCCGACCAGGCCATGCCGTATTACCACAGGGAAGGCGCCGACAAGTTCACCGGCGAATACTGGCAAATCCGCCTGGTCAACGCCGGTCCGCCGATCCGCGCCGGCGAAGCCATCCTGGGCCGCCTGGCCCTGGACGGCGACCAGGACCAGACCTATGTCTACCTGGCCGGCCAGCGCCGCACCCGCAAGCTGCCCAATGCCTGCTGCGACACGCCGACCCCCGCCACTGCGGGCGTGATGAGTTTCGATGAACTGGACGTGTTTTCCGGCCGCCTGGACCGCTTCGACTGGAAGCTGGTGGGCAAAAAAGAAATGCTGGTGCCCTATAACACCAACAAGTCGTTCAAGCCGGCCAGGGACACCGAGCTGATCGGCGCCAATCACCTCAATCCCGACCACGTGCGCTGGGAATTGCACCGGGTCTGGGTGGTGCAGGCCGACCTCAAGGCGGGGCAGCGCCACGTCGCGGCCAAGAGCCTGTACTACATCGACGAGGACAGCTGGAAGGCGGTGCTGGGCGACCGCTGGGACGCCAAGGGCCAGCTGTGGAAGACCATGTGGTCGCTGCCGGTCGTGATGCCGGACCTGCCGGGCGTGGTGGCGCCGACCTTTGGCTTCTACGACCTGGTGTCCGGCGCCTGGTACACCCAGAACGTCATGAATGAAAAAGCGTCGCAATACAAGCTCATGCCGCGCTACCCCGAAGCCACCTTCACGCCGGAATCGCTGTCCGGCGGCGGTTTGCGCTAATCCCCGGCAACCCGCCGGCAGGGGCGGGCCGCCGGCATGGTCCGGGGCCGCCCCCTCACTGAATCTCTGAGCAGGAAATAACATGCGTTTCAAGTTGCTACGCCTTGCGGGCGCGGTGGCCGCCGCCATCCCGCTGGCTGTCCTATTGTCTTCTTCCACCGGCGCCGCGCCGGTCGCCAACCCGCTGCAGCGCGCCGCGCCGCCCGCCGTGCAGCCGCAGGGGCGGGTGCTGCTGGGCCTGGCGCGCGCCGGTAATCGCCTGGTCGCGGTCGGCGAGCGTGGCCTGGTCTTGCTGTCGGACGACCACGGCCTGTCCTGGCGCCAGGCACGGGTGCCGGTGTCGGTGACGCTGACGGCGGCAAGTTTTCCCGCGCCGCGTTCGGGCTGGGCGATCGGCCATGCCGGCACCGTGCTGCACAGCGCGGACGGCGGTGAAACCTGGGAGCGCCAGCTGGACGGCAACGCGGTCGGCCAGTTGCTGGCCGCCGCCGCGCCGCATCCCGCCCAGGCGCCGGAACAGGCGGCGCTGGCACGGCAACTCATCGCCGACGGGCCGGACAAGCCCTTGCTCGACGTGGTGTTCCAGGACGAGCGCAACGGCATCGTGGCGGGCGCCTATGGCTTGCTCCTGAGGACCAGCGACGCCGGTAAGACCTGGACGCCGCTGATGAGCCGGGTCGACAATCCCAAGGGCTTGCACTGGTATGCGGTCCGGGCCAGCGGCGACAGCATCTGGCTGGCCGGCGAGCAGGGCTTGCTGGCGCATTCGGCCGATGGCGGCAAAACGTTTGCCAATGTGACGGCGCCCTACCGTGGCACCTGGTTCACGCTGGCCGCGCTGCCGGACGGCGGCATCGTGCTGGGTGGCCTGAAAGGCAATGCTTACCGGGTTGCCGGCGCCGGCGGCCATTTCGACCGGCTGGACGGCTATCCGGCCGTGTCGCTGAGCGCGTCGCTGGTACTGGCCGATGGCCGCCTCCTGTTCGCCAACCAAGCCGGCCAGCTGTTCATCGCCGGAGCGCGGGGCCAGGATGCGCGCATGGTGCCGCAACCCTTCCCGGCGCCACTGGCCGCGCTGGCGCAGGCCGCCAACGGCGACGTGATCGTGGCCGGCGTGCGCGGCGTCAGCACGATTGCCATGCGTGCGCTTGCATCCCCATCCTCGTCCACCACCGCATCCGGAGCCACGCCATGAGCATCGATCAACGCACCATGGGCGGCCAGCCGGCGCCGCATGACCTGGCCAGTTTCGACCGGCATTCCGGCAGTCTGGTCGAGCGCGTGCTGTTCAACCACCGCCTGGCGGTGATGGTGGCCTGCGCGCTGCTGACCGTGCTGCTGGGCTGGCAGGCGACCCGCTTGCGGCTCAATGCCAGCTTCGAGGACATGATCCCGGCCAGCCACCCGTATATCGCGCACTACCTGAAAAACCGGGGTGAATTGAGCGGCCTGGGCAACGCCGTGCGCATCGCCGTGGAAGCCAGGGGCGCCACCATTTATGACCCGGCCTACCTGGCCACCCTGCAAAAGATCAGCGACGACGTGTTCCTGCTGCCGGGCGTCGACCGCGCCTACATGAAGTCGCTGTGGACCCCGTCCACGCGCTGGGTGGGCGTGACCGAGGAGGGCATGGAAGGCGGCCCCGTGATCCCCAACGATTACGACGGTTCCGCCGCCAGCGTGGCCCAGGTGCGCGTCAATACCGAGCGCTCCGGCGAAATCGGCCAGCTGGTCGCGCTCGATGGCCGCTCCAGCATCATCTACGTGCCGCTGCTGGCGCGCGATCCGCAGACCGGCCAGCCGCTCGACTACACGGTGTTCGCCGGCCGGCTGGAACAACTGCGCACCAGGTACCAGGGACCGGCTGGCCAGGGCGGGGGCGTCAACCTGTACATCACCGGCTTCGCCAAGGTGGTGGGCGACCTGATCGACGGCCTCCGCCAGGTGCTGCTGTTTTTCGGCGCCGCGATCGTGATCGCCGCCGCCACGCTGTACTGGTACACCCGCTGCAGCCGCAGCACGCTGCTGGTGGTGGCGTGCTCGGTGGTGGCGGTGGTGTGGCAGCTCGGCATCCTGCCCGCGCTGGGCTATGGCCTCGACCCGTATTCGGTGCTGGTGCCGTTCCTGGTGTTTGCCATCGGCATGAGCCATGGCGCGCAAAAAATGAATGGCATCATGCAGGACATCGGGCGTGGCGCGCACAAGGCGGTCGCCGCCCGCTATACCTTCCGCCGCCTGTTCCTGGCCGGATTGACCGCGCTGCTGTGCGACGCGGTGGGATTCGCGGTGCTGATGATCATCGACATCAAGGCGATCCAGGACCTGGCCATCGTCGCCAGCATCGGCGTGGCGGCCCTGATCTTCACCAACCTGATCTTGCTGCCCATCCTGCTGTCGTACGTCGGTGTCAGCGCGCAGGCGGCGCGGCGCAGCCTGCGCGACAAAGTGCGCGGCCAGGCGGGCGATGCCGCGCGCCATCCGCTGTGGCGCTTCCTCGACCTGTTCGCGCAGCGGCGCTGGGCGGCGCTGGCGCTGGTCGCCGGCGCCGTGCTGGGCGCGGCCGGCTATGCGGCCAGCCTGCAACTGAAGATTGGCGACCTGGACCCGGGAGCGCCGGAATTGCGGGCCGACTCGCGCTACAACCGTGACAACGCGTTCGTGGTGCGCCATTACACGGCCAGCAGCGACGTGTTTGCCGTGATGGTGAAAACGCCGGACGGCGCCTGTTCCCGCCTCGACATCCTGCAAAAAGCCGACGCGCTGGAGTGGCAGCTGGCACAGCTGCCCGGTGTCGAGCTGACCAATTCGCTGGCGCTGCTGAACCGCCGCGTGATCACCGGCATGAACGAGGGCAGCCTGAAATGGTATGACCTGCTGCAAAACCAGAGCTCGGCCAACATGGTCACGGCGGGCGCGCCGCGCGGCCTCTACAACGACACATGCAACCTGCTGACCCTGTACGCCTACCTGCGCGACCACAAGGCCGACACGCTGTCGCAACTGGTCGCCACGGTCGAGGGCTTCGCCCGCGACAACGATACGCAGGACGTCCGCTTCCAGCTGGCGGCCGGCAGCGCGGGCATCGAAGCGGCCACCAACATCGTGGTCAAGGAAGCCAGCCACCGGATGCTGTACTGGGTCTATGCGGCGGTCGTGCTGCTGTGCCTGGTAACGTTCCGCTCCTGGCGCGCGGTGGTGTGCGCGGTGGTGCCGCTGGTGCTGACGTCCATCCTGTGCGAAGCCCTGATGGTGGTGCTGGGCATCGGCGTCAAGGTGGCGACACTGCCTGTGATCGCGCTGGGCGTGGGCATCGGCATCGACTACGCGCTGTACGTGATGAGCATCATGCTGGCGCGCATGCGGGCCGGCGACAGCCTGTCCGACGCGTATGACAAGGCGCTGCAATTCACCGGCAAGGTGGTGCTGCTGACCGGCGCCACCCTGGCCCTCGGGGTCGCCACCTGGGTGCTGTCGCCCATCAAATTCCAGGCCGACATGGGGCTGCTGCTGGCGTTCATGTTCCTGTGGAACATGCTGGGCGCGCTGGTCCTGTTGCCGGCCCTGGCGTATTTCCTGTTGCCCCGCAAGCAAGTCGCCACCGTGGCGGCGCAGCCGGCGGCAACTCCCCAACCCAAGACCATGAGGAACTGATCCAATGTTCAAGTATTTCCCCACCAATTACGTCTGGAACCTGTCGGTCGACCTGGCCATCGAAATGGGCGCGCGCATCGGCGAGATCGAGGAAATGTGCGCGCCGCTGCAGGATGCCGCCAGGCAGCCCGACGCGGCCGGCACGCAAGCGTTCCGCGCCACCTGGGCGCAGATGGCGCACAAGCTGTGCGGACTGGCGGAAGAAGATGAGGCGGCCGGCCGGCGCCTGTCGGCCGGCGAAAAATACAAGCGCGCCGCCAGCTACCTGCTGACCTGCGAGCGCCTGCAGGCGCACGGGGCGGCGGGACGGCTGGCGCTGTACCAGGAATTCCTGGGCATGTTCGCGCGCGGCATCGAACTGGGCGGCGACCATTGCGAGCGGGTGGCAATCCCGTATGAGGGCCAACACCTGTCCGGCCTGTTCGTGCGCGCCGAAGGCGTGCAGGGACCGGCGCCGGTGCTGGTGCAAGTCAATGGCCTGGACAGCACCAAGGAAATGAAATACCTGGTCGGCCTGCCGGCCTGGCTGGCCAAACGCGGCGTGTCGTCGCTGATCGTCGACCAGCCCGGCACCGGCGAAGCCCTGCGCCTGCACGGCATGACGGCGCGCCACGACAGTGAACACTGGGCCAGCCGCGTGGTGGACTGGCTGGAAACGCGCGCCGATGTCGATCCCAAGCGCATCGGTTGCGAAGGCGTGTCGCTGGGCGGCTACTACTGCCCGCGCGCGGTGGCGTTCGAACCGCGTTTCGCGTGCGGCGTGGCCTGGGGCGCCAACCACGACTGGCGCGACGTGCAACAGCGCCGGCTGGAAAAGGAAGGCGATTTCCCGGTGCCGCACTACTGGGCGCACGTGTGCTGGGTGTGGGGCGCGCGCGACGTCGACGAATTCATGCGCATCGCGGAAAACGTGCACCTGGACGGCGTGGCCGAGCGCATCAAGGTGCCATTCCTCGTCACGCACGGCGAAAAAGATACGCAAATCCCGCTCAAGTGGGCGCAGCGCACCTACGACCAGCTGGTCAACAGCCCCCGGCGCGAACTGAAGATTTTCACCGACCGCGAAGGTGGCGCGCAGCATGCCAGCTTCGACAACAGCATCAATGCCGGCCACTACATCGCTGACTGGGTGGCCGAAACCCTGGGCGGCCGTACCGCCTGAACCTGCAAGGAGCACTACCTAATGAATATCATCGGACCCGATACGCTGGTCTTTGGCGTCGACGACGTCGCGGCCTGCTCGCAATACCTGGCCGACTATGGCCTGCAACCCTATGGCGTGACCGCCGCCGGCGGCCGCTTCGAGGCGCTCGATGGCACCGCCATCGTATTGGCGCGCCAGGACGACCCGCGACTGCCGCCGGCGCTGGGTACCGCCAGCATGTTGCGCAAGACCGTCTACGGCGTGGCCGACCAGGCCACACTGGACGCCATTGCCGCCGAACTGGGCAGGGACCGCGCCGTCGCCACCTTGCCGGACGGTTCGCTGGAAACCGTGGACGACATGGGCTTTACGCTGGGCTTCCAGGTCACCGTGCGCCGCCCCTTGTCGCTGCCGGCGGAAAGCATCAACGCGCCCGGCGCCGCGCCGCGGCGGCCCGCCAACGTGGTGGCGGTGGATGAACAGGCGCCAGCCAGCCCGCGGACCTTGTCGCACGTGGTGTATTTCGTGCCTGACGCGGCCCGCGCCGAGGCGTTCTACGTGGAACGGCTGGGTTTCGTGTGCACCGACCGCTTCACCGGCGTCGGCCCGTTCCTGCGCCCGGCAGGCACGCTGGACCACCACACGCTGTTCATGATCCAGACTCCGCCCTTCATGAAGGGGTGCGAGCACTTCACCTTCCATATGGGCGGCCCGACCGAGGTGGTGCAGGCCGGCACCCGCATGGTGGGAAAAGGTTACCAGTCGTTCTGGGGACCGGGCCGCCACAAGTTCGGCTCCAACTGGTTCTGGTATTTCAACAGCCCGCTGGGCTGCCACGTGGAATACGACGCCGACATGGACTTGCACGACGAGCGCTGGACCGCGCGCGAAGCGCCGATGGGCGCCGACGCGTCGCAAGTGTTCCTGTTGCAGCACCGCGAAAAGTGGGCGCCGGGCGGCCCGCCGGCTGGCGGCAAGCACTGACGGGACGCGCGCCATGACCGGTCCCGGTAGTGACACTGGAACTTACCTGTGTCGCCTGCATGACATCGCGGACGGCGGCGCGCGCGGTTTCGACCCGGGCGGCGACGGCCGGGATACGGTGTTCGTGGTGCGCCGGGGGACGCGCCTGCACGCCTACCGCGACGCCTGCCCGCACGTGGCCGGCGCGCCGATGGCATGGCGCAAGGACGCCTACCTGAACGGCGACGGCAGCCGCATCGTGTGCAGCGCCCATGGCGCCCAGTTCGACATCGCCACGGGGGCCTGCATGCTGGGGCCCTGCCTGGGGCAGTCGCTGGCCGGCGTGGCGCTGGCGGTCGATGGCGGCGGCGGGGTTTGGTTGACGGGGGATGTATGAAACTGGGTATCAAGCTGGGCATCAAGCTGGAACGCATGACAATCGCCACCCGCCTGCGGCTGGGCTTTGCGCTGATGGTGCTGCTGATGGTGGTGTTGTCGGCGGTCGGCCTGGCCAGCATGGCGCAAAACCAGCAGCGCATGGATGGCATCACGCGTGGCAACAACGTCAAGGTCAAGCTGGCGGTTGCCATGCGCGACACCGTCTACGAGCGCATGGTGGCGATGCGCGACATGGCGCTGGTCAATGACGTCGCCGCGATGCGGGCCGACCTGGAACGCATCAGGCGGCAGCGCGCCACCTACGCGGAAGCGGGCGCGCGGCTGGCCGCCGTGTTCGGGCAGGCGGGCGGCGCCACCGGGCGGGAACAGGACTTGCTGGCGCGGATCAACCGCCACAGCGCGGCCGCCGTGCCGGTGATGGAGCGGGTCGCAGGACTGGCGCTGGCCATGCAGATCGACCAGGTCGTCACCGTGCTGGCGCACGAACTGGCGCCGCTGCAGGCGCAATGGATGCGGGCGCTCGATGAACTGATCGCGCTGGAAGAGGCGGACAACGCGCAAGCCACGGCGGATGCGCAAGCGGCGCTGGACCACGCGTGCCTGGTTATGCTGGCCATCGGCGCGACCGCCGTGGCGGCCGCGCTGGCGGTGTCGCTGGTGCTGTCGCGCAGCATGCTGCGGCAGCTGGGCGGCGAGCTGCATTACGCAATGACGATCGCGGAAGGGATCGCGTCCGGCGACCTGACGGTGGATGTGCGCACCGCGCCCGGCGACGACGCCAGCCTGCTGGCGGCAATGAAATCCATGCGTGACAACCTGGCGCGCATCGTGCTGGATGTGCGCCGCGGCACCGACCAGATCGCCGAGGCGTCCGGCGCCATCGCGGCCGCCAACCACGATTTGTCGCAGCGCACCGGCGAGCAGTCCGGCGCGTTGCGCCGCACCGCATCGATGATGGCGCGGCTGACGGCCACCGTGCAGCGCAATGCCGACAGCGCCGGGCTGGCCGACGGCATGGTCGGCGCGGCGGCCGAAGCGGCGGGCAAGGGCGGTGCCGTGGTGTCGCGGGTGGTGGACACCATGGGCGACATCAGCGCCTCGGCGGCCCGCATCGCCGACATCATCGCGGTGATCGATGGCATCGCGTTCCAGACCAACATCCTGGCGCTGAACGCGGCGGTGGAAGCGGCCCGCGCCGGCGAGCAGGGCCGCGGCTTTGCCGTGGTGGCGTCCGAAGTGCGGGCGCTGGCGCAACGTTCGGCCGGTGCGGCCAGGGAAATCAAGGAATTGATCAGCGATTCCGCGCACAAGGTGGCGCTGGGCGCGCGCCTGGCGGACGAGGCGGGCGACGCCATGCAAGCCATCGTCGACGGCGTCGGGCGGGTGGCCGGGATCATGGCCGACATCGGCGCGGCCAGCCGCGAACAGAACAACGGGATCGCGCAGGTCAGCCGCGCCATGTCCGATATGGACGCGGTGACCCGGCACAACGCGGCGCTGGTGGAACAGGCCGCCTCGTCGTCCGCCCAATTGCAGGCGCATTCGGCATCGCTGGCCTACGCGGTGCGCATTTTCAAGACCCGCCCGCCGGAGCGGGCAATCACGATGAGGGAACTCCATGAATCCGATCACTAAAGCCAGCCCTGTCCGCCCAACCACCCGTACCGCCACCTACCGCCATGCGCTGGTGCTGTTGCTTGGCAGTTGCCTGCCCATCATGGCCGCCGTGCTGATCGCGCCGGTGCTGCCACAAATCATGCGTCAGTTTGCCGGCGTGCCCCATGCCGACCTGCTGGTGCCGCTGGCGCTGACGGTGCCGGCCCTGGTGGTCGGGCTGGTCAGTCCGTTCGCCGGCGCCATGGTCGACCGCGCCGGCCGCAAGCGCCTGCTGCTGGCCGGCCTGGTGCTGTATTCGGCCTGCGGCACGGCGCCGCTCTACCTTGAGTCGCTGGCGGCGGTGATCGCCAGCCGGCTCGGCGTGGGTGTCGCGGAAGCGGTCATCATGACGGTGTGCACGTCGCTGATCGCCGATTACTTCAGCGGCGCCCTGCGCGAGCGCTATCTGGCGCAGCAAACCATCTGGGCCTCGATTTCCGCCACGCTGTTTTTCGGGGTCGGCGGGGCACTGGGGGGAAATGGGCTGGCGCGCGCCGTTCTGGCTGTATTTCGCCGGGTTGCTGTTGCCCCTGATGGCGCTGATGCTGTGGGAGCCGCGGCCGGAAGCAGCGGCGCCGGCGCCGGGCGCCGCCGTGCCCGGCCGTGCGTTTCCGCTCAAGGCGGTGGCGGGCATTTGCACCATCACGTTTGGCGGCGCCATCGCGTTCTACACCTTGCCGGTGCACCTGGGTTTCCTGATGAACGGCATCGGCATCACGTCGCCCGCCAGCATCGGCATGGCGGCGGCGCTGGGTAGCGTCGCCAACGTGGCGGGCGCGGTGTCGTTCCGCCGCCTGTCGGGGCGCGGCGTGCCGGCCTGCCTGGCCCTGGCGTTTGCCGCGCTGGGCGGCGGTTTCCTGGTGGCGGCCGGCGCCGATGGCTACAACGCCATGCTGCTGGGCGCCGTGCTGCACGGCTACGGTTCGGGCCTGCTGGTGCCCACCATGCTGACCTGGCTGATGCGCCAGCTGCAATTCGAGGAACGGGGGCGTGGCACCGGCATGTTCATGGCGAGTTTCTTTTCCGGGCAGTTCATTTGCCCGCTGGTGGTATTGGCGGGAGGCAAGGCATTGGGAACCATGGGGGCGGCATTGGGGGCGCTGGGGTGGCTGGCTGTGGCGGCCGCGGCGGCGGCTGCCGCCATGGGGGCGCGTGGGCGTGCGGCGGAGGCACGGCAAGCCTAGCGGGCCGTAAGCCTCAGGCTTGCCGCCATTGCGTGCGGACCGGCGCCGTGTCAGTCCGCCGCCGACAGCGCGTTGCGGATCAGCGCCGCCACGCTGCCGTCGTGGCGGAAACCCGCCGCTTCGGCCGCCGCTGCGTCCAGCGGCGGATAACTGCCGAACGCCGCTTCCAGCGCGGCGTCGGGCTGGTACGACACCAGTTCGCGCCGCTCCGCGCCATAGGCTTGCGCCAATCCGTCGACCAGTTGCGCCATCGACAGGCGCAGTACCGGCAAGGTGAAATCGCGGCGCGCCGCCACCTGCCGTGGCGCCAGCGCGGCGGCGTGCAGCAGGTTGTCGATGCAGCAGGGCGCCGACATCCACCACGACACCGCCTGCGGCGATACCGGGCAGGTGAATGGCCGGCCTTGCGCCAGCCGCCAGAACACCTCGCTCATATACGCCGACAGCAGGCCGGAAGGGGCGGGCGGACGGGCCACCACGCCGGGCAGGCGCAGGATGCGGCCATCGATCCAGCCGCGCCGGCTGTAATCCTTGATCAGGATTTCGTCGACCAGCTTGTGCGCGCCATAGCTCAGCGTGGGGCGCATCGGCGTGGCGTCGTCCACCAGCGCGGGCAGCGGCGCGCCATACACGGCGATGCTGCCGCTGAACACGAAGCGGGCGGGATGCGGCTGCCGGCGCAGCAATTCCAGCATGGCCAGCGTGGCTTCCAGGTTGATGCGCAAGCCCAGTTCATAGTTGGCTTCGGCCGCGCCGCCCGGAATGCTGGCCAGGTGGAACACGCAGTCGGCGGGCATGCCGAACACGTCGCGCAGCACGGCGTGTTCGCCGATACTGCCCCGGACCAGGCGCACGCGCGGGTCGCCCGCGCCGGCAAACGGCGTGTCGAACACGGTGTCGGCCAGTGTCAGGGTGGTGAATGGCTGGGCGCCCGCCAGCAGGCGGCGCACCAGCGCCTTGCCGACAAAGCCATTGGCGCCGGTAATAACGATATGCATGGGGAGTCTCCTTCAATGGGATCGGGGTGATGCGCGGGCCATGGTAAGCCCGCCTTCGGCCCGGCCGCCAGTCGCGTGTGCCGATGCGATGTATCGGCAAAGCCGATGCGCCGGATTGGCAGAAACGATTTCCCATGCCGCCGGCTCTGCCTTACGCTGGCGTGGTCTAATTACAGGAGGATTTATGCAAACCACGATCAGGCGCATCGTCACGGGACACGATGCGGCCAGCATGGCGGTCGTCCGCAGCGATGACGCGCTGGCAGGACAAGCGGTCGATGGCGGCGTCGCGTCGTTCATCAAGGTCTGGACCACCGCCACGTCGCCGGCCGACAACAACGATGACATGGATGGCGCCTTGCGCGCCACCGGGCTGGCCTGCCCGGGCGGCACGGTGCTGCGCATTGTCGATTTCGCGCCCGGCTGCAAGTCGCCGATGCACCGTACCCGCTCGATCGATTACGGCATCGTGCTGGAGGGGGAATTGACGATGGAGCTCGATGGCGGCTCGGTCACCCGCTTGAAGGCGGGCGACGTCGTGGTCCAGCGCGGCACCAACCACTTGTGGCACAACACGGGGACGCGGCCTTGCCGCATGGCCTTCGTGCTGGTCGATGCGCAGCCGGTGCGGGCCGGTGGCGTGACGCTGGCGCAGAATTATGATTGAGGGCCGTGCCGCCATGACCAAAACAGCATAGCTGCTTTGCCATGCGCGCCGTTCCTTCCCGCCCGCCTGCTCATTACCATGGTTTGCATATACCTCAACTCCTTCAAGGAAACCAGCATGGCAAATTATGGCAAGCACGAAGCGCGCGCATGGGCACGCGAACACCTGGTGGGCTGCAGCGGCGTGACCATACCCAGCTACACGGCGGACCTCAGGCGCCTCAATGAAAAGGGCATCCGCCACGATATCGAGCTGGCGATCGAATACGGCTACCGCTATACGCTGCTGTGTTCGGAAGTAGCGATCACGCCGGAAGAAAACGCGCAATTCACGGCGTGGGCGCGCGAGACGGCGGGTGGACGCATGGGCTTGTTCTTCCACGCCGCGTTCGGGACGCTGCGGGAAAACATCGAAGCGGCCAAGCTGGCGGAGCGGGCCGGCGCCGACATCGTCCTGCTGTCCTATCCGCCGCAATTCTGGCCCACCACGGAACAGGAAATCTACGACTACACCAAGGCGTTCTGCGACGCCACGGAGCTGGCGGTGATGCTGTTCCCGATTCCGCTGTGGGGTTTTGAGCGCGTGCATCCGGCCGGCATGCGGGTGGAGTTCGTGCGCAAGCTGCTGGCCGATTGCCCGAATATCGTGGCGATCAAGTCGGAGCAGGGCTTTCCGCTGGTGGCGGGCCTGTGTGAAATGTGGCGCCACTTCCGCGACGAGGTGGTGATCAGTTGCCCCATCGAAGGCGATTCGATTCCAATGATGAGCCTGATGAACCTGCAATTTTCCGGTACCAGCAATACCCAGTGGATGGGCGCCTACTATCCCCGCGCGTTCGAGCTGGCCCGCCGTGGCCAGTGGGAAGAGGCGATGCAATTGTTCTGGCAATTCGCGCCCGCGCGCAACGCCAACGGGGCCGCGGCGCAAACCTATGCGGCGGGGACGGGCGTGTTGAACCGCTCCATGTGGAAATACCAGGACTGGCTGGCGGGCTTCAATGGCGGGCCGCTGCGCGCGCCCGCCATGCGGGTGCCGGACCGCTTGATGAAAACCCTGCGCCAGGGCCTGGCCGCCACCGGCTTCGCGCCCACTTCCGACCCGGACAGCCAGTTCCTGGTTGGCCGCCACCCCGCCTGAACACCATCGAGGAACCATCATGTCCCATCAAGAAGTCACCGATGTGCCGAAAGGCTTGTATATCGCGGGGCGCTGGCGCGGCGCATCGGACGGCGCCACCTTCGGCGTGACCGACCCCGCCACCGGCCAGCGGCTGGCCGACGTGGCCAGTGCGACGGTGGAAGACGCCCTGGCCGCCGTGGGCGCGGCCGACGCCGCCGGCAAGGCGTGGGCCGCCACGGCGCCGCGCGCGCGCAGCGACATCCTGCGCAGGGCGTTTGAATTGCTGATCCAGCGCAAGGAGGCGTTTGCGCGCCTGATCGTGCTGGAAAGCGGCAAGGCGCTGGCCGAGGCGCGCGGCGAAGTCGGCTATGCCGCCGAATTCTTGCGCTGGTATGCGGAAGAAGCGGTGCGCATCGTCGGCGAGGTGTCCACGGCGCCGGGCGGCGCCAACCGCATCCTGGTGCTGCGCCAGCCGATCGGCGTGGCGGTGTTCGTCACACCATGGAATTTCCCCGCCGCGATGGCCACGCGCAAGATCGGTCCGGCGCTGGCGGCCGGCTGCACGGTGGTATTGAAGCCCGCGTCGGAAACGCCGCTGACCGCGCTGGCCCTGGCCGCCTTGTTCGAGGAAGCCGGCGTGCCGGCCGGCGTGGTCAACGTGCTGCCGTCGCGCCAGTCCGGCCCGGTGGTGGCCGCCATGCTGCATGACCCCAGGGTGCGCAAGCTGTCGTTCACCGGTTCCACCGGCATCGGCCGGGTGCTGCTGGCCCAGGCGGCGCACAACGTCGTCAAGTGCTCGATGGAGCTGGGCGGCAATGCGCCGTTCATCGTGTTTGCCGACGCCGACCTGGAGGCGGCGGTGGCCGCCGCCATGGTGGCCAAGCTGCGCAACGGCGGCGAATCGTGCACGGCGGCCAACCGCTATTATGTGGAACGCCCGGTGGCGGACGAGTTTTCACGGCGCTTTGCCGCCGCCATGGCCAGCGTGAAGGTGGGGCCGGGGCTGGATGAAACCGTGCAGCTTGGACCGCTGATCAATGGCGCCGCGCTGGACAAGGTGGCGCAACTGGTCGGCGAGGCGGTGGCGCAGGGCGCCACGGTGGTCACGGGCGGCAGCGCGCGGCCCGGCCCCGGCTATTTCTATGAACCGACGTTGCTGACGGGAGTGGCGCCCGGTGCCCGCATCCTGCGCGAGGAAATCTTCGGCCCGGTGGCGCCGGTGTGTGTTTTCGATACGGTGGACCAGGCGGTCGCCCTGGCCAACGACACGCAATACGGCCTGGTGGCGTTCGTGCACACGCGCGACCTGGCCAGGGCGCTGGCGGTGTCGGAGCGCATCGAGGCGGGGATGGTTGGCATCAACCGTGGCGTGGTGTCCGACCCGGCGGCGCCGTTCGGCGGCTGGAAGCAAAGCGGCGTCGGACGCGAAGGCGGGCATGACGGCTTGCTGGAATACCTGGAATCGAAGTACGTCTGCGTTGACTGGTAGGGCCCCCATGCTGCCGATACTCGATCCACGCTGGCGCCTGTTTGCCAGCGTCGCCCAGCTGGGCAGCCTGACCCGCGCCGCCGACGTGTTGAACAGCCCGCAATCAGTCATCAGCCGCCAGATCGCCCAGCTGGAAACCCAGTGCGGCGGCAAGCTGTTCCGGCGTACCGGGCGCGGCGTGGTCCTGACCGAGTTCGGCGACATCATCCACGCGCGGATCGGTCCGATGCTGGCCGAGGGCGAGCGGCTGGCCGATGACATCCTCACCACCAACGGCGTCGCCATCGGCGACGTGCATGTCGGGCTGCTGCCGTCCGCCGTGGCGCGCCTTGCCGGCCGGCTGTTTGCGGCCGTGCGGGAACAGTGTCCCCGGGTCCGGCTGCGGTTGACCGAAGGCTCCAGTGCGCAGCTGGAGGAATGGCTGGCCAGCGGACGGCTGGACCTGGCGTTGCTGTTGCACGAGGGGCCCGAGGCCGGCATGGGTGGTACTTGCCTGCGCAGCATGGCGCTGGACTTGATCGGCCCGCGCGGCGATCCTCTGCTGGCGGCGGGGCAGGTCGCGTTTGCCGCGCTGGAGGGCTTGCCCTTGATCCTGCCGGCGGAACCGCACGTCTTGCGCAAGCGGCTCGATGCGCTGGCGCGCGAGCGCGACATGCGGCTGCTGGTGGCGATGGAAGCCGACACCATCGTGCTGCAGCAGGAACTGGCCGCCGCCGGCGCGGGTTTTGCGATCGTGGCATCGCTGGCGCAAGCGGATGCCGGCGATACCGGCGATGGCGGTGACGGGCGGCTGGGCGCCGCCCGCATCGTGCAGCCGGAATTGACGCGGCACATCGTGCTGGGCGCCACGCCGCACCGGCCGCACACGCTGGCCACGCGCAGCGTGTCGCGCCTGGTCGCGTCGCTGTTTTCCACGTGAATTCGCGCTATGCGGATTCGTCAAAGCTGCTTTGCCGGCGGCGCGCTTCCTGGCCCGGGTGTGGACCTTTAAGGTGTGGCTATCGTCAACCCGAGTCAACCTTACTCAACCTGAGAGGAATGCAAGCGATGTCCCCATCCCACACCTTGTTCTTGAGCGACCGCGATGTCAGCGGCCTGCATAGCTGGCCAGACGCGGTCGCGGCTTTGCGCGCGGCCTATGCCGCGCCAATCGGGGCGCAGGCGGTGCCGCCCCGTTCCATGGCCCGGGGCGACGGCGTCTGGCTGCGTGGCTTGAGCGCGATATTGCCCAATGGCGGCCACATGGGCAGCAAGCTGATTGCCGCTTCCCCGCGCGCGCAGTGCGCCAGCTACCTGGTTGCGCTGTTTGACGTGCACACCATGGCGCTGGCGGCCCTGATCGACGGCAACCAGATCACCGCTATCCGCACGGCCGCCACGGCCGCCCTGGCAGTCGATGCGCTGGCGCCCCGGCGGCCGCTGCGGGTGGCGATGATCGGCGCCGGATTCGAGGCGCGCTCGCAATTGCAGGCGCTGCATGCGATCCGGACCATCGCCTCGGCCTCGGTCTACAGTCCGACACCGGCCAGCCGCCAGCGCTTCGCCGACGACTTCGTGCGGCAGCACGGCATGGCCATGGTTGCCGTGGAAACGCCGCAGCAGGCGCTCGATGGCGCCGATGTCGTCATCTGCGCGGCCCGCTCGCGCGACGAATCGCCGGTCTTGCGCGGCGCGTGGCTGCGGCCGGGCATGACGGTGGTCTCGATCGGCTCCACCCTGCCGGAACAGCGCGAAGTGGATGTGGACGTGATACGGCGGGCCGCGCTGATCGTGGCCGATATGGCCGATGAAGTGGCGCACGACACCGGCGACATGATCGCCGCAACGCAGGCGGGCATCGGCTTCGGCGGAAAATTGCAGGCGCTGGTCGACGTGATCGGACAACCGGCGCTGCCGCGGCGCATGCCGGACGACATCGTGCTGTACAAATCGGTGGGTTCGGCGCTGCAAGACGTGGTGACGGCTGAAATGCTGCTCCGGCGGGCGCGCACGGCGGGCGTGGGAACGGTGCTGCCGGTGACGATCGCGCCGGTGCGCAAGTAGGGCGCCGCCCGCGCGTTATCGGCGCTAGAGCTGTTTCGCTTTGAGGAACAGCGCCGCCACTTGCCTGCCGGCCTGCCGCAGCAAGGGTTCGGCGTTGCGCATCGCATAGTCCAGGCTGACCGGACCGGGCTGGATGGAAAAGCAGCCGTCAAACGATGCCTCCAGTTCGTCGCTGTAGTCGACCGCGCCGGACAGCAATGTCACCGGAATGTGCTTGCTGCGCGCCAGGCGGGCGATCATGGCGGGGCCTTTGCCCATCAGCGTTTGCCGGTCCGAGCGGCCTTCGCCGGTGATGACCCAGTCGTAGTCGAACGTGTCCCCGGTCAGGCGGTGCGCTTCAAAAACAAAATCCGCACCCGGCCGCAGCGTGCCCCCCAGTACGCGGACGGCAAAGCCCAAGCCGCCGGCCGCACCCGCCCCGGCGGCGAGGGCGTGATCCCGGCCCAGCAAGGCGGCGCATTGCCCCGCGAAACGGGCCAGCACGGCGTCCGCGCCGGCCAAGTCATGCAAGCCTTTCTGGGCGCCGAACACCTTTATTGAGACCGGATTCCAGCGCATCTGCAATCTCCGATGAAACGCCTGTGCAATGGGACGCCATCAGTACCCGGGTCCAGACCGTGTTGCTGGCAACCGCCGTCCAAGGCGACATGACACAAATGATTCCCAGTTATCCCGCACTACGTGACGCGTGTGAATCCTGGCGCGACACAACATTTCCACACTTGATTCAGGCCGCCATGCAGGTCACCGGGTTGGCCCAGCTGGCTGAACCGGATTTGACCGCCATGCGCGGCATCATCGCACCCGATAGTGGCGTGCCGCCGGCGTTGGCAACCTCGGAGATGGGCCCGCTCCAGCAGCAGCTCTACAGCATACAGGAGCGGGCCCGCGTGGTGCGGTAGCAGTATGCGGCGCTGTCGCAGCAAGTGCGCAACTTTTCCGATGCGAATGCCTTGGCGGACCGGCAGGCGCAAACGCAGATCGACGAACTGGGCGCCA
>Ga0307408_100000623_pt1 | contig 30098 bp, 27 predicted proteins | sample 322Cmetagenome_FD_202116 | JGI IMG/M metagenome (GOLD analysis project Ga0307408, IMG submission 202116) | Maize rhizosphere microbial communities from greenhouse at UC Davis, California, United States - 322HYB-C-3 | ecosystem: Host-associated > Plants > Roots > Rhizosphere > Soil | place...
GCATTATACGGGCTTTTTGCCTGTTTACATATTCATCGGTTTGTTGCAGGCTTAAGTTAAAGTGCTATAACATAAACAACGTCTAAGTTACGGATATAGATAGAAAAATGGGCATTTTAAGTTTCCTAGAAAAGAAGGCAAAACCGGTAATCGGGTTGGACATCAGTTCAACCTCGGTTAAATTGCTTGAACTCAATCGCATCGGCGATCGCTATCGCGTTGAGTCCTATACCGTAAAAGCACTTCCTCCAAATGCGGTGGTTGAGAAAAACATCGCCGACCCTGCCGCAGTTGCAGAGGTCATTCGCTCTATGGTCAAACAGTCCAAAACCAAGTTGAAGCACGCCGCCGTTGCGGTAGCAGGCTCGGCGGTGATCACCAAAATGATCGATATGCCGATGGACTTGAGTGATGACGCCATGGAGAGCCAAATTGCGGCTGAGGCAGATCAATATATTCCTTTCCCCCTTGAAGAAGTGATGCTCGACTTTGAGGTTCAGGGCATATCTCCGCGCAACCCGGATCAAGTAGAAGTTTTGTTGGCTGCTTGCCGTCGTGAAAATGTCGATGTGCGCCAGCAGGTTTTGAATGATGCAGATTTGGTTGCTGAAAAAATCGACATTGAAGCCTACTGCATGGAGCGTGCTTTTGAGTTGATCGCCGAACAGCTTGAGGATCAGGAAGGGCAGGTTGTGGCGATTATCGATATAGGCGCCACCATGACCACCTTGAGCGTGCTGGTTGATGGAAAAACGGTTTACACCCGTGAACAGCTTTTTGGTGGCCGCCAGCTTACCGAAGAGATACAGCGTCGCTATGGTTTGTCCCGCGAAGAAGCTGGTCTCGCCAAAAAACAGGGCGGATTGCCGGATGATTATGAAATGGAAGTTTTGGCTCCCTTCAAAGATGCCGTTGTACAACAAGTTACTCGCTCACTTCAATTCTTTTTCTCTGCCAGCCAATACAACGATGTCGATTACATCATTCTTGCGGGGGGTGTTGCTTCTCTGGAAGGTTTGGTCGGGCTGATAGAAGAAAAGCTGGGAACACAAACTGTGGTTGCTAATCCTTTTGCCAGAATGTCAGTGTCCTCCAGAGTCAATGCAGTGTCTTTGGCTAATGATGCGCCTGCTCTGATGATAGTTACCGGGCTGGCGATGAGGAGTTTTGACTAATGGCAAAGATTAATTTACTACCATGGCGTCAGGCCTATCGCGAAGAAAAGAAGCGTGAATTCATTGGTATCGTAGTTGCTGTAGTAGTAGTTGGCTTATTGGGAGCCTATTTCTGGGTGTCCAGTGTTCAGTCCGCAATAGAAAACCAAAACGCGCGCAATCAATTATTGAATAAAGAAATTGCCAAACTGGATGCACAGGTCAAAGAAATCAGTGAAATCAAAAAAGTGCGCGATGATCTTTTGGCTCGCATAAAAGTGATTACTGATCTAGAAGGTACGCGCCCGGTTATCGTTCGTTATTTTGATGAGATGGCGCGAGCAATCCCCGACGGCGTGTGGTTGACCAAAATTGAGCGTAAAGACAAGTTGGTAACCATAGAGGGTGTGGCTGAATCTTATAATCGTATCGCCAGTTTTTTGAGGAATCTTGAGGCATCCGATTGGTACGCGTCCCATAATTTGATATCGGTCGATGCGGCTCCCAGCGAAGGTGATGATGCAAGTATATTTAAGATGACAGTGGAGACCTCCGCGCCAGTCGATCCGCTGGCTGAAGCTGCTCAAACCGCAGGAGGTGCCCAGTAATGTCATTTCAGGAAACACTTGATCAGCTCAAAGAGTTTGATGTCAATAACATAGATTTTGATAAAGCGGGTGTATGGCCTTGGCCAGCCAAGGTTTTCGTTTGTATTTTGCTGCTGTGCATAATATTTGCGGGAACTTATTACTTAAAAATCAGTGATCTTAATATGCAGTTGCAATCTGTCATTGCACAGGAAACAACACTCAGGTCCACATTTGAGAAGCGTAGCTTTGAGGCCGCAAACCTTGATGCTTATAAAGCTCAAATGGAAGAGATGAAGGTTACGTTTGATTCGCTCTTGTCCCGGCTGCCAGCAAAAACAGAAGTGCCCGGATTGCTCGAGGATGTAGGGACTCGTGCAGGTGAGAGCGGTCTGACTAATGTCAATATTAACTTCCAGCCTGATGTTGTTGCTGAATATTACATCGAAGTGCCTATTGATATTACGGTCGATGGTGGTTACCACGACATGGGCGGTTTTGTTAGCGGTGTTGCAGGTATGCCAAGGATAGTAACTTTACATGACTTCTCTATAAGCTCATCTAAAGAGAATAAAACCTTGAACATGAAAATCGTAGCTAAAACTTATCGCTATAAATCCCAGGAGGCTGCCAAATGAAAAAGCCTCTGTGTGTCCTTCCCTTACTGGGTGCTTTTTTGCTGGTCGGCTGTGGTCAGTCATCTCATCAGGATTTAATTGACTTTATGGAGGAGGCCAAACGGCGTCCAAAAGGGCAAATTGAACCATTGCCAACTTTTAGCCCCTATCAGCCATTTGCATATAGTGCTATGACACTTCGTAGCCCATTTGAAAAACCGATTCCTGTTGATGAGACAGCGGCTAAAGGTGGGCGTACAGTGGTGCCTGATTTAACCAGGGAAAAAGAATTTCTTGAGCGTTTCAACGTTACTGCACTCAAGATGGTAGGCACTGTAGAAAAAGCAGGTAAATTGTGGGCATTAATTGATAACGGTGAGCGTGACGTTGTACCCGTTACCATCGGTAATTATCTCGGATTGAATCACGGCAAAATTATTACAACTAGTCCATCGCAGATTGAAATTATGGAAATCGTTGGTGATGGATCAAATGGTTGGGTTGAACGTCCCAGAATTATTAAATTAGAAGAGAAGGAATAAGCGGACATGTGTGCTCTATTCACTCCGGGGTTGAATATGCGTAAGTTTCTATTGGTCTTGGTTGGTTTTGCTGCTGCGCCATTTTCTATGGCTAACACCTTAACTGACATAGATTTTTTTCAGTTACCAGGTGAGCGTTTTGAGGTGCGCATGGCATTTGATTCTCCGCCTCAAATGCCACAGGGCTACACCATTGAAAAGCCTGCACGTATTGTGCTCGATTTTCCTGATGCCATTAGTGCATTAAAGGAGCGCCGTTATCCCTTGGCGGTCGATAATGGCCAAAGTGCTATGGTGTTGACCAGCGATGGGCGTACGCGCTTGATTTTAAATCTCAATGCGCTGGCTCCCTATACCACCCGCACAGATGGCAATAGTTTTATCGTCGAAGTTGGCGCTGCAAAGGCTGCTGACGCACAAAAATCCATTCGTCCATCTGTTGAGATAGCGCAGAAAAATGGGTTCAAAGAGGCAGATCCCGTAGCTAACCAAAACCGGATTACCAATGTTGATTTCCGTCGTGGTACTGCAGGCGAAGGGCGAATAATTATTTCACTCTCTAACCCTAAAGTGGCCGCTGATATGGTTGGAACTGGAGCGGGAGTGCGTTTGACCTTCAAGGATGCATGGCTTCCTCCAGAGCTGCGACGTCGTCTGGATGTGGTGGATTTTGCTACTCCCGTGTCTTTGGTGAGTGCTGGCCAAGAAGGCGAGAGTGCTGTTTTAAATATTGCGGCAGGCGGAGATTTCGATTATTTGGCTTATCAGACGGATAACGAATATGTAGTTAGTATTAAACCGTTAACCGAGCAAGAAAAGCTTGAGAAGAAGAAAGATTTTGAATACACGGGCGAAAAATTATCTTTGGATTTTCAAGATATTGAAGTTCGTGCTGTATTGCAGATTATTGCTGACTTTACTGATTTGAACCTGGTTGCCAGCGATACCGTGCAAGGGCGAATTACTTTGCGCTTACAAAATGTACCTTGGGATCAAGCCTTGGAGATGGTTCTTAAAAACAAAGGTCTTGATAAACGTCAGGTTGGTAATGTTCTAATGGTTGCACCTGCCGCAGAAATTGCAGAGCGTGAGCGTCAGGAAATTACTACAAAGAAGCAACTGGAAGAGCTTGCACCACTCCGCACGGAATACATTCGTGTGCGCTATGCCAATGCGAAGGAGATGTTTGAACTATTTCGCGGGGAAGGCGGTGGCGGTGGTTCTGGTGGCGGTAGTGGTGGTAGCCGGGCAACGGGCAGCGTACTTTCAGAGCGTGGCCAAGGTGTTGTTGATGAGCGAACCAACTCAATTATCATTACTGACACCGCAGAGCGTATTGAAGCATTTAAGCGTTTGGTGGATCAAATTGACATTCCAATTCGCCAGGTAATGATTGAGGCAAGAATTGTTATCGCTAACACTGATTTTCAGCGCGAACTTGGCGTTCGCTGGGGCGGCATTGGATACAATGAAAAACCTGGCAGCAGAATTATTGACTTTGCCGGATCAAGAGAGGGACTAGATGATACTGATGGCACCAGCCCACGTGACTGGTTCGTTTCTGATCCTGCTGATGGTAATTCGTTTGATTTAAACGAAGCAGATGCAGTTGATCTTGCTGTCGCAAATCCATATGCCTCCGCCGCTATTGGCGTTCTCACTGACAATGCTTATCTGGATTTGGAATTAAGCGCCTTGGAGAACTCCGGTTACGCAGAGATTGTGTCGCAACCAAAAGTTATTACTAGCGATAAACAATTAGCGGTTATCAAGTCGGGTAAAGAAATTGGATATCAAGAAACCGCCCCAAGTGGTGGTACAACAACTGGTTTCCGTGAAGCGGTTTTGAAGTTGGAAGTTACACCGCAAATTACGCCTGATAATCGTATCATTATGGATTTGGTTGTATGGAAAGATTCGATTGGTCAAAATACGCCATCTGGTGTGCCTACAGTTGATATCACTCGTTTAGAGACCAAAGTTTTGGTTAACAATGGTCAAACGGTCGTGCTGGGCGGGGTATTCTCCTTAGAGGGAACCAAAGGTGAGAACAAGGTTCCGGTGTTAGGTGATATACCCTACTTGGGGCGTCTGTTTAAGAAGACCATTGATAATCAATTCAAAACTGAGCTGTTGATTTTTGTTACCCCCAAACTGATGTCGGATACTCTGTCAAACTGATGCAAAAAACTAATGTGTTTCTGATCGGCCCCATGGGGGCCGGTAAATCTACAATCGGCCGCCTCTTGGCGGCCGAACTCAATTTAAGTTTCCGCGATAGTGATCGCGTCATTGAAGAGCGCACTGGTGCCGATATTCCATGGATATTTGATATGGAAGGCGAGGAAGGTTTTCGTGAGCGAGAAACAGCGGTGCTACAAGAGCTTGCCGGTGAGCAGGATGCGGTGATTGCAACTGGTGGCGGAATTGTATTGCGCGATCAAAATCGTTTATTAATGAAGCAATCTGGCTTCGTTTGTTATTTGACGGCCTCTATCGATCAGTTGGTTGAGCGTACAGCGCGTGATAAAAAGCGCCCTCTGTTACAGGTTGAAAATCCTCGCCAAAAAATTATCGACCTGCTGGCATTGCGTGACCCCATGTACCGTGATGCCGCCGATTTTGTGGTGAATACAGATCGGCGCTCACCGAAAACAGTCGCTCAAGAAATTGCATCACTCGTACAAGGGGCCTAGAGCCCCTTTTCTTTTGATGCCTTCTTCAGGATTGTTCGGTTTTACTTTTCGTTCCCTTTTTATCCCGAACAGCACTTTATGATAAAGTGCTGGTTTATTTATTTTGCTGTGCAGGGCAAGTGTTATGCAGGTTTTAACCGTTAATTTGGATGATCGCAGTTACCCGATTTATATTGGCGAAGCGTTATTGTCGCAATCTGAATTGCTCACTAAACATATTCGTGGGCGTCAGGTTTGTGTGGTGACTAATGATCGGGTCGCGCCCCTGTATCTGGATAACCTCTGTGCGGCGCTTGCAACTTATCAGGTTAGTCAGGTGATATTGCCTGATGGTGAGAGCCATAAAACATTAGAGGTATGGGCTGGTATTTTTGATACTTTATTGGAAGATCGACACAATCGTACTACTACACTGATTGCATTGGGGGGTGGTGTGGTTGGTGATATGACTGGTTTTGCTGCGGCCTGTTACCAACGCGGTGTGGATTTTATTCAGATGCCAACAACCCTATTGTCGATGGTCGATTCATCGGTTGGTGGTAAAACCGGCGTGAACCATCCGTTGGGCAAAAATATGATCGGCGCTTTTTACCAGCCGCAATGTGTGCTTGCCGATATCTCGCTGCTTTCCACTTTGCCTACGCGTGAACTCTCGGCGGGCATCGCCGAAATTATCAAATACGGTTTAATTTCTGATTATGATTTTTTTGTGTGGCTGGAAAATAATATCGATGCGTTGATGCGCGGTGATGTGTCGGCCTTGAGTTATGCTGTACAGCGCTCGTGCGAAAATAAAGCGGCTGTTGTTGCTCAGGATGAGCGTGAAGGTGGATTGCGCGCAATTCTGAATTTGGGGCACACCTTTGGCCATGCCATTGAAACTGCTCAGGGTTATGGCAATTGGTTGCACGGTGAGGCTGTCGCTGCTGGTATGGCGATGGCGGCAGATCTCTCCTGGCGACGTGGTGCAATTAGTGCCGCTGAGCTAACGCGGATTATCGATTTATTAACTCGTGCCAATCTTCCTACCAAAGCGCCGGCAGACATGCCCCCTGAACAGTTTATGGAATTGATGGGGGTAGATAAAAAAGTGTTGGATGGTCGCCTGCGTCTGGTATTACTTGAGTCAATGGGTAAAGCCATCACTACCAGTGATATAGATCCGGCGATGTTGCTGCATACTTTCGAAGCCTGCAGAGCAGATTCGTAATTGGGGCATAGAGAGAATTGATGATGACTGGAGACTCACCTTTGCGCGCCCAACCCGATAGTCGCATTCTCGATCGGCCTGCCGGTCAGCAAGGCTACTTGTTTGATTTGCCCGATACGTCGAGTGATGAGCAGTTATTGGCTGATTATCGTCAACGTTATGGTTTGTCTGAAGATCCCTTTGCACAGGATTATTCTTTTCCTCTATTCACCGGAGCGGGTCGGCGCCAATTACTTGATCAGTTGTTGCACCTCTGCCAATTTAGCAACAGTGTATTGGTGGTATCTGGTGAAACGGGCGTGGGTAAAACCCGCACTGCACACGCGTTCATGGATTCCTTGTCAGATCAGGATCAGATCTGTTTTCTGAGTCTGCAATCAGCGCAGAATCTTGAGCAGGTATTGACCGTTATTGCTCAGACATTTGGCATTAATGCTGGTCCATTGCCTTCGGTGGAAAACTTGTTGTCGGCGATTGAGGCATTTATTGCCGAAGAGGCTATGGTTGAGGAGGAAGGTTTGGCGGTAGTGGTGGTTGATAACGCCCAGCTGCTCGATGATCAGACCCTCGCCGTGCTTACGGCGCTGCTTAACAATTTCCCCCAGCAAAATCGCTTGCACCTCGCCTTATTTGCCGAACCATCATTAATGAGTCGTCTGGAACGAGCAAGCCCGGAAACTTTACTCATCAATGATTTTTACCTGCAACCATTCAGCCTTGCAGAATCGGTCGACTATCTAAATTTCCGAATGGAGATGGCGGATTATCTCGGGCCAGAAATATTTAGTGAGTCAATGGTGGACCCTTGGTGGCGACAAGCGCAGGGGCACTTGGGGATTCTGCACGAGTGTGCGCAGGAGCGTCTGCTGGAATCAGTTACTCCAAAATTGGCATTTGATAAACGCTCTTTACCAGTTGCCCATATTATTGCAATTGCATTGTTGATTGCCGTGGTGGGGGTGGCTTTCCTTTACATGGGGGATGAGGATAAACCAGTCGCTCCTGTGGTGGTTGCGCCCGCATTGGCTCCAAGTACCAGTCAGGCTGTCAGCAGTAGTGCACTTGAGTTGACGTCAACGAACACCCCGGTACAGCCTTTGCTGCAGAGTCTGCCTCAACCACAACAACCCAATCAAATGGCTGCCCAACAGGCTCAAGCCCAGAATGCCCAAGCACAATCGACAGGTTCGGCAACCCAGGCTAGCAACGAATTTGCGCGCGAAGAGGTTGTACCTTTGGCGCAATTACCAACCACCTCGGTGAAAAAGCCAGAGGTCACGTCCAGCGCTCCCACGGCAACCGCACCCCAACAACCTGTTGTTGAGGCAGCGCCAACTGTTGTGGCGCCCGCACCGGTTAAGCCGGAACCCCGGCCTGTTGCAGTCGAGCCAGTATCCAAACCGGTGGAGAAAAAACCCTTGGCAACCACTGCAAGCCAACAAGAGCGAAATATTCTGGCGTGGGGTGCTTCCGAGTACACAGTGCAACTTTTGGGTGTGAGCAACCGTAAAGCAGCGCTGGATTATATGGCTGCCCAGCCCAATAAAAGCGAGTTGTTGATGTTTAAAAGCAAACGTCAGGGCAATGATTGGTTTGTCGTGATTACGGGGCGTTTTGCCAGTTCCGCTGAGGCGCGTCAGGCGATTGGTCGTTTGCCAGCGGCACAGCGTGATGCAGGCCCCTGGCCACGGGATGTAAAAACTATTCAGGCAGAAATCAAAGCCGCACTGTGATAATTATTGTGGCGACAGCATAAAAAAACGCGGCTCGTTAGCCGCGTTTTTTATCGGTTGTATGTGCTCGCGATTAATCTTCGCTTTCGATCAGTTCGCGGTACTCCGCTGCATCCATGGCTTCGTCCAGCTCTGCCAAATCATCAGGTTTTACGCGGAAAAACCAGCCGTCATCATAGGGTGAGCTATTGACGGTTTCGGGAGCATCTTGCAGCGTTTCGTTCACCGCAACAACTTCACCGGATACCAGTGAATAGATATCAGAAGCTGCTTTTACCGATTCCACTACGCCCGCTTCTTCACCGATGGCTACGCGCGAACCCACTTCCGGTGTTTCCACATAAACAACATCGCCCAAGGCGTCCTGAGCGTGATCGGTAATCCCGATGGTCACAGTGCCGTCTTCTTCAACACGCGCCCATTCGTGGCTGCTAAGGTATTTCAGTTCTTTGCGAATATCGCTCATGATTGTTTTCCTGTGAAAATTTTTAACGTTGTACGATCTTAGTGTCGATGCTGCTTCATTTCAAATCAGCAGCGTAAATAACGGTATTAGATGAGCGCTTTGCCGTGGCGCACAAAATTCGGGGCAACTACCTCAACGGTAACTTGCTTGCCGCGCATCTCTACCTGACAGTGACTGCCGATGCTGCGGGGTACGCGCGCCAGAGCAATAGAATAGCCCAAGCTGGGTGAAAATGTGCCGCTGGTGATTACGCCTTTTTCCTCGCAGCCCTCTATGCTGACCACTTGCTCGGCGCGCAATACACCGCGTTCGCGCAGTACCAATCCCACCAGTTTGTGGCTGTTACCTGCTGCTTTTTGGGCCTCCAATACCGGGCGGCCAATAAAGTTGCGTTCCAGTGGTTGCCAGGCGATGGTCCAGCCCATATTGGCGGCTAAGGGTGATACGGTTTCATCCATTTCGTGGCCATAGAGATTCATCCCTGCTTCAAGGCGCAAGGTGTCGCGTGCGCCTAAACCGCAGGGAGCAATACCTGCATCCGCCAATGCCTGCCAAAAAGCGGGTGCCTGTTCATTGGGCAGCATAATTTCCAGGCCGTCCTCACCGGTGTAGCCGGTGCGACCAATAAACCAGTCGCCAGCAGGTAATCCCTGGAATACTTTCAGATCGGCAATAATCGCGGCACGCTCGGCAGTAACTACTGATGATGCAATACGAATGGCGTTCGGGCCCTGCACGGCAATCATCGCCAACTCCGGGCGTTCGGTAAGAGTGACGGTAAAATCGGCGGCGATTTTGTTCATCCACGCCAAATCTTTTTCACGCGTGCTGCAGTTCACTACCACACGATACCAATCGCCCAGGTTGTACACGATCAGGTCATCAATCACACCACCCTCGTGGTTGAGCATGCCGCTGTACAGCGCTTTGCCCAGGTTGCCGTCGAGCTTGGCGACATCATTGGCGAGCAAATATTGCAGATAGGCTTTGGCTTGGCTGCCGGTGACATCGACTACCGTCATGTGTGACACATCAAACATGCCCGCGGTCTGACGCACCTTGTGGTGCTCTTCAATTTGCGAGCCGTAGTGCAGTGGCATGTCCCAGCCGCCGAAATCCACCAGTTTTCCGCCCATGGCTTGATGGGTGGCGTAGAGAGCGGTTTTATTGCCCATGGGTTTTACCTGCAGAGGAGGGGGGTTAAGAAAGGCGCGCATTTTAGGCGCCCGCTGTCATGCTGTCCAACGACTTAATGCCGGTGCTGGTTAAAGCGCCGGCATTAAGCTGAAATAAACGCGGAATTAACGGCCGTAGTAGGCGGTGAAGCTGGTCTGGTCGATGCGGTTGGCGTTGATCATATAACCGATAAGTGCGGCAGTTGCGCCTTCGGGGATCGCCAGTTTTTCGGTGCTGAGCGCATGCAACGTAAAAATGTAGCGATGGGGTTTGTCGCCCACCGGTGGGCAGGCGCCACCGAAACCAGTGCTGCCAAAATCGGTGCGACCTTGGGCGCTGCCTGCTGGAAGGTTTTTGCCATCCACTGTACCGGCACCAGCGGCGATTTTATTGGCGCTGGCCGGAATGTTATAGACCACCCAATGCCACCAGCCTGAACCGGTTGGTGCGTCGGGGTCATAAACAGTGAGTGCATAGCTTTTGGTGCCTTGCGGTGCATTGGTCCATAACAATTCGGGCGAAATATTGTTGCCGGTACAGCCAAAACCATTAAATACCTGATCGGCGGTGAGTGTGGCGCCGGGTTTGATGCTGGGGCTGGAGAGTGCAAAATCTGCAGCCATAGCGACGTTAATAAATAGACTGCCCACTAATCCCACTGCGGCGCTGAATAAACTTCTGTTGATCATCGGTGATCTCCTGTAAACAATTATGGTTGGCTTGGCGTGTTGGTTATAGCGGCACTGCTGCTATTACCGGATGCAGCACTGCTGCTTTGAGTGGCGCCTTCCTCTTTTTTCGGGCCATCTTCATCACTGCTGTCTTTGCGATTGCTATCCACTGTGGCTTTGAGTGAGTCAATGTCGGTCATAAATTCCGCCAAACTCACATCGCGACTGATACGCAAGGCGGGCGGATAAAGTTGACTCAGGTAAAGCGCATCGCCCAAGTGATTGCTGGCCTGATATTGCTTGGTCATGGAGATGCCCGAGCCAGCCAGCGCCAGCGCCAGCAAATAAAGTTTCAGACGTCCGGGGCGTTTGTTGCCCGCGGTGCGCATGTGGAAGTAGAGGGTTATCGCGCAGATAAAAATCAGCGGGTGCACTGTGAAATGTGCCAAGGTCTCCCAGCTAAAGGCATAGGCGAGCATGCTGCTCAGGTAGTCCCACAGTTCCAGCCCTGCAAGCCCCAAACTCACAATAAACAAGTGGCGACCAAAGCGCGCTTGACCGTTGAGAAGTTTGCTAAAGATGGCCCAGATGCCGCTCCAGCCCAGCGCAAAACCGATCACGCTGACCAGTTCGAGCAGGTATTTGCTGAGTGTGCCCTGATTCAAATCGCTCAGCCAGGTGGTCAGCAGGCCGGTTGCCACGAGCAATACCAAACCGGCAAGCGCTGGTAACAAACCTTCCCAGCGGTGATTGGTAAAGTCGGTTTGCTCGGCCGCGACCTGGTAATCCGGCGTGCGAATGCGCAGACGAGTATGGCCCAAGCGGTACACCGCATCCCCATCTACTACAAAAAAGCGTTCGCGATGATTGGCGCGGGTGATGCCGTTAAAACTGTCCAGATCATTGATGATCAGTTCATCTAATTGATTGAGTTCAATCTGGGCGTGATGCGCTGCGGTGTGCGGGTCATCGAGAATAATATCGTTGTCATAGGCGCGGCCTATGCGAATGGGTAATTGGGTCAATTTGTGGCGATGAAGTACCTCGCCATCCGCGGTCAGCTGCTCAACAAACAAAAGGCGGTTCATTGCGACACCTCCGTTTTGTCAGTCGGTGTAATCGTGGTGGTCGCGTCCGGTTCTGAGCGGCGGCGATCAATGCCCTGAATAAATTGTTCGATCAAACGCGTGCCATTGGCATAGGACACGCCTTGGATATTGATCAGGCTTTGCAGGCTCATTTGGCTATCGTCAGTACTGGCGGTAATCAGGGTAAAGTCATAGAGGTCTTTGAATTTGTGATAGGCCTCGGTGCACACCAAGGCGCGCAGCGAAATAGCATTGTGGGTCACAAAACTCTCGGTGCAGGCGGCGGGTGTAATGGTGTCACTTTTGGCGGTGCTATAGACCTGATCGGCGAACATTTGGCTGGCCAATTGGGAAAATTGCAGGCTGTTGAGTTTGCGATTACGCGCATATTGGTGACGCATGGTCACATGACCGGTCTGCAAATCACCGGAGACAAAAATGGCCGATTCCATGGAGCAGTTGATACTCGCGACGGTATAGGCTTTTTTGGCTGAGCTGTCGGAGTTGCCCCAGCAGCGCACTTGATCGGATTCGCGCACCGGTACCGAATAGGGCCCGAGTTGTTTGATGCTGAAAGGTTTGTCGAGCAGGGTGTCTACCATTGCTGACTGATGCTGTAATAACTGCTCACCAATGATGGGTTTGAAATCGGTGGGCGCTGTCATCTCACTGGTGACGCGCGCCAGTAATTGCTGCACGTAGATTGCGGGCACCAAAAAACTCACCAATTCACCATCGCGGCGATGAGCGACGTTTACTCCCGCTACCTGACCGTCGGCGGTCACATTGGGGCCGCCACTCATGCCCGGGTTAACCGGGCCGGTAAACATCAGCTGATCGGAAAACCCGCGCGCGCTGATGCCGTTGTAAGTACCTTCAGAAATGGTAAAACCCAAGTCCAGCGGGTTGCCGAGGGAGTAAAGTTTTTCACCCTGGCTCAAGCGCTCAAGCGGCGGCTGTTGGCTGTCGCCCGCTGCGTGGGGAACGTTAAAAAAACCAGTACCGTTACGGGCAATGCGAACTATCGCCAAATCATGCAGTACATCCACCGCCAGCAGTTCAATGGCACCACTTTTTCCCTGGGTGTCTTTGTATTCGCCAAAGTAGGTATCTGGTTCCAGCGCGATTTGCGAGATGACATGAAAGTTGGTTACCACCAAATTAGAGGTGCCAATCAAAAAGCCCGATCCCACTGAAGATTGGCTATTACCGTTCTTCAGTAAAACGCGCAGTTGCAACAGATCCTGCTGCGCCGCGGCATACAGTTGCTGCGCAGTTGATGAAGGTTGTGCCGGAGTGGAAGCTGTTGTGGCAGGGGCTGCGGCACTGGTGGGCGGGTTGAGCTGCGCCAACACGGGAATACTAAGGCAGCTCGCCAAGGAGAGCGCGCAGGCCAGCAGGCGGTGCGAAGTAGTCATGAATGTCCTTAGGTTATCGGCTGGTGATAATGCACTCATGGAGGGCATTAGGTGAAAATGAAGCTATGACGAATAGTAGCGACAATCTATCACCCCCGGTAGGTGTATAGCGCAGGATTTATCCCTGCTTTACGTATGCGCAGTGATTTACGTAACCCCGCGCTGCAGGGTTCATCGGTTTAGTGATCGGGCGTGCGCGCCAGCGCCCAGACATCCACCCGCGCCGCGCCCGCTTTGATCATTAGCTCGCTTAAACAGCGCGCCGTTGCCGTGGTGGTTACCACGTCATCGATTAGCGCCACATGTGCACCTTCTAGCAGCGGTCGATATTTGGGGGTGATCTCAAAGGCGCGACGTAAATTGCCCTGCCGCTCGCGTCGGCTAAGACCTTTTTGCGAGTGGCCGTGTTGTTGGCGCCGTAATGCATTCACCACTGGCAGTTTTAATCCTTGGGCGATGGGGTAGGCCAGTAGCTCACTTTGATTAAATCCGCGCTGCCAGCGCTTGCGCCAATGCATGGGCACCGGCACCACAAAATCCGGTCGTGTTACTTGCTGGCAGTGTTGCAGCAAGAGTTGGGCGAGTTGTTTGCCGCTACTCAGCTGGCGCCGGTATTTGAATTGATGGATCAAAAAGTCGAGTGGATGGCTGTATTTGTAAGGAATACAGCATTGGCTAAACGCCGGCGGTTGGCGCACGCAGTGGCCGCACAAGGGGGCATCGCTAGCCAGTGGAATACTGCACTGTGCGCAGCGCCAGCGGTTTTGATCTAAACGTGGTAGTGACCGCTCACATTCGCTGCAGATACTGTGTTTATTGGTTTGGCCGCAGAGCAGGCACGGCTGGGGAAATAATCGTTGGAAGCCATTTTTAAGCAAGTGCCACATACAGAGTCCTTGTATTGTGTGTGAGTCGAGCGCCCGAGCTGTCCATTGTCGATAGTGGTTTAGTCTTTGTCAAAAGTGATTAGTCAACCAAAAAAGTTTTTTTGGTTGACAGCTTTTACCTCTCCGTTAAGATGCGGTTATCTGTTTCCGGAACCTATGGACGCCTTTTTATGAACGCCAGCTTTGCCCCCACCATTCGCCACGACTGGACACGCGCCGAAATTCTCGCCCTGTTTGAACTGCCCTTTAGCGACCTGATGTTTCAGGCGCAAAGTGTACATCGCGCCTACTTCAACCCCAATGAGGTGCAAGTCAGTACGCTCTGTTCGATCAAAACCGGCGCCTGCCCCGAAGATTGCGCCTATTGCCCGCAATCGGCCCGTTACGACACCGGCCTTGAGCGCGAAAAATTGATGGCAGTTGAAAAGGTTATCGAAGAAGCCAAGGCCGCCAAAGCTTCCGGCGCAACCCGTTTCTGCATGGGAGCGGCCTGGCGCTCGCCCAAGAACAAAGACATGCCCTACGTGACCACTATGGTCAAAGGCGTTAAAGAACTGGGTCTGGAAACTTGCATGACCTTGGGTATGCTCGATCAGGATCAGGCGCAGGAACTGGCCGATGCTGGTCTGGACTACTACAACCACAACCTCGATACCTCGCCCGAATACTACGGCGAAATTATCACCACTCGCACCTATCAAGACCGCTTGGAAACCCTCGCCAATGTGCGCAAGGCGGGCATGAAAGTCTGCTGCGGCGGTATTGTTGGTATGGGCGAAGAGGAAAGCGACCGCGCAGGTTTGTTGCAACAGCTGGCGAATATGGCCGATCACCCCGAATCTGTGCCCATCAATATGCTGGTAAAAGTAGGCGGCACCCCGCTGGAAAACGAAGCCGATCTTGACCCGCTCGATTTCATTCGCACCATCGCCGTCGCGCGTATTCTTATGCCTCAATCCCATGTGCGCCTGTCTGCCGGTCGCGAACAAATGAACGAGCAGACCCAGGCCATGGCATTCCTTGCGGGCGCCAACTCGATTTTCTACGGCGAAAAATTACTGACTACACCTAACCCCGAAGCCAACAAAGACATGCAGCTGTTTAAAAAGCTCGGCATCAAACCCGAAGCTTACGAAGTGCATGAAGATGAAAGCGAACAGGAAGCGGTGATAGTCAATAAACTGCAAGAAGCCGCACTGGATTCGATGTTTTACAACGCCGCAAAATAGTTCGCATTTTGTCTTCTCTCAATGGCGGCTTGCTGCGCTAAGCCGCCCTACATGTACTGCATTCATGTCTTCTCATCTCGATCAAACTCTCGCTCCTGCCCTTGCTGAACGCCGCGCTGCACATTTGTATCGCACGCGCAAACTATTGCAGTCACCGCAAGCGCCACAAGTTGTTGTTGACGGAAAAAATTACCTCGCGTTTTGCAGTAACGATTATTTAGGGCTGGCCAATCACCCGGAGGTGATTTCTGCACTGCAAAAATCGGCTGCAAAATTCGGCGTGGGGAGCGGTGCCTCGCATTTGGTGGCGGGGCATTCGAGCGAACATCACGCATTGGAAGAAGAGCTGGCCGCATTTACCGGGCGCGAACGCGCACTGTTATTTTCCACCGGCTACATGGCCAATATGGGCGCCATTACCGCGCTGGTCGGGCAGGGCGATGCAGTCTTTGAGGATCGGTTAAATCACGCCAGTTTATTGGATGCGGGTTTATTAAGCGGCGCGCGCTTCCAGCGATTTTTGCACAATGATCTGCAGAATTTGCAAAATCGTCTGGATAAAACCGACGCGCAGCGAAAATTAATTGTGGTTGATGGCGTATTCAGTATGGACGGCGATTGTGCGCCACTGCCGGAACTCGCTGTAGTCGCAAAAAAAAATAATGCCTGGTTGATGGTGGATGATGCGCACGGTTTTGGTTGCCTGGGAAAAACCGGTGCGGGCAGCTGTGAACATTTTGGTTTAACACAAAATGATGTGCCGATTTTAATGGGTACACTCGGCAAAGCCGCGGGCAGTTTTGGCGCTTTTATCGCAGGCAGCGAAACGCTAGTTGAAAGCCTGATCCAATTTGCGCGCCCCTATATTTACACCACGGCTATGCCGCCAGCAGTTGCTGCCGCCACGCGGGCGAGTTTGCGTTTAATTCAAACCGAGCACTGGCGCCGTGAGCATCTTAATAAATTAATTGCGCATTTCCGTGCAGGCGCGCAAGCGCTGAATTTGCAATTAATGGATTCTTTCTCGCCCATTCAGCCAATTGTTATCGGTGATGAAGCGAATGCGTTATTGATATCGCAAAAACTCGCGGAGCGCGGCATTTTAATTATTGCGATTCGCCCGCCGACAGTGGCTGTTGGTAGCTCGCGCTTGCGTATTACTTTTTCGGCGGAGCACAGTATTGCGCAGGTGGATCAACTATTAACAGCGCTGGCAGAAATCATGCGGGGAATTGGGGGCGAGGCGGCGCATGAGTAATCTGGTATTAATTCACGGCTGGGGTTGCGACAGCCGCACCTGGCAGCCGCTATTGCCCGCACTGCAAAATATCGCCACTGTTACCTTGATTGATTTGCCCGGTTTCGGCGCAAGTCCGGTATTGCCGGAATTTTCGTTGGATGCAGTGCTCGATAAAATTGCTGCACAACTACCACAAAATTCAGTTGTTATGGGTTGGTCGTTGGGCGGAATGCTTGCGGTGCAATTGGCGGTGCGTTACCCGCAAAAAATAAGCGGCGTTATTTCGCTCGCGGCCAATCTTAAATTTGTTGCAGCTACTGATTATTCATCCGCTATGCCGCTTGCTATAAACCGCAATTTTAATAACAGCTTTGCGCAAGACCCGCAGGCCAGCTTAAAAGTATTTGGCGGTTTGTTAGCCCAGGGTGATGAACAGGAGCGCGCATTACTCAAACAATTGCGCCGCACTGAAACCGGCGAAATAAATCCGAATTGGCTACAAGCGCTGGAGCTATTAGCGCAGCTGGATAATCGCGCTGCATTTGCGCAATTGACCGTGCCGGGTTTGCATCTGCTCGCCGAAAACGATGCGTTAGTTCCAGTGTCTGCCGCAGAAGCGATGGTGGAATTGAATTCGCAGCAGCAGATTGTGGTGCTAGAAAATACCGCCCACGCACTGCATTGGAGTCGCCCGCAAGCGGTGATTGATGCCGTGACTGATTTTTTATCGCCGCAATTTTCGCAAGTAAAAACACCGACGCTGTTAGATAAAAAAAAGATCGCCCAATCCTTTGGTCGCGCCGCTGCAACTTATGATTCAGTCGCGCAATTACAGCGCGATGTGGGCGCTGAACTTTTTCTACAGTTGCCAGAGAATTTACCTGCTAATGCCCGCATTCTGGATGTGGGTTCCGGTACCGGTTTTTTTACCGCCCAGCTCGCCCAGTGCTACCCACAGGCGCAAGTGATTGGTTTGGATCTGGCGGAGGGCATGTTGCACTTTGCGCGCAATACTCTGCCCGATGCAATTCACTGGCTGTGTGGCGATGCGGAAAATTTGCCACTGGCCAATAACAGTGTTGATGTCATTTTTTCCAGCCTGGCGATCCAGTGGTGCAATAATCTGTCGCAGTTAATGGCGGAATTGCAGCGGGTATTAAAGCCGGGTGGTCGCGTCCATATCGCTACACTTGGCCCCGCTACGCTGCATGAATTAAAAGCAGCTTGGCAAACAGTGGATAATTATGTGCACGTTAATCGCTTTCAGCCGGTTGGTGAATTAACCGCAGCGCTAGCGCAGGGCGGCTTGCAATTGGAACAGTTGCAGGCACAAGAGCGGGTACTTTATTTTGCGCGTGTGGCAGATTTAACTCGTGAGCTAAAAGCGCTCGGCGCGCACAATATTAATAGCGGTAAACCAGAAGGGCTTACCAGTCGTGCACGGTTATTAGCCTTTAAAAATGCTTACGAACAGTTTCGTACTGCGCAGGGTTTGCCCGCCAGTTACGATGTTATTTATTTATCCGCTATCCAATCGAGCGCAGGCAAATCCCATGGCTAAAAAAGTATTTTTTATCGCCGGTACTGATACCAATGTGGGTAAAACATTGGTCGCGGCTGGTTTATTAGTTGCGGCAAAAAATCTCGGGCTGACCACTGCCGCGTTAAAACCGGTTGCGGCGGGCTGTGAAAAAACTGACAGTGGTTTGCGCAATGCGGATGCACTTTTACTGCAATCCGTTATCACCGAGACCATGGTCTACGAACAAATTAATCCGATTGCATTGGAAGCCGCTATAGCGCCCCATATTGCTGCGCAACAGGAAAAGCGTGTGCTCTCGGCGGATCGTTTGGCGGGCTTTTGTCGTGGTAGTTTAAATCAGGCTAATGTCACGCTTATTGAGGGTGCAGGCGGCTGGCGTGTACCCTTAAATCCAAGCGAAACCATGGCTGACCTTGCGCGCATTTTGCGTCTGCCGGTTATTCTGGTGGTGGGTGTGCGTTTGGGCTGTATCAATCACGCGTTGCTCACCGTGGAGGCGATTCGCAACGACGGTTTAACCCTCGCCGGTTGGGTCGCCAATTGTGTGGATGCAGATATGCCGGTACTGCAGGAAAATATCCAAAGTTTGGCCGCGCGTATTCCCGCCCCCTGTTTGGGAGTTGTACCCTGGTTGGATGCGGCACAGCCCGAGGCAGTGGCGGTGGCATTGCACACTGAATCTGTCGCGCATTTATTTAGCAATTAATTGTCGCTCAAACGCTAACTGGATAATGATGAGCCACTCAGTGCGAATGTTGTTTTGTTTATTGTTGCTGCCGGTTTTATCGGCCTGCAGCAGTATGCCCAACAAACAAAAAATTCCTATCGCCAATACTGAGCACACACTCTATTTTATTTATCGCGAATGGCACACCAGCATTATGCTGGATGCCGCCACCGTTTCCCGTTACAGCCAACATTTGCAGGCGGAGGCCGCCGGCCAGCAGTTTGTGCGCATCGGCTGGGGCGATGGCGATTATTTCACCGGCAAAAGTAAATCCTTCGGTGCGGCGACCAAGGCGCTGCTGGCTTCGGATTATTCCGCGCTGCAGGTGCTGACCTATGCGCAATCGCCCTTTGGGCAAATTCCAACTAATACCCGCGTAGCCATCGCCATTAGTGATAAAGGGATGCGCCGGTTGATTCGCTACCTCGATAAGTCCTTTGCGCTGGATGCCTCCGGCAACATAATTTCCTTGCCTTCCTATGCAACAGATACCGGCCATTTTTATCAGTCCAGCGGCGATTACGGCCTGTTTAGCAATTGCAATACCTGGAGTGGTCGCGCACTACAAGCGGCAAAATTGCCGGTGCGCAGCGGTTTGCAGCTCACCGCACAAAGTGTGTTTGAGCAGGCTCGTTTTATCTCCAACTATCAGCAATCACTCGGTTTGATTGAGCAGGGTTCTTTGGCAACAGCAGAATAATTGACGGTTATATTGTTTCGTTTTTTACATCCAACTCATCTTAAAAATGCCAATTCAGGCGGCAATTCTGGCTGTTTTTTATTCGTTCTTGGCGTAGACTTACCTTCAATAGTGGGGAAGATGCGTCCAAGGCGGCTTCCTTGTCATCCATTATTTAAGAGGGTAAGCGGATGGACGTAGGTTCTGTAGTCAACCAAGGGTTGATTGGCATGCAAAAAAGCCAGTCATCCATGTTGCAGTCGGCGCAGCAGATTGCGCAGGCGGGTACTACCCAGCGTGCGGATGCCCCCGCCGCTAACTCCCAGTCGCAAGACCTCGCGTCGTCACTGGTGAATCTCAAAGTGCAAAGTCAGGTATTTGATAGCTCGGCCAAAGTGGTTAAGGCGGCTGATGAAATGATTGGCACATTGCTGGATGTGAGGGCCTAGTGCTAAAGGCTTGTGCCGGAAAGATGCTGAGTGAGGTGATCTGAGTGATCAGTAGTATTCCTTCTAGCTTCGCCAATACCATAGCGCCCTTTGCGCCGGTGGGGCGCGCACCTGTTAGTCAGGAAAGTACAGATCTTAAATCGTCCAGTTTCCGCCCGGCAGAGCAGCTGGCAGAGTCGGGGCGTACTCTCAATCGTCGCTTTCCCGATGAGCGCCCTAACGATGATGTCGAGCGCGACCGCGTTGAACGCGGTGCTCAGGAAGCACAATCAAGAAACGCCAGCAGCGATGAACAGTTAAAAGCTGAGCGTGAACAGATTCAGGAATTGGCCGCGCGTGACCGCGAAGTTCGCGCTCATGAGCAGGCTCATGCATCGGTGGCCGGTCAATATGCGCGCGGTACCAGTTATACCTATCAGCGCGGCCCCGATGGCGTAAGTTATGCCATCGGCGGTGAAGTGCAAATTGATACCAGTCCTATTCCCGGCGATCCTGAAGCGACACTGCGCAAAGCACAGCAAATTCGCCGTGCTGCCAATGCACCGGCTGAGCCTTCCTCACAGGACGCACGCGTCGCCGCACAAGCTGCACAAATGGAGCAGCAGGCTCGTGTCGAATTGCGCCAGCAGCAGGCGATTGAATCCGAGCAGCAAACTGCGAAAGCGCGGGGTGATACCCAAGCAGCTGCGTCGGTCGATGAATCCAGTCAAACGGATACCCTGCAGACTGAGGCTCAGCGCGCCGAAGCAGAAAAAGAAGCCGAGGCCAGAAAAGAGCGTTTGGCCGAAGAAGAGCAGCGCCTACAGGCTGACCAGCAGCGCTTTGAGGCTGAACAGCGTCAGTTGGATCAGCGCCAGGCGCGCGCGGAGTTGTTTAACGAAACTGCCCGGCGCAATATCGATATCAACCGCCGCCTGTTAGAAATTGGTGTGTTTGAGGCTGGTCCTACCGTGGGAAGTTTGTTAAATAAAACTGTGTAACGCGTCTTTGTTAGCTTTTTAAACAGATTGCACAACAAAGCGGCGCATGCGGGTTTTATTTACATTTAGCTATAATATCTCTTGACCGCACATGGGGGTCTCCCTATAATTCGCGGCCTCACTTGAGCAGTTAGCAATTGTGAGTTTCAGTCGCGGGGTGGAGCAGCTTGGTAGCTCGTCGGGCTCATAACCCGAAGGTCGTAGGTTCAAATCCTGCCCCCGCAACCAAAATTCTTTGCTTCTTGTTAGATTGTTTGACAAGAAACAGGTTGAGATAAGGGACTCCCGTTTCTCGCCAATAACAAGAAGTATTGAATTTGCTTTGTTATAAAGCAGATTCAAGTCGAGAAGCCCCTTTATGGGGCTTTTTTGTATTTATTGTTTTTGTGTTTGTCGTCTCTGGGCTAAGCCCCATCACGCAGGCCTGGGTGATGAATGAAGTAATCGTTCGAATGGGCCTTGTGCCCATTTTTGTTTTTTGGGCTGCTACTTTTGCAGGCCTGGTTTATTGCGGATTAAAGCATGGCATCCAAGCAAGAATTGTTAGAGCAAATGATTATCCCGGTTACTACGGCGTTGGGCTGTGAACTGTGGGGATTGGAGTATTTGACGCAGGGGCGTTACACCACTGTGCGCATCTTTATTGATGGCCCTAACGGTGTATCGCTGGAAGATTGCGAGCGTGTGAGTCGCCAGATTAGCAGTGTGTTTGATGTTGAAGATCCCATTGATGGCGAGTACACCCTGGAGGTTTCATCGCCGGGAATGGATCGCCCACTCTATAAAGAGTCGCAGTATGTACGTTATGTGGGTGAAACCATCAGTGTGCGTATGCGTATTGCCCGCGATGGGCGTCGCCGCTTTAAAGGTGTTGTGACCAAAGTGGAAAATGGTGATGTGTTTTTATTGGTCGACAATAAAGAGGTGCAATTGTCTATCGATACCATCGACAAGGCGAATGTTGAGCCGCGCTACGACGATCTAATGCGCCAGCATAATTTGCTCGACGATAAAGAGTAATTGTAATAAATCGCTGCAAGAATCATTTTGCCGCGAATTGAGATGGAAAACGTCATTTATCTGGTGGGTGTGCGCACTTCACTGGCTTGAGGAGTTAACAGAGGCAAACCAATGAACAAAGAAATTTTGCTGGTCGCTGATGCGGTATCAAATGAGAAGGGTGTTGATAAGGAATTAATTTTCCAGGCGATTGAAATTGCACTCGCTACTGCCACCAAAAAACGCTTTGATGAAGACTCAACTATCGAAGTTGCTATTAATCGCACTACCGGTGATTACGACACTTATCGCATTTGGGAAGTTGTTGCTGATGATGCAATGGCAGAACTGGGTACCCAGTTGTATCTGGATGAAGCGCGCGATAAAGATGCCGGTCTTAAAGTGGGCGATATCTATCGCGAAAAAATTGAAAATGCGGAATTTGGTCGCATTGCAGCGCAAACTGCCAAACAAGTTATTGTGCAAAAAGTTCGCGAAGCCGAACGCGCGCAAATGGTTGATGAATATCGCGACCGTATGGGTGAGTTGATTAGCGGTACTGTGAAAAAAGTTACGCGCGACAGCATTATTGTCGATTTGGGCAATAACGCCGAAGGTATTTTGCCGCGCGATCAATTGATTGGTCGTGAAATTTTCCGCATGGGCGATCGTATCCGCGCCTTGTTGCTGGAAGTTCGCACTGAAGCGCGTGGGCCACAATTGTTGTTGAGCCGCTCCAATCCGCAAATGTTGGTGGAGCTGTTTAAAATCGAAGTGCCTGAGATTGCTGAAGAGGTGATTGAAATTAAAGGCGCGGCACGCGACCCCGGTTTGCGCGCAAAAATTGCGGTAAAAACCAACGACGGTCGTATTGATCCCGTGGGTGCTTGTGTCGGTATGCGCGGTTCGCGCGTACAAGCAGTATCTAACGAGTTGGGTGGCGAGCGTGTTGATATTGTGTTGTGGGACGATAACCCGGCGCAATTTGTTATCAACGCTATGTCACCTGCCGAAATTGAATCCATTGTGGTTGATGAAGATGCTGGCTCAATGGATCTCGCTGTCAATGAAGATAACCTCGCAATGGCAATTGGTCGCGGTGGTCAAAATGTGCGTCTTGCCTGCGAATTGACCGGCTGGAATATCAATGTCATGAGCGTTGCTGAATGGCAGTCCAAGCAAGAAGCGGAATCGGGTAGTTACATCAGCATGTTTATGAATGCGTTGGATGTGGATGAAGATATCGCTGGTGTATTGGTCGAAGAAGGTTTTACTACGCTCGAAGAAGTTGCCTATGTGCCGCTGGAAGAAATGCTCGCCATTGACGGTTTTGATGAAACTATCGCCGAAGAATTGCGTGCGCGCGCCAAAGATGCCTTGCTGACACAAGCCTTGGCATCGGAAGAGCGTATCGAAGGTGTTGCACCGGCAGAAGATCTGTTGGGTATGGAAGGTATGGATGAGGCGCTGGCAATTAGTTTGGCTAGTCGCGGCATAGTCACTATGGAAGATTTGGCTGAGCAATCCATTGATGATTTATTGGATATAGAAGGTGTTGATGCGACTCGTGCCGCCGCACTGATTATGAAAGCGCGCGAGCCCTGGTTTGCCTAAGAGTGAGCCACTCCTGTGAGCAAAACCCTGTAGGCAACGAACAATCCCTGAGGAAAAACAATGGCAGAAGTAACCGTTAACGAACTCGCCAAATCGATAGGTGCACCGGTAGAGCGTTTGCTCAAGCAAATGCAAGAAGCGGGTTTGCATCACAAGAATGCGGACGCAAAAGTTTCGGACGATGAGAAGCAGCGTTTGCTGACTTTTTTGAAGACCAGTCATGGCGAGGCCGCCAGTGAGCCAACCAAAATCACTTTGCAGCGCAAAATCACCACTACCATTAAAACCGGTACGGGTAATGCAAAGAAAACCGTGAATGTTGAAGTGCGTAAAAAGCGCACTTACATCAAGCGCGAGGATGAAGTGGCTGAATCGGCAACGTTTGATACCCCTGAAGCTGAGCAAGAGCCGGCAGTAATTGAAGCTATTCCCGAGCCGGTAGTGGTTCAGGCAGAAGTTGTGCCCGAGCCTGAGCCAGTAGTGGTGCCCGAACCTGAGCCAGCGGCTGTCGCTGAAGTGGCTGATGCCTCTGTTGCAGTGGAGGCACCTTCCCATCGCATTTCATTTACCGATGGCATCGAAGAAAAACGCCGCGCTGCTATTGAGCGTCGCCAGGCGGAAGAAGCTGCACGCCAAGCTGAGCTGAAAGCAAAAGAAGATGCAAAACGCGCCGCCGAAGAAGCCAAGCGCAATCCGGTTCGCACCGAGAAGCCTGCGGAGAAATCAGCGGGTCAAGCACCTGCTAAAACCGCTCGTCCCGATGCGCGCGGCCCAGCCAAAGGCAAGCCAGCGGTTGCGATTATTGCTCCACCGGCCGACAAAGAAGATACCAAACACGGTCACGGCCATGGTCACAAAAAGAGTCATCACAAAGCGGATGATATCGATGATGATTCAGAGCGCAGTAAACGTGGTGCTGGCAAGGCTGTTAAAAAGGGCGCGCCGTCCAAAAAGAACCCCAAATTGGAATTGCTTGATTTTGTTGCTGATGATGGTGAAGACAGCGATGTATTAGCCCGTCGCAGTCATTTGCGCGCCAGCCATAAAAAGCACAACAAACACGCCTTTAAAAAACCGACCACTAAAATCGTCCATGAAGTGAATGTACCTGAGACGATTGCCGTATCAGAACTGGCGCAGCGTCTCACAGTTAAAGTGGGTGAAGTGATCAAGCGCCTGATGAAGATGGGCGTGATGGCCTCGATGAACGAATCGATCGATCAGGACACTGCGGTGCTGCTGGTTGAAGAGATGGGGCATCAGGCGGTTCTGGTCAGCGAAAACGACATTGAACACGCACTGGAAAAATCCCTCGAAACCGAAGGTGATCTGGTACAGCGCGCGCCGGTAGTTACCGTAATGGGTCACGTTGACCATGGTAAAACCTCGCTGCTCGACTACATCCGCGAAGCCAAAGTGGCAGCGGGCGAAGCCGGTGGCATCACCCAGCATATCGGTGCTTACCGTGTATCGACTTCACGCGGCGAAATCACCTTCCTCGACACTCCCGGTCACGCCGCGTTTACCGCAATGCGCGCCCGTGGTGCCAAGGCAACTGACGTGGTGATTCTGGTAGTGGCTGCGGACGACGGTGTTATGCCGCAGACTGAAGAAGCGATTCTTCACGCCCGCGCTGCCGGTGTGCCTATCGTTGTTGCCATCAACAAGTGTGATAAGCCTTCTGCTGATCCGGACCGTGTAACTAATGAATTGGTAGTGAAGGGTGTTATCCCTGAAAACTACGGTGGCGATACCCAGTTTATCCAGGTATCTGCCCATACTGGCCAAGGTATTGATGAGCTGCTCGAAGCTATCTCGCTGCAAGCCGAAGTACTGGAATTGCATGCTGTACCGAGTGCAGCGGCCAAAGGTGTAGTGATTGAAGCGCGGGTCGATAAAGGCCGCGGTACTGTTGCTACTATCCTTGTACAGCAAGGTACGTTGAAGCAGGGCGACTTGATTCTTGCCGGTCAAAGTTATGGTCGTGTGCGTGCGATGAGCAACGAGCGCGGTCAGCAAGTGACTGAGGCCGGTCCATCTACTCCGGTTGAAATTCTGGGTCTGGATACCGCACCAAGCGCTGGCGATGATTTTGTGGTGCTGACTGATGAGCGTAAAGCCCGTGAAGTTGCCCAGTTCCGTGCCGAGAAAGAGCGTAAAGAGAAACTTGCACGCTTCCAGGCATCCAAGCTGGAGAACATGTTCTCCAATATGGAAGCGGGTCAGAAGAAAAATCTGACTGTTGTGGTTAAAGCGGATGTACGCGGTTCACTCGAAGCGATTATGGCGTCACTCAATGACATCGGTAACGATGAAGTACAAGTGAACATTATCTCTTCCGGTATCGGCGGCATTACCGAAAATGATGTGAACCTGGCGATTACCTCCGGTGCCATCATTGTTGGCTTTAACGTGCGCGCCGACAGCACTACCCGTCGCATGGCGGAATCTGAAGGTGTTGATATTCGCTACTACAGCATCATTTACCAATTGCTGGACGAAGTGAAAGCAGCGCTGAGCGGTATGCTTGATCCAGAGCGTGTTGAGACCATTGTTGGTATCGCCAATGTACGTGAAGTGTTCAATTCGCCGAAATTCGGCCAGGTTGCTGGTTGCATGGTGATTGAGGGTACCGTATCGCGTAACAAGCCGATCCGTGTACTGCGCGACAACGTGGTGATCTTCACCGGCGAACTCGAATCCTTGCGTCGTTTCAAAGACGATGTTGCCGAAGTGCGCAATGGTTTTGAGTGTGGTATCGGCGTGAAGAACTACGACGTAAAAGTCGGCGATCAGATCGAAGTCTACGAAGTGAAAGAGGTGGCGCGCCAGCTCTAAGCCCGGCGCAAGGCCCGCGCCCCACTCCTGTCATGGGAGTGGGGCTTTGTTATTTTTAAGAGGTTAATGGCGCATGCCAAGAGAATTTACCCGTTCAGACCGAGTTTCCGATGCCATCCAGCGCATACTGGCCCAGGTAATTCGCAGCGAAATTCGCGACCCGCGTATCGGGATGGTGAATATCAATGAAGTCACCGTCACCCGCGATATGGCTTACGCCAAGGTCTATGTAACCTTTGTCGGTGTTGATGACGAAAAAGACAGCATCACAGCAGCCTCGATTCTGAATAAGGCGAGCGGTTTTTTGCGCACCTTTATCGCTAGGGAATTGAGCATGCGGACCGTGCCCAAGTTGCAGTTTATTTACGACAAAACCTCCGTTAAAGGCCAGGCGCTGTCCACCTTAATCGAGCGGGCATTAAAAGAAGACAGTCTGCACCAGCACGATGAAGAGCCTGCCAGCGATGCAGCGCCCGACGATACCAAGGGCGAGTAATTATTCATGGCACGTAGAAAAGGCCGTCCAGTCGATGGCGTATTGTTGTTGCACAAACCGGCAGGCATGACTTCCAACCATGCCTTGCAGCGCGCCAAGCGTTTGTTTTTCGTAGAGAAAGCCGGTCATACCGGTGCGCTCGACCCGCTTGCTACCGGTGTTTTGCCCCTGTGTTTTGGTGAGGCGACCAAGTTTTCCCAATTTTTGCTCGATGCTGATAAAGGCTATCGCACCTGTATTCGCCTGGGCGCGACTACCGATACCTGCGATGCCGACGGTGAAATCCTCGAACAAAAATCCACAGCAGGGATTACGCGTACGCAAGTTGAAGCGGCGCTCAAACCGCTGATTGGCGATATCTTGCAAGTCCCACCCATGTATTCCGCATTGAAGCTCAATGGCCAGCCGCTTTATAAGATGGCGCGTCAGGGGGTTGAAGTGGAGCGTGCCCCGCGTCCGGTCACGATTCACAGCATTGATATTCTTGCTTTTCGCGCGGGTGAAGAGGCCGAAGTTGAGCTGGATATCCGCTGTACCAAGGGCACCTATATTCGCTCCATTGCGGTGGATCTCGGTGAAGCTTTGGGCTGCGGTGGCCATGTCAAAACCCTGCATCGCTCGGCCGCAGGTCTATTTAATGAAGATCAGTGTGTAACATTGGAAGAATTGCAGGCTCGCTTCGATGAAGAGCAGGCAGCAAGTGGTGATGAAGCTGCTTATGCCGCGCTTGATAGCTACTTGCTCAGCGCCGATGCACCCGTCGCCAGCTTGCCCGCCGTAGACTTACCCGCCAATAGCGCCCATTACTTCCGTATGGGCAACCCGGTCATGGTGTCCAAGGTCTATCGATTTGGCGAGCAAGGTGCTATTGTGCGCGTCTTTTGTGCAGAAACCGAACAATCGCCGCGCGCGTTTCTCGGTTTAGGCAGTATCACCGATGAAGGTGGTGTAGCCCCTAAACGAATTTTGGCCAACCGCTCATCCAACGAAACGTAGGTTGGAAACGGATCGAGTGGGGTAAAAGAATTTATCGAGGCGGCAATTTGCCAATCGATAAAAAGCCGCGACTGACATCCATCGCTTTATAAGCGCCGGATAATCACCGCAACAACCCACCTGTAAATATGCACGGGCGGGCTGTAATTAAATTGCATATTAATTGAGGAAAACATCATGGCACTGAGTGCTTCTGAAAAAGCTGCAATCGTTAAAGAGTACCAACAAGCAGAAGGCGATACTGGTTCGCCCGAAGTTCAAGTAGCTTTGTTGACTATCAACATCAATAAACTGCAAGGTCACTTCGCTAGCCATAAGGCTGACCACCATTCACGTCGCGGCCTGATCCGTATGGTAAACGCCCGTCGTAAATTGTTGGACTACCTGAAAGGTAAGGACTCTTCTCGTTACGTTGCTCTGATTCAAAAATTAGGTCTGCGCCGTTAAGTTTGTCCAGTGCCCGCTTTGCGGGCACTTTTATTTTGTAGTTTTAGTTTCTGAAAATAGAAAGTGATTAGGGAATTGCGCTGGTGAGAGTAAAAATTAGCGCCCGGGCAGGATGCACATGATTAATGATTTTTTATTGAGCTGAATGAAAAGAACAAACTTAAGACGCGTAACAATTAACGCAAATGATTTCTAGTGAAAACAAAGGATAAAAGAGTGAATCCGATTATTAAAAAGTTCCAATACGGCAACCAAACCGTAACCCTCGAAACTGGCCGTATTGCGCGTCAAGCAACCGGTGCAGTGATGGCAACTATGGGTGAAGTATCTGTGCTTTGTACCGTTGTTGGTGCAAAACAAGCATCACCAGGCCAGGATTTCTTCCCACTGTCTGTGCATTACCAGGAAAAAAGCTACGCCGCTGGCCGTATCCCCGGCGGTTATTTGAAGCGTGAGGGCCGTCCTTCTGAAAAAGAAACCCTGACTTCGCGTTTGATCGATCGTCCCATTCGCCCATTGTTCCCCGAAGGTTTCCTCAACGAAGTGCAAGTAGTTTGCACCGTGGTATCAACTGACAAGCAATACGATCCCGATATCGTGGCGATGATTGGTACCTCAGCCGCATTGGCTATCTCCGGTATTCCATTCAACGGCCCAATCGGTGGCGCGCGTGTTGGTTACACCCAGGAAGAGGGTTACATCCTCAACCCAAGCTTCAAGCAACTCGAAACTTCCGAGTTGGACATGGTGGTTGCCGGTACTAAAGACGCCGTGTTGATGGTGGAATCTGAAGCAAAAGAATTGCCAGAAGATATTATGCTCGGCGCCGTTCTTTACGCTCACCAGGAAATGCAAGCTGTAGTACAAGCTTGTGTGGAATTGGCGCGCGATGCGGGCAAACCGCGTTGGGAGTGGCAGCCAGTTGCCGTTAAAGCGGGTTTGACTGACGCGTTGCTCAAAGGTTTTGGCGATTCAATCGGTATGGCTTACCGCATTACCGATAAAGCAAAACGTTACGACCGTCTGGGCGAGCTGCGCAATCAAGCGGTTGCTGAATTGGCGACTGAAGCGACTGGTTTTACTGCCGATGAAGTGAAAGCCGAATTCGGCATGGTTGAATACCGTTTAGTGCGTTCACGCATTGTAGCGGGCGAGCCACGTATCGATGGTCGCGACAACAAAACCGTTCGCCCCATTCAAGTTGAAGTTGGCGTGTTGGGCAAAGCGCACGGTTCTGCATTGTTCACTCGTGGTGAGACGCAAGCGCTCGTAGTAGCGACCTTGGGTAACGCGCGTGATGCACAAATTATCGACTTCCTCGAAGGCTCCAAAAAAGACGCATTCATGCTGCACTACAACTTCCCACCCTTCTCGGTAGGTGAGTGTGGTCGTATGGGCGCTACTGGTCGTCGTGAAATCGGTCACGGCCGTTTGGCGCGTCGCGGTGTCACTTCGGTACTGCCAAAAGAATCTGATTTCCCTTACACCCTGCGTGTAGTGAGTGAAATTACTGAATCTAACGGTTCAAGCTCAATGGCTTCTGTATGTGGTGCGAGCCTGGCGTTGATGGATGCCGGTGTTCCACTCAAAGCACCAGTGGCCGGTATTGCCATGGG
>Ga0307408_100000624_pt1 | contig 30092 bp, 20 predicted proteins | sample 322Cmetagenome_FD_202116 | JGI IMG/M metagenome (GOLD analysis project Ga0307408, IMG submission 202116) | Maize rhizosphere microbial communities from greenhouse at UC Davis, California, United States - 322HYB-C-3 | ecosystem: Host-associated > Plants > Roots > Rhizosphere > Soil | place...
TTGGCCGCGACGTGCTGCAATCCCTGGCGCTGGCCGCCATCCTCAGTGCCGCCGTGGCGCCGCTGACGCGGCGCTTTGCGCGCCTGGGCCTGAGCCGCGCGCCCGCCACCCTGGTCACCGTCATCCTGGCGGCGCTGGTGCTGGCTGGGCTGGGCGCCGTGATGGTCGGCCAATTTGCCAGCCTGACGGACGATTTGCCCAGCTACCGCAAGGAGTTGCGGGCCAAGACCAAACAGTTGCAGCGCCTGGCGGAACGTCCGCTGGCCACCCTGGAAGCGCGGCTGCAGGTGGTCGATGTGCCGGGCGCGCTGTATGCCGCGCCGGCAGCCGCCGGCGGCGCCCGCGCCACGGCGCCGGCCGGCGGGGCGGGCGTCCAGCCGCGCCCCAGCGTGCAGGACACCGCCGGCAGGCTGCTGTCGCAGATTTCCGGCCCACTCGGCAAGGCCGGCATCGTGCTGGTGCTGTTCATCTTTATCTCGCTGGAACACGAATCGCTGCAAGACCGCCTGATACGGCTGGCGGGCGACACCGCCATCAGCCGCACCATGCAAACCCTGGCCGACGCGGCGCAGGGTATTTCCCGCTTCTTCTTTGCGCAAATCATCGTCAATGCCGCCTTCGGGCTGTCGATCGCCGTCACGCTCTGGCTACTGGGGCTGCCGCATGCCTTCCTGTGGGGCATGCTGTCGGGCGTGCTGCGCTTCGTGCCTTACCTCGGCATGCTGATTGCCGGTTCGCTGATCGCCATGTTCGCGGCCGCCGTCGATCCCGGCTGGACCCTGGCGCTGACGTGCATGGCGCTGTTCCTGGTGCTGGAAGTGGGCGTGGCCTACCTGGTCGAGCCGCGCGTGTACGGCCATTCGTCGGGGCTGTCGCCGCTGGCCGTGATTGTCGCGGCGCTGGTGTGGGGCACCCTGTGGGGACCGGTCGGCCTGATCCTGTCCACGCCATTGACCTTGTGCCTGGTGGTGGCGGGCCGCCACGTGCAGGCGCTGTCGCCGCTGACCACCTTGCTGGGCGCGGCGCCCAGCGTGGGCGCGGCCCAGCGCTTTTACCAGCGCGCACTGGCCGGCGATATCGCCGCCATCGTGCGCGATGGCCAGGCCCGCCTGAAACGGGGCAGCCTGGCGGCGTATTGCGACAAGGTCTTAATTCCCGGCATGGCGATGGCGGTGCCGGAAATCGAAAGCGGCAAGGTCGGCGACGGCCAGCTGGACCAGCTGCGCAAGACCATCGTCGAAGTCACGGAAGAAATCTCCGCGCCCAGCGTCGACGGGCCCTGCAAGCGCAAGCGCGTGCCGCTGATGGACAAGAATATCGGTTCGCACTTGCGCAAGCTGCGCCAGGCCCGCACCGGCCAGTGGCAGGGATCGCTCGACGTCCCGGCCCGCTCCGTGACCTTGTGCGCGGGCCTCGGTTCCGACCGCGAAGACTTCCTGTCGGAGCTGCTGGTGCGCGCGCTGGCCGAAGGCGGCGCCGATGCGCGCAGCGTGGTACTGAACCGCCCGGAGGAAAATCCCGGCGAAGACAAGGCACAGCTGGTTTCGACCGTGATCCTGCCCTATCCGGAAGAGACCAGCGTGGCAGCATGGCTCGATGCCGTGGCGGAGCTGCGCACGGCCATGCCGCACGCGTGCATCGTGGTGCTGAAGCTGCAGCTCGATGGCAAGATCGCGCGCCAGCCGGAAGTGGAGAAGGCCGCCGACCTGGTGGTGCAATCGTTCGAACAGGCGCGCGCGTTCGTGGAGAGCGGCACATGACGGATCCGCGCCAATCACGACCTCAACTGCCGCCGTTGCCGGAAAATTCCGCCGCCGTGCGCGCGGCCAGGGAACAGAAAGCCGCGCAAATCCGCGGTGTCGCCTCGATCCAGCACATGCGCGAAGCCATCAAGCAGGCCAGCCGGGTGGCCCCGGCCATCACGTCGGTTCCGCGCCTGAAGAAGCCCGGCGCGGCCGTGTTCCGGGCACGGGCTGGCGAAGGCTTGCCATTCCTGATCGAAGGCATCGTCAACCGCTGGCCACTGTGCGGACTCACGCCGCAACAGCTGCGGGAACAATATGGCCATTTGCACGTGCGCGCGCGGGTCGGCGATTACGTCAACACGGCCTTCGCGCCGGACCGCGCCATGCACGACATGTCGATGCTCGATTACCTGGACCTGTCGTCCGCAGCCGCTTCCGGTCTGCCGCCCTATGTCGGCAACCTGGAACTGCGGGAATTGAACCACCTGTGCCACTGGCCGACCTACTTCGGCAAGATGGGGCCGGCGCGTTTCTGGATTGGCCCGGCGAAGACCGTGACGCCGCTGCACTGCGATTACGACGACAATATCTTCGCGCAAATCTGGGGCACCAAGCGCATTTTCCTGGCGCCGCCCCACCACGACGAATTCCTGTACCCGCGCGAAGCCAACGCCATGCTGTTCGGTTCACCGTTCGATCCGGAAGCGCCGGACTATGACCAGTTCCCGCTGGCGCGGCAGGCCACCATCATCGAATGCATCGTGCAGCCGGGCGACATGCTGTATGTGCCGGCCGGATGGTACCACCAGGTGCGCGCGCAAACGTTTTCCCTGTCCGCCAACCGGTGGGCGCGCGGCGTGCCGTTTGCCTTGCAGGGCGATTCCACGCCGCCTTGAACCACCGCCGAGCATCCCGGCTTACCGTGGCTGTCCTGCCTTGGGCGGCTGCGTTGGCGCGTCCTGCTTTGCGGCTTCCTGCTTTGGGCCATCCTGTTTTGCGCAAGCCTGCACGCAACGCAGGTATTGCGTATCGCAGGTGCGCTGCTCGCGCACGCGGCGGCTTTCATAGCCCTGCCGGGCCTGGGCATCGCTCGGCTTGTCCGCCAGCCCCCGCGCGACCCGCGCATTCGGGTTCTTCTCTTCCATAGCCAGCAAGGGCAGCTTGTCGTCGTCCGCCACCGATGCCGCACGGCTGCGGCATTCACGTTTTTCGGTTTCACACACGGGTTTGCACAGGCTATTGCTGTCAGCGTGGGCCACGCCCGCCAGCAACAGGGCAAGTAATACGGTCAATGATTTCATGGCGATCTCGTTGCATTCAGGAACGTTCGATTGTACGCACGATGGCTTTTTTCACAACCTCGTGGCAATGAAAAAGATGCAAGCAATTGTGACCGCATGCCAGGCCGGCGTTCATGCCACCGTGGCCCCGCCGAATTCCACCATGCCCGTTTGCGCCGCCAGGTGCATCAACTTGAAATCGTTATCGACCGCCAGCTTTTGCCGGATCAGGGTCAGGTAATTGAGCACGGTCTTCGGGCTCAAATGCATGGCCGACGCGATGCTGTGCGCGGATTCCCCGTGCACCAGCTGGCGCAACACTTCGAACTCCCTGGGCGTCAGGTGCCGCAGTGCGTCACCGCCCACCTCATCGGCCTGCGCGGCGCCACGCACGTCGCCGGAGAACACGCGCCCGCCCCGCATCACTTGGCGGATGCCGTCGATCACGTCTTCCGGTTCGCTGTGTTTCGTCAGGTAGCCGTGCGCCCCGGCCCTCAAAGCCTGGCTGACGTGGCCATGGCTGCTGTACATCGACAACACCAGGATGCGCAAGCCGGGCTGGCGCGCCAGCATGCCGGCGATGGCTTCGAGCCCGCTGCTGCCTTTCAGGCTCAAGTCCACCAGGGCCACGTCGGGCTGCGCCCGCTGCACCACGGCGTTGGCTTCGGCGGCGCTGGCGGCTTCGCCCACCACCTGGAAGTCCGGTTCCGCCGACAACAGGCGCCGATAGCCGTTGCGGACCACCGCGTGGTCATCGACCAGGATCATTCGTATCACGCCAGTGCTCCTTCGGCCGGCAAGGCCCGCCCGCCGGCGGCGCCCATGCATTGAACCGGCAGCCGCGCCACCAGCCGCAATCCGCCACCGCAATTCGGCAGCAGTGTCAAGGTGCCGCCGGCCATTTCCACCCGCTCGCGCATGCCCAGCAAGCCGCCGCGCCATGCTGCCCCGGCACCCGCGCCGCCCCCCTTGCCGGCGCCCGGCAAGCCCACGCCATCGTCCGCCACCTCCACCCGCAATTGCCCCGCCGCGCAGGCCAGCGTGATCGTGCAGTGGCTGGCGTGGCTGTGGCGCACCACGTTCGTCACGGCTTCCTGCACCACGCGGTACAAGGTCAGCGCCGTGATGTCCGCCACTTCGGGCACCGCGTCCGGCATCGCCATGGAAAAGGCAATGCCGGTGCCGCGTCCCTGCCAGCCGTCCACCAGGTCAACCAGCGCCCTGGCCAGTCCACTGGCATGCAAGCCATGCGGACGCAGCGATTCCAGCATGGCGCGCAACTGTTCGCCGCTGGCGCGGATGTCGTGCCGCATCTCGTTGGCGCATTCGGCCACCTCGCCCGGCGCCAGCTTTTCCGCATTGCGCGCCAGGTGCGCCGCCGTGGCGCTCAAAGCGGTCAGGGTCTGGCCCATGTCGTCGTGCAGTTCGCGCGCCAGCGCCTTGCGTTCATCTTCCTGCACCGAGATCAAATCGCGGGCCAGCACATGCTGCGCGGCGCGCGATTCGGCCAGGGCACTGGCCAGCCGCTCGATGGCGCAAGCCACCTGGCGGAATTCGCGCAGCGCGAATGGCGGCAGGCCCGGGTCGGTTTCGCCGCGCGCCAGCCGCTGCAAGCCCTCTTCCAGCGCCCGCACCGGCCGCAGCGCGCGGTCCGCCGCCCACCACACCACCAGCAGCGTTGTGCCGGAAAAGAACAACAGGGTGTGCCAAATTCGCACAGTGTCACGCCAGCGCTCACTGATTTCCGAGCCGGGATTGGCGGAAATGTACAGGGTCTGGCCGCCGATATGGATTTCCCGTTCGCCCTGCACCGGCGGCGCCATGCCCAGCCAGGTCAGCAGCGGATGGGTTTCGAGCTGCACAGCGGGCTGCCCGGCGGTGCGGATGCGCAGGTGGCGGATGCCGGTTTCCGGCAACCGCGCCGCCATGGCGCCGCCATTCTCCGCCGCCACCAGCAGGTTGACCATGCGCGCCGACGCGCTGATTTCCGCATCGATGTCGGAACGCAGTGAATAAAACTGGATCACCGTGGCGACAGCCATCAGGCAAGCCAGCAACAGGCCCAGTGTGCCGGTCAGGCGGCGGCGCAAGTCCATGATTTTGCTCCCATTGTTTGTCATGGATGAACGCAACTCCCGTGCCAGCGCATCAGCGGAAACCACGGCGGGAATTTTTCCCTGGCGGCCGCCATGGCTGTGCCGGAATAATCGGCGCCATACACGCCGCCACTGCGGCACCATCGGGAGACAAGAACATGAACCATCTGACCCTACCACCAGGCGCCGCGCCGGGACGGCAAAGCCGCCTGACCGTGATCGCCGCCATGCTGGCCGCCTGCTGGCAATGCACGGCGGCGCCGGCGGCGGTTGCCGCGCCGGATGCCGCGCAGGCGGCAAGTACCGCTGGCGCGGCCGGTGGCGCCGGCATGGGCGGTGTCGCCGGTATGACTGGCGCGGCTGCCGTGGCCAATGCCGCCCTGGTATCGGCCGCCCCCGCCGCCGTGGTGGTCATCAGCGCCACGCCGTTGCCCGGCGCCGCGCTGCCGTCCCGGCAAGTCCCGGCCCAGCTGCAATCGCTGGGCGCGGCGCTGCTCGACGATACGGCTTACGCCAGCTTGCCGGACTTGCTGAACCGGAGCCTGGGCGGCATCGTCATCAACGACCTGCAGGGCAACCCGTTCCAGTCCGACCTCAGCTACCGTGGCTTCACCGCGTCGCCCTTGCTGGGCACGGCGCAGGGATTGTCGGTCTATGTCGATGGCGTGCGCCTGAACCAGCCGTTTGGCGACGTGGTCAGCTGGGACCTGATCCCGCGCGCCGCGATGGCCGGCGCCAGCCTGATGCCGGGGTCCAACCCCTTGTTTGGCCTGAATACGCTGGGCGGCGCGCTGGCGATGCAAACCAAGGATGGCCGCGAACACGCCGGGACGGCGGTGCAGGCGCAAGCCGGACGCCATGGGCGCCGCACCGTGGAATTCGAACACGGCGGCCACGATGGCCGGGGCCTGCACTGGTTTGTGACGGGTAATGGCTTCAAGGAACGGGGCTGGCGCGACGACTCTCCTTCGCGCGTCGGCCAGCTGTTCGGCAAACTGGGCTGGGCCGATGCCAGGACCGATGTCGCCCTCTCCGCCGCACTGGCCAATTCCCGCCTGACCGGCAACGGCTTGCAGGAACAGCGCCTGCTGCAACAGGACTACCGCGGCGTCTACACCAAACCCGATGAGACCAGCAACCGCGCCATGCTGCTGACGCTGACCGGCAGCCACCAGTTATCAAGCGCACTGCAACTGTCCGGCAATGCGTATTACCGCAAGATCCGCACCGCGACCTACAACGGCGACATCAATGACGATGCGCTGGACCAGTCGCTGTACCAGCCCGGCGCGGCGGAGCGCAACGCGCTGGCGGCCGCCGGCTACACGGGTTTTCCCGCCAGCGGCGCCAATGTGGCCAACACGCCCTTCCCTTACTGGCGCTGCATCGGCAATGTCCTGCTGCGGGACGAACCGGCGGAAAAATGCAATGGCCTGATCAACCGCTCCGCCACCACGCAACAGCAAGCGGGCTTCAGCGCGCAACTTGCGGCCCAGGGCAGGACCGGATCGCTGCGCCACCGCGTTGCCGTTGGCGCGGCCTATGACACCAGCCGCGCGGATTTCAGGCAAACCGCGCAATTCGGCTACGTCAATCCCGGGCGCGGCATCGAGCCGGTGGATTTTTATGCCGACGGTACGCAAAGCGATGAGGATGGCAATCCCATCGACATGCGCGTCGACCTGCAGGGACGGACACGCACCTGGAGCCTGTATGCGACCGATACCGTCAGCATCACCGACCGCTTGCACGTGACCCTGTCCGGCCGCTACAACCGCACCACCGTGCATAACCGCGACCGCATCACGCCGGGCGGCGGCAGCGGGTCCCTCGATGGTGACCACCGCTTCAGCCGCGTCAACCCCGCGCTGGGCGCGGCCTGGGCCTGGTCGCCCCGGGCCATGGTGTATGGCGGTTACAGCGAAGGCAGCCGCACCCCGACCGCGGTGGAACTGGGCTGCGCCGACCCGGCCAATCCATGCAAGCTGCCCAACGCGATGGCTGGCGACCCGCCGCTGCGGCAAGTGGTGACGCGGACCTGGGAAGCCGGTATGCGCGGTGGCGCCGATATTGCCGATGCGGCGATGCATTGGCATGCGGGCCTGTTCCGCGCCGCCAATACCGACGACATCCTGTTCGTGGCGGACGACGCCGCCGGCTTCGGCTACTTCCGCAACTTCGGCAAGACCCGCCGCCAGGGACTGGAACTGGGTATCGATGGCGCCCTGGGCGCCTTGACCTGTTCGGCCAGCTACACGTGGCTCGATGCCACCTTCCGCAGCGCCGAAATGGTGAACGGCGCCGCCAACAGCAGTAAGGATGCCGATGGCAACATCGCGATCCGTCCCGGCGACCGGTTGCCGCTGATCCCGTCCCATATCGTCAAGGCGCACCTGGACTGGCAAGTGACGCCGGCGTGGAAAGTGGGCCTGGGCCTGCATGCCGTGTCGCACGCGCTTGCCCGTGGCAACGAGAACGGCCGGCACCAGGCCGATGGCAAATACTTCCTGGGCCCGGGCAAGTCGGCCGGCTATGCCGTGTTCGACTTCGATACGCGCTACCGCGTCACGCCGCGCCTGACCGTGTTCGCCCACATCGGCAACCTGTTCGACAAGCGCCACGCCACCGCCGCGCAACTGGGCGCCACCGCGTTCACGGCCAACGGCAGCTTCCTTGCCCGTCCCTATGCGGCCCAGGGCGACAATGCGACGTTGATGTCGTCCACGTTTTACGCGCCCGGCGCGCCGCGCATGGTGCGAGTGGGATTGCGCTACGAATTGCGCCGATAGTCCTGGCTTGCCTGCCGGCGGCCCAGGCGTGGGCCAGCTGGCGTTACCGGCACCGCGGCGGCGAGCTTGAGCGGGCTGACGGACGCCATGGACGGCGTGTTATCAAGCTTGAAGATGCTGACCACCTGCGCCAGTTGGTCGGCTTGTTCGTGCAGCGATCCGACCGCCGCCGCCGACTCCTCCACCAGCGCGGCATTCTGCTGCGTCACTTCATCCATTTCCAGCACGGCCTGATTGACCTGCCTGATACCGCCGCTCTGTTCCTGGCTGGCGATGGTGATGTCGCCCATGATATCGGCCACCTGGTGGATGCTGGCCACCACCCGCTCCATGGTCGCTCCCGCTTCCTCCGCCAACGTGCTGCCCAGATCGACCTTCTCCACGGAATCGCCGATCAGGGTCTTGATCTCCTTGGCCGCGGCGGCACTGCGCTGGGCCAGGCTCCTCACCTCGGAGGCGACCACGGCAAAGCCACGCCCCTGCTCGCCCGCGCGCGCCGCTTCCACCGCCGCGTTCAGCGCCAGGATATTGGTCTGGAACGCGATGCCGTCGATGACGCCGATGATATCGACAATCTTGCGCGATGAAGTATTGATCGACCCCATGATGTCCACCACTTTCGACACCACCGCGCCACCGGACACGGCGACCTCGGAAGCCGCCACCGCAAGCTGGTTGGCCTGGCGGGAATTTGCGGCATTGCGCTCCACGGTCGAAATCAGTTCCTCCATCGACGATGCCGTCTCTTCCAGCGCCCCGGCCTGCTGCTCGGTGCGCACCGCCAGGTCCTGGCTGCCCGATGCGATCTGGCCGGAAGCGGTGGCGATGGCATCGGTGCCGCCGCGCACCTGGATGACGATGCTGGCCAAGCCGTCGTTCATCACTTTCAGGGCATGCAACAACTGGCCGGTTTCATCGGTGGCGTTGCTGTCGATCCGGCTGGTCAAGTCGCCGCCGGCCACGACCTGCGCGACGCCGAGCGCCTGCCGCAGCGGCACCGTGATCGAGCGCGTGGTGAAGAACGCCAGCCCGGCGCCAAGCAGCACCGCGACCGCACCCAGCGCCAGCATGACGTTACGCGCCAGGTCGATCTCGCGCTGCTGCTGCATGCCGCTGGCTTCGACCTGCTGTTTCTGCAACTCCACCAGGGCCGTGACGGATTCCTGCAAGGTATCGAGCGCTGGCAGCGTTTCCGATTTCATCAGGCGCACGGCCTCGTCCCGGTTGTCTTCCGCGATCAGTTTTCCAACTTTGCTGAACGAGGCAACATACGCCACCCGCTTTTGCCTGAGTTCCGCCAGCAGGATTTTGCCCGCCGGAACGGCAACCAGCCGGTCCAGCGTCGCCAGCGCGTCATCAATCACCTTCTTGTTGGCGGCGATCCGTGCGCTGATCCGCAGCCGCTGCTCCGGGTCCGCCTCAATCAGCAATTCCATGCTGCGCCGCGCATTGGCCCGCGTCATCAGGTTGACCGTGTTGGCGGCATCCGCTTTGAGCCAATCCACCGCGATGACCTGGTGATTGTGTTCACCGATGCTGGCAAACCGCATCAGCGCGATCACGATCAAGGCGACCATTAACGTCAATATGACACCGAAGCCAAGTGCCATCCGTGCGCCAATCTTCAAATTTGACCAATACATTGCAACCTCGCTTTTCAATAGTCATACCGCGCCAATCGTCAGGGATCGCCTGTCGCCCCCCGCGTCAAATCACGCAATATTTATGCCAGTATTTACCACCCGAAAACTTCTATTGCGGCGCAACAATACCCCAAAATGGCGCGGTGATGTTAATGGCGCAAGTGATGCCGGTCAAAGGGGGATGTCCGGTATTGCGACGAATTGCAACATGTGCTCACATGGCGCGACATCCCCCCGCCAAATGACTGCCCGGTTTGCCGCTATACTGCGCTTTTGCCCAGCGGGAATATGAAAATGAAAAAAATCGTCGTGAAATTCGGAGGCTCCAACCTGCGGCGGCCGGAAGACATCGACCGCGTGGCCGATGTCGTGCAAACCTATAACCGCCCGCTGGTGCTGGTGGTGTCGGCCTTCTACGGCATCACCAATGCGCTGATCGATTGCGTGCAGGCGGCCCGCCAGGGCGCCGGCACCATCTCGGCACTGGAGGAAAGCCAGGATTACACGCTGGCGCTGCGCGCGCTGAAAAAGGAAATCCTGGAAGCCAACATCAAGGACCCGGCACGGCGCGCCAGGACCGAAGCGGCGCTCAATGCGCGGCTGGACCAGCTGACCCGCTACCTGACCGGCATCCATTACATCGGCGACGTGCCGGATTTCGTCAACGACGCCATCCTCAGCTACGGTGAACGCCTGTCGAGCCTGCTGCTGGCGGACGTGCTGCAAAGCCGTGGCATCAATGCGCGCGAAGCGCTGCCGGAAGATATCGGGCTGGTCTCCGATGGCGTCTTCGGCAATGCCGCCTGCGACTTCGAGGCCAGCACCGGACCGGTGTCGCAGGCGTTGTCCGGCGATGGCGTGGTGGTGGTGCCGGGCTTTTATGGCGTCAGCCGCGAAGGCAAGCCAACCCTGTTCGGCCGCGGCGGCTCCGACTATTCCGCCGCCTCGATCGCGCGCTGCATCGGCGCCGAATCGCTGGACGTGTGGAAGGACGTCGATGGCTTCCTCAGCGCCGATCCCGGCGCCGTCGGTAAGCCGCATTCGATCGCGCGGCTGCATTACCTGGAAGCGGCGGAATTGTCGTATTTCGGCGCGAAGATCCTGCACCCGCGCACGGTCGAGCCGATTTTCGACCAGGGCATCCCGATCCGCATCCTGAACATCACCAGGCCGGAACTGGGCCTGTACCCGTTTACCGTCATCGATGGCGAACGCACCGTCACGCATGACGTGGTGAAAAGCGTGTCCTCCAGCGACGACGTGGCGATCCTGAAACTGCACGGCCCCGGCGTCGGCTTCAAGCCGGGCATCCTGGCCGAAGTCACGTCCGCGCTGGACCGCAACGGCATCAATATCAAGAGCGTGCTGACGGCGCAGACCGCCATCAATGTGCTGCTGGCGCGCGACCACCTGGAGGCGGCGTACGCCGCCGTGGCCGGCCACCATATCCCCGGCGTGGTGGAAGTGTCCCGCAACGATGCGGTGGCGATCGTCGCCGTGGTGGGCGATGGCGTGCTCGATGCGTCCAATGTCGGCAGCGCGATCGCCAGCCGGGCCTTGTCGGCCGCGCTGGCGGGCGGCGTGCGCGTGACCCTGGCGGCGGCCGGCGCCAGCGAAGTGGCGGCTTACATGCTGGTGGACCGCAACGACCGCAAGCTGGCGCTGCAGGCGATCCACGACCATTTCTTCGGGGATGGCAAGTCCTGACGATGACGCGCGGCCAGGGACGCGTCGTATCGCCCGCTGGTCTCGCCCGAAATGCTGATCATGAACCTGCCGGCCGCCCGCACAATGATGACAAGTTATTATTTAATAACTTTTCTATTGTTACTCACGCCCGCGCTGTTGGTCTGGCAGCACTTCGGCATGACCCGGATCATCGAGATCTCTCCCCGCCAGCCGCACGGCGCCAGGATCACCGATGACAGCCAGCACGATCATGGCAACTCGGTCTCGTCGCTGGTTCGCGGCGACGAGACCTTCATCATGCGCTGCGAGCTGGGCCGGGCCGCCGCCTATCCGTTTTGTAAGCTGCAATTCCTGATCGGCGCCGCGGGCAAGGGGGTGGACCTGACCCAGTTCGACACGATTGCGCTCAACATGCGCTATTCAGCCTCCTCCCCGCAATATATCAAGCTCCACCTGATGAATTTTGAACCGGAGTTTTCCACAGTCGGGGTCTGGAACTCGCAGCGCTTTAACGAAGCCGAGATCGAACCCGCCGGCCAGCCCACCGTCACGATTCCCTTCAATGTCTTGCGCACCGCGGACTGGTGGCGAAGCACGCGCAGGGTGCCGCTGTCCAAGAGTCGCGCCCGGTTCGACAACGTGACGGCGGTGGAACTTTCAACGGGAATCGCCCCGACGGGTCAACCGATCACCATCGAGTTGCAATCGATTCAATTCCGCGGAAAATGGATTTCGCAGGCGAAGCTGCTGATGTACCTGGTGTCCGTGTGGATCGGGTTCGGCATTCTTGGTCTGGTCGCCATGCAACGCCGCACCGCCGAGCAGCGCCAGCAAGCCCGTTACCTGCGCACACTGATCGACACGCTGCCGCTGTGGGTCTGGCTCAAGGACACGGGCGACCGTTACCTGGCGGTCAACCAGGCCAAGGCCGCGGCCTGCGGGAGCAGCGTCGAAGAGATGGTGGGCAAATCGGACCAGGAATTGTGGCCACCCGAACTGGCCGCCCCCAATCACGCCAGCGACACCGAAGTGATCGCGACGCGCCAGCGCGTCACCAAGGAACAAGCTGTCGCCAGCGCGGACGGCCTGGCCTGGATGGAAACCTATCGGGCCCCGGTGCTGGACGAGGATGGCACACTGTTGGGAATGGTGGGCGTGTCGCGCAACATCAGCGAGCGCAAGGCGGCGGAAGATGCGCGGGAAAAGGCTCTGGCCGAGGCGGTGCGGCTGGCGCGCCAGCGCAGCGAATTCCTGGCGCAGATGAGCCACGAATTGCGCACGCCGCTGAACGCCATCCTCGGCTATGCCCAAATCCTGCGGCGCGAGCCGCCCCTGTCGAAGCGGCAGAGCGATGGCCTGGCGACGATTCATGAAAGCGGCCAACACCTGCTCACGCTCATCAATGACATCCTGGACCTGGCGCGCGTCGAAGCCGGCAAGCTCAGCCTGGATCCGGCCGATGTCGATCTTGCCCACCTCCTTCGCATCGTTGACGCCATCATCCGCGTCAAGGCGGAGGAGAAAAACCTGTCGTTCGAATTCCGGGCCGCGCCGGACCTGCCGGCTGCGGTCAGGGTGGACGACAAGCGCCTGCGCCAGGTATTGCTCAACCTCCTGGGCAATGCGGTCAAGTTCACCGACCGCGGCGAAATCGTCTTCCTCGTGCAGCGCGCCGCAAGCTGCGGAAACGGGCCAGCCACGGTCCGGTTGCGCTTTGAAGTCAGGGACAACGGCATCGGCATGAGCGATGAGCAGCTCACGCGCATCTTCCAGCCCTTTGAACAGGTCGGCGATATACGGCGGCGCGAGGCGGGAACGGGCCTGGGCTTGGCCATCAGCCAGCAACTGATTCAGCTCATGGGCGGGACTATCCAGGTACGCAGCGAATTGGGCCAGGGCAGCCTGTTCTGGTTTGAACTGGACCTGCCGCTCGCCACGCCCGTGACGACCGAGCTGCCGGCACAAGGCCGGATCCTCGGCTATGCAGGCCCGCGCAGGAAAATACTGGTTGTGGATGACGTGCCGCACAATCGCGCCATGCTGATGGAAACCTTGCAACCACTCGGTTTTGACGCCTTCGACGCGGCGAATGGCGCGCAATGCCTGGAAATGCTCGATGGCGCCCGCCCTGATCTCATCGTCATGGATGTCATGATGCCGGTCATGGATGGCCGGGAAGCGACGCGCAGGATACGCCGCATTCCGGCGTTCGCCGGCATTCCCATCATCATCGTCACGGCCAGCGCGAACCGCGACGATGCTGCAAAAAACCTGGAAGCCGGCGCCAGCGCGTTCATTCCCAAACCCATCGAACATGACCTGCTGCTGGAAACCATCGGCAACCTGCTGTCCCTGGCCTGGATCCATGACGAGAGCGCGCCGGAAAAAGCGGCCGAATCCGGAAACTTCACCGTTCCGCCACCGCACGAAATCGAAACACTGTACCGGCTGGCCAAGCTGGGCAACATGGAAACGCTCAGGGCGCGCGCCGATTACCTGGAACAGCTGGACCAGCGCTACCTTCCCTTCGCGTCACGGCTGCGGCGCCTCGCGGACAGCTATCAATCCAAGGCCATCATGACGCTGGTGGAGCGGTATCGTTCGTAGTCAGCAAGCCGATGATGCTGGAAAAGTCCAGCGCGCCCGCTCCCCGCGTGCTGTGCAGCGCATACAGGTTGCGCGCCAGTTCCCCCAGCGGCACCGGCGACTTCGCCCCCATCGCCGCTTCCGCCGCCAGCCCCAGGTCCTTCAGCATCAAATCCACGCCGAAGCCGCCGCTGTAGCCGCGCGAGGCCGGCACGTTGTCCATCACGCCGGGCACCGGGTTGTACAGCTCCAGCACCCAGTTGCGGCCGGAACTCTTGACCATGATGTCGGACAGCACGCGCGGATCGAGGCCGTTGGCCATGCCCAGCGCCAGCGCTTCGGCGGTGCCCGCCATCATGATCCCCAGCAGCATGTTGTTGCACACCTTGGCGGTCTGGCCCGCGCCATGGGCGCCCGCATGGAAGATATTGCGGCCCATGGCCAGCAGCACGCCGCGCGCCCGCTCCAGCACCTCGGCCGGGCCGCCGACCATGAAGGTCAAGGTGCCGGCCTGCGCGCCGCCGGTGCCGCCCGACACCGGCGCATCGATCATGTCCAATCCGGCCACCTGGGCCGCCTTGGCCACCGCGATGGCCGATTGCGCGGCGATGGTGCTGCAATCGATCACCAGCGCGCCGGGCCGCAACACGCCGATGACACCGTCCGTGCCGAGGTACAGGCTTTCCACGTGGCGGCTGGCAGGCAGCATGGAAATCACGATGTCCGCGCCTTCGCCGGCGGCGCGCGCCGATTGGGCGACGGTGGCGCCGGCCTCGCCCAGCGTCTTCAGCGCGGCGGGCGACAGGTCGTACACGGTCAACTGGTGGCCGGCCTTGACCAGGTTGAGGGCCATCGGGCCACCCATGTTGCCCAGGCCGATAAAGGCGATGTTGGTGTTGCTCATGATGTCTCCAGGTTATTGAAGGTCCGCCAGCGGATGGCGTTCCGTTGCCCACAGGCTGTCGAGGAAAGTGGCGCTGCTGCTGGCGGGCAGCCAGCGCGGCGCCATGTCCTTGTCGATCAGCAGCGCGCGGATGCCTTCCGCGAAATCGCCCTGCGCCGCGCAATGCAGCGCCACGCCATATTCCAGGCGGAACACGTCCGCCAGCGACAAGTGCCGCGCCGCTTCCAGCATGCGCCACGCCAGCCGCAAGGCGCCGGGCGACGCGCGCGACGGCGCGGCGGCGGCCTTGTCCAGCCACGGGTGGCTGGTTTCCAGCGCGGCCAGCGCGGACAATGCCGCTTCCACCGCATCGCCGCCGCACAGGCGATCGATCACATCCTGGTGCTGGCGCAGCGGCCCGCTCCGGGTCCAGCCCTGGTCGCCGCCGCGCGCCTCTTCCCTGCGCAGCACATGGCCGACCAAGGCGTGATTGGCTTCGCGGCTCGCGCTCCACGGCTGGACCAGCAGCGCTTTCAGCACGTCGTCCTTGACGCCATGCGGCAGCACGTGATCGGCCAGGCCGACGTAACGGGCATCGGCCGCCTCGATCGACGCGCCGGTCAGCGCCAGGAAGCGCCCGCTGTGGCCCGGCATGCGGCTCAGGAACCACGAGCCGCCGACGTCCGGGAACAAGCCGATGCCCGCTTCCGGCATGGCCATGCGCGTGCGCTCGGTCGCCACGCGGTGGCTGGCGCCCGCCATCAGGCCGATGCCGCCGCCCATGACGATGCCATGGCCCCAGCACAGGACCGGCTTCGGATAGGTGTGGATCTGGTAATCGAGCCGGTATTCGCAGCGGAAAAACGTGTTGGCGTATTCATTGCCCAATACATTGCCGCTGTCGGCCGCTTCGTGGTGCGCCCGCATGGTGCGGTACAGGTTGTGCAAGTCGCCGCCGGCGCAAAACGCCTTGTGGCCCGCGCCCTGCAGCAGCACCATGGCGATGTTGTCGTCCTCGGCCCAGGCCGACAGGTGGTCGGCCAGCAGTTCGATCATCGGCAGCGACACCGCGTTCAATGTCTTTTCCGCGTTCAGGGTCAGCACGCCGATCTGGCGGCCATTGGCGGTGGGCAGGGTTTCCGCCAGCACCGGCAACGCGGTCACCGGCAGTTCGTTCGAGCCGTCCATCAGCAATTCCTCCATTGCGCCGGGCGTTTTTCCAGGAAGGCTTGCACCCCTTCCTTCTGGTCTTCGGTGTCGAACAGGTCCACAAACAATTCACGCTCGACCGGCAACCATTGCGCCGGCGCTTCGTGGCGCGCGCCCTGGATCAGCTTCTTGCAAGCCGCCACGCTGGTCGGGCTTTGCTTCTCCACCGACTTCGCCAGCGCCAGCGCGGCGGCCAGTGCTCCGCCCTTCGGCACCACCTGCTCGACCAGCCCGATGCGCAACGCGGTGTCCGCATCGACACGCTCGCCACACAGCACCATGCGCTTGGCCCAGCCCTCGCCCACCAGCCATGCCAGGTTTTGCGTGCCACCGGCGCACGGCAGCAGGCCGACCGCCGCTTCCGGCAGCGCCATTTGCGCATGGCTTTCCGCGATGCGCAGGTCGCACGCCAGCGCGCATTCCAGGCCGCCGCCCATGGCGTAGCCATTGATGGCGGCGATCGACACGCCACGGAAGCGCGACAGCGCTTCAAACGCTTCTCCGAAACGGCGCGCCATGGCGCGGGCCACGGCCTTGTCGCCATCGGAAAACACTTTTAAATCCGCTCCGGCGGAAAAGAATTTCTCGCCCTGCCCCGTCACCACCAGGCTATAGACTTCACGGTTGGCGTTCAGGTCCGCCACCAGCCGCGCCAGCGCGGACAGGCTGTCCGCCGTCCAGGTGTGGGCAGGCGGGTTGGCCAGGGTGACCACGGCGGTGTGGCCGGTAATCTCAACCTGCAAATTGGTATAAGTATTTGTCGTGTTCATCGCAATTCCTCCGCACTGGGTTGTTCGAGTAAATGGCGCGCCACGATGACGCGCATGATTTCATTGGTGCCTTCCAGGATCTGGTGCACGCGCACATCGCGCAGGTAGCGTTCCAGCGGGTATTCGCGGATATAACCGTTGCCGCCATGGATTTGCAGCGCCTGGTTGCAGACCTTGAAGCCGACATCGGTCGCCAGCCGCTTGGCCATCGCGCAATACACGCTGGCGTTGGGCGCCTTGGCGTCGAGCTTGGCGGCCGCGAGGCGCACCATCTGGCGCGCCGCCACCAGTTCGGTCTGCATGTCGGCCAGCTCGAATTGCAGGTGCTGGAAGGCCGACAGCCGGTTGCCGAACTGGCGCCGCTCCGTCATGTAGGTGCGCGCCGCGTCGAGCGCCGCCTGTGCCGCGCCAACGGAACAGGTGGCGATGTTGATGCGCCCCCCGTCCAGCCCCCGCATCGCAATGCGGAAACCTTCGCCCTCATTGCCCAGCAGGTGGCTGGCGGGAATGCGCACGCCGTCAAAGCTCACGACCCGCGTGGGCTGGCTGTTCCAGCCCATCTTGACTTCCTTGCGGCCATAGCTGATGCCGGGTGTATCGGCCGGCACGGCAAAGGCGCTGATGCCTTTCGGACCCGCGTCGCCGGTGCGCGCCATCACGACCAGCAGATCGGTGGAGCCGGCGCCGGAAATAAAGGCCTTGTTGCCATCGAGCTGGTAACAGCCGTCCTTCAGCACCGCGCGCATGGCCAGCGCACCGGCGTCCGATCCCGCGCCCGGCTCGGTCAGGCAATACGAGCCCAGTTGCCCGCCGCTGGCCAGCAGCGGCGCCCAATGGTCACGCACCCCGGGCCGGGCCCAGGTGGCCACCATCCAGCTGACCATGTTGTGGATGGTGATGTAGGCCGTGGTCGACGGGCAGGCCGCCGCGAGTTCCTCGAACACCAGCGCCGCGTCGAGCCGCGACAGGCCCAGGCCCCCCATCTCGTGCGGCGTGTACATGCCGCAAAAACCCAGTTCGCCGGCCTTGCGAATGGTCTCCAAAGGGAATTCGCAATCCGCATCCCAGCGCGCCGCGTGCGGCGCCATTTCACCAGCGGCGAAATCGCGGGCGCTTTGCCGGAACGCGCCCTGCACTTCGGACAGTTCGAAATCCATCCTGTCCCCCTACTTCAGCGAGATCGTGGTATTGACGCCGCCCGCCACGCTGCCGTCTTCGAACCAGCGCGCCGTGACGGTCTTGGTTTGCGTGTAGAACAGGATCACCTGCTTGCCATACGGCCCCAGGTCGCCCAGTTTCGACGCGCCCGAACCGGTGAACGAGAACAGGGGAACAGGAACCGGAATCGGCACGTTGATGCCGATCTGGCCCGCCTCCACTTCTTCCTGGAACTTGCGCGCGGCAGCGCCGGATTGCGTGAAGATGGCGGTGCCGTTGCCGTTCGGGTTGCTGTTGATGAAGGCCAGCGCCTCGTCCAGGGTGGCGGCCGACACCAGCGCCAGCACCGGGCCGAAGATTTCCTCGTCGTAGATGTCCATGCCGGGCTTCACGCCGGAGAAAATCGTCGGGCCGACGAAGTTGCCGCCGCTGTAGCCCGGCACGTCCGGCTGGCGGCCATCGAGCTCCAGCTTGGCGCCCTGCTCGATGCCCTGGCCAATCAGGCGTTCCACGCGGGATTTCGCGGCGCATGAAATCAGCGGGCCGATGTCGGTGCCCGGTTCGGTGCCGCCGCTGATCTTCATGGCGCGCGCCTTGGCCACCAGTTCCGGGATCCAGCTGTTCGCCTCCCCCACCAGCACCACCACCGGCAAGGCCATGCAGCGCTGCCCGGCCGCGCCGAACGCCGCGCCCAGCACATTGTTCAGCGCCTGCTCCTTGTTCGCGTCGGGCAGCACGATGGCGTGGTTTTTCGCGCCCATCATGCACTGCACGCGCTTGCCCGCCAGGGTGGCGCGCCGGTAGACGTGGGTGCCGACGCGGGTGGAGCCGACAAACGACACGGCCTTGATGTCCGGATGGTCGCATATCGCATTGACGGCGGCTTCGCCGCCATGGATCACGTTCAGCACACCGGCAGGAATGCCGGCCTGCAACGCCAGTTCGACCAGGCGCATGGTCACCATCGGGTCCTGCTCGGACGGTTTCAGCACAAAGGTGTTGCCGCAGGCGATCGCCATCGGGAACATCCACAGCGGGATCATGGCCGGGAAGTTGAACGGGGTGATGCCGGCGCACACGCCAATGGCTTGTTGCAGCGTATAGGTATCGACGCCGGACGCCACGTTATTCGCCATCTCGCCCATTTGCAGGGTGCCGATATTGGCCGCGTGTTCCACCACTTCCAGACCCCGGAAGATGTCGCCTTCGGCATCAAGCAGGGTCTTGCCCTGCTCGGCCGTCAGCAGCGCGGCCAGTTCCTTCAGGTTGTCGCGGATCAGTTGCTGGTATTTGAGGAAAATGCGGGCGCGCGCGCCGATCGGCGTGCGGCGCCAGGTTTTAAAGGCGTCCCTGGCGGCGGCCACGGCGGCATTGATCTCGGTGGCGGTGGCCAGTGGCACGCGCGCCAGCACTTGCTGCGTCGCGGGGTTGACCACGTCGCGCCATTCGGTGGTGGACGACTCGACGAATTCGCCGTTGATCAGCAGTTTGACGGTAGGGATGGATGTGCTCATGGTGTCTCCTTGTCGGGTGGTGTGCGTGTGTGAAAACAGAATACGCACGCCCGGGCCCTGCGCCTATGCCGGAAAAAATCAATTTCAGTGCGAGAAAAAGCCACTGCCCGTGTGCTTTGCCGAATCGCCGGCATCTGTTTATACTGATTGAACGGCGCCTTATGCGATAAGGCTTACTTTTTTACTTGCTTAGAATTACTCTCATGGAAAAAGGCAGCGTCTCGGTTTACTTCGTGCAATCGGCACTCGATTCCCTGCGCGCGCGGGGCATCGCCGCCGATGCGCTGCTACACGATGCCGGCATTGCGCCCGCCACCGTGCAATCGCCGCACGGCCGCGTGACGCCCGAGAGCTTCAGCAAACTGTGGCTGTCGGTGGCGGCGGCGCTCGACGATGAATTGTTCGGGCAGGACAGCCGCCGCATGAAGGTGGGCAGCTTCGCCATGCTGGCGGCGATTTTGACCGATTGCCCGACGCTGGGTGATGCGTTGAAGCGCATGGCGCGCTTTTTCAACCTGTTGCTCGATGATTTCCACTGTGCGCTGGAAACCGGTGGCAATGAGGCCATGCTGACGATACGTCCCGCCGGCCGGCATGGCGCGCCGCGCGTGTTCGGCTTTGAAACCCTGCTGATGCTGCAGCACGGCCTGGCGTGCTGGCTGGTGGGACGCCGCATTCCCGTGCTGTCGGCCGCGTTCTGCTACGCGGAAGCGCCGCGCAGCGCGGAATACCAGCGCATGTACTCGGAGAATTTGCACTTCGGCCAGCAAGCGACGGCGCTGCATTTTTCCCGCGCCGCGCTGGACTTGCCGGTGATCCGCGATCAGCAGGAAGCGCGCGCCTTTGTGCGCAAGGCGCCCGGCAATATCGTCATCAAGTACAAGAACACCGATGGCCTGGCGGCGCAGATCCGGCGCCGCTTGCGCGCGTCCAGCGCGGCCGAATGGGCGGGTTTCGACGACGTGGCCGCACAGCTGAAAATCACGCCGGCCACCTTGCGCCGGCGCCTGGACGATGAAGGCCAGACCTTCCAGCTGATCAAGGACCAGTTGCGGCACGACATGGCGGTGGACCTGCTGTGCCACCACACGCACAGCGTGGCCGAGATCGCCGTCATGCTGGGCTTTGCGGAACCGAGCGCCTTCCACCGCGCTTTCAAGAAATGGACTGGCGCCAATCCCGGGCAATACCGGCTGCAAGGCGCCAGCCAGGGATGACGCCGCCGGCGCCATGCGGGCCGCCAGCAAGGTGTTCAAGTCCTTTTGCAGGGCCGTGTTGTCCTTGCTGACAAACAGGAATCGGTCATATCGCCCCGGTCTTTATCGCAGCTTTTCCAGCATCTGGAAATACCACATCCCCAGCGCCAGCACCTGCCGTCCCATCCAGTCCCCGACCGGCATGCGCAGGTGGCTGAAGCGCTGGAAGGTGTCGAACTTTTCCATGGTGCCGTTGATGGCGCTGGCCATGACTTCGCCGACGATATGCGATGTCGCCAGGCCATGGCCCGAGTAGCCCTGCGCATACCAGACATTGGGCGCCAGCTTGCCCAGTTGCGGGATGCGGTTGAACACGATGCCCATGTCGCAGCTCCACTGGTGTGAGATCGCCACGCCGCGCAATTGGGGGAAGGTGCGTTCGATACAGGGCCGCAGGTCGGCGGCAATGTCGCGTGACGGTTTGCCGGAATAATTGGCGCCGCCGCCAAACAGCAGGCGGCCATCGGCCGTCATGCGGTAATAATCGAGCACGAAGCGGCTGTCGTACACCGCGACGTTTTTCGGATTGAGTTGCCGCGCCAGCTCGCCCAGCGGCTCCGTGGTGACGATGCCGCCCGCCGCCGGGAAAATCATGCCGCCCAGCTTGCGCCGTTCCAGCTTGTGGCTGACGTCACCGGCCAGCATCACCTGGTCGGCCACGATGCGGCCGCGCGGCAGGCGCAGCACCGGCAGGCGGCCATGGCTGATCTCCAGCACCGGTGACTGCTCGAACACCAGCCCGCCCAGGCTTTGCAGCGCGGCCGCTTCGCCCAGGCACAGGTTCAACGGATGCAAATGCATGTTGTTGCGGTTGTGGATCGCGCCGAGGTACAGCGGCGTGTCGAGGAAGGCGCCGATATCCTGTTCCGGCACCCAGTCCACCATGCTCCCCATGCCGCGCCGGACCATGTCGTCAAAGGTATCCCGCAAGCCGTGCAGGTGCGCGCGCTTGTACGCGGTATGCAGGTGGCCGAAGCGCAGGTCGCACTCGATGCCATAACGCGCGATGCGGTTGCGGATCAGTTCATGGCCGCGCCAGCGCAGGTACCAGATAAAATCGTCCGCGGCTTCACGTCCCACGCGCCGCGTCAACTGCCGCAGCAGGGCGGCGTCGCCCGACAGGCTGCCCGTCACCTGCCCGCCATTGCGCCCGGACTGGCCCCAGCCGATGCGGTGCGCCTCCACCAGCGCCACCTTGCGGCCCCGCTCGGCCAGTTCCACGGCCGTGGCCAGGCCGGTGAAGCCGCCGCCGATCACGGCGACGTCGACCCGCACTTCGCCTTCCAGTGATGGGTAACGCACGGCGCTGTTGGCGCTGTCGGCGTAATAGGATGCAATGCGCCCAGTGTTCAAGGGCGTCATCACACCAGCTCCAGGTAGCGCTGCAATTCCCAGTCCGTCACGCTGTGGTTGAAGCGGCGCACTTCCCACTGCCGCGTTTCAACGAAGTGATCGACGAAGGCCGCGCCAAACAGCTCGCGCGCCAGCGCCGATTGGCGCATGGCTTCGGTCGCTTCGGCCAGGGTGCGCGGCAACCGTTCGACCTGTTCCGCGCCGCTGTTGGCGCCGGCAACGGGCGGCGCGTCCAGCGCCAGTTGATGGCGGATGCCATACAGCCCGGACGCCAGCGCCGCCGCCATGGCGAGGTACGGGTTGGCGTCCGCGCCCGGGGTGCGGGTTTCCAGGCGCATCGCGCTGCGGCTGCCGGGAATCACGCGCAGCGAGGCATTGCGGTTGTCCACCGCCCATGTCGGTTTGACGGGCGCCAGGTTGTGGTCGACCAGGCGTTTATAGCTATTGATAAAGGGCGCATACATCGGCAGCAGGTGCGGCAAGCAATGCAGCTGGCCGGCGATAAAGTGGCGCATGGTGGCGCTGATGCGGTGCGGCTCGTCTTCATCATGAAAACAGTTGCGGCCATCGCGCCACAGGCTCTGGTGCAGGTGCTGGCCGCAACCGGCGTGGTCCATCGAGTACTTGGCCATGAAGGTGTTCAGCAAATCGTGGCGGCGGCCGATTTCACGCACGGATTCCTTGAACAGCACGGCGCGGTCGGCTGTTTGCAGCGCGTCGCCATAGCGGATCGCCGCTTCAAAATTGCCCGGCCCCGCTTCCGTATGCAGCGCTTCCAGCGGCACATCGATGGCGGCCAGGCTGCCGAACAGGTCGCGCACGAAGGCCTGTTCGGCGCCGATGCGGAACGGCGAATAGTTGGTCAGGCCCTGGGTGGCGGGCTGCAAGCCCCGGTAACCCTTGGCGCGCACCGATTGCTCGGTTTCCGCCAGGACCGTCCATTCGAATTCCACGCCCACCTGGGCGCAATAACCCATCGCGTCGGCTTGCGCCAGCACGCGCTTCAATACCTGGCGCGGGCAGAGCGGCAGCGGCGCGCCATCGGCCTGCGTGTGGTCGCCAATCAGCAGCCAGCAATCGCCGTCCCACGGCAGGCGGCGCGCGGTGGCTCGGTCCAGCACCAGGCCGATGTCGGGAAAGCCGGTGTGAAAGCCGGTGTAACCGACGTTGTCGTACAGCCGGTCGGCGATGTCCCAGCCAAAGACCGCGCTGGCGATGGTGCCGCCGCCTTCGAGCATGGCGGCCAGCTTTTCGCCGGAGACGTGCTTGCCACGGCAAACGCCGTCGATGTCGGTGACCATGAAGCGGCCATAGGGTTGCGAGGCCAGCAAGGCCGGACTGAAGGCGGCCGAAGGGGCCGGTGAAGGTATCGTAGTCATGATGTGGTTTCCATGCAATCGCTCCTGCACGCGCGCAGGAGCACGCCACCGGCGTGCGGATCGCCGGTGATCGGGTGTCAATCGGGTGTCAAACGGGCGTGTTGATGCGGCGGGCCTGCGGCCCGCCACGGCAGGGAACGGACTTAGGTGACGTCCGGCGGCGCCTCGGGACGCGGCGCCGGCCACGATGCCGGTTGCCGGCCCGCCGACTGCGCCAGGCGGGCCTGCTCGTTGACCAGGATCAGGTGGCTGGCCAGCGCATGCTGGCAGACCCGGTGGCTGGTGTCGAACAGCGCCGCGTGCGCCGGATCGCGCATGATGGCTTCGATCAGCAGGTAATGATCGAGGATGGTCATGGTGCGCGCCATCACGCTGCACTGCTCGCGGCTGACGTATGGCGCCAGATATGAAATCGCATCGGTCAGCAAGGCGTTGACCTGCAGGTCGATTTCATCTTCCAGCGCCTGCAGTGCCGGCACCGACGCCAGCACGGAAATGAGCACGCTGACGCCGGGCACCTGTTCATACAGCGGCCGCACCGCCTCATAGACGGTGTCCAGGTAGCGGATCAGGTCCACGCAGCCGGTCTTGGCCGGATGGACCGCCGCCACCGCGTCTTTCACGCGCTCGAGCCACTGGCTGGCGAGCGCGTGGACCACGGCTTCCTTGTTGGGGAAGTATTCATACAGGCCGCCGACGGACAGGCCGGCCGCTTCCGCGATGCGCTTGGTGGTCAGCTTGGCCAGGCCCCCGCGCGCGATTTCCTCGCCGGCGGCCTGCAGGATGACTTCGATGGTTTTAAGCCCGCGCTCCTGTTGCGGTACGCGCCGCTTGCCGCCGGTCCGCTGCGCGGCGGCGGCGGGTTCGGCTTCAGTGGCGGCGGAAGGTGTTTTTTGCATGCTGATCAGGGTCAAGTCAGGTTGAGGGAGGGCGCAGCCGATTATGCCACAGCCTTTTGCGGCGCCAGGGACGCCTGTCCGGCCGGCGGGAACCGGTCCACGAACAAGCGGGAGGTTCCGGCCTGCGCATGGTTGGCGGCAATCCGGAACACGGTTTCATCGTCATAGGCGTTGGCGACGATCTGCATCCCGGTCGGCACGCCCAGTTCGGACAGGCCGGTCGGCGCGGCCAGCACCGGATAGCGGTTAAGCAAATTGAACGGCGGGGTCAGGCACCAGCCCAGGTAGGCGTCGATGGCCTGGCCGCCGATTTGCAGCAGTGGTTCGGCCGTCGGATCCTGGTCCGCCGCCAGGTCCGTCGTCAGCATCGACGCGCAGATGAACGCCGCGTAGCCCTTGCTCCATACCTGCGCGTGCATGTCGCGCTGCAGTTGGTGGCCCAGCGTGGCGCTGGGCCAGATCGACGGCGCCGGCGGCGCCTTGGCCTGCTCGCGCAAGTGGCTGGTATAGCTGCACAGTTGCCGCGCGTCGGCATCCGTGATGCCGTGCATGAATTCATCGACAAACAGCGCCCGCAAGCCGTCCAGCAGCACCTGGTTGACTTCCTCCAGGTCCCAGTGCAGGGCCACTTCTTCGACGATGGCGCCACGGCCGCGCAAGCCGTCCAGCGCGCGCAGCAGGTTGCGGTGGATATCGGGCGCCAGCGCCGTGTGGCCGAACGCGGGACTGTACGCGATGCGCATGCCGGCCAGGTCGCCGTAGGTGGCGGGCAGCGGCGTGTATGGCAAGGTGGTGAACGAAGCCGGATGGGGGCCGGCCAGCACGTTTTGCATCAGCACCAGGTCATCGAAGGTGCGCGCCATCGGCCCTTCCACCGCCTGCACCATGTATTCGTCGCCGGGTGCGCAGGGCAGCCGGCCAAACGGCGGCTTGTAGCCATACACGCCGCACAGCGACGCCGGCAGGCGGATCGAGCCGGCCATGTCGCTGCCGGTGGCCAGCGGCGCCACGCCGGCCGCCAGCGCCGCGCCGGAACCGCCGGACGAGCCGCCGCATGAATACGGCAGCGCCCATGGATTGCGCGTCACGCCATACAGCTTGCTCCACGTGTGGCCCATCACGCAGAATTCCGGATTGGTGGCCTGGAAATACGGGATTGCGCCGGCGTCTAGCAGCTTGTCGACGATCGGATGGTTTTCCGTGGCGATGCGGTCGCGGTACACCAGCGACGCCAGTGGACGCGGCCAGCCCTTGACACTGGTTTCTTCCTTGATGACGACCGGCACGCCTTCCAGCGCGCGGGCGGTGCCCGCCGCATAGCGGCGGCGCGCTTCTTGCGCCATGGCGCGGGCCTCGTCGAGGTACAGGCCGGCCGCGCAGTTGACGGTGGCTTGCTGGCCGTGCGCCGCGTCGATCACGGTTTCCAGGTAATCGGCCGGATCCAGGGTGCCGGCGCGGAAATGCGCCAGCAGTTCGGTGGCGGAGAGGTAGCTTGGTTTTTGCATGGTCATGGTATCGGTGAAAAGTTATTCGGTGGCGGCCTTGCGGGCCGGATAAAACGCGGTATCGGGGCGCGGCAGCCACCAGTCGTGGATGCGTGGCTGGTGGTCGAGGATTACCATCTTGGTGCGGCGGAAGGCGTCCAGGCCCTGCCGTCCCAGCTCGCAGCCGAGCCCCGACAGCTTGCTGCCCGAAAATGGCAGCGCATCGTTGTCGATCAGCGGGTTGTTAATCCACACCATGCCCGATTCGAGCCGGCTGGCCGCTTCCATCGCTTCGGCCAGGTCGGTGGTGAAGACCGACGCGCCGAGGCCGAATTCACTATCGTTGGCCAGTTGCAGCGCCTGCTCGAAATCGACGACCTTGCAGATCGCTGCCACCGGCCCAAAGCATTCTTCGCGCATGATGGCCATCTCCGGCGTGACGCCGGTCAGGATGGTGGGCTCATAGAACCAGCCCGGCGGGCTGTCTGGCGGAATGCGGCCGCCGCACACGATGGCGGCGCCCTGCTCCACCGCGTCGCGCACCAGGCGGTCCACCTTGTCGCGCGCGGCCTGGCTGACCAGCGGGCCGATGTCGGCCACGCCCATGCCGTCGCCAACGCGCAATTGCCGCGTGCGGCGCGCAAACTCGGCCACGAAGGCGTCGTGGATGGCGTCGACGACAAAGAAGCGCTCGGACGAGGTGCACACCTGCCCCGCCAGCAGGAACGCGGAATTGACGCAGCCGGCCGCCGCCACGTCCAGCGGCGCATGGCGGGAAATGATCATCGGGTCGCTGCCGCCCGCTTCCAGCACGCACGGCTTCATGCGCTCGGCGCAAGCCACGCCGACAGCGCGCGCCGCGTTGACGCTGCCGGTGAAGGCCACCGCGTGGGTGCCGGACGACTGCACCAGCAACTGGCCGGTCTGCGCGTCGCCCGGCAGGCAGGACACCAGGCCGGGCGGCAGCGCGGCAAAGTAGTCCATGAACCGCAAGGTGCACAGCGAGGTCGCTTCGGCGGGCTTGATGATGCAGGCGTTGCCGGCCGCCAGCGATGCCGCCACCGTCCAGCACAGCAGCAGGATCGGGTAATTGAACGGCAAAATGTGCACGCTGACGCCATAGGGTTCGTAGCGCATGTGCTGGAACGAACCTGGCTGGTTGCTGCCCGCCACCTTGCCGCCATCGTCGCGCGCCATTTCCGCGGCATAGCGGAACACCGACGCGCAGATCGCCAGTTCGCCTTCCGCGTCCGGGTACGGTTTGCCCATTTCGCGGCACACCAGCTTGGCGACCTCGCCGCGAATCGGCGCCGTTTCCAGCTGGTGGGCGATGGCGTGCAACAGCGCGGCGCGGCTTTGCGTGTCGGTGTGCTTCCACAGCTTTTGCGCGCGGTTGGCGCTGTCCACGGCGCGCTGCACGTCGTCTTCGCCGCAGACGGCGTAGCGGCCGACCGGCGCCAGGGTGGCGGGGTTGATGGATTCCTTCGACCGGGCCGACAACGGGGCGGCATAGGCACCGTCCAGATAGAGCTGCGGGCGCAGCGGATTGAAACCTGAGAAATTCACTTGCATGGTAAGTCCTGTTATCGAAAATGTGAGCCACGTGGCGCGTGCTCACGTAGGGCGGATCGGGGGTATCGATCCGCCATGCTCGCGTCGCGGTGCGGTCCGCGTTGGCGGCGGCGCCGGCATGGCGGCTTCCGCCCCGGCGGAAACCGCCCTACGGGTTTGGCGTCAACACGGTGAATTGATTGGGCGCCAGCGCAATGGCATCAGCTGGTGCGCAGCGCGCGGATGATCGCCATGGCGCAGGCCTGGCCGGTTTCCACGGCGCCGTTCAGGAAGCCGGAATGCAGCACCGACGCGTGTTCCCCGGCAAAGTGGCAATTGCCCTGGCGTACCCCGGCATAGCCAAAGTGGCTGGTGTAGCTGCCTTTCGGGTGCGCCGTGTACGCGCCCTTGCTCCACGGGTTGCCGGGCCAGTAATTCAGGATCGCGCGGCCGTTCCACAGTGGCTTGATGCCGGGGAAGGTCAGGTTCAAGCCATTGAGCATGGCGTTGGCCTTGACGTCGAGCGGCTGGTCGTTCATGGCCACCGCCACCGCGTCGCCCGAGAAGCAGGTCAGGATGCCGCTGGTCCCCGGCTGCGCGCGCGTGACTTCCCAGCTGATCTGGTAACCCTCGTCGCTGTCGCTCAAGCCGGTATAACCCTGCTCGCGCCAGATGCGGCGGTCGAACTGCATCTGGAACTTGCTGTGCATGCCCATGCGGAAGGTGCGGATGGTGTCGATCTTGCGCGCATCGAAACCGGCGCCGCTGTAGTCGACCGCGCTTTGCAGGATGGAAAACGGCAGCGCCAGCACCACGTGGTCGGCCGGCACGGTCACAGTGCTGTCGCCGGTGCGGAACGTCAATGTGTAGCTGTCGTTGCTGTTCCTGACGATGCGGGTCAGCGCATGGTTTTTCATGATCTGGCCCGGGTCCAGCGTGGCGGCCATGCGCGTGACCAGCTGGTCGTTGCCACCACGGATATGGAAGCGCTCGTCCGAACCGCGGGCGGCAAAGAAGCCCACCAGGTCCAGCGCGCTCGCTTGCGTGGCGGCGACGCCGGCCGACGCATCCATCAGCAATTTGAGCAGCTTGCCCTGGCGCGACGCCAGCCCGCCCGGCACATACATCGTGATGTAGTCCGTCACCGACATGTTGTCCAGTTCCACGCCGCGCTGCGTATGCTGGTTATACGTTTGCGGGAATGGCGCCGCGCGGTTGTCCGCGTCGATCTGGGCGGCAAAGGCGGCAAAGTCTTCCACCTGCTCATCCCACGTATAGCGCGCACCGTCGATCCAGAAGGTCAGTTCACCGCCCTGCGCCTCGTCATAGGCATTCAGGTCGTCCATCTCCAGGCCCAGTTCGGCCGCCAGCCGGCGCAGTTCCATGTGTCCGGTATCGATCAGCTCTCCGCCGTTTTCCGCCACCTGGCCGGGAAACGCCGTGGTGTTGGACCAGCATCGCCCGCCCAGCCGGTCCGACGCCTCATACACGGTGGCGCAAATGCCGGCTTTCCTCAATTCATAGGCGCACGCCAGGCCGCCCAGGCCGGCGCCCACCACCACCACGCGGCGCTCGCCCGGGCCTTCGAACATGCGCCGCGCCGCCATCAGCGGCCCGCTGGCCAGCATCGCGGCGGAACCGGCGGCCGACAGTTTCAACAGCCTGCGGCGCTCGCGCCGCATGGCCAGTGCTTCCTGGTTTGAAATCCCATGCTGGTTGCGCAGGCGCGCCACGTCCATGACGGACATCAGGATGCGCTTCAAGGGGGAATGCGGCATGTTGTCTCCTTTATTTTCGGTTTATGTGTTGGAACCTATCGCTGCTTGCTGCCACTGCCTACTTCGCTTGCATGGCCGGGGCCGGGGCCGGCCGGCTGTTCCTGCGCTGCGCCACCAGCCAGTACGCGATGCCGGCGGCCAGCCAGCAGGCGCCGACCGTCAGCGCCGTGGCGCTCAGTTGCGTCAGGATCACCAGCACGGCGGCGATGCCGCACAGCGGCGCGCCGACGTGGCGCCACAGGCCGCGTCCCGGATTCCCGCCGAAGTGCACCAGCACCGACAGGTGCACGAACAGGAAGCCCGTCATCGCGCCCACGCTGATCAGGATCGCCAGTTCATCGATACGGTCGCGCATCAGCAGCGCAATGCCCAGCGATACGCAAGTCGAGACGATCATGGCGACATAGGGATTGCCGTGGCGCCGGTTGACCTTCGCCAGCGCGGCCGGCAAGGTGCGGTCGCGCCCCATGGCGAACAGCACGCGCGCCACGCCGACCTGCATCGGCAGCACGTTCGGCACGCCGACCACGATGATCAGGAACCAGGCCAGCCAGCCCCCGGCTTGCGGGCCCGCCACGGCATCGAGCAGGTCATACGGCACGCGAGCCGGATCGCCGATCGGGAAGCCCGCCAGCAGGTTGCCCAGCACCCACGCCGCCAGCACGAAGATGCTGCCGCTGATGGCCAGGTTGGTCATGATGGCCTTGCCCACCACGCGGGTATTGCCATCCTTGACTTCCTCGGCCAAGGTCGAGACCGCATCGAAGCCCAGGTAGGACATCACGCAGATCGAGGTGGCCGCCAGCACGGCGGCGCCGTCGAATTTGCCGGGCGTGAACAGCGGCGCCATGGTCAAGCCGCTGCTGCCCTTGCCGTCGGCCAGCGCCACCACGAACAGCGCCAGGACACCGGCCATCAGCGCCAGTTGCAGCACCACCGACAGGAAGCTGACGCGCGACGTGACGCTGATGCCGAACCAGTTGACGGCAAAGGTCGCCGCCACCGTGACCGCGATCCAGGTGGCGCGGTC
>Ga0307408_100000625_pt1 | contig 30072 bp, 18 predicted proteins | sample 322Cmetagenome_FD_202116 | JGI IMG/M metagenome (GOLD analysis project Ga0307408, IMG submission 202116) | Maize rhizosphere microbial communities from greenhouse at UC Davis, California, United States - 322HYB-C-3 | ecosystem: Host-associated > Plants > Roots > Rhizosphere > Soil | place...
GTCTTTGGCATATTGGCTGGTGTTATTGCTGTATCTCCATTGTTGGTGAGCAAAGCAGTTGATGCAGTGGCTCCAGGCGCTGTAGAAATTTCTAGCGCAATGGCTCAGGTGAAAGCAAAGAACAAATATGCCAAAGACCAGCAGCGTAAATTTCCAAATGTGAGCGAATCTTTTGGTAAGAAAATTACTGAAGCCGCTAACTATTTGCAGCCGCAAGATGAATCTGTAAAGCCTGATCCAAAAAAGGCGATGCAGCTTTTGAATGAAATGGCAGCTAATACAGCCAAAGCCAACGCATATGAGCTGGTGTTGCTGCATCAGTACACTGGTTATGCGCATTTGGGAAGCGAGAATTATGCTAAAGCAATTGAAAGCTTTAACAAAATGCTCGCCCAAACACCGAATATGCCACTTGCTACTGAAGCTTCAACAATTCGTATCGTTGGCCAGTTGTATTCTCAAATGGATAACCCCAAAAAAGCATTGGAAACTTTGCTTAAGTGGACCGAATACACTGACACTATCAAGCCAGAAGATTCATACATGTTTTCAACACTGTATTATCAGCTTGAAGACAATAATAATGCGCTCCTGAATGTTAATGAGGCAGTAAAAAATCAGGAAGCAGCGGGTAAAGTTCCCGCAGAATCTTGGTATGTGCTTCAACGTGGTCTCTACTTTGATAAAGAAGACTACAAGAACGGTTTGGTGGTTTTGGAAAAGCTGATTAAGCATTATCCAAAGGCGCAATATTGGAAGCAATTGTCGCAGGTATATTACGTTGTTGATCGGCCAAAAGACTCACTGCATGCGCTTGAAACTTGCTACCTTATGGGTGGCTTGACTACTGAAAAAGATGTTATTCGTTTGGCAAGTATGTACTTGGAAGAAGAAGTTCCTTATAAAGCCTCTAAGGTTTTGAAGAAGGGTATTTATACTGACAAGCTAATTGAGCCGACGGCGAAAAATCTCAAATTGTTAGCCGACTCCTTGCGTTTAGCTCAAGATGCAAAAGAGTCTTTGGTTGAATACGAAAAGGCGGCTGAAAAGTCTACAGATGGCGATTTGATTATCGGTCTTGCGCAGGCTTATCTCGCAACTGACAAATACAAAGAAGCATCAAAGTGGGGGCGTCAAGCGCTCAAAGCTGGAAAGCTAAAGCGTGTTGATTATGCCAACCTGACAGTCGCTCAAGCTGAATTTGAGTTGAAAAACTTCGATGAGGCAATTAAGTTCTTCAAAGAAGCGGGCAAAGATGCTCGCAGTTCTAAAGTTGCTGCTCAATGGGTGACTTTCTCTGAAAAAGAGAAGGCCAGATTGGAAGCTCTTGCGAAGAACTAACAATTAGTCATTTTCGTTCAATAAAAAAGCCAGCATTTGCTGGCTTTTTTATTGTCTGGACATTCATCTTCAGAATGATCGTTTCAACTTAATCAAGTGTTGTGCTACAAGCGCCGACGCGCATGCAGCACATTTTTCTTTAATTAATCTAACTTGCTCAAATCCCTCACTGCACCTTTATCTGCGCTAGTCGCTAACATTGCGTAGGCTTTTAATGATGCGCTGATTTTGCGCGGGCGAACTTCTGTGGGTTTCCAGGCCAAAGCACCTTTCGCATTTTCTGCAGCGCGGCGCGCATCAAGTTCAGCGTCCGTCAACACTACGTTGATGCTGCGATTGGGAATATCGATCTTGATGATGTCGCCAGTTCTCACCAAGCCGATTGCCCCGCCGGAGGCGGCTTCAGGTGATACATGGCCGATGGATAAGCCAGAGGTTCCGCCGGAGAAACGGCCATCGGTCAGAAGTGCGCAAGCCTTGCCCAGACCTTTCGATTTCAAATAACTGGTGGGATAGAGCATTTCTTGCATGCCAGGGCCGCCTTTAGGGCCTTCATAGCGAATCACTACAACATCACCTTCTTTCACTTTGCCATCGAGAATGTCGGCTACCGCCTTATCCTGACTTTCCACTACATAGGCCTTGCCTTCAAATACCCAGCAGCTTTCATCTACGCCAGAGGTTTTTACTACGCAACCATCGATAGCGATATTACCCTTAAGTACGGCCAACCCACCTTCTTTGCTATAGGCATTCTTAACAGAACGGATACAGCCTTCGGCGCGGTCGCCATCCAATGTTGGCCAGCGGGTTGACTGGCTAAAAGCCACTTGTGTGGGGATGCCAGCAGGCCCAGCTTTGTAGAAAGTTGCCACAGCTTCCGATGAGGTAGTGATGATGTCCCATTTATCCAAAGCTTCCTGGACAGTTTTGCTATGAACGGTGGGTAACTGGTTGTGCAGCAGGCCGCCACGATTCAGCTCTGCCAAAATGCTCATCACGCCGCCTGCGCGGTGCACATCTTCCATGTGGTATTTAGGGGTGTTAGGCGCAACTTTACAAAGCTGTGGTACTTTGCGGCTCATGCGGTCTACATCAAACATGGTGAAAGGCACATCGCCTTCTTGCGCTGCGGCCAGCAAATGCAAAATGGTATTGGTGGAGCCGCCCATGGCAATATCCAGCGCCATCGCATTTTCAAAGGCATCGAAGCTGGCGATGGAGCGAGGCAGCACGCTCACGTCATCTTCTTCGTAATAGCGTTTGGTGATTTCTACAATGCGACGGCCAGCTTCCAGGAACAGCTGCTCACGATCAGCGTGAGTTGCCAGCAGAGAACCATTGCCGGGCAAAGATAAGCCCAATGCTTCAGTCAAACAGTTCATCGAGTTGGCGGTAAACATGCCTGAGCAGGAGCCGCAGGTTGGGCAGGCGGAGCGCTCGTATTCGTTTACTTTGGCGTCGCTGGCGTTGTCGTCTACTGCAATCACCATGGCATCAACCAGGTCCAGCTTGTGTTCGGACAATTTGGTTTTGCCTGCTTCCATGGGGCCGCCAGATACAAAAATTACCGGGATATTCAAGCGCATTGCTGCCATCAGCATACCGGGGGTAATTTTGTCGCAGTTGGAGATGCATACAATCGCATCGGCGCAGTGAGCGTTGACCATGTACTCGACCGAATCAGCGATAATGTCGCGCGATGGCAAGCTATAGAGCATACCGTCGTGACCCATGGCGATACCGTCATCCACGGCGATGGTATTGAATTCTTTAGCCACACCGCCCGCTTTTTCGATCTCGCGTGCTACCAACTGACCGAGGTCTTTCAAATGCACATGGCCTGGCACGAATTGGGTGAAAGAGTTGGCGATGGCGATAATCGGCTTATCAAAATCACCGTCTTTCATCCCGGTTGCGCGCCACAATGCGCGGGCACCGGCCATATTACGGCCAGCGGTGGTGGTTTTGGAGCGATAGATGGGCATAAGGCATAACCTCGTAAAGCGCGTCGCGAGTTGCTAACAGCGGTGAATTTGGGTGTTGGTAATGGGCGAAATCATACCAGAACTACGCGCTTTCCGGCAGCTCGGTATCATGTAGGAGGAGATTGGAACAGCCGCTTCCGAGGGTGTTGCAAGCGGCTTCAGCTTGGGTTATTCCAGTGCTTTTATAAAAATCTTGGAGTTGCGCTGGTAGTTATAAAGCTCCTGTTTGGCGATGGGTAAATCCTCAATCTTGCCTTGCACAAAACCCTGCTCGATAAACCAGTGTGCAGTCTGGGTGGTGAGCAAAAATAATTGTTTAATGTGCTGTTTGCGCGCCTGATTTTCCATCTGCTGCAAAAGCGCAGCCGCGCGGCCACCGTTGCGATAATCCGGGTGGGTTGCCACACACGAAAGCTCCGCCATATCCCCGTAAGGGTAGAGCGCAGCGCAGGCGACAATGGTGCCGTCTTTATCCATTACATGGAATTTATTGATTTCCGTTTCCAATATTTCACGCGAGCGGCGCACTAAGATTCCCTGCTCTTCGAGCGGGCGAATTAACTCCAGAATACCGGCGACATCATCGATACTCGCTGTGCGCAACTGCTCGTATTGGCCGGAGTAAATCATTGTGCCCAAACCGTCGCGCGTAAATAATTCAGTAAGCAGTGCACCGTCGGTTTCGTAACTGATTAATTGCGCGCGTTGCACTCCTTGCAGGCAGCTTAAGTAACAGGCGCTCACGGCTTGTTGCAAATCAAAACTGATGTTGCTGCCAAACTCGGTGAGATAATGTTTGCATTCCGGCAGCGATAGTTGGCGAATTAAATTGCCCTCAGTATCACTTAAACCATTGCCTGCAACAAAGGCCAATAATTTGTCTGCTTTGATTGCACCGGCAACATGGGTGGCGACATCACTAAATGTTAAATTAAAAATTTCTCCAGTAGGTGAATAAGCCAGTGGCGATAACAAAACGACTGCGCCTGAATCCAACGCCGCATTGAGCGATCTGGTGTTTACCTTGCGCACTTTGCCGGTGTGTTGCAAATCTACGCCATCGATCACGCCGTAAGGCATGGCTACCACAAAGTTGCCGCTGATCACTTGCATATCGGCATCGTGCATTGGTGAGTTGGGCAAGCTGGTGGAGAGCGCCGCTTCAACAATAGTGCGCGCCTCACCAATCGCTTGGATCACCAAACGCAGACTTTCACTGTCGGTAATGCGCAAGTGATTATGGAAATGGCTAAAAGTATCGGCGACTTGCAGGCGATCATCAATTTGTGGGCGCGCGCCGTGCACTAATACCAAGCGCACATCAAGGCTGCATAGCAAGGCAATATCGTGCACGATATTGTGAAAGTTGGCGTGGGTAATGGCTTCGCCTGGCAACATCACCACAAAGGTTTTGTCGCTGTGTCTATTGATGTAAGGCGTCGAATGACGAAACCATTTTACGTAGTCTTGAGTATTCGCGGGCACGATGTTTCTCTAATTAAAAAATGCTTGTTAAAAGGTCTTTTAAAAATAATTGTTGGTGTGAAAAAAATAATCTACAAACAATATTTCTCAATCAATCCACGCACGATCTTTACTGCTGGTTCAATCTGGTCGAGCGGAATAAATTCATCTGGTTGATGCGCCTGGTTAATTGATCCCGGGCCCATCACCACCGTTTGCATGCCGAGTTGTTGCATAAAGGGCGCTTCGGTGGCGAAGGCGACGCTCTCGGAATGGTTGCCGGTGAGTTGCTCGCATAATTTTATTAATTCACTGTGTTCATCTTCACCGAAGGGATCAACTCCTTCAAAGAGCGAGGATAAAACAATATCGGTGCCGCTGTGCTCGGCGATGGGAGTGAGGCGCTGCTCAATAATGTTGCGCAATTCATCGTTATCCATACCGGGCAACAACCGCAAATCAAAATGCAATTCGCAGTCGCCGCAAATGCGGTTGGCTCCATCACCGCCGTGAATGCAACCTAAATTCAGTGTGGGCGTTTGCACTGCAAAACCGGGGTTGCGGTATTTTAGTTGCAATTCACTGCGCAGGCCGATGAGTTCATTCATCACCTGGTTCATCGCTTCCAGCGCATTATTTCCCAGTGCGGGGTTGGATGAATGACCGCTCTGGCCGCGCACGCGTATCGCTTCCATCATGATGCCTTTGTGCTGGCGGATGGGTACCAGTTCTGTCGGTTCACCTATCACCGCATAGCGTGGTGTTGCGCCGGGAATTCCTGTTTTTGCCAGGGCGCGTGCGCCACTCATGCTGCTCTCTTCATCGGCGGTGGCGAGCACAACCAATGGATGTTTAAAAGTATGGTCGAGGTAAGGTTTTACCGCTTCGATAATCACCGGAAAAAAACCTTTCATATCGGTGGCGCCAAGGCCGAATAACTTGCCGTCTTTTTCGGTGAGCACAAAGGGATCGGATTGCCAGCGGCCAGCGTCGTAGGGAACAGTATCGCTATGGCCTGCCAGCACTAATCCGCCTTCGCCGGTGCCGAGTGTAGCAATCAAGTTAGCTTTGCCCTCTTGTGCCAGTGGCATTACTTGCGTGTTAAAACCCATATCGGCAAAACAGTTGGCGAGGTAATCAATCACTGCGCGGTTGCTCATATCCCACTTGGGCACGGCGCAGCTCACCGATGGCAATGCAACCAGTTGTTGCAGGTGATCCTGATAACGTTTGAAATCAACACTCATAGCGCAGCTCGGTCATTTGCATCGGGTTGTTATCGGTGATTGAAGGCAAAAATGCAAGCACAGCTAGTCCTGTGGGTAAAAAAAAGCCCGAGTCGGATATCCGGCTCGGGCTTCTGTGTGTTGGACGTGCAAGCTTAGCTAAATACGCCTTTGAAAAAGAAGAAGAACAAAATCGACAGGCCTGCACCGGCGGGCAGGGTGATAACCCATGACGCAAAGATTCCGCCGATTACGCGCAGATTCAGTGCTCCAATACCACGCGCCAGACCAACTCCCAATACTGCACCGACCAATGTGTGAGTGGTGGAGATAGGCAAGCCGATGCCCGAGGCGATGACCACTGTGGCGGCAGCAGCCATCTCGGCCGCAAAGCCGCGGCTGGGAGTCAGTTCGGTGATTTTTTTGCCAATGGTGATCATGACTTTGTAGCCATAGGTTGCAAGGCCAATGACTATCCCAACTCCACCAAGCAGCAGAATCCAGGGGGCAACTGCTGCTTTGGCGCCGACTTCGCCGGATTGAATCACGCTAACAACGGCCGCCATAGGACCAACGGCGTTGGCAACGTCATTGGAGCCGTGGGCAAATGCCATAGAGCAGGCGGTAAAAATCATGAGTACCCCGAACACGCGTTCAACGCTGGAGAAACGATTGTTTTTGTCAGCGGCTGCATCTTGTGTAATACGGCTGAGCAGGTAAGTGCCTATGCCTGCGACTATCAGTCCAATGAGTGCGGCAATGCCAACCGCTTGCAAGAAACTGAACTCCAACTGGTGTTCTTTCAGAACGTATTTCAGGCCTTTTAGGATAGTCACCATCGACAGGAAAAAACCTACGGCAAACATGTAAAAAGGGATGTAGCGTTTTGCGTTGGTGAAGGGGTCTTCTGTATCGAGAATAAGGTACTGCACGGAGCGGAAGATCCAGAAGGAGAGAATGCCCGCTACCAAAGGAGAGGTGACCCAGCTACCCACAATTCCCCAGACCTGCCCCCATTGCACCGCATCGACTGAAATACCCACTGCCGCAAAGCCAATAATGGCGCCGACAATGGAGTGGGTGGTGGATACCGGCCAGCCCAGAATACTGGCGATCAGCAGCCAGGAACCGGCCGCGAGCAGCGATGAAAGCATTCCAAACACAAACAGATCAGGGTGATTGGTCATTACTGCGACATCGACGATACCGCTGCGAATAGTCTCGGTAACCTCGCCACCGGCGAGATAGGCACCGGCAAATTCAAACACCATCGCGATGACGATGGCTTGTTTCATGGTCAATGCGCGCGAGCCGACTGATGTACCCATAGCGTTGGATACATCGTTCGCACCAATCCCCCAGGCCATAAACAGACCGAAAACGCAGGCCAACACAAACAGCACCTGGCCGTATTCAGCAAATAAAGTCATTGTGGATTCCCCAAGTTATACAGGATTAGTGCGCAAGCAGCAGCTGTAAGCGGCCGCCGACATCGTGAGCGCGGTTGGCGATATCGCCCACCCAATCGATGATGTTGTAAAGAAACATCACATCTACCGGCGGTAATTGTGCTTCCAGGGCAAACAAGGATGTGCGCACACCAATCTCCAGGTGGTCGGCTTTCTCTTCCAACACATCCAGCTCCTTGATCATGTTTTCAACAACCGCCAATTCGCGGCCGCTAAAACCGGTTTCGAGCAATTCATCGAGTTCGTTGATGGCGGTAAGGGCTTGTTCAGCCGCGGCGACGCTGGCGCGGACAAACTCGTTCATCTGGTCTTTCATGGTCTCCGGGATGGTCATACGGCGCCCCAGAATAATACCGGCGATGTCTTTGGCGCGGTTGGGGATGCGGTCCTGCATGGTCAGCAGTTCCAGCAAATCGGTGCGTGGCACGGGTAAAAACAAGCTTTTGGGCAAATGCAGGCGCAGTTGCTTTTTGATTTCATCAGCTTCGTTTTCGAACTTCACCACCCGCTGTTGGATCTCGATAGCGAGGGGCCAGTTATCGCTGGTGACGGCTTCAAAGAAGTTGGGCAGCTCGGTAGCGGCTTTTACGGCGAGCGCCATATGTTCTTGCATAGGTTTAATGGGTGAACGGCCGAACAGGTTTGACAGATTAGCAAAAGGCATAAACTACCCCTCCGAATAAAAGTGCGTGCAGTATAGAAAGATCGTCTCTCAGGGTCACGCGGCTTTGTTACATTTTTATGGCAGGTCCGTGACCGTTTTTTTGACCCTCCGCTCGGGTGAAATGCCAGCCTGCGCGCTACTGGGCAGACGCTTGGCGCGCGAGGCGCTACAATCCCCTGATCTCATATTCATAAACAGGAACAATAAGATGGCGCAGGTGTTGGATCGGGTATTGGATTTGCGCGGGTTGATTCAGGATCTGGTTGCCGATGGGCGTATGAAACAGGCTGATGCCAATGTGCTGCTCGGCGCCTCGCGCACCCGCGAACAGGCCATCATGCACCCGCTCGCCTATATCGCCACCCAGAACCTGGACGATGTCCAGCGCCCCGGTAAAACCCTCGATGGCGATACTCTCACCCAATGGCTGGCCACCAAGGCGCAGCTGCCGCTATTCCATATCGATGCGATGAAAATCGATGTTGCCAAGTGCACCGAGGTGATGAGTTATGCCTTCGCCAAACGCCACGGCATCCTCTGCGTCAAGGTCGAGTCAGATCATGTAGTCGTCGCCTGTACCCAGCCATTTATGGCGGGCTGGGAGCCGCAGGTGGAGCATGTGGCGCGCCGTGCGGTGAAACGCGTGGTTGCTAACCCGGCTGATATCGAACGCTTTATGGTGGAGTTTTACACCCTCGCACGCTCAGTATCCGGCGCCAGCGGTGCGACGGCGGCCTCGGCGATAACCAATTTTGAGCAGTTGGTGGAGCTCGGCAAGGCGAGTGACCCGGACGCCAATGACCAGCATATCGTCAAAATTGTGGACTGGTTGCTGCAATACGCCTACGACCAGCGCGCGTCTGATATCCACATAGAACCGCGCCGGGAAGTCGGGCGCATCCGCTTCCGAATCGATGGCGTTTTGCATTACGTTTACGAATTGCCCGCCAATGTGTCCACCGCCGTCACCAGCCGCTTCAAGGTGTTGGCGCGTATGGATATCGCCGAAAAGCGCAAGCCGCAGGACGGCCGTATCAAAACCCGGCGCAGTGACGGCAGCGAAATCGAACTGCGGATGTCCACACTGCCGACGGCCTTTGGCGAAAAACTGGTAATGCGGATTTTCGACCCGGAAGTGCTGTTGCGCAGCTTTGCCGATTTGGGTTTGGTAGGCGATGACTATACCCGCTGGCACTCCATGCTCACGCGCCCGAACGGGATTTTGCTGGTCACCGGCCCGACCGGTTCCGGTAAGACGACGACGCTCTACTCATCGCTGCGGCAGGTTGCCACCGATGAAGTGAACGTCAGCACGATTGAAGACCCCATCGAAATGGTAGAGGAGCGCTTTAACCAGACGCAGGTGCACCACAAGATTGGGCTGGATTTCGCCGCCGGTATCCGCAGCCTGATGCGGCAAGATCCGGACATCATCATGGTGGGCGAAATCCGCGATCTGGAAACCGCGCAGATGGCCGTGCAAGCTGCGCTCACCGGCCACTTGGTGCTATCCACCGTCCACACCAACGATGCGCCCTCGACAGTCGCGCGTTTGCTGGATTTGGGCATTCCCTCCTATTTGATCAATGCGACTTTGCTGGGGGTGATGGCGCAGCGCTTGGTGCGCACCCTCTGCCCGCACTGCAAGGAGGAGGGCAAAATCACCCCGGAACACTGGCAGGAATTGGTCGCGCCTTGGAAGGTTAATTTACCGGCCAAAGTCTATCGCCCAGTGGGTTGTCTGGAATGCCGCAACACTGGCTATCTAGGACGGCAGGGTTTGTATGAAATTTTGATGCTGTCGGAAAACCTCAAAGAAAAAGTCGTGCCCGATTGCAACTTGCAAGACCTGCGCAAGCTGGCGATGAAGGAGGGCATGCGCACCCTGCGGTTGTCCGGCGCCCAAAAAGTCGCTGCCGGTTTGACGACCATGGAAGAAGTATTGCGCGTGGCGCCACCGCCGGAGAAGGTGGGTTAAGAACACGTGTTGAATTAGATATTGCGCATATCTAACAGCAGATGCTCCGCATAAAAAACGCAGGCTCTTTCGGGCCTGCGTTTTTTTATGAACAACAAGAACGGTTAGTGAATAAAACCGTGTCTCGCTTGTACCGCCTGGAAGCTGCGCAATATCCGTGGGTCAGTGCTGCACGAAGTTGCGCTGGTTCCCACCAATGCCTGGTTGCGGCGCGCAAGGTCATTGAAGTCGCGCTGGATCGGGGTGATGCCGTCCAACACGCGCACGCCGGTCATAAAACGCGACAGGCTGCGATTGGTTGGGCTGATATGCACAAAGAACGTATCGGTTTCTGCGGCATGGCAGTCGTCGCAGGTGTTGAGTGCAAATTTATGGCGAATCTCACTTCTGATTTTGTCTTCCAGCAGTAAGCCCGCATCCGTTCCCGCTACCACTGAGGATTTGTAACAGCTCGGAAAGCTCGCTGGCACGGTGTCGGGTTGTATTAACCAGGTGGTGTTGGAGAGGTAATCGGCACTCGCGCCGAGGAAGTTCTGCCCATTGAACAGCTCTGGCACGCTGTGCGTTTCACACAGGATTGCCGCGCCGTTAGCTTGCAGGTAGTTCTTCATCAGGACTTCACTGGGTGAACCGTTGGCAGGTGTGCGGAAGCTGACGGGATCTGGCGTTTGTTTGATAGTGACGGGAGCCAGTTTTTTAGTGGTGGGATTAATGACGAATTCGCGCAATTGCCAGGAGCCGTTAAAGCGACCTATGCCGTCAAACGCAAAATCGTTGGTGCGCAATTGGTTTAGCTTTTTGGCATTGGGCGCGGTGACGGTATCGGTAATCGCTTTGAGGGCATTCAGGTAATTGGCACTGCCCCGCCCAAATTGGATAGCGGTAGTGTCCAATGCCAGCCACTTATTGGCTAAATCTTTCAAACCGGCACAGCCGGTGGTGGCATCGCGATATTCAAAAATAGCGGTCATTTGGTCGGCGCTACCGGGAACACCGTTATTGACACACGTACCTGCCGCGTTGCGGGTAATCAAACCAAATACAAAACGGATTTCACCCGGTTTATTCGCGGTGGAAACACCGTAGGCGGGAATTGCCGCGAGGTCGATACGGTTGACAATCGCCAGTAGGCGGAAGGGCAGTTTATCCATATTGAGGGTGGCGGCATTGACGCCATCCCAGCCCTGGAAAAAGTCTTTCAGGTTGGGGCGGGCGATGATGTTGAAGCCATTGACCGATGAGTTGTTGATCCAGTTGCGCAACCAATCGTTCGCGAATTGCTGGTCGGTCATACCGGATGTGGTTTCATCGTTGAGATTTGACAACAGGGTTTTAAACGACCAGGCCGCATTGGCGTTGACGTTGTTACCTGTGCCATCGGTATTGCAGGCGTCAAAGGTCAGGCCGGAATTGGCGACTACTGCGCGGTCATTAATTACCAGCGCATTCTCAGGTAGTACCAGTGCTGGTGGTATTGGAGCGGGCAGCGGGGTGGGGGCTTCTGTCACCGTGAGTCCTTTTATGACGCTGGTGGAGGAGGCGCTTGAACTGACCGCAAAGGTTTTTGTGTTCACTATGGCGCGGCCAGAAAAATCACGCACGATAGGATTTTGCACGCTGCGCAGTTTGGTTAAGAACGCGGTTTGGGTGTTATTGATATCCGTGACATCGATAGTGATAAATGCGCTGAATATTCCGTCACCGGATTTTTCATCGGCGCCTTCCGCGAGGTCGTTAAATGCCGTGATTTTGCCTTCCATATCAAATGAAAAGCGTCCTTTTAACTCATTCATAGCTTCATCGCGTTTAAACGTTGCCAGCGCAATCGCGTTGCCTTGCGCTACTGCAGTTTGCAGTTTGAATACCTGCATATTTTCCAACACCGCTTTGGTTTGGCCCAACGTTGCGGGGGCACAGAGGAAGCGCACTTCAAAATCGGGGCACATTTTCCCCCCTTGATCGACGTTGTAACACTGCAGGCCTTTGGCGGCACTAAAGGTGCGCAGTGCGTTGGGTGGCGTCATGGTCGGCGTGAACACCTGGGTGGTGCCAACAATGCGCGCTTCAACGGCAGTGGGTGAGGTACAGACTGAGGCGGGGCGTTCAACTAAAAAGGAGGGCAGGACTTCTGCATCCCCCTCACCGCTGGGATTGTCCCGGTCCAGCCAGCTGGTCCAAGCATTGGTGACTCCGGTGGTTTGGGCTAACAGGGTGGCAGGCGTTAGTGCGACTAGTGCACAGAAAAGCGATGCGCCTAATAGTTTCTTTTTCATCAGTACATTTCCTTAACAATGATTGGAATTAACGTGATTAATTGCGCGGGGCAATTGTCCTTACGATGGCTTTGTGTTGCGCCGACTGAATTTTAGGGGAGCGTTATTAAAGTTCTTTTTATTTTGCGGATTGCAAAAAATACTGGCGGATCAATCTTTTGGGCGGCGCTTAAAAGCAGGCATAAAAAACTTTAATTTTAAAAATAAAATTAATTTTCATGAATGAAAATTATGTGGCTTTTGGTTTGGTGTAAGGCAAAACAAATGGTGGGAGTTATGAGGAGGGTTGAGCTATGGGAGAAACCCATAGCTGCTTGGGTTGCCTCTGCTAAAACAGCAATTTGAATCCCACAAACATCAACATAATCGCCAATGCCGGGCGTAGATAATGGTCGGCAACGCGGTTGGCGAGGTGGCTGCCGAGGTAAATGCCGGGTAGTGAGCCGATGAGTAAATTGGCGAGCAGATGCCAATCCACATTGCCCAATCCGGCATGCCCCATACCTGCTACCAGGGTGAGTGGTACTGCATGGGCGATTTCAGTCCCCACCAGGCGTACCGTTGGCAGTAATGGATAGAGCATAAACAGTGCGACAGTACCGAGCGCGCCTGCACCGATGGAGGTGATAGTGACGACCGCCCCGAGGATTGCGCCAGTTACAACTGTGGCGATCATCTGGTCGCGGCGGCTCATACGCGTGATCCAACTATTGTTTTTCTGGCTGTAATCAAAAATCCGACGCTTGAACAGGATGGCAATGGCGGTGAGGATCAGGGCGTAACCCAAGGTCGTCCGGATAATACTGTTGAGCGTGTCGGTGTCCATACTCAGGCTGTGCAGCGCCCAGAGTGTTAAGCCTGCGGCGGGCAAACTGCCCAGTGCCAGCTCACCGGTGATTTTCCAGTCGATGTTTTTCTTTTTGTGATGGACGTGGATACCGCCCGCTTTGGTAATTGCTGCATAGAGCAGGTCAGTACCCACCGCGTTGGCTGGGCTCACGCCAAAATAGAGCAGGATGGGTGTCATCAATGAACCGCCGCCCACGCCAGTCATGCCCACAATAAAACCGACTACTAGTCCAGCTACCACATAGCCAAGTTGAAAATCCATAAAAGTCCGCCGCCAAACTGATCAATTTTGAACAGTTTGCTCCACCAAAGTGTTGATAAATAAACAGATCGCGCAGGCTAACAGCCGGATAGAGGGATGGCTAATGCTAATTAGTTAGGTGCTTATAACGGGAAGTTTTGTTACTTGAGTGTCATGGGGTCAATCAAATACTGTTCATAGTCCTTGGGAAGGCCATTGATGAGCGGGTTTTCCAGATTAAAAATCTTGCGTGTCGGCAAGCGGGTAAATTGGATGCTGGGTAAATTGTGTTTACTCCATAGCGCTAGCAGCGAGCCATCGGTATAGGCGATTTTTAATCCTTCCTCTACCCGCTGTTTAAGTGCGGGATTTTTTTTGCTGAGATAAAAAAAGCGTGGCAGGCGATAGACCAGCGCAAAGCTGTCATCGTAAGTTAAGTTGCCGATGTGTTTGTATTGTTCGTACTCCATCATCAGTTCATTGGCACCGCGGCAGAGCAAATCATAACGGCCGCCTGCGACCATCCTGAACAGGCTGGTGTAGTTGCTGACTTCGGTAACGGTAAAACCGTTGTGGCGCAGTATGCCGATATCGGCCCAGCCAACACCCTGTCCCATGCTGTAGGACAGCAAATCTTTCAGCGTTTTTGCCTGTTTGATCTTGTCTTTGACGAGTGGATTCACGAAGCAGACCCGGTAGCCGATAATGCCCAGCTCAATCGGGAAGTTGATATAGGTTAATTCACCCGAGTCTTCCAACTCTTTGTCGTAGCTGATTTCCAACAGCATATTGGGGTAAGTGTTGTTACGCAGGCTGTGCAACATTCGCGCGTAGCTGGCGGCGGGGATGGCTTGCAACTGGTAGTCGCCATGAGTGACGCGGGTTTTATCCAAGGCCAGGCGCAGCACCTCAATATCGTACACATAGCGGAAATTGCCAAAGTCCAATGGCGAGCGATGCCAAACCACAAGCTCGGCCATGGCCTGTTCTGCCATCAGCAGAATCAATAATAAACTGATGCGAATGCGGTAGTTCATGATGCAGTCGCTTGTGGTGGGGAATGTATTAAGCCTAGCAGTGAATGGCGCATCAGTTAGTAAAAAACACCAGTCAGGCATTCGTCAGCTAGGCTCTACTTATTGCGTTAATCATTCATTCTGCGGGTTGCCCCTATATGCGTTTTCCTTGTCGCCATTGGCGAGGTTTGTTGTTATTGATTCTGATACTGGGTGTGTTGCCCGCAGTACGTGTTAACGCACTGAACAGCACAGATTTATTTGAGCTGTCGCTCAGCGAATTAATGGATATTCAGGTGGACACTGCCTCTAACCTGAGCAGTTCCTGGCGCTCCCAGCCGGGCATTATTACACTGTTTGATTCATCCGATATGCGCGCCATGGGGGCTCGCACCCTGCGCGATGTGCTGCTCCACATTCCCGGTGTCAGCTTGGGGATGGATACGCAAAATGCCGTCAACCTTGTGGCGCGTGGCAACTGGGCGTTCGAGGGTAAGATCCAATATTTGATTAACGATATGCCGGTGAATGATCTTATCTACGGCACCTTCCCACTCCCTCCTAATTTTCCTGTTTCGCTATTGGACCGCATTGAAGTATTGCGCGGGCCGGGCAGCGTTAAATACGGCAACAGCGCGCAGTTGGCGGTCATTCGAATTTATACCCGCACCAAACAGGAAACCCAAATAACTGTTAGCACTCAAGAATCTGCCAATGTGCTCAGCGTGAATGGCGGTAGCCGTTTCGATGGTGGTGAATTCAGTGTGTCAGCGAGCCTGCAGGATGGCAATTGGGGCAAGGGCAATTGGATCGATTCCCAAGGCACGAGTACGGATATTGCTACCAGTGATACACGTGGCGGCAACCTCGCTGCCAATCTCAATTGGTCGGGTACACAAGTGCGGTTATTTCATCTGCAATATGGCATGGACAATATCCAGCAGTACGGTGTCTATGCGCCCACGGCAAAAATTGATTTTCGCGAAACGAATTTTTTTATCGCGCATAATTTTGTATTGAATGAACAATGGCAATTAACGCCGCGTGTTGGTTATCGCGATGAAGCCAATTGGCGATCATCCTCGCAAGCGCCGGATTTTGTCTACGACTATGATGTACGCGCCCGTGCGTGGGATGCACAGCTGGATTCGATTTATCAATACGCGGAATACGCGAGTATCAGTATGGGAGTGTTTCACCAAACGGAAACGGCGCGTGCCATTAGTGTGGATATGCCACCTCAAGAATATTTTCCGCCCGACGGCGAGTTGCAGCAACAGACGCGTGCGATTTATGCAAATTGGGATTTGCGCATCAGTGATTACGATCTTTCACTCGGTGCACGTGCGTCGCATCACGATTATTCCGGCAGTGCATTTACGCCTCGGTTTGGTGTGACGCGGGCAGAAAAAAACTGGCATATGAAAATGCTTTACGGCAAAGCCTTCCGCGAGCCGGATTTGCAAACCAGTAATCCGATTTTTCATCCGGCGACTGAAACATTGAAAGCGGAACAGACAAGGGTGAGCGAAATAGAATACGGCCATACACTCGGCGAAAAAAGTTATCTGACCTTCTCGCTGTTCGATCAAAAAATTAAAGACGCGATTATTTATTCATACGAGCCGGGTTACACCAATAATCCATCGATTAAAACACGCGGCATCGACCTGCAATATTGGTTTACCGATGATGTTGTTAGCCTGCGCGCTAACGCGAGTTATGCAAAAGCCAATGACGATGATTTATTACCTTATGATGTGCCCAATCATTCCGGGCAAAATATCGGCGCTGCTAACCAGATCGCCAATCTCTGGTTGGGTTGGAAAACACCGGTAGAAAATCTTGGCGTGAATCTGGATTTACGTTATGTCGGCAGTCGTTATGCACAGCAATATTCAGCGGCAGTAGATTCAATTCAAGTGCGACAAGTTGCCGCTGAAAAAACAATTAACCTGAGTTTAACCTATCATTTTCCGGCAGTGCTTTGGACTCTGGGCGTTAGCAATCTCACCGATGCCAATGTGCTAATTCCCCAACCCTACAACGATGTGAGCACACCTTTTCCTGCAGGCGGCCGCGAATATTGGCTACGCGCTGAAGTCACATTTCAGTAACTATATTTTCAGTTACAACAAACTTTGCACATTGGTTGTGGGATGTGCTTTTTGCACATTGCTCACCGTGCTCTGCAATATCTGGTCAGCTTTGATCGGCCCCAAATATTCGCACAGTGCTACATACGCAAGGTTGATTACCTGCTGCATGGTATTGATATTGGGCGTAGTGCCGGTGAGCGGCGCCATCTGGTTTAACCAGCCGTGAAAGGCCCAGCGCTCATGTGTTGGCAATGCAATTTTGGTGAGGTTTTCCAACACGTAGAGCCGGATGCGCGTAGACGCATCACCTCCGGGTGCATCGATCAGTTGTTCTACCAGCGCCATAAACATCAGCAGTATTGGCGAGCTAGTCGTTTTCGCTGCGTGAGCGGTATTGTGTTTGATGGGTGGATGTTCTTGCGTGCGATTGTGGCGGCCGTCCTGCAGCGATGAAAACGTGCTGACCAGGGATTGCAGCATGCGCGAGCGCATGTGGGCAATTTCAAGATCGTTACACAGCTCGCGCAAAAAATGTTGCAGGGCAAACGTAGGTTGGTGGGCGTATTTTTCGTCCCACAGAATTAATGCGTTAGCGAGCGTTTTACCGTTAATAAACGGCATGAGCGCTTCTTCAACGGCTTTACGTTTTTGGCTTGGATTCACTCGATAGCCTCGTTCTTGTCGCTCTGTGGTAGTGGTGGTCGGCTGTGTTCATGATGGTTGATGTTGTATGGCCTTTTACATTGAGCCTATTTCCATCGCCGATTTTCAAAATATCCGTGTGCTTATTAAAAAATTATCGCTGCGAATGTAAAGCGTCTGCGTTGAGCGCGCGCGTATCCTGAAATTCCGGGTAGCCGAGTTCAGCGTGTTCGGTAAAATCCAATCCGCGTTGTTCATGTAAAGTGCTGGCGCGTATGCCGATGAGTTTGTCGATCAGGAAGTAACAGGGCAACGCAACACCAAAGCCCCAGGCAAACGCAACCAATACCCCTAACCCCTGGATGCTGAAACGTTCGAGGCTGAATAAATCCCCCGCGAAAAAAATCCCCGCCGCGAGTGTGCCCCAGGCACCACAAAAACCGTGTACGCTCACCGCATCCACCACGTCATCAATTTTAAAACTGGCGATAAATTTGGGTGCTACGTACGTAATAATTCCAGAAATAAAACCTGTGAATAATGCAAACTGCGGATCCATAGTGGCGCACCCGGCGGTGATCCCCACCAAACCGCCGAGGCTGCCGTTAACTGTGCCGGTTAGCAGTACGGGCTGTTTGCATAATTTGGCGGTGAGCATATAACCCAGCGCACCTGTGCAAGCGGCGAGGTGAGTGTTGAGTGCAATTTTGCCGATGTCGATATTCGCGGCGAGTGTTGAACCCGCATTAAATCCAAACCAGCCGAACCACAAAATAAATCCACCCAGTGCCACCATACTTAAATTATGGCCGGGAATTGCGCGCGATTCGCCACTCGCGGAAAATCGCCCGAGGCGCGGCCCGAGCACAATAATTCCAGCGAGTGCCACCCAGCCGCCAATCGAATGCACAACGGTTGAACCGGCAAAATCGATAAAGCCCAGGTCTTTTAACCAGCCACTACCGCCGTGGGCGCTGCCCCATGCCCAACTGCCAAAGACCGGATAAATCAATCCGGCAATAATGCAGGCGCCGATTAAATACGCGTGAAAATGGATTCGCTCCGCCATAGCGCCGCTCGCGATAGTGGTAGCGGTGGCAGCAAACATCATTTGGAAAAAGATAAATGTCCAATCCCATCCGGCGAGATCACTCGGGAAAAAATGGCTCTCGCCAAACCAACCCGTGTTATTCACGCCGAACATCAACCCGTAACCCAGCGCCCAAAAAATCACACTACAGACACACACATCCATGTAATTCTTCATAATCACATTGACGGAATTTTTTGCGCGTGCCATGCCGCTTTCCACCAAAGCAAAACCCGCTTGCATGAGAAAAACCAGCACACCGGTAATGACTACCCAGCTGCTATTTAATGAGGTAGTCACGTCCATAATGTTGGGTTCTGCTGCAAAACAGTTTGCGCCACAAAAAAGTGTAAGCGCACCAATCGCTGGAATATGTAAGCGCATAGCCGGTACCTGCAATGAGAATGAGGGTGGTTTTGCAACTCATGTGCCATCGCCGGAAAGCCTGTTGCGCTAGCGGAATTCGCGTGTTTTGGTGGAAGGGAAATAACACCATTGCACTGATGTTGTGCGCAAGCAAATCGGTGAGCCGAAAATGTGCACGAAAAAGTGATTTTTTAATTATCAATCGCGTGCATCAGATTGTTTGGTTTTAAGTGGGCTTGATGCTGATAAACAAAGTGTTTGCATGTTAACAATCACTAAAGGATTGCTATACCAATCCTGTGCAGATTAAACGGTTAGCCCAAACAGAGTGCAACACCGGAAGATTGCACTCAATTGGATGGGCTTGGGGGTCAGTGATGGCTCGGGGCGCAGGTCTTGCCCACCAAATGTTTATCCCGCTCCAATAACTCAGTAAGGTTGTCAGTTTCCATCGCACCATCAATTAAAATTTCTTCAACGGTTTTTTCTTGCGTGCGCAAAATGCCAATTTGGGTAAACATCAACGCGTCTTTTGCCGGAAGGTTTTTGAAATAGTTTTTGCCCATATGTTTGCCGTTGACCCAGACCTCTGCCGAGCCCAGTTTTGGATCGGTTGACCAGTGGATATGTAATGCAATGCGATGCCATTGCCCCGGTGCAGCGCCTTCCGGTAATTTCCACAGCACCTCTTTTGCTGCAGTTTCCTGAAAGCTCAACTCTCTACCAGTGATATTAAAGCGCAGCATTTGTTGCCAGCTTTTATCGGATTCCCAATAACCCAATTCATGTTTGTGTTCACTGAGTTTTTTCGGAAGATAAAAACTAAATGCAAAAAATGTCTCTTTACCTTCGTGCGTATTGCCCGCTGCGCTGCGATGATGGAATTCGCTGCGATTTAAAAATTTATTGCCTTTCCATAAAAAAGAATCGTCGCCGGTCAAGCGCACTTTGCCTGCATGTTTGCCATCGAATACGCATTCACTGGTAACCGATAATCCCGCTGGATTAATCGGCGTATTCCATTGGGAAATATCGCCCGTTTCAAAATCACCTTGCCAGAGGATGCTGGCGTTGGACACGTGAGAAAGACTGAGCAGCGCAATGGCACTGTAGATAAAAGTGAATGATTTCTTCATGAGGTAAATCCTTGGAATTATTGTTGTTTGTTAATGCGGGTGGTCAGGGAATTTATAAAGACGGATAAAACAAAACGCCGATACTGGTGCGCAGTATCGGCGTTTTGTTATCTGCTGTCGATTGGTAGGTAATTACACCGGCTGCGAAATCACCCCGTTGCAAATTGGGGTAAAGGCGGTGAGTTTATCGAGGGTGGCGGCGTTACCGAGGCTGTTGCCGGGGAAGACGCTGCCGAACTGGTTTTGTGCGCCGTGCAGCGCCATGTAATTGAGTACGACCGTTTCCACTAGGGAGTTGACGTTGTTGGCGGCAACAACACCCGAGCCGGTTTCAACATCGCCACTGGCGCGCATATGGCCGATCTGTTGGTGTAGGCGCTGGGCATCGCTGATGGTACTCGGGTCGCTGCTGGTACCGCCCATTAACACGGCGCGGCGCGCGGGGTTGTAGACGAGGAAGAAGGCGGCGCCGGTCTGTTGGTCGTCGCCGGTCCAGACGCCTTTGCCGCCACCTGCGATGGAGTCGTCGATCATGCCATTGCTGAACACCGAGCCATCGCTGAATACATAAATCATCACTGGCACACCTTTGCGTGCGGCGTATTCAATACAGGCGCCAATGCAGCGGCCTGCGCGCAGGTCACGTATTTCGCCGGTGGAGCGGTCGCCGGTGTGATAGTCGTAACCGCCCATGGTAATGGTGCCAGCACCGGCGTAGCCATTGATCACCAGCTTGGCGACCGAGGCGGTTTTGCGGAATTCGCCATCGCCATCAAATTCATTTTGGGTAAAAACACCTGCTGCACCGACAAGGTCGGCATCAGCGACGGGGTCAATAGATGACGGGTTGCCGAAGCGGTCGGCGAGGTCGGCACTTTTCACATAACCGCAGCGCACCATATCTTTAATCACTTCGTCGTTGGTGATGCCGGTGTTGACCTTACCTAGTTTTTTGTCGCTGATACGGTAAATGGATTCCATCACTGCAACGGTATCTTGCTGGTCGAGCAAACTGACCAGATCGCCCACATCGACCAGACCGGTCACATCGTTCGGGTTATCCACCTTGGTCGGGCGAACTTCGGGGTTGATCATCATCGCCGGTGCCATGGAGTTGCCACCGGAATCGCTCGCGCGTGAGCCGATCAACGCCAGCAGTGAGCCGTTGGCGCCTGCTCGGTTAATGCCGTACATGGGGTTGTGCGGGTTGTTGCCGGTGTCATTCTCCGAACGTGCAGGAATTACCGCGCCGTTAGTGAGCGCGCGGTTACCGATGGCGACTTTCTCCAGGATCCCGCGCAACATGGCACTGGTGGAGTGGAAGGACAGGCCAAGCTCATTGTTGATCAGCGGATTGGCGGCGGTGGATGCGGCTGGGCTCATCGCCAGTGGCAGACCTTGTTTGCTGTAGCCGCCCGCGCTGAGGAAATCCAGTTGGCCGCCGCGCTGGCCGATCAGTACGTTGGAGCCAGCGATATTGGCGCCGCCCGCGAGATCAAAACAGATAAACGGAATCTTGCCCGCGCCCTGCGCCGCAATACCGCAGGCGCTGCGCATGGCGATCAGGTCGGCAGACAGCGCCGCCTCAGCTTCACGCGGGTTGGCAAATAAACTGAAAATCGAGCCGCCCAATACCGTTGCTGTACCGGCGCGGAAGCCTTGGGATACCAGCTCGCGTCGGGTGACCGGGCGGCTGTGGTTGTTCAGTAGCAGTGGTGCGTCCGGGTGCAGGGTGGTTTTTTTGCTGGTCATGGTGTCTGCTCCGGTAATTACTGCAACAGCATTACTGCGCTGCCCATAGCGGCGGCACAGGTGGCTTTGACTGTGGTGGCGGTGCGATTGCTGGAACAAGAGTTACTTGCCGCGCAACTGGTCATACGGTCAATCAACTGGTTCAGCTCCGCGCGGATTTCTGCCGGATTGGCTTGGTTGCTGAGGGCGCCGCCGGAGGCGATATCGCTCGCCAGCAGGTTTTTCAGCAGCGGATCGATAATCTGGCTACGGCCGGTGCTATTAAATGCGGTTCCTGCGCTGGCGCCAAAATTAAAGCCGTTGAAGTAGCTGGCGCGCAGGCTGGTGTCGTTTACCAGCGCATTGCAGTAGGCCACCGCGAGTTGGGTTACGCCCATTTGCTGCGCGGCCAAAAATCCTTCGATATTGGTAAGGGTTGGTAACTGCTGCTCGACTTTGGTGTAAGTAGTTCTCACGGCAGTTGTGGTTTTGCTTACGCCGGTCATAGCGGACAGGGTGGCATTGATCTCGGCAAAGTTGCGCAGGCCGATATGCGCTTGGCCGGGGATATCCGCTGGTGTCGCGGGCGGCGGTACCACCACTTCCGCACGGCTATAGGTGTTGCTGCCAATTTGGTCGAAAGTTAAGAAGAACTGATCCTGGTCCGGCCCCTGTTTCATCTCCACAATCGTGCCTAATGTGGACAAGGTTTGGCGGCCTTCAACCATCTGCGCAGCGCTGATTTTGGTATCCAGATTGGCAAACACTTGGCCGATCGGCGCTTCTGTGCCATTGACACCAATGCGCAGGCCTTTCAAATCCACCTCGCCAGTGACTTTTTGGTCACCCAGATTGGTGAAGAAGGGTGAGCTGAACAAATAGGCGTAGTCGTCGAACTGCTGCACATCAAACACGATAAAACTCAGCGGTGTGCCGACCAATTCAGAGACGTTAAACAGCAGCAGGTATTTTGCACCTACACCCACATCAAAGTTGGTTTTGATATCGCCTGCGCTCATGGCGCGTTTGTGGATAGCGAGGAAGCGGATGCTGCCCGCCCAAGGGCGATTGTTGGACACATCATTGCCGATGGCGAGTGCAAAGCTGCTGTCCCAGTCTTTTAATACCGCACCGGCATCGGGATCAGTATCGCCGGTGAATTCACCATTCACGTAAATACGGCGGCCGCGGATCGGGTCAAAGGTGACCACTACATGCTGCAAGCTGGCTTGCAAGATTTCCTTGTTCGCCGCCGTGGCTAGCTCATCCAGACCGTTTTCATCACTCATGGATGTGCGGTTCATAAAGCTGTAATTGTACTCGTACTGGCCGAGGGTGAAATTGCGGCTGGTGGCGCTGCCGGAGTAGGTGACTATGCGCGCCGGGTTGTTGTCGTTATCACCCTGTACCACATTGTCCGGAATCACCCAGGCTTCAATGGAATATTCGCCCGCTGCGCGTAGCAAATCGTAGAACTTGCGGCTATCGCCTGTAGAAGCTTGCGCCTTGCCGGTGTCTTTGAATTTCAACCCCCAGGCGCTGCTCCAACCGACGTTGCCAATCAGGTTGAGGTTGGCGACCGGATCTACCCCGGCGGTGTCATAGGCGATACTGCCTTTTCCGGTTTTGAATTCATATTTGGCGATGATATCGGTATCGATACGGCCGCCGCTGGTGACCACAAAGGCATCGCTCAGGCCGACTGCTTTACTGATCACCAGATCTGGATCAACTGTGATCGGGGTGATGGTATTGGCAAAGGCAGTGATGGCAGCTTGCATCTCGGCAGCATCCTGGCTGCAGTTGCTCCAGCAGTTGTGGCCATCAAATGACAGGCGTTGCACAAAACGCGAGGCGGCGGGGTTGTCCAGGCGTATACGGGTTTTGGCGGCTTCATAGGCGGCATCGATGCGGCTGCTGGCGAAGTAGGGTTGCTGGCGGGTGATGGCGCTTTCGCTGTGGCACTGGGCGCAGTATTCGGTCAGCACCGGATACACGGTGGTCGAAAACGCGGCCGGGCTATCGGGGAATACTTTGCTGCTGCTCAGGTCTTTTTCAGCGGGCGGAGTGAGTACCACACTGTTGGCGGTGGTGCCGGTGTTGCCAGCCCAAGCGGTGATCCAGGTGGTCATGATATCGCCACAGGCAACCGAATCGGCGAGCCAGCAGTTGTGGCCAGCGGCGACTTTGGTCACCAGGCGCGATTGCGCTGGATTGCCGAGGCTTACCAAGCCATTGTCGATTACCGAGGCGTAGGCGAGGTTGATATCGTCGCCACGGGCAAATTCCGGTGCTTGCTTGCCCTGGGTATGGCAGCCACCGCAGCGATTTTCGCGCGCGATATTAATCCACAAATTGTTCTGGAATTTAGTGATATCAGCGGTAGAGGCGGGATTGCTGCCTTTGTAGCTGAAGTCTTCACCGCCGCCGTTGCCGGTATTGGTGTCAGGTTTGGGTTCGGTTTTGGCGCCCGAGCCTGAGCCGCAGCCAACAAGACTGGCAAGCAAGGCGATAAGTAATAGGGCGGGGCGTAATTGAATGCTATTCACGGTCGTCTCCCCTATTGGCCTTTACAGTAGTTGGCGGTGTCGATAAACACCTGCTTCAACTTGTAGTTACTGGTGGCAAAGTTCTGGGTAAATTCCTCGACCTTGGCTCTATCGGTGGCATCGCCCGGTTTGCGCAGGCATACGTTTTGGAACACTTTTTCTACTTGGCAACTGGCAAAAGCTTTGGAATGCGCGAGTTCCATATTCATGGATTTGGCGCCGCTGCCCATGCCCGTCAGCGCGGGTGAATTCCAGGCCCAGCCCAAATGGCTGTTCTGACCTTTGCGCCAGTAGTTTTGCCAATCATCGTTGGTGGTCACGTAACCGGGTTTGAAGGTGGAGCTATTAATGCGGTACTTCTTCTCCACGCGGCTGTTGGTATCCGGGTCGATAACACCCTCGGTGTTGTAATGGATTGCGCCATTCACACCATCCGGATCGGCAGCGATATCGAATTCGTAATCGTAATAGGCGTAGGCTTTGGCCATAGGGTCCATGCCATTGTGGCAACCGATGCAATTATTAAGGAATACCCGGCTATCGCCACCGGGGCTACGGCTGACATCCTGGCGGATAAAGTCGGGCACTAGTGAGGTGTCGTGCACCTGTTCCAAATCGCGGCAGAGATGGTTGACCAAAGTGAAGCGGAACATGGCGCGGTTGGTGCCGGCGATAAAAAAGGCTTTGGCGGCCGCGCGGCTGGTGATAATGCCGGAGGTAGCTGGTGCAGGAAGCCCGTTTATGGTCGATTGGGTGCGGCGCACCAGTGTGTCTTTCAGGCTGATGCCCTGATTTTCAAGCGCTTCGTAATGGTCGTTATTGCTGTTGGAATAGGCGGGCAGGCCGTTGGCGTTGCTCGTGTAAATGACATCATCGTAAAGCGCGGTACGGAAGTCCGCATCATCGCGTACCAAGCCGATGACAGTGGCGGTGTAATCATTGAGCGGCGCGAAGACTGTCTGGTCGCGGTTGGTCCAGGGCGTCGCCATATTTTTCAGGGTGACGCTATAGAAGGACTCGTTGCTCATGGCGATTTTCACCGCCTCAGCAACCTGGCCTGCATCTATCTGTGTCGCCATTTGCAGCAGCACCGCTTCCGACGGTGGAATTCCGGCAACGCGGTTGTGGATTTGCACCGCCTGCTCGCGCGAGCCGGCCTGTGCGAGGGCAGAACTGAGGGTGAAAACGAGAAGGCCAGCTGCGAACCGGGTGACAAGGCCCGGTAATGAAGGCTTTCCCTTGGCCGACGCTGTGCGGGCGGGCAGGAAAAATAGGTTGCTCACGGTAGCTCCCGAAGGGTTTTAGTTGCCTGGCTGGCTTTCCAGCAGGGCAATCTTTTTAGGTGGAGTAGAAGTCGATTATAGTCACCACTATGGATGAAACATGTGCCGAATTAGAGTAAGCCGTTGCCTACTTAATCACAGATCTACAAGAGAGGCGCCTAGATCAACATAAGTGCGTGCGGTGGCGCGCAGACACCATGGGGATAAGCCATTCTCTTTGGTGGATTTTGCCGTCTTTCGTGATTAAATCGAGAGAATGGCGCCTATGATTGCCTGACAATAATCTGCACCGGCGCTTGCGGCTATCTTTATTTCCAAGAGCGACTATAACTTTTCCCATCAACCTCATCCGGTGCGCAACCTGCAGCCTCCTCTCTGGGGCGTAAGCCAGTGCGATATAAGGCAAATGCTATGAATCTCTGCGAGTCTTTTCTTCGCCATCGTCCATTATTGGCTGCAAGTTTGTTGCTGCTGGGCTTGGGTGCCTGCGGCGGTGGGGGTGGGGGCGGCAGCAGCGATGGGGGGCAAAAGCCCGATCCAGTTGCAGTGGATTTACCCATTGCGTATATCGAGCGCCCAATCCCGGTGGATGAGGATGAGGAGCCGGTGTTCCCCGATATATTCGAGCCAGCGGCGTTTAATCCGGGTGCCAAACTTATCTTGAAAGAGCGCGCTACCGCGCAGGCGACACCGGTGGATATCAGCTCTGCAGCGTTTCCGCTGGAAGATTTCCCGGTTGAGGATTTCCCCGATGGCCCGCTTTACGATGTCAAAGATCTTTCGGTAAGCCCCGATGGCCAGCGCCTGGTTTTTGCTATGCGTGCGCCGGAAATTGAAGATGCAGATGAGGAAGATCAGCCAACCTGGAATATCTGGGAATACCAGCTTGAGACAAAAATACTGCGGCGGATTATTAGCGCCGATATAGTCGCGGAAGCCGGGCAGGATATTTCCCCACGCTATCTGCCGGATGGGCGAATCCTGTTTGCATCTACGCGCCAGACGCGTAGCAAAGCCATCCTGCTGGACGATGGCAAACCCCAGTACGCTGCCGGCACTGAAGACGACCGCAATGAGCCCGCCTATGTATTGCATACCATGAAGGATGATGGTACTGACATCCAACAAATTACCTATAACCAAAGCCACGATATCCAGCCGGGGCTGCTGCCTGACGGGCGCATTTTTTATACCCGCTGGGATAGATCCGGCCACGACAATCTCAGTTTCTATACCGTCAATCCCGATGGCAGCAACAGTCAAATTTACTACGGCTACAACAGCCTGAATCAAGAGCCGGATGACGACAGTCAGGAGATTCCGCGCCTGTTCCATGTAAACCCCATGCCCGACGGCCGTATTGCCGCTATTCTCAAGCCCAGCGGTGCATTGCTCGGGGGGGACATGGTGGTCATTGATGGGGCGGGTTTTAGCGAAAATAACCGCGCAGTACCCGGTGCTACCGCGATCAGTGCGGCCGGACAGGAACGCATCTCTATACTGCCGGTGAATATCCGGGAGGGCGAGACAGAAGTATCGGTTCACGGCCGTTTTGCCTCGCTTTATCCGCTTTACGACGGCACCAATCGCCTGTTGGTGAGCTGGAGCCAATGTCGCCTGCAGGAGCCAGTCACTGAGCGCTTGTTGCCCTGTACCGAGCCGAATCTTGCTATTCCCGATATCGAAGAGGCCGAGCCTTTCTACGGTATTTGGATTTACAACATTGCCCAGCAAACCCAGCAGCCGGTGGTGCTCGCCAAACCCGGTGTGATGTACAGCGAGGCGGTATCGCTGGAAAAGATTACCCCGCCCACTTTCTTCCGCTCCGAACTTGATAACCAGTTAGCGCAAGAAGCGGTGGGGGTGCTGCATATACGCAGTGTCTACGATTTTGATGGCAGCTTTGGCCGTTACGGGTTTAACGAAACTCCCGCCAACCTCGCCGCTATGGCCGCCGCACCTGCCGATGGACGTCCTGCGCGCTTTTTGCGGCTGATCAAAGCCGTTTCCATGCCCGATAACGACACCCTTGATTTTGATGATTCCGCCTTTGGTGTCAGCGGCGGGGTTATGCGCGAAGTATTGGGTTATGCGCCCATTGAGCCTGATGGCTCGGTAAAGGTAAAAGTGCCGGCGGACGTGGCCTTCACCATTGAAATCCTCGATGTCAATGGCCGTCGTATCAGTGCGGTGCACAACAACTGGTTGCAATTGCGCCCCGGTGAGGTGCGCGAATGCAACGGCTGCCACGACAGCCGCAACGATGTCGCCCACGGCCGCGCTGATGCGCAAGCCGCTGCGCTCAACCAAGGTGCCGCCACCAGCGGTGTGGCCTTCATGAACACGTTGCGCTTTGATGCTTTGGGTACCCCCATCACCCCGAACATGGGTGAGACCATGGCGGAGTTTGCTACCCGCTCAACTTTTTGCGCGGTTCCCGGTGATCCGGCGAGTTGTGCACCTATCGTCCAGCGCAAGCCGAGTGTGGATATTGTCTTTAACGATGAGTGGACTGATCCGGCGGTGCGCCCCAAGGCGGCGAGTTTTGAATATCGCTATTCCGCGCTAGCGGAAGATCCGGCGCAAATTGTGGCTCCAACCACTGAGGCCTGTGTTGATCCCGATGGTTGGAACAGCCTCTGCCGCGTCATCATCAACTATGAAACCCATATCCAGCCGTTGTGGGAGCGCAGCCGTGTTGTCAATACGGTGGAGCGGCAGTGCACCGGCTGCCACAGCCGCAATATCACTGATGCTAATGGCAACGCGCTTGTGCAGGTTCCTGCCGGTCAGCTAGAGTTGACCAATCAGCCGTCGGATTTGAATAACGATCACATGACCTCTTACCAGGAATTACTGGTTGATGATTTAAGCCAGGTGCTCACCGACGATATGGCGGGGCTAACCGACAATATCCCGGTGTGTGAATTTGTGGTAGACGAGGATGCCATACCCGAGTGCCTTGTTACCTTTGATCTGGACGGTAATCCTACTTGCGATGGTGTAGTTGACTGCCCCTTTGTAGAACAAGACGTTGTTTCCGAAACTGGCGAGATATCTCAAGTATTGGTGTTGGATGCCCAAGGCAATCCCATTCCACTGACTGAGCAGGTCGATGTCCCGGCGTCTATGTCGGCCGGTGGTGCTCGTGCCAGCGCCCGATTCTTTAATCGCTTTGCGAATTTTGATGTGGCGACGGATACTGTCGATCATTGCGGCTGGCTCAACACCAGCGAGCTGAAATTATTATCGGAGTGGCTGGATATTCGCGCGGCTTATTACAACAATCCTTTTGACTCGGTAGATTGATTTTCAATGACGATTTTCGGCGCATCACAACAACAAAAACATTCGCGCATGTCTTCGCTGATTGGGCGCCTGCTCGTAAGCTGTTTAATCTTGGCGGGGCAGCCAGCAATGGCGCAGGGTTGGTTCAATAATTGGTTTGCCGCCGATGAACCCATGCAAGTCAGTGTTGATGAAGCGTTTATCAATGTCTATTCCGGCCCGGGGCGCGGCTATCCGATTTTCCATGTGGTCGAGCGCGAAGAAATTATCACGCTGTTAAAAAGCCGCACTGAATGGATCAAAATTAAAACCAGGCGTGGCATTGTCGGCTGGATCAAGCGCGATGATATGCAATTCACACTCGCACTTGATGGCAGCAAGCCTGAATTTCCCGATAGCAAACAAGCAGATTATCTGGTTGACCGGTTTGAAATGGGAGCGGCCTATGGCGATTTTGCCGGTGCGGATAGCTTGACCATGAATTTGGGTTATCGCTTTACCAAAAATTTATCGGCGGAGTTGCGCTACGCCGAAAATACCGGGCAATTCTCTGACAGCCAAATTATCGCGGGCGGCATTTTATTCCAGCCGTTTCCCGATTTGCGTGCGTCACCATTTTTCAGTGTGGGTGGCGGCACAATAAAAACCTTCCCCAGTTCAACGCTGGTGCAAACGGAAGATCGTGAAGACAATCTATTGCAGGCCAGTCTGGGCACATATGTGCATATCACTGGCCGTTTTTTTCTGCGGGTGGAATACACCAATCACTACATCATCACCAGCCGCAATACCAATGACGAGGTTAATGAATGGAAAGTTGGATTCAACGTCTTTTTCTAAGCGCATTGCTACTGGGTTTGACCGGTATTAACAGCAATGTATACGCTCAGGATGATGGCACCAGTGACGACGATGAGTTGGAGCAAATTATTACGCCCGATATCAAACGCCGTACTATTAAAGAAGATGATCTTGACAGTGAAAACTTTGAAATGGGCATCTTTTATGGGTTGCTCAGCATTGAAGATTTTGGCACTAACGATGTGGTGGGGATTACGTTTGCCTATCACATCACTGAGGATTTTTTTGTTGAAGCTGCTTACGGCATGAGCAAAACCGAAAAAACCAGCTATGAGTTACTAAGTGGTGGCGTGGAGTTGCTTACGGATGATGAGCGCGACTTGGGTTATTACAATATTTCACTGGGCTATAATTTTTTACACGGACAGGTTTTTATTTCTGACAAGTGGACGTTCAATAATCATTTCTACATAGTGGCCGGTGCAGGTAATACCGATTTTGCCGCGAAGGATTATTTCACGACCAATATCGGTGCTGGCTTGCGCTTTTACACTACCGATTGGCTGGCGCAAGCCAGC